>WBZO01001092.1_pt1 | contig 46743 bp, 43 predicted proteins | sample 5204261 | NCBI WGS metagenome assembly WBZO01 (sample SAMN12412400, study PRJNA552823) | activated sludge metagenome | isolation source: activated sludge from anammox sidestream of wastewater treatment plant... | place: USA: North Carolina | collected 2017-09
ACCAGTGGTTCTGGTGCTGCGGGTGGTTCGGGTGAGGGGATGGTGATGTCCACAGCGCAGCGCCGCGCCGATGCGCTGGTCAGTCTCATGGATCGGGTGCTGGCCGACGGTGGACTGCCCGCGTCGGGCGGGTCACGCCCGTGTGTGACTGTCACCGTTCCGCTGGCCCGCCTCGAGCAACCCTGTCACACCCCCACCACCACGACGACCTGCTCGATCAGGTGTCTGGCGGGCGATCAGACGGCCTGAACCAACTGGATCCACACCATCTGTTCGCTGACGGGTGCGCACACCTCGGGGTCAGCAACGGGCCCGGGCGCGACCTGCTCTCCGCCCACACCGCCCGACGGCTGACGTGTGACTGCGAGATTCACCGCATCGTGCTAGACCCCGACGGGCTCCCACTGGATGTCGGACGCAAAATGCGTACCTTCCCGGCGTACCTCCGCAAAGCCCTGGAGATTCGGGACGGCGGATGCGTGTTCCCCGGTTGTCAGAAACCGGCAGGCTGGGCTGAGGCTCATCACATCGTTCACTGGGCCCACGGCGGCACAACCTCCCTGAACAATGCCGCCCTGTTGTGTTCTCGACACCACCACGATGTCCACGCCAACAACCATGACGTCCACCTCGGAGCAGACGGACGAGCCACCGTCACCCTGCACCGACAACGATTATGAACAACCAAGAGCAAGCAGAGTGCTGAAAGAGTTCCAGGCGAATGTGCCAGGCCCTCGGCCATGGGTGGCGGCCGAGATCGAGGCCGTCGGCTTGGGCAGTGACCGAGTTCACCGCCAAGGGAGCAGCGCAGCACAGGGTTGCTTAGTCCGTTAGCGCTGCCCTGAGTCGAGCGGGTGTGCGCAGTTACACCAACGCGATAGAGCCGTGCAGCATCTCAGGATGGTGCGGTTCTTAGACTTCCTCGCCTGATGCCTCCGCTACCTGTTCTGAATCAGCAGCTTCCATCGAATCGATCGAGACGTCATCGAGTGCTTCCTGGTCAACGGTTTCATGCTGTTCTGCCTTGAGCAGTGGATCTTCACCTGGCATGATCTTGCCTCCCTGCATGTTGATGACAACGATGGCGGGTCAGGTCGGAAGTCGCAATTTGGAGTGTTCGAGCGCACCCTGCTGCTCAAATGTCAGTTGGTTCACGACTGTCAGTTGGTTCACGACCGAGTGCGTGGCGCGAAGCAGGTGACGTGACGGTGATGCTGCTGGACATACCCCGGTGTCTAGCCGTTGGGCGTATCCAACGGACTCGACGGCAACTTCGCGGGCCGCTGGATGGTGCTGGCTGAGGCTCCGCTGCGACCGATCGCCTCGGCCTGGGCCTCAGCCAGCAACTCATCGAATGTCGTCTCCCGCGGGTCACCTGCAGCTGTGCCAACCTTCAGCGTCGTTGGCCAGCGACCCAGGTTGATACCCGTAAGCCGAACGGCTTCCTGGATTCGTCCAGCGAGGGTCTGTGCGTCTGGCTTTCCTCCGAGCCCCGCCACCAGGAACTCATCTCCGGCCCAGCGGGCGACGAGGTCACCTTGGCGAACTTGCTCCTCGATCGAATCTGCAACGCTCTTCAAGACGTCGTCGCCGTAGTGGACGCCATACTGCTGGTTGGCCTTATCTAGCGAGTTGACGTCGAAATACATCAAACAGACTTCGTCGCCGACCCGTTCGGCAATGGCGGCCATCCCCGGCAGCAAGCTCTGCAGACCGTTGTGCGTCAGTGTCCCGGTGAGTACGTCGGTTGACGCAAGTGCCGCCGATTTTGCTCTCTCATCACTTAACGCGTCGAGGGCGACCAAACGTAGTCGCAACAAGGTAAAGCTGGCGATGAGCGCGACCAAAGAGGTGACGATGAGGCGTGCATCCTCCGGGCCTTCAACCTTGATGCTGGCCACGACCATTCCGACGAACATGACTGCACCGGCGACGAGCGATGGTCGCCACGCCAAGATCACTGGAGCGAACGTCGTCATCATGATGAGCGAATACGCCAACGGGACTTGACTATTGACACGAACAGATGCCGAGATCAGTACCGCGACCAGTACCACCGACATGACGGCCCATGTCCACATGCAGGTCCACGCCTTGAACTTGCCACGGGCAAGGAGTTGTGAAAGGAACAAGAACACCAAGCCAGTTAGGAGTTCAGAGAGACTGCTGAAAATCCGATCATCACTGCCCGTTGCGAAGGCGGCAATAGACAACAGGATGACCAACCCACCGACGAGGGCAAACGCCTGTGGAATGTCGCGGCGGGCGATCGTGCGCCGCAGATTCTCGTAGGGATTGTCCGACTCGGGGATCTCGCGATCAGGGATGTCATCCATTGCTGCGTCCTCATCGATCTCGGCACCGATGACGTGAAGCCATGTGCGCACTCTGTTCGGGTGGAACTGTCTTGGGAGGGGGATCAACTTGGCCAGGGTGAGACCGAGGTAGACGATCGTGTTGAACGCAACGACGGTTGCCAACAAGATGAACCACTGGGAGGTCAGCACACTCTCTGGCAGCAGTAGCCCGCCAAGCACACGGGTCATGGCGGTGCCGCCTCATCAGCGCGCTGCACATGGCCCCATGTCGTCCGCTTCGCCAGCGCGATGTCGATCAGGCACTTCACAAACACGACCTGCAGAAAGACGTCGTACGCCAGTTCCGGGAACAACGTTGCGGCAAGTAGTCGAGCCTTCCAACCACCACGCCAGGCCGTGATGACTCGCTCAAGCAGGAAGATGAAACCGATGACGATCCAGAATGGAAACCAAATCCAGCTGTCCACTGCCATGAATGTGATGAGCATGAGCAGGATCGCCAAGTTGAGTGCGACGGTTCCGTAGCCGATGCCAACCTGCTGACCCCAATACCGAATCGTGGCCCTCGTGAGTCCATAGGCGCTGAGGTTTTCGAGCGCGCCGCGCTGCCAGCGCTTGCGCTGAATCCAAAGGTTCTTCCAAGTTGGCATGATCTCGGTTGTGACCATGCACTCGATCGGCGAGACCATCGTGGCGCCGAGTGACTTCAACGCCAGCGTCAACTCGTTGTCCTCGGTCAGCGCCGCCGTGTCGTAGACCTTGCCGGTCTCGCCCGGGATGAATACGCCCCGAGCGGCCGCTACATCCAGCAGCGCGTCGGCGCGAAACATGGAGGCAGTTCCGGTGAGAACGAAGACCCTCCCATGCCGCTGTCGGATCTGCAGTGAGTAGCGGGTGTATTCGTTGCGTTGGAACTGACCGATGAGGCCATCACCATCTTCGCCGTAGAACACGCCGCCGACCGATGTCAGCTCCGAGTCTCCAGCGAACCTTTGCGCACCGACTTCTAAGAATCGCGGACTCAAACTGGTGTCTGCGTCCATGACCATAATCACGTCACGAGCGTCGGTCTCTGGCAGCAGCACGGCGAGTGCTTGATTGAGCGCCCCGCCCTTCTTGTGGACGTTGTCCACGCTCTCAATGGCCTCATAGCCCATTTCGTGCGCGATATCGACAGTGCGGTCGGTGCAGTTGTCTGCGACGACGATGACTCGATCGGGTGCTCTCGTCTGCTTCTTCAGGGCACCAAGCGTCACCGGCAGTGAGAACTCCTCGTTGTGTGCGGGGACCAGAATCGTGACTCGAACGTCTCCGTCGGCCGACATGCCCTCAGTCGGCTCCCGGTACGAGCTCAACAGCGTCCGCTTTGGATTCACAGACAGGAGCGCAGCGATGACTTCAAATGAGATCGCCGCACCTGCGACGGCGATGAGCGCGAGCAGGGCGATCGCGATCAGTTCCAAAGGCGGCAGGCTCCGCGAAACCAGCACGTCGAATGGTCCAACCTGAACAACGGATGGCGGGGCCTTCGATGCCTCATTAGCGAAGAACTCGCCAACGGCTGCGGCGAAGGCAGTGACGCAAACGACCACTGCCACGACGAGTGCAACGACAAGTCGGCCGCTCGCGACCGTTGGGTCCTCGGTGCGCTGCGGCACAGTCGGCAGCTCAGCGAACGTGTGGGCGCGCCCAGTCGGCGACCGCGCACCACTGTCACTCAAAGCCGCTCCCCGGACTTGGTTGAACCCAAATGTAATTCTGTCCTGCCCAAGGCCGGTACGCTCGCCGTCAGCGCACCAAGTTGGTGATTGCGCCGTCTCCCGCAGGGGGCCTAGCCCACGTCGGCTGGCTAAGTGACCGATTGGTTCCCCGGATTCGCGATGTCACACGATCGATGGATCTAGTCGTAGTACGCGTCAGCCCAGCCGAGGTAAGGGCCCCAACCGTCCATGTCTTCCATCGTGCGCAGGCCAACGCGTCCGCCGAAAGCGCCCGTCGTAATGACCATTCCACCGCCCGCGTACATCGCGATGTGGCGAGCGGCATTGCCGCTCCACCAGAACATCTGCGCGCCTACTGGCGGGGTTCGGTCGCCAGGGTGAGCGACTCCGACCCGCTTTGCGCGGTACCACTGGGCGATAGCGGTGGGGAGCCGTCCTCCAGTCGGGTTGTAGGCATCATCAACGAAGCCGAGGCACAAGCCGTCATAGCTCGACCCGCCGCCAACCCACTTCATTGCCCAGGCAAGTGCTTGCTGGGCGTTGCGAGCAGTGCCCTTGGTGCGAGCAATGCCAGAGGCAGCCATCAGCTTGGCCTGCAACTCTTCGTACTGCTTCTTGACCTGACCGCGCAGTTGCAGCGACTCAGCCAGGGAGTTCTTGCTTACCTCGATCAGCCGGGCAATCTCAGCGCGAGCGCCTGCGGCCGAGTTGCGGGCTTGGCTGGCGTCGTCACGACGATTCTGCGCAACCTCCTCCTGATGCTCGACCTGCTGCTCATAGGCCTTGAGTTGGGCGAGCGTCGCCGCCAACTCGGCCTGCAGCCTCGCCAACTCCTCGAAGATCACATCGTTACCACGAGCGGTCCGCTTGATCGCTTCAACCTGCGTGGCAAAGTCAGTTGGGTCACGCGACTCAAGCAGCAGCCCTAACTCAACAGATTCGTTTCCGTTGATGTAGTTCTGGCGGGCAATCGCGGCGATCTTCGTCTTCAGGGCATCCATCTTCGCCTGGGCCTCAGCCACCTTGACCTTCTGCGCTTCAACCTGGGCACGCGCTGCGTTTGCGGCGGCGGCAGCGGCGTCGGCAGCCGCTTCTGCTTTGGCCAGCGCCGCCTCGGCCTTAGCCAGTGCGTCATTCGCTGCCGGGAGCTTCGCCTCTGCGTCGGTTACGCGCTTCTCGGCGGCATCCACCGCGTGGCTTACTTCCTTGAGTTTCTGTTTCGCCGCCTCGACGTCTCCCTTGAGCGACGCCGGGGCTATTGCCGGACGCGGCTGGGCAGGCGCGGAAACTGCGGGGGTTGCGACACCCGCAGTTGCCAGCATGGCGATCGAGAGCAACGAGATCGCAACAGGTCTAGTCACTCGGCGGCGCGCTCTGAAACCGGCAGCGTCGCCCTGGGTGACTGCTTCGTCTTCCGCCGCCCTGGGCTCGGACTGGATGTTGCGCTCTGCGGGTTTCATTTGCGCGAACGCTACGGCGTACGCCACGTCAGTGGAACTACCTAGAGCCGGCGTGTCCGAACTGTGAGTCGCTTAGGCGTCTACTTGAGGTAGTTCGTCAACGGCGCGGGGTGCAAGCCCTTCTTCTTCGCCATCTTCATGACCTTCTTGAGCTCGCCAGCAAGGCTCGGGGTGAAATGGAAGAGGACGATGTCGCCTCGCTTCAGCGACCCTCGAATGAACTGGAAGCGGCCGTTCTCCGCCACTGCGTTCCACATCACGACGTGGCGAATGCCGCACTTGCTGGCCGTGGTGTCAATTGCTTTCCTCTTCGCCTTCGACGTATTCGCGTATCCACCGTTGCCATACGGAGGGCGCAGCAGCGACGGCGCATGCCCGAATTTGTTGGCGTAGATCTGTTGGGTACGGCAGATTTCGTAGGCAAGTGGCGTGCTGCCGGTCGTCAGGGACCTGTGCGTCATCGTGTGGTTTTCGACCGAACCACCGAATGACGTGAACTTTCGGAAGTAGTCCCACTGCCCTGCCACGGAACTATTCGTGAGGAAGACGGTCGCCGGGATTCGGCGCTGGGTGACGAATTCGAGGGCCGCAGCGTTCTTCGTGTTGCCGTCATCGACAGTGATGAAGAAGACAGGGTCCTTCGTCTTCACCTGGAAGTTCCGTGGAAGCTTGCCGTTCGCACCGGCTGCGAGAACCCGCGAATCGAGGTTTGCCGACGCGGGAGCCTGCGCGTCCTTCGTGGCGTCGGCGTTCGGCAGATCCGACTCACCGAACGGCTCAGGTTGCTGAGTGCTTGCTGGCTGACTCGCTCCGGCAGCACCGTCGCTGTTGTTCGTCACGGCAACGGCAGCACCGGCTGTCAATGCCGCGACGACTCCGGCCGCAGCAACTCCCACAACGCGGCTTCGCTTTCCCATCAATTCCCCAATAGAAACGTGCCTGAAATCCCCCGGCTGGCTGGCAAATGCGGCACTAATGACATTCCCCAGGATTGCCGGTACATCGTACGTCCGGCAAGGCAATTGACAACAGCCCTGTGCGAATCTTCACCATTTCTTGTGGATTTTCTCCGGTGCCTCCACGTCGGCGGCCACCACTTTGCCGAAAGGCAATATGGTTCACTCCATGGCTGTTGAAGACCCACTGGTGTGGATCGACTGTGAAATGACGGGGCTCGACCTTGGCGCCGATGCCCTCATCGAAGTCGCGTGCATCGTGACCGACTCGAACCTCAACGAGGTCGATTCGGGGCACACGGTCGTCATCAAGCCACCGCAAGCAGCGCTCGATCAGATGGGTGATTTCGTACGAAACATGCATGTGGAGTCAGGCCTACTGGAGGAGCTTGCCTCCGGGACGACCCTGGATGAAGCCCAGCGACAGGTGCTCGACTACGTCAAGAGCCACGTCAACGAAGGCACCCGGGCGCCTCTGTGTGGTTCCAGCGTGTACGTCGATCGCGGTTTCCTGGCCCGGGACATGCCCGAGTTCGATGCATTCCTGCACTACCGAGTACTCGACGTGTCGAGCTTCAAAGAGGTCATCCGCCGCTGGTATCCGAAGGTCTACTACTCAAGCCCGGATAAGCACGGTGGCCACCGCGCACTGGCCGACATTCTGGAGTCGATCGCCGAACTGCGTTACTACCGCGAGGCGGTTCTTGTTCCAGAACCCGGACCATCCTCGGCCGATGCACGTGCGATGGCAACGAAGTACGTCATTGACTAGCTCGCTGGTTGGCTGGTAGCTCGCCTAACCCCTGGTCCTAGAACAGGGCGTTGGCCAACTGCGTTCGGGCGTTGGCCACGTCAGGGTCGTGAGCTCCGACGAGCTCAAACAAACTCAGCAAGTGTTCCCGAGCCGCCTGTCTGTCGTCTCCCTGCGTTGCACGCACCACCGCGATCATCCGGCTGAATGCTGCGCGAGAGTTTCCGGACAGCAGCTCGATGTCGGCCGCCGTCTTGGCTGCTTTGAGATCGGTCGGGGTCGCATCGGCTGTTGCCACCGCCGCTGCCGCGTCCACACCTTCGGTCCGCCTCATTAGCTCAACGCGGATAAGACCGGCCTTGGCATCAGGGTCTTGTGGATCAGTAGTGAGGATGTCGCGGTAGGCCTGCTCGGCCGCATCCCAATCGGCGGCCTCGAAGGCATCGAACGCCGCGTCAAAGCGAGTGTCTTCAACATCCTCGGCCGCAGCCTCAGCCTCTGTCGCGGGCTCTGCGGCTGCCCCGGAAGCAGATACACCGTTCTCCGCCGCGACCTTGATCAGTTCGTCAATCACTTGACGCAACTGTGGCTCGGGCATCGCACCTTGGAAGAGCGGCACCGGCTGACCTTTGATGATCGCAACCACGGTGGGTATCGATTGCACCTGAAACGCTTGCGCAACCGCCTGTTCGGCGTCGACGTCAACCTTCGCAAGCACCCACGTTCCGGCGTCGTCGTTGACAAGCTTCTCGAGCACTGGCGAAAGCTGCTTGCACGGCCCACACCACGTTGCCCATAGGTCGATTACGACGGGAACCTGGAAGGAGCGGTCAATGACTTCGGCCTGGAAATTGGCGGTCGTCGCGTCAAAGACCAACGGCCCTGCCGCCGCAGCTTCCGGATTGGCAGCGGACTGCGCCGCTCGTTCCTGCGCTTGGCGCTGCTGCTCACGGGCCTGCGCCAACGCTGCCAGATCCACTGCCCCTCGAACCGGAACACCACTTGCCGGACCTGCGCCACTGCGACCTGGAGGTACCTGAGCACTCATGCCAGCCATTCTGCCAGTCGCCGATTTCCCACCCCACCGCGACAACGCAGTCAGGCTTCCGTTCACCCAGTCAGAAACCGTTTATCAGAAACCGTTTAGTGGCGTGGGCGAAGCCTGACAAGGCGGAAGCGAGCGCCGCCTGGTTCCTGTCAGGCAAGCGAGTGACAACGCAGTCAGGCTTCCGTCCACGCCGCTAAACGCGAGCTGGTTCGCGGTATTCGCCCCATTCCTGACGCAACACCCCGCAGATCTCCCCCAGCGTGGCCTCGGCTCTGACAGCCTCCAGCATGAACGGCACAAGGTTGTCCGTGCCCTGCGCAGCAGTACGTAGTGCACCCAAAGTCTTGTCCAACGCCGCCGAATCGCGCTGATCCCGTCGCCCTGCCAGGGTCGCATTCTGCGCCCGCTCAACCTCGTGTGAGATTCGCATAATCTCAAGCGGATCATCGGCGGCGTCGGTGTGGATCGTGACGCCGACCTGTTTCTTGTCGCCCTTCTCAAGCGCAATCTGATACGTGAATGCTGAGTCGGCGATTTCGGAAGAGAACCAGCCGTCGTCAATGCCGCGCAGCAACCCGGCGGTCATGGGTCCGATCGGATGCTCTGTGTTGTTGCCACCGAGGTCGAGGATGCGCTGGAAGATCGCTTCGGCCTCGGCCTCGATCTTGTCAGTCAACGCTTCGACGTACCAGGACCCGCCAAGCGGATCAGCAACGTTGGCGACGCCGGTTTCCTCCATGATCACGTGCTGGGTTCGCAGCGCGATCTGTGCCGCCTTTTCACTCGGCAAGGCTAGGACTTCGTCGAGCGCATTCGTGTGCAGCGAGTTAGTGCCGCCGAGCACCCCGGCGAGGGCTTCGATCGCTGTGCGAACCACATTGTTGTCCGGCTGTTGCGCGGTGAGTGAAACCCCTGCCGTCTGGGTGTGGAAGCGCAGCCACTGGGCTTTCTCGCTGGTGGCTCCGTAGACGTCGCGCATCCACCGTGCCCAGATGCGACGGGCAGCACGGAACTTGGCGATCTCTTCGAAGAAGTCAAGGTGCGCGTCAAAGAAGAATGAGAGTCCGGGTGCGAACTTGTTGACGTCGAGGCCACGGGATTTCCCGAGTTCGACGTACCCGAATCCGTCGGCCAAGGTGAACGCCAACTCCTGCGCAGCCGTCGCTCCTGCCTCCCGAATGTGATATCCCGACACGGACAACGGCTTGTAGCGGGGCATGTTCTCGTCGGTGTATTCCATTAGGTCACCGATGAGTCGCAGGTGTGGTTCGGGCGGGAAGATCCACTCCTTCTGCGCGATGTACTCCTTGAAGATGTCAGTCTGCAGGGTGCCGTCCAGTTGGGCTGGCTCGAAGCCTTGGCGCTCGGCTGACACCACCATCATGCAGAAGATCGGCACGGCCGGGCCATTGATTGTCATCGAGGTGGTGACGTCGCCGAGTGGGATGTCGTTGAACAGGATGTCCGTGTCGCTGACGGAATCGACTGCGACACCGCAGTGCCCGACCTCACCGAGGGAACGTGGGTCGTCACTGTCTCGGCCCATGAGGGTTGGCATATCGAAGGCGACGGACAGCCCATGGCCGCCTGAAGCGAGGATCATCTTGTAGCGCTCGTTGGTTTGTTCGGCATTTCCGAAGCCAGCGAACTGGCGGATGGTCCACGGTTTGCCGCGGTACCCAGTGGCATGCAACCCGCGCGTGAATGGGTACTCCCCCGGCCAGCCGATCCGCTCAAACCCACGGACGTCTTCACCTTCTGGCGGACCGTATACCGGATCAACCTCGACGCCGGAAAGCGTGGTGAAGTCCGCATCGCGAACCTTGCCTTCAGCGACTGCATCCTCGTAGCGGAATTGCCACCGCTTGCGACCGGCCTCGATTTCCTGCGAATCCATGTTTGGAAGGGTACCTTTCGCCGGAGGTAAGTCGATCAGTCAAGAGTGGCAACGAGTTGATCGGCGGCCGAATATGGATCGGTCTTCCCAGCGACGACCTCCGCGGCTAGGTCGATCAGTCTGGTGTCCGAGCCCAAATCCGCCATCCGAACCCGTATCGAGGCCAGCGCGATCGCCTCGATCTCATCGGCGGCTCGACGCTCGCGACGCTGCGCGAGTTCGCCCGATTCCCGTGCCCACGCAAAGTGCTTGCCGATCTCCTCCAAGACCTTTTCGATGCCATCGCCCTGCGAGGCGATCGTCTTGAGGACCGGCGGGCGCCATGAACCTTCTGAGCGGTCGGCCAAGCTGATCATGTGGCGCAGTTCGCGACTGGTCGTGCTAGCGCCATCGCGGTCGGCTTTGTTCACAACGAAGATGTCGCCGATCTCAAGGATGCCCGCCTTTGCGGCTTGAATCCCATCGCCCATCCCAGGCGCAACCAGTACGACAACCGTGTCGGCAATGCCGACTACTTCGATCTCGGACTGGCCCACGCCGACGGTCTCCAGCAGGATCACGTCGCAGCCCGCGGCATCGAGCACCCGAAGCGCTTGTGGGGTCGACCATGACAAGCCGCCCAAGTGCCCTCGCGACGCCATCGAGCGGATATAGACGCCGGGGTCTGTCGCGTGCTCCTGCATACGAATCCGGTCACCGAGCAGAGCGCCACCACTGAATGGTGACGACGGGTCGATCGCGAGTACACCGACCCGCTTCCCTTCGGTTCTCAGTGCCGCGACCAGCGCTGACGTCGCTGTGGACTTTCCCACCCCGGGTGCACCGGTGATGCCCACCACGTGGGCGTGCCCGGCGTACGGCTGCAGCGCGGCCATGACCTCTCGAAGTTGCGGCGAGGCATCTTCCACGAGCGAGATCAATCGGGCCACGGCCCGGGGCTGACCTCCGCGCGCTTGGGAGACCAACGTCGCAACGTCGGAGGTTCTGGCCATGTGGGTGCGCTGCTCCCGATTAGGCAGGAACGCGCAAGATCAATGCGGAGCCCTGGCCGCCGCCGCCACACAGGGCCGCGGCACCAATCCCACCGCCGCGACGCTTCAGCTCAAGCGCAAGGCTCAGCGTGATGCGCGCGCCGGACATTCCCAGTGGGTGCCCCAGCGCGATCGCACCGCCGTTGACATTGACCTTGTCTTCCGTGAGGCCCAACTGTTTGCCGGAGACCAGACCAACAGCGGCGAAGGCCTCATTTAGTTCAGCAACGTCAATGTCCGATGCGCTGAGTTCGGCCTTCTTGAGCGCTTTCTCAATGGCGAGCGCAGGCTGGGCATGCAGCGACGGGTTGTCGGGCCCGGCAACATTGCCGTGAGCAACGATCTCGGCCAGCGGCGTCAGACCTAGTTCTTCGGCCTTCTCCTTGCTCATGATGACCATCGCGCACGCGCCATCAGAAATCTGTGAGGCGGTACCTGCGGTGATCGTGCCCTCCTTGTCGAAGGCGGGACGAAGCTTTCCAAGGCTCTCAGCAGTGGTGTCGGGGCGAATTCCCTCATCGTGATCGAAGACCACCGGATCACCCTTCCGCTGCGGGATCTCGACAGCAACGATTTCGTCGGCGAAGACGCCGTTGTCCGCCGCGACGGCCGCGCGCTGATGAGAGCGGGCAGCGAACTCGTCCTGCTCTTCGCGGGTGAGGTTGTAGAGGGAGTTGTAGCGCTCGGTCGATTCGCCCATCGCACACTCATCGAATGCGCACGTCAGGCCGTCAAGCGCCATGGTGTCGACCATCTTCCAGTCGCCGTACTTGACGCCCTCACGAGAGCCAACCAACGCGTGCGGGGCGTTCGTCATTGACTCCATACCGCCCGCAACGACGATTTCGTGTTCACCTGCGCGGATCAATTGGTCGGCGAGTGCCACCGCATCCATGCCCGACAGGCACACCTTGTTGATCGTCAGTGCTGGAACATTCATCGGAATTCCGCCCTTGACGGCGGCCTGACGGCTAGTTATCTGGCCAGCGGCAGCTTGGAGGACGTGACCCATGATCACGTAGTCGACCTGCTCGCCCGTGACGCCAGAGCGACTGAGGGCCTCTTTGATGGCGAATCCGCCAAGGTCTGCGGCCGAGAAGCCTTTGAGGGAACCGAGCAGTCGCCCCATTGGGGTGCGAGCTCCGGCAACGATCACTGAACCGGCCATGGTGGCCTCCTATGCGTAGGTAGACGCCGACAGCCACAAATATGCCCTGCGTTGAACCGAAGATCAAACAACGCCGAGATCACTTGCGGCACAGGGCTTTCACGATAGCCGTGGGTGGCGGACCCCCGTAACACCAGGTCCGGTCGACGCAGAAACGACCAAACCCCCGCCACGTGGCACCTTCGCTAACTGCGGGACGTCAGCGGGTACGCATGTAACGGGGGTTTGATCTGCAAAAGAGCGCAGACTGAGGTGGGCCTGCTCTAGGCGGTTAGGCCCAGAACAGCGGACCCTGATCATCGGTTGGGCAGCGATCAACGAGCGCTGCTGCGAGCTCGTTGTCGGACATGTCGGCTTGGGTCGCGGTACGAATCGCGTTCAGCATGTTATTCAACTGTGTCAATTCCTTCGTTGGTATTTGGGTGGTCAACTTAGGATTGCCCCTACTCGTGAGTAGGTAAACCACTACTCACGAGTAACTTACGGATCTTTGGTCAGAAGTGATTTGCACCTTTGGTCAGAAGTGGATTTCAACTGCTTCCGAGGTGGGTCTGACTTGACATCCGAGCACTCGCTCACCCTCAGCATGGGCCGCTTCCTTAGATTCCACCGTTCCTCTGACGAGCTTGCATTCGCAAGTTGCACACGCGCCCTCCAAGCACGAATACGGCGCATCAATCCCGGCGTCCAGCATTGCATCGACCAGCGATGATTCCTCCGGCCACTGGACTTCATGTGCGCGCCCGTCAAGCTTCACCTGTGCGACGCTGGTTCGAGTGAGAACCGCGGATCCACCCTGGGTCGCAGCCTGACCCCCCGCCCTCGCCAATCGGGGTGCAAATGGATCCCCCTCCAGGGAGCGAAAGCTCTCGATGTGAATTCGGTCGTCGGGCCATCCGAACATCCGCGCCGCACCCGTTACTAGCTCCATGTAAGGGGCAGGGCCACAGACAAACACATCGGCGTCGCGATGAGAAGCGAGTGCCTCTGTGGCGTCGCTGACGGTAGGAATACCCGAAACAGACTGCAGCCAATGATGAACGACCAGTTGGCCAGAGTGGCGACGAGCCAGTTCGGCCAACTCATCACGGAAGATGATCGAACGCTCATCTCGGTTCGCGTAAACCAGCGTGATTCGGCACCGCTTGCGGTCCAGCGCGTCCTTGATGATGGACAACATCGGAGTGATCCCACTGCCCCCGGCGAAGAGGAGTAGCTCGGTCATGTCAGCTCCTGGCGTGAAGGTGCCCGCGGGCCGCAGCACCTGCAGGCGCATCCCGGGTCGAGCGTTGTCACACAACCAGTTGGACGCATACCCCCCAGGAACTCGTTTCACCGTCACACGAAGATCGCGATCCACCGTTGGGGCGCTCGAAAGTGAATAGCATCGCGCGACGGACCCAGTCTCGATGCTGGGCACACGGAGGGTGAGGTGTTGACCCGGACGGTACGCAAAGGAGCGGGCCAGTTCGGCTGGAAACCTGAAGACCAGTGTTTTGGCGTCAGCGGTCTCATCGACGACACGGCTGATTTCGAGCTCAGCGATCCGGGGCGCGACGAGACCTGAGCCGACCTGGCTCGCCGGTTGCGACCCGGGGGTCAGCGGTGCGCGACGTGCCGCGCCCCGTGGAACGACGTATCCGCGGCGCAGAATCAGCAACACGACCAGCGAACCGACTGCCAAGATCATGACCAGCGACCAGGACGCCATTGCGTCGGTTCCCATCATGATGAAGTGAATCGATGCCAGCGGCCACACAACAAATGCGACCGCGTGAATAGTCTTCCAAAGCTTCGCTGACATGTGGGACCGGGCAATTCCAGCCACCGACACCAGGATCAGCGCGAGAAATGCGATCGAACCCAGAGCAGTGGCGAGGGTGTTCTTCGGGGCAAGTCCCGGAACAACCGTGTCGATCAGCGAGATCTTCGCGTAGGGATCAGGGATCAGGGCCGCGATATGGCATAGGACGAACACCAGGGTCAAGGTCGCGAGGCTTCGGTGCATCACGGTGGTTGTTCGTGGTGGGCGTTTACGGCCCAGCAGGCGGGTCGAGACCGTCAGCCCAAGCAGGATGGTCAGCGAGCTCGTCAGCCACGCGCCGATTCCGAAGGTTCGTGCTGACAACCAAAGCCACGGGACATCGCCGGTCAGTGCCTCCTGCAATGTTCCCAACATTCGCTTCTCCCTCGATCGGATCCCCGCTGGGCGGCTTGCCACAACCTTCGACGATCGAACGCGCACACAAAAGGGGCTCAGGGTTAAGTCAGGTCAAAGTCCCCCAGGTTTGGTAAAGGGACGCAAAATTGATCGCTTCGAACGAGGCTGAGGCCCGATTGCCTAGCAGCGGCAAGGGACGGTAACGATCGGGTACGATCCTCGGACTGATCATCTTCTCTGGGAGCCACAATGCACGGACGTCTCAGACGTATCGCGAGTTCAGGCGTCATCGCCACACTGCTCGGGTCAGCGATGGTCGTCGGCGCCGTCACCACGGCTTCGCCTGCGGCCGCCGCCACCACAACCCTCAGCTCATCTGCCTGGGCCGCCAACTTGGGTGGCGGAAACATCGTTGAAACCGCAGGGATCATTGCTCTCGGCGCGGGTGGTGGGTCGTGTACCTCATTGCAAGGAGGGAAGGGCGCGTCAGTCGTCGGCCCCATCACCCTGGCGGCCACGGACACTCTCGTCGGCTACCCGGGAGGGTTGGGAAGCGCGTGTGGAACTCCAACGGGTGGCACCGGTGGCGTAGATACCGATCCGAACTTCGACTATCGCGGGGGCAACGGCGGCCTGGGCTTCACTGACGGCCTCCCGACCAGTATTGCTGAGACTGGTGCTGGCGGTGGAGCCGCAACAACCGTGTACAGAAATACCTCGACCAAGGTCGCCTTCGCCGGTGGCGGCGGTGGCGCCGGCGGTGACGGCGTCGTCAACAACACCGACCAAGCCATAGGGGGAACAGCCGGTGACGGTGGTGGCGCCGCCGGAACTGCTGGAGGTAATGGATCTACCTTCAACGGTGCGACTGGCGGTAACGGCGGGCAAGCTGGGTTCAGCCCAGAGACGAAGGGTAAGGACGCTACGAACGCATCATGCACAGGAGGGGCGTGCGGTGGGCCAGCTGGCGGCGGTGCGGGATCAAACAGCTCGCTAAAGGCTGGAGACGGAGCCGCAACTGCCGGTCAAGCTGCCGGAGCCGGCGGTGGCGCTGGCGGCGCGAGTAACTCCCCCGGGCTTACTGGAGTCGTGTACTCCGCCGCGAGCTCCGTGGCGGCGGGATCAGCATCGGTGACCTACATCGACATCACTGCGGGTTCGGTTAGTAACGCGGCACAAGGCGGTACATACTCGGGCACAAACTTCGCTGCCGATGCCGGTTGGACTGGGCTCGGTTGGGCCCTCGACGGCGCTTGCAGCGGGTGCTCGCTACCCACGGGTCTGGCGATCAATCCCTCGACAGGAGCAATCTCTGGAACTGTCTCTGCGGCGGCTGGAAGCTACACGTTTGATGTCGTCGCGACCGGAAACCCGAGCACTGGTCCACTGACCACATTCCAGCTGAAGACGCGACACTCAGTCACGATGACTGTTGCTCCGGCTGCGGCGCCGACTTTCACCTCAGCGAGTAGCGCGAGCGCGACTGAGGGCACGGCGATGACGCCTTTCACGGTGACGACAACTGGCATCCCAGATGCGACGGTCAGCATCTCCGGCGGGTCCCTGCCGTCCGGTGTGAGCCTGACCCCTGGGGCAGGCGGCACCGCAACGATTTCCGGCACCCCCGCTAGCGGCACTGCCGGAGCTCACGTCGTCACGTTGAAGGCGGCGAACGCTGTCAACCCCGACGCCACCCAGGCCTTCACCCTCACGGTGGCGCCACCGCCAGGGACGGCTCAGACAGCGGCCAAGGGCTGCGTGACGGTCGGGGGAACAAGATCTATTCCGAGACGTGGCACGAAGCAGTTGATGAAACCGGGATGCCGGACTAACGCAGGCAAGATCATTGGGGTCCGGGTCAATTCTGCGACACCGCGCGGTGACCAGGCGTACTACTCCCTCTATTGCCAGGTCTCGAAGAACAAGACCACGAAGACCAGTTCTACTGGGTACGGCGACGGTTCCCGTTACTGCAAGAAGGGCGCCCTGAGGATTCGCACGTACGGCTATCGCCTGAAGCTGCGCATCTCATGGTTCGCCCCGGCAACTGGTAACTACACCACCTACAAGACTTCGAAGACCTACCTGACCTGAAGAGTCAGATGACGCGACCGTCTGGATCTACCCGCACATAGGTTTGCTGGCTTCCACCTGCGGCGGCTTTTGCACGGGCGCCCGCGAGAATCGTGATGATGACCGCGAACGCTGCCGCATCGTCAACCAAGCCGAACGGTCCGGTCAAGATCTCCGGAATCATGTCAACTGGAGAAATGATGTAGAGCCCGGCCATGACCAGCGTGGCCAACTGAAACTTCGACAAGTAGCGCATGGACAAACTGTCGCACGCGGATGCCGAATCTGCCAATAGCCAAACGTCCCGAGATGGGACTGCCGCCAGTGCGGCGACTGCCGTGGCGGTTGTGCGGCGGCGAGATTGAAGGGGTGATACAGAAAACGCGTTCAGCGAACATGACAGGCTGCTCCCGTGACACAACTGCTGCGGCGATTCCTCCGGCCATACCGTCGCGCCCTCATCGTCATCGTCGTGCTGCTATTCCTGCAAGCCGTCGGAAACCTCTACCTTCCTACGCTGAACGCGAACATCATCAACAACGGCGTCGTCACCGGTGACATCCACAACATCGTCGTAACCGGCGCCATCATGCTCGCCGTGACTCTGGCACTTGGGATCTGCTCAGTCATTGCCGTCTACTACAGCGCAAGAACAGCAATGAGATTCGGGCGAGACGTACGCGCATCAATGTTCCAGAAAGTGCAGTCGTTCTCGCTCCACGAGGTCAACGAGTTCGGCACGCCATCGCTGATCACCCGAAATACCAACGATGTTCAGCAGGTACAGATGTTGGTGCTGATGGGCCTGACCATGATGGTTCTCGCGCCACTGACGGCCATCGGCGGAATCATCCTCGCCACCCACCTCAATCTCCAACTGTCAGCCCTACTGCTGGTGATCATTCCGCTGATGGCCATCGTCATTGGGACCCTGATGGTCCGAGCCGTTCCCCTCTTCCGGTCGATGCAGGTCAAGATCGACCGGATCAACGAGGTACTGCGCGAGAACCTCGCCGGCATCCGCGTTATCCGCGCCTTTGTTCGAACGAAGCACGAGCAAGACCGGTTTGAGGTCGCCAACGACGACCTCACGGACACCACACTGCGCGTGGCGCGGTTGTTCGCCCTGATGCTGCCCGCCCTCATGCTGATCATGAACGGATCGAGCGTCGCGATCGTCTGGTTCGGTGGCCATCTGATCGACAGCGGCCAGATGCAGATCGGCGACCTGACTGCGTTCCTTCAGTACATCGTCCAGATTCTGTTCGCGGTGATGATGGCCGTGATGATGTTCGTGATGGTGCCGCGAGCAGCGGCCTCGGCTGAACGCATTCAGCAGATCCTCCAGACCAACCCCGCGATCAAGGACGTCGCGCCAACCGAAACCGCGACTATCGCCTCGCCCACAGACCAGCCTGTTGGACGGGTTGAGTTCCGCGACGTTGAGTTTCGATACCCCGGCGCTCAGGATCCAGTTCTTGAACGGCTCTCCTTCACCCTTGAACCGGGTGAAACCACCGCGATCGTCGGCGGAACCGGGTCCGGAAAGACGACCCTGGTCAACCTCATCCCCCGGCTCTACGACGTGACCGGCGGCGCAATTCTGTTGGACGGAGTCGACCTTCGACAACGAGCTCAGGCGGATGTCTGGCGACACCTCGCGATCGTGCCGCAGAAGTCCTTTCTCTTTAGCGGCACCATCGGGAGCAACGTGCGATTCGGCGACGCTGAGGCGACTGACGACGAGGTCTGGCACGCATTGGCAGTGGCACAAGCCGAGCCATTCGTCTCGGAAATGGCAGAAGAGTTAGAGGCAACAGTCGACCAGGGCGGCGCGAACTTGTCCGGGGGCCAGCGGCAGCGGCTATCAATCGCTCGCGCCCTTGTTCGCCGTGCTCCGATCCTGATTCTGGATGACAGCTTCTCGGCGCTCGACTACGCAACCGACGCACGCCTGCGAGCGGCCCTCAAGCGCGAATCGCGCGCCCAGACGGTTGTGATCGTCGCTCAGCGTGTTACCTCTATTCAGCACGCCGACAAGATCATCGTCTTGGACGAAGGCCTGATCGTTGGGATCGGTACGCACGCCGAACTAATGCAGACTTGTCCGACCTATCAAGAGATCGTGAACTCGCAACTCTCGCCGGAGGAAGCGGCATGAGCGCGGCGACGACGTCAACTGGTCCAAGCAATCCCCGCCGACCCCAGGGGATGTTCGGTGGTGGTGGCCCGGGTGGGCTTGGCATGGGGCTCCCGCCGGAAAAGCCGCGAAACTTCAAGGCGACGCTGAATCGCCTTGGCCGCCGACTGAAGCCTGAACGACTCATCATCATCATCGTTCTGCTTCTTGGCATCACTAGTGTCTTCTTCGCCGTGATCGGCCCGAAGCTACTCGGCAATGCCACCAACATCATCTTCGAGGGAGTTGTAGGCGCTCAATTGCCGAGCAATACAACTCAGGCCCAGGCCGAGGCCTACCTGCGCAGTCAGGGACAAGACCAGCAGGCGGATCTGCTGTCCGGAATGACCGTCACGCCCGGGCAAGGTGTCAACTTCACCGCACTCGGCCAAGTAATTGCCCTGGTGGCAGTCGTCTACCTGTTGAGCTCAATCTTCTCGTGGGCGCAGAACTATCTGATGGCGGGCGTCACCCAGCGTGTGATGTTTCGACTCCGGGAAGACGTAGACCTCAAGCTCGGCCGCTTGCCGCTGAAGTACTTCGACACTCATGCTCGCGGCGACGTGCTTAGCCGAGTGACAAATGACATCGACAACATCTCCACCACCCTGCAGCAAACGCTGACACAGATGATTACGTCGATTCTCACAGTCATCGGCGTGCTCACAATGATGGTGTTGATCAGCCCGTTGCTGGCTGTCATTTCACTGCTAACAGTGCCGCTTTCCTTCTTCGTGACGATGTTCATCGCGAAGCGTTCACAGCGCCAGTTCGTCGGCCAATGGAAGTGGACCGGGACGCTTAACGGTCACGTCGAGGAGATGTACAGCGGTCACGAGTTGGTCAAGGTCTTCGGTCATCAGGAGCAGGCGATGGCCGACTTCGCCGAGGCCAACGACGAGATGTACGAATCATCGTTCAAGGCGCAGTTCATCTCCGGGATCATCCAGCCAGCGATGGCCTTTATCGCCAACATCAACTACGTGCTGATCGCTGTCATCGGCGGCCTATGGGTCGCCAACGGGTCGATGTCGCTAGGTGATGTTCAGGCATTCATCCAATACTCGCGTCAGTTCACAATGCCGATCACTCAGATCGCGAGCATCACGAATCTCCTGCAGTCCGGACTCGCGTCCGCAGAACGGGTATTTGAGTTGCTCGATGAGAAGGAACAGGTCGAAGAGAGCCAGACCCCGGAGACGCTTGAAGCCCGCCGAGGCCGGATCACTTTTGAAGACGTCTCGTTCCGATACGAGCCCGAACAACCACTGATCAATAGCCTAGGCCTCGACGCCCGCCCTGGACAATCAATCGCGATCGTTGGCCCCACCGGTGCAGGCAAGACGACGCTGGTGAACCTGCTCATGCGGTTCTACGAAATCGATGGCGGTCGCATCACCTTCGACGGCGTCGATATTCGCGACCTAACCCGTGACAACCTGCGTCGCTCATTCGGCATGGTGCTGCAGGACACCTGGTTGTTCAAGGGAACCATTCGCGAGAACATCGCCTATGGCGCCAACGACGCCACGGATGCGCAGATCGTCCAAGCAGCTACCGCCGCCCACGTCGATCGCCTGGTGCGGACCCTGCCAGACGGGTACGACACGATGCTGGGAACAGACGCGGCCAACATCTCCACCGGAGAACAACAACTTCTGACGATTGCCCGCGCATTTCTGGCGGATCCGGCCGTGCTGATTCTTGACGAAGCAACAAGTTCAGTAGACACCAGAACTGAGGTCTTGATTCAGAAGGCAATGGCGGAGCTTCGCAAGGACCGCACGAGCTTTGTGATCGCCCACCGGCTTTCGACCATCCGCGACGCCGACCTGATCTTGGTGATGGACTCCGGCGACATCATCGAAACTGGTACACACGACGAACTGATCGCGGCGGGTGGTTTCTACTACAACCTTTACAACAGCCAGTTCCTGGCAAGCTTTGATGAGGATGCAGACATCGCTGTTGGCTGATCGCGCCACCACGCCGGGGCTCACTCCAGTGCAAGGCCTTTGGTCTCAACACGGAATATCGCGGTGACCACCGCTCCAACGCCGCACAGCAGGCCGATTCCCAGCATCGTCGAGTCAAGACCGACGGTCGCGACGACGACCGGAAGGAGCAGGGTTCCCACGGCTGCGCCAAACTTCCCGCAGGCGGCCGCAAAGCCGTGGCCCGTGCCGCGTAGACGAGTCGGGTAAACCTCCGCAGGGAGGAGATAGGTCGTGGCATTTGGTCCGGCATTCACGAATATGTTGAACAGCACGAACCCGACGAGCACCAGAGGAACGACGCTGCCATCAGACGACAGCGCAACGACAAGCAACCCGATCGTCATTCCCACGAAACCAGCGACCTGAAGGCGTATTCGACCCACCCTCTCAACCAGCAGAATGTTAATGACGAATCCAACGACGAGGAACAAGTCAGTGAACGCCGAACTCGCGGTTGCCTCAAAGTCACTCTTGAGGAATGAGCCGCCACTTGCTCCCGACACCAGAATGCCCGCCAGCAGGATGGGCGTGAACAGTCCGATCCCGTAGAGCCCGATGTCCATCAGGAACCACGGTATGGCGGTCAGGACGGTGCGGCGTCTCATCTTGGGCGCGAGCAACTCGCTGAACTTCCCCACACGCGGTTCCGACTCGTCGACGGACTCTGCGCGGGCCAACTGATGCTCAATCCCCGCCACGACCGTGGGGCCGAGCAGCCACTCAACTGAACGCAGTGCCTCGCGATTGCGGCCCTGCCTGGCCAACCAGCGTGGACTATCCGGGATTGACCTGCGCATGATTCCCAACACGAAGGCTGGGACCGCTGCCGAAAGCAGCATCCAACGCCAAGCTCCTTCGGATTCTGCGGCAAGCAGGATACTGGCCGACACCGCAGCGGCCAAGACCATGCCGACGGCCTGAAACGCGAATGCTCCAGTCATCCATTTGCCGCGACTGCGCCTTGGCATTGTCTCGCCCACGACTGCGGCACTGATCGGGTACTCCGCACCCACTGCGAAGCCTTGGACAAATCGAAACATGATCAAACTGAGTGGGTTCCAAGCGATTGCGCACAGGACTGCACTGAGGGCAAACAAGTAGACATCGATCTGCAGCAGTCGCCTGCGGCCGAACCGATCCGACAACATGCCCGAAATCACTGCACCGGGAACGGCACCGAGCACGGCCGCCGCCGCCAACAACCCGATCGTCATTGGGGAGTCAATATCGAAGTAGACCTTGATCAACGGAAGGGCCGCGCTGATGATGAAGAGGTCGTAGCCGTCAAGGCCAATTCCGCAGGCTGCCAACGACCACATGCGCTTCTGCCGACGCGTATTTGTGGATTCGTCAAGCGCCGAGTTGACCAGCTTCCGAAAGGCCACTTCCTTGGTCACCGTGCGAATGCTAACCACCCCGCCCACTAGGTCGATGCCCTTCGAGGCTAGCCAGCAGCGAATTGCAGCCAAGGAATCGCGGGATTAACAGGCCGTAGCCACTCGGTGAATTCGGTTGCAGTTCAGGACACCCAAGGCGACCCAGCCGACCACCAACGCGTTCATATTTACCAAGGGGGTGCGCTCGCACCGGTGAAATTACGGCTCCGCCAACTATCATGATCACGGCTCACTTCAGCTTCATCCGAGGAGAATTCGTGCTCAACGGTGTAATGCTCGCGTGGTACCTCCTGACGATTCCGTCGGTGATCTTCGTTGCAGTGGACATCTGGCGCACCACGCCGGAGGCAACGGTCATGAAGTGGGCCTTCGTCATTCTGACGCTGTTCGCCGGGCCGATCGGCGCCTTCTTCTACGTTTTGGGGTGCCGCGAGCCACTCAAAGGAACCCACGAGCAGTTCGTGGCAGCACGATGGCGACAAGCACTGGGATCGACAATGCACTGCGCAGCCGGTGACGGAGTCGGCATCATCGCCGGGGCGGCAATCGGGGCCGCACTGACGCTCGCGTTCTGGCCGGACTTCCTTCTTCAATACGTGCTCGGATTTGGCTTTGGGTGGGCCTTCTTCCAGGCCTTCGCGATGCGCGACATGGCCGGTGGCTCCTACTCGAGGTCACTTCGAATGACGTTTCTCCCGGAGTTCCTGTCAATGAACCTACTCATGGCCGGGATGCAACTCGTGTCGAAGTTAGCGATGTCCAAGGTTGCCGGGGCAGATGATCCAGCCCAACCCACCTTCTGGTTCATCATGTCAATGGCGCTGATGGTGGGTTTCGCGTTCGCATATCCGATGAACTGGTGGCTCGTTGCGAATCATATGAAGCACGGGATGATCACCGTTTCTCCTGCGGTTCATACTGCGGCCGCAACCGCTGGTCACCCACGCGCGATGGCGGACATCACTGATGAGCACTCCTCGGCATCAGTGCCTGGCAGCATGGACGCACAGCCGCACGACATGGGTGGCAACGACGAGGAGATGGGGTCGGCGCCGACCGCGGCGAGTAAGGCATTCGCCACCGTGTTCAGCCTCGCGGTCCTGGGGGTTTCGCTCGCTATCGCACACTCGTTCGCGATGTGAGCCGCGCGGCAACGCAGACAGCAGTTACCACTCGTTCCGCGACGGCGCGAGTCCCCGCCCTCCAGACCAATAGGCTGACACTCCACCAATCCGGAGGTACCCATGTCTGCAACGAGTCTCGGCGAAGCGGGAACTCCATGGTTCCAGCGAACCGCGCAGGATTGCCTGACAGCCTTCGATTCCTCAATGGATGGCCTCGCATCATCGGTTGCCGACCAACGGCTTCGAGTCAACGGACCGAACAGCCTCCCCACACCTCCCCGGCCGAGTGCATGGCAAGTGGTCGTGCGTCAGTGGCGCGATCCGATGACAGTGCTGCTTACCGTGCTGATCGCGGTTTCGGCGCTGGTCAACCAGGTTGAAACAGCAGTGCTCGTCGCGCTGCTGGTCGTGATCAACGTCGGCATGGGAGCGCAACAACAACTCAAAGCCCGGGCGAGCGTGGATGACCTCGAGTCGATGACGACGCCAACCGCTGCGGTGCGCCGGGAGGGCCGCGTGCAACTCGTTCCGGCCGCGAATCTGGTCGTCGGCGACATCATTGTGTTGGAGGCCGGCGACATGGTCCCAGCCGATGCTCGAATCCTTCGCGCGGCCAGCCTTGAAGTGATCGAAAGTGCCCTGACCGGAGAGAGCACAACTGTCACCAAGGACAGTGCGCCCGTGCTCGATGCTGACCCTCCCCTCGGCGACCGCACCTGCATGCTGTTTCAGAACACCTCCGTGGCCAGAGGCGCGGCAGACGCCGTCGTCGTGGCAACTGGCACGGCCACCGAGATGGGTCGGATCGCTACCGCGCTCAGCGAGGTTCAGACGGCTCCGTCACCGCTGCAGATCGAGTTGAACAAGCTGACGATCCGTCTTGCGGCGGTGTGCCTCATTGCAGTTGCGTTCATCGTCGTGGTGGGACTGATTCGCGGGCTTGATCCACAACAGATTGCACTGGTCGCAATTGCGACGGCAATCTCGTCGATCCCCTCTGGCCTTCCAACGTTTCTCACGGCAATGCTGTCGTACGGAGCCCAGCGCCTGGCGGAGGTCAAGGCTGTGGTCCGAAACCTCAATGACGTCGAAACCCTTGGTTCCGTGAGTGCGATCAACAGCGACAAGACCGGCACGCTGACGATGGACATGATGACTGCGGTGAAGATGTTCAACTCAGGCCAGTGGTTCTCAGTTGACGGCAACGGCTACTCGACCCAAGGACGCATTCGTCACGCGGCGGGTCAGGTGGTCCCGGACTTCACGATGCTCGGATACGGACTCACGCTTTGCAGCGACGCCGTCGTTTCTCCCGACGGCGGGGTGATCGGCGATCCGACCGAGCTTGCGCTCGTGGTCCTCGCCGCGAAGATGGGAGTCGACGCGAAGATCAGTCGCCAGGAGTACGAGCGGGCCGCACTGGTGCCGTTTGATTCGGCATACAAATTCATGGCGACGTTCCATGTGGCACCGATGGAGGACGGTGAGCCCGATTCGTTGATCGGGCTGGTCAAGGGTGCCCCAGACGTCGTGCTCGACCGCTGCTCTCACGCGAGTTGGAACGGTCAGGTCGTTCCGATCGATCAAGTGCGTGGGCAGATCCAGGAAGCCAACGCCGAGTTGGCCGAACAGGGGCTCCGGGTGATGTCATTCGCCTACCGCCAGCTTGACTTAGGTGAGACGGACGCAGTCGCTGCCGACCCGATTGCGGCAGTCGAACAGTTGGTCTTCGTTGCCTTGGTCGGAATCATCGACCCACTGCGTCCAGCAGCGAAGGACGCGATCCAGCGATCTCTGCATGCTGGCATAGATGTCAGGATGATTACCGGCGACCATGCAGTCACGGCGAAGGCCATCGCCGATGATCTGGGCCTCGGGCCAGGCGTGATCACTGGCAAGGAGTTCGAGGCACTGACCGATGAGCAGGTCATCAGTCGCCTGGATCAAATGCACGTCTTTGGTCGGGTTTCCCCGCAGGACAAGCTGCGGCTGGTTTCAGTCATGCAGGAATCGGGCCGGATCGTGGCGATGACCGGAGATGCGGTTAACGACGCCGCTGCTCTGAAGAAGGCCGACGTTGGCGTGGCGATGGGCAGCGGCAGCGATGTCACCAAACAGGCTGCGAACATCGTGCTGACCGACGACAACTTCGCAACGTTGATTCACGCCGTCGAACTCGGCCGCGACATCTACGGCAAGATCACCGCACAGATCCGCTACGTGATGGTTGGCCTGTTTGCGGTATTGGCGTTGATGCTGCTCGCCAGTGCCTTCAACGTGAACGGCGGCAACGCGCTGTCAGCAGTGCAACTCCTGTTCGTCACCTTCCTGATCGGACTGTTCCCCGCCATCGGGATCTCAACGGATTCAGTCGAACCCGGAACCATGGATGCACCGCCTCGCGACCCCACCGTGTCACTCCTGAACTCCTCGACCCTGCCACGCTGGGTCATCTTCGGGGTCGTCCAAGCGGTCGCTGGCCTGGCAGCGTTCCTCATCGCTCGGCAGACGGGCGCGGACGTGGCAATCGCGCAGACGATGACGTTCGCCGTCATGGGCTGGTCAATTGTGTTCGCTGCGGGCTCATTGCGCCGCGACGTCATTCCGATCTGGCAGGGTCCCTACCTGCCGTACTTCCTGTGGCTGGCTTTCCCGCTCATTGCCACGGCGCTGGCGGTCGAATGGGATGTTCTGCAGCCGCTCGTCGGAACCGTCGAACTGACCGGCGCACAGTGGGCGATCGTCCTTGGGCTGGCACTGCTCTCCCCGATCATCATCGAACTCGACAAATGGATCCGTCGACTCGAAGCGCGGTGACGGCGACGGGCCGCGATCAGTCGCGATCTGACAACGAGCGAACTCGGGTTTGACCGTGCGAATCCTGGCGTGGATCATTGGCGCTTTCGTAGGCGGAATGGTCGCAGCAGCGATCATCCACTTCCTTCTGCCCTCTGCCGCAGGTGCTGTCGATACGGCATTGGTTGTGGTCGGCGGGCTTATCGGCGCCGCTGCAGGCGAGGCAGTGGCGCGGCGCCTGCAAAATGGGCAGACTGGATCGGCGAGGGAATAGGCTCGCAAATTGTGGGTGTCGATCCTCGAAGTCTGAAAACTCGTCTGGCGACGGGTGGTAGATCCAACAGTCTCGGAGAGGTCAGCGACATCGTTGCCCAGGTGCTGGCCGATGGCAGGGAACTACCTGAACTTTTCGACTGCCTCTTCAGCGATAACGAGTGGGTGCGAATGCGCGCGGGCGATGCGCTCGAGAAGGTCTGCAGACAGCAGCCCCGCTGGTTGGCGCCATACCGAACGAGACTGCTCGGCGAGGTCGCCAGAATCCGGCAGGCGTCAATTCAATGGCATCTAGCTCAGATGTTTGGTGAGATCGAACTAACGAGCTCCCAGCGGCAGAAGGCAATCGCGATTCTGCGCGCAAACCTTGCCGACTCAGATGTCGACTGGATCGTCGCATCGTGCTCCATGGAGACGCTGACGAAATTCGCCCGCGATGGATCGGCACCAGTGGAGATGGTGGTGCCACTGCTGCAACGGCAGTTGCACCACCGTTCAAAGGCCGTCGCCAAGCGAGCAATTAAACTCCTCGACCAGTTGGATACCAACGAGGCCTAGGTGCATACACCCAACCGAAGAATGCTTAGTCCGGTCCCTGCGGTCGCCGCCCAACTGACTGGATACGGAGTGGCTTCCGCTCGCCAACTTCGCTGTCGCGCTCAACTCTTCCGGCCATAGCGCTTCCCCTATGCTCGGCAGGTGCATCTCTGGAACGGTCTGGTGATCAAGGTGCTGCAGTCTCCGGCCCACCGACTGTTGTCGGACTCGACGGACGTCGTGCGCTTCAAGGGAAGACGATCAGGACGCACAATCACTACGCCCACCCAGTACGTCCCGACAGGTGAAGGCTTGGCCATATTGGTCGGCAACTCGCAAGACAAGAACTGGTGGCGCAATTTCATCGAACCGCGAGACGTCGACGTGCTCGTGAAGGGTACCTGGCGAGCAATGACTGGCCGGGTCATCACGAGCAAGGACGATCCGCAGTTAGCGGAACGGCTTCTGGGAACCTACCTCGACAGATTCCCTCGCGCGCGGGGGGTCGTTGTTGCGCGTTCTGACAGTGAGGAACCGGCCGAGGTCACATTCGTGGTCTGCATCCCCCGGACCTGACGCCAAACAAATGGGAAGAACCCGGGGGAACAACCCCGGGTTCTTCCCATTTGGGGTGAGTGACGGGACTTGAACCCGCGACATCTCGGACCACAACCGAGTGCTCTACCAGCTGAGCTACACCCACCATGTGCCTCACCCAAGAAACCTTGAACAAGACCGGCCGAAGTCTAGCGCCCCGCCTGGACGAATACTCCGCCCGTTCCGGGTGCAGGCGCGCTAGCGTCTACCGATGTGGCAATTGACCTGAACGCGGATCTGGGCGAGGGACTCGGCGAAGACCCCGCGGCGCTCGACGCGACACTGCTTTCCGTCGTCACCAGCGCGAACGTTGCCTGCGGTGGTCACGCCGGCGATCGCGAATCGATGACCCGGGTCACAGCAATCGCCGCCGAGAGTCGAGTGGCCATCGGCGCGCACGTTTCCTATGAAGACCGTGAGGGCTTTGGCCGCCAATCTCACGGCGTCTCGATGCCTGTACTCAAAGAGCAACTACTTGAGCAGATCGGCACCCTCGACGAGATTGCCCGCAGCGCGGGTTCCGCCGTCACCTACGTCAAGCCGCACGGCCAGCTCTACCACCAGGCGTGTACTGCAGGCAGCGTCGAAGCGACGACCATCATCGAAGCCGTTCAGGAGTATCGAACGCAAACGGATCGCACGCTGGCAATACTGGGCTTCGCCGGATCTGAACTGGTTCGTCGTGCCCAAGATGAGCGGCTGCAGGCCGCGAACGAGGCGTTCGCTGACCGCACCTACACGCCCGAAGGCTGGCTGCTCGCGCGAAGCGAACCCGGTTCACTCATCACCGACCCCAACGAGGCCCTGGCCCGCCTCAAACGCCTGTTGCGCGACCGCGAGATCGTCGCGATCGATGGTTCACCCATTGATGTGAAGGCAGATAGCCTCTGTATTCACGGTGACACTCCCGGCGCCGTTGTTCTGGCTCGACGCTTGCGCGCGGCAATTGACGCCGACCGGGTCAAGATCTCACCTTTCGCCCCGCCCCCGAAGGCGATCTAGCGGGTGAGCGCCACCAACTCCCCATCTCGAAGAAGGGTCCGCCGCTACAGCGCGGACGCTTTCCTGGTGGAGTCAGCGTCGGAATCCGCAGTCGACCTCCTACAAAGCATCACCCTCGCTTTGGGGAATTCGACGGAGGCCCACTGCGGTGAGAACAGCGTGCTCGTGCGCTTCGATCCGAACCGCACCGACTCGGACGCCCTGGCCGAACAACTCGCGACAATGGCCGTCGACACCGCCCAGCTCCCCCACGAGCACTACACCCTGCCGATCCACTACGACGGACCTGACCTAGCCGAGGTCGCCGATTCCACGGGGATGACCGTCTCTGAGGTGATTGCGCTTCACAGTTCGACAACCTTCCACGTCGCCTTCGCCGGGTTCAGCCCCGGCTTCACGTACCTCACTGGACTGCCCGCCCAACTGCAGTTGCCACGTCGCGCGACGCCGCGCCCGCGCGTCCCAGCCGGGTCCCTCGCGATCGCAGCGCACTACTGTGCGATCTACCCATCAGCATCCCCAGGTGGTTGGCATCTACTGGGAACGTCGAACGCCGAACTTTTCAATTCCCATCGCAATCCCCCGGCGATGTTGCGCCCCGGCATGACCGTGCAATTCGCGGCAGCACGATGAAGCTCGAGATCCTCAACCCGGGCGTGCGATCGCTGATCCAAGACGCCGGACGATTCGGCCTCGCGCGCTACGGCGTCCCCCGCAGCGGCGCATTCGACCGCGGCGCATGGCGGCACGCGAACCGACTAGTCGGTAATCACACCCCTGACGAGTACGAGTCGAACCTCGGGCCCGCGGCTATTGAGGTTCTGTTCGGCGGCCTGCGTGTGCAGGCCCACGGCGAACTCGTCATCGCGGTGACGGGCGCGCTGGCTCCACTCACAGTTCTCGATGTCGACTCCGACGACAAACGCGAGGTCGTCCCCAACGATGCGTTCGTCCTCACCGCCGGTTCACGCCTACATGTGGGAACGACGAGGATCGGGCTGCGCTCCTACCTTGCCGTCGCCGGGGCACTGAACCCCGAAGAGACCCTCGGTTCACGCAGCAGCGATACGACATCTGGCCTCGGACCGCCTCCGCTAGCCAAAGGCCAAGTGATTGACATCGGCACAGCCAGCTGGGGGTCGACGCCAAGTCAGTTAGCTCCCCCAGAGCCGCCCGCACATCGATCGGTCACGATCCACGTGCGGCCAGGCCCGCATGCCGACCTGGTGGAAGGCGGAATCGACGCCTTGGTCGGCGCCGTAGACTGGACGGTCAACCCAACGTCCGGCCGTTCCGGCGTCCGACTCACCTCGAAGGACCTCAACGCCCGAGTTAGAACAACGAGAGCCGACCTGCCATCGGAACCAACGCTGTGTGGCGCGGTACAGGCACTGCCAAGTGGCGAGCTCGTCGTCATCGGTCCCGACGGCCCGACGACCGGCGGCTACCCCGTGGTCGCGGTGATCGACCAGCCAGGCATAGACCAGCTTGCCCAGGCACGGCCGGGCGCCATCGTTCACCTGTTCACATAAGGACTAGCTAAGCCTAGGCGCACTCCCTACTGGCGGGGTTCGGCCATATGTCCTTCGACCGCATCAATCGCGGCATTCAAGTAGCGCTTCACAGCCTGCAGATCGCGCGCCGAGAAGCCGTCGGTCGCCTGGTTGATGCGCTGCTGAAGCCGACCGAAGTATTCCCCACCGAGCCGCTGGGCATCGTCACCCACATGGAGAACCACCCGGCGCCGGTCTGCCGAATCCGGTTCGCGGCGCAGATGACCCACGGACTCCAGCCGATCAACAAGGGCAGTGACGGACGCTCCGCTCATTCCAAGCTCGGCGGCTAACGCACTCGGGCCGATCTCCACCCCGCGGCGCTGCGCATCGAGCACCAATACGAGCGCGCGCACGTCGGATGCGTTCATCTCGTGACGTCCGCCGAAGTCGCGGCTCACCTCCTGCAGATCACTGCCAAGGCGCCGCAACAATTCGCCGAGTTCGGCGCGCTGGGCACCAAGGTCATCCGCTCGCTTCGGCTGGTGACGCGCGTCCACCTTCTCCACCTGCCCACCTCCGCCCGTCCAGCACCTTCCCGCCTGAGGGCGGGACCGCGAATGTGGACTACATCACCCATTCGCACAACCCACTAGATACTTCGTAAATCTAACTATATGGTTATCGAACTATCAATGCTAGACAATACCTGCACAGTTGCCGCAATCGACGGACGATGGGAGCCAGCACCGTGAGGCTTGCACTGTTGGAGATGCGCCGGGCCAAACTGCGCTTTGGCCTGCTCGCCGGTGCGGTGGCACTACTGGTGTTCCTCGTGCTGTTCCTATCCACCCTGTCTGGCGCACTCATCGAATCGTTCACCGGCGCCATCAAGAACCTCAACGCCGACGTGCTGGTCTACTCGAACACCGCGCGCGACAACATTCAGGGCTCACGACTTGACCCAAGCGTGGTCGCACAGGTCGCGAAGGTTCCTGGTGTCGCGGCCGCCGGTGGGATTGCCACCACCTCAACGAGCGCACAGCTGCCTTCCGGCAAGGGTGACCTCGCGCTCTTCGGATTCGATCCGAGCAAACCAGGCGCACCAGACGGGCTCAAAGACGGTCGACTCCCCAACGCGACAAATGAAACTGCAGTCGACATTTCGGGGGCAACAATCGGCTCAACCATCACGCTGCTTCCCACGAACATCGAACTGAAGGTCGTGGGCATCCTGTCCGGCGCCCAGTTCAGCGCAGCACCCACTGCTTATGTCGACCTGCCGAGCTACCAAGCGGCGCTCAAGGCGGCGAACCCGAACGCACCCTTCATCCCACTCAACGCAGTCGCCGTCGAAACGGCCAGCGGATCAGACCCCGCCACCGTGGCAACCACCATCGGCCAAACCGTCCCGGGGACGACCGGCTACACCGTGCCCAATGCGGTAGCAAAGATCCCCGGAGTGGCATCGGTCAGCCAGACGTTCGGCATCCTCGTCGGCCTCACGTTCATCATTAGCATCGTTGTCATCGGCTTCTTCTTCCTCATCCTCACGGTTCAGAAGATGCGAGTATTCACACTGCTCCGCGCAACGGGCGCATCGACCGGCCGTCTGGCGCGCAGTGTGATCGTGCAGATCACAGCCGTCGTCGCCTTCGCAAGCGCGATCGCCGTCGTCATCGTGTGGGGCGCACTCAAAGGCGCAAGTTCGGGAATCCCAGTTTCACTGAGCCCGATGCTCGTCGGCATCACGGTCCTGGCGGTGTGGGTGTTCAGCCTCGCCGCAGGTCTTCTCAGCATCCGACGAATCCGCTCCATAGATCCAGCGACCGCGGCAGGTGCCCGATGATGCTTGCCTTCGCCGAGATTCGGCGCACACGCGGACGCTTCCTTTCGATCATTGGCGCCCTGTCGCTGATTACCTTCCTCGTTCTCACCCTGTCAGCGCTGTCCGACGGACTCTTCTATGGATCTACCGGCGCCTACCGATCGTCCAACGCACAGGCCTACGCGTTCAGCAGCGACGCGGAGGGGTCGCTCATCCGCTCGCGAGTCCCTGAAGCTGATGTGGCCGCGTACTCGAAGGTTGGCGGCGTAACCAAAGCGTCCGGTGTTGGTGTTCTGCTCTCGTCTGGCATGGGACCTAACGGGGAGATGGACCTCGCGATATTCGGTGTCGACCCGGCAGGAGTAGGTGTTCCCACGACCGTTACCCAAGGTCGCCTACCCAACCCAGGCGAGAACGACGCCGCTGCGGTCGACAAGTCGCTGACCAACAAGGGCGTCGAGATTGGATCCACGCTCAAGGTGGGTGACCAGCAGGTGAAGGTCGTTGGCATTACCCAGGACTCGAGCTACCAACTCCAGCCGACGGTTTGGACGACGCTGCCAACGTGGCGAGCGATGCAGGCATCAGTTCGCCCGGAAACGCGCGGCCTACCCGCGTACGTGAGCGCCGTTGCACTTGAGTTGGCAAACGGCACCTCCGCAAGCGGGATTAACGCAATTGCGAACACCACTGTGCTGTCGACGAACGACGCGGCGCTGGCCATTCCCGGCGTCAAGGAACAGCGCTCAACTCTGAACTCCATCATCTACACGACCTTGCTGGTCGCCGCCTTGGTGGTTGCGCTCTTCTTCGCGCTCATCGTATTGGAAAAACGCGAGCTCTTCGCCGCGCTCAAAGCGCTCGGCACATCAACCAAACGACTCGGCGAGACCGTGATGACGCAAGCTCTCGTCTCCTCAGTCATCGGCGTGATCATCGGTGTGATCGCCGCACGACTTCTGGGACTTGCCCTGCCCGCGGCAGTTCCCACGCTGTTCCGTGCCGAGTCGTTGATCCAGATTTCGATCTTCACAGTCCTTGCGAGCGTCGTCGGTGCGCTGTTCTCACTGCGCCGCATCGCTCGGATCGATCCCGCCACTGCTCTGGGAGGGGCTCTGCAATGACAACCGACGCAGCAACAATTGACCAGGCACCGAAGTCGGCAACGCCGATCCTCGAAGTCAACGACGTCACCAAGACCTACGGCGAAGGCCACACTGCGGTCACTGCCATCGCGAACGCAAGCTTGACCGTGGCGGAAGGTCAGTTCGTGTCACTGCTCGGACCAAGCGGATCGGGAAAGACGACGCTGCTCTCACTCATCGGAGGCCTGCTCACCCCCACCAGCGGCACCATTCGACTCGGCGACGTGGAAGTCTCGTCGATGAACAAGAAGGATCTGACGAGCTTGCGAGCGGAACGTGTTGGATTCGTCTTCCAGGCCTCCAATCTGGTTCCGTTCCTCACTGCCCGGGAGAACCTCCTTTACGTTGCGAGCCTTCCGAAGAAGCACGACCGGAAGGCTGCGGCCAAGCGGGCCGATGAACTGCTATCCGAACTGGGGCTCAGCGATCGCGCCAACAACGTGCCCGAACAGCTGTCTGGTGGAGAACGCCAGCGTGTGGCGATTGGTCGCGCACTGATGAACGACCCGGACCTCGTCCTCGTCGATGAGCCCACCGCCGCCTTGGATACCGCGCTCGGACGCCAGGTGGTGCAATTGCTCGCTCGCGAAGTCAAACAGCGGGGAAAGACGGGGATCATGGTCACCCACGATCTGCGCATGGTGGAGTACACCGACCAGGTCTTCGAGATCCTTGACGGACACCTGACGAAGGCGGGCCCGGAAGCAGTCCCCGTCGGGCACTGACTGCGATAACTCTTGGCTATTCGCGCAACAAAACGGGCATACAATGAAGTTGTCGTCAGTTAACCTGACACTCTGCGTAACGATCGGCGTTGCGAAGGACATCCAGGCGCTGCGTGCCGCAGTATTGGGTCTCCGACACTGCTAGATCAAGGACCACCATGAAGAAGAGTCTCGCCACAACGGCCGCCATCGCTATTGGCGCCCTCTTGCTGAGTGGCTGCTCAACGTTGAGTGCCGCCACCAGCAACGACGTCGCTCAGGAAGACTCCGAACTTGACCCCGGCGTCGTCACAGCTGTGACGAACATCGACACTACCCAGTCGCTCAAGGCGGGCGAACGCGTCAAGATCACCGCCCAGTCGCCTTGGGTCATTGAACGAGTAACGGTCGGGGGTCCCACCGGAGACAGTGACTCCCCCGTCACGGCGCCGACCCAGTGGACGTCGGCACCACTTGAGCCTCTCCAGGCCTCGACCTACACAGTGAAGATGCGCAACTCCTCAACCGGTCAAACCACCACGGTGTCCCGCAGGGTCGTGTCCAGCGGTGCAACAAAGACGTTCACTGCCGAATTCACGCCAGAGATGACCAAGAAGGGAGCCCAGAAGTTCGGAGTCGGGGTTATCCCCAAGGTGACCTTCAGCAAAGAGGTGCCGGTCTCCAGTCGCAAGGCACTGACGGATCGCATTCAGGTAACGGCAGCACCAACGCCAGTGACCGGCAGTTGGCGGTGGCTTGATTCCACAACAGCGGCCTTCCGGCCGTCCACCAAGTTCTGGCCCGGCCGGTCGACAATCACCATGACCGCCAACCTCGTGAACGCACGCATCGCGGGCGGCAAGGGTAAGGAAGACGCATGGGGCACCAGGACCGTGACCTCAAGCTTCAAGACTGCTCGCGCATTGGTGATCAACCTCAACGGAAGTAGTCACTCCGGCTACGCCACGATAGATGGCAAGAAGGTCAAGAAGTTCGGCATCAGCCTCGGCCAGCCCGGATTCACCACGCGATCCGGTGTCAAGACCATCACCGACATCATTCGCGTGCAGCGGATGACAAATGAAGGCGTCACGAACACCGAGGTCTACGACCTGCAGGTTCCGTTCGCGATGCGGCTCACGGACTCCGGCGAGTTCCTTCACGGTGCGCCGTGGAACGGGAACATCGGCTATGCCAATACCTCGCACGGATGCTCCAACTTGGAATACGACGTTGCTGCGTGGTTCTTCAGCCGGGTGATGTACGGCGACCCAGTGGTCACCACCGGAACGGGTCGCAAGATGGAGCTCTGGAACGGACCTGGCGCGTTGTGGAACATTCCCTACGCGAAGTGGGCAACAGTCAAGACCTGACGCTCACCGACTCGGCACGCGCGTTTATGTCAGGAGTGTCCACGCATCGCGTGGGCACGCACGTACGTGGTGACCGGACCGGCCTACTTGCCAACGACTCCCGCAGCTTTGTCAGCTGCCGCCTTAGCCGCTGCTGAAAGCGCCGCTGCACCGGACTTCAACTGCTCGGACGCCATGCTGATCGAGGCATTCAGTTGATCCGTCGCGGTATTCGCCGCATCCGCCACTTGATCCGGCAAGCTCGCGGCGGCCTTCTCGGGTAGCTCTCCCACCGCAGCTGCAAGATTCGCGGCGGCCTCCTGGGCTGCCTCTATCGCTGCTTGAACCTTCGCCATTGCGTCATCTGTCGCTGCCATGGGTCAAACGTATGAGCGCGAGAGACTCGATGCCATCGGCGCTAACCCATTGGGGGCCATCAGAGCGCTCACCGTCGCGCATCCGGGCTTCTGTTGATCTATGTTGAATCGCGTTTGGAGGCGCGTCAAACCGCCTGATGTCTTGACTGCGATCGAAAGGCTTCTCACGTGCGAACAATCACCTCTCCGACATTCCGGCGCATCAGCGCAATCGCCGCGGGCTCAGCCCTGCTGGCAGGCGCAATGGTTGCCGTGTCTCCGGTTGGCCCTGCCCAAGCAGCGAGCAGCCAGACGTTCTACCCCATAGGCGCACCCCAAACCTTCAACATCCCGGCGGGCGTCAAGAAGCTCACTGCATCCGCGTCTGGCGCGGGTGGCGCAAGCGGCGGCGGCAGCGGCATCGTCGCGGCTGGCGGCAATGGTGGCTTTACGACCGCCACTCTGGATGTGACTGGTCAAACACAACTGGCGATTTGGGTCGGCAGCAAGGGCTCCGAAGCCACCGGTGGCTTCAACGGCGGCGGCAACGGTGGAACTTCCGGCGCGAATGCCGGTGGCGGCGGCGGTGGCGCCAGCGATGTTCGCTTTGGCTCGAACAAGGTGCTTGTCGCGGCTGGTGGCGGTGGCGGTGGTGCCAACGCCAAGAGCAACAACAACATCGGCGGCAGCGGAGGAAGCGGAAGCCAGAACGGTAACAACGGTAACAACGGAGCAGGCCCGGACGGTCAGGGCGGAAATGCTGCGGTCATTGCAAACGGCAACGGTGGCGGAGGCGGCGGCGCATCAAATAAGGGTGGCTCCGGTGGTGGCGGAGGCGGCGGCTACAAGGCCGGCAACGGCGGACTTGCCGGAGGTCCCGGTGGCGTCTTCTCAGCCGGCGGCGCCGGAGGCGGAGGCGGCTCAGGCAACGCCTTCGTGGTTGCAGGAGCGACAAACGTTGCCTACGGGACGGGCGGTTCCGGCAATGGTTCGGTGGGGCTGAGTTGGATCGACATCACCACGAACTCGCTACCTGAAGGAGTACAGAACGAGGTGTACCCAAACACCCAACTGAACGCGACTGGTGGAACAGGGCCGTACACATGGACCTCCGGCGCTCTGCCCACTGGCATGACGCTGAGCGCAGCCGGCGTTCTGGGTGGCACGCCAACAGTCACCTCTAACAGCCCTGTCGACTTCACGGTCACTGACGCGAAGGGCCTGGTTTCAACGGTCTCGCTCAACCTGGACATCATCGCAGCGACGCCTGGGGTGTCATTCCTGCTAGGTGGAGACACCACCAATGTCGGACAGACGTCCGCAACGGGCAACGGCACCGCTCGCAAGAACACTGGCCCAACGGATATTACCGGCATCATGTGCAAGATCTCGCCGAACGCTGACCTCTCGAATGCGACGAGTGTCGCGGCGACGCCCAACACGGCAACTAACGACACGCCGCTGCCTTTCACCTGCCCATTCACTGGGCTAACACCGAATACGAAGTACTACACGAACGTATTCGCGACCGCGAACTCCGGCGCGACGATATCGGGTCAGAGCGTGGACAGCTTCACGACGGAACCGAAGTCTGCACAGACCTTCAACGCACCGTTCCCGAAGCGCATCAAGTACAGGGGTCTGACGACACTGCTGAGTAAGACGTCCAAGACCAGCGCAGGCAAGACCGTCCAGGTCAAGCTCTCCAAGAGCAGCAAAGCCGCTTACGACAACCGTGGCGACATGCTCTTCTACAAGCTGGTCAAGGGGAAGAATGGAAAGCGGTCAGTGAAGACATACGGCCACAGGTTCTATCTGAAGGTCACCTATTACGCGGCAGGAACCTCAACGGTCGACGCCTACTCACAAACGCGGGTCTACCTCGTGCACAAGTAGGAACGACCACACATGCAGTGGAGCCCCCGCCAGTTACGGCGGGGGCTCCACTGCGTTTGGGCGGGAGGTGACTACCGAGCGGCGTCTTCTGGCACGTCAGAGAGCGCCTTCTCGTCGTCGGTTGGATCCGTGTCGCGGGTGATCGCCCACAGTCCGGCAGCGACGAGACCACCAATGAGCGGCGCAAGAATGAACAGCCAGAGTTGACTAATGGCAGTTCCGCCGGCGAACAGCGCCGGACCAATCGAGCGGGCCGGGTTGACCGACGTTCCGTCGAGCGGGATTCCAACCAGGTGCACGGCGACCAGCGAGACACCAATCGCGACACCGGCAAGGGACTGAACCGCCCACTTGTCAGTGACCTTCAGGATCGCGAACACAAAGAGCGCAGTAAGAACGACCTCAAGGAAGAACGCACCACCCATCGAGATGTTCTTGCCGTAGGAGTTGGTCCCGAGCCCGCCACTCGTGTCAACGACACCGAACGCCGAGACCATCAACTTGAGCGCAGCACCACCGAGGATCGCACCAAGTACCTGGGCGGCCATGTAGGCGAGCCCAAGTCCGATCTCGATCTTCTTGGTCGCCAACATCGCGATCGTGACTGCTGGGTTGACGTGGCAGCCGGAGATCCCGCCGATCGCGTAGACGAGGAACATCAGCACGAATCCGAAGGCAATCGCCACGCCCAGCACACCTGAGGCGGGGATGACGAAGTCCGCCGTTGCGGTTGCATCGCGCGCGGCTCCGATACCGGAGACGGCTGCGCCTACTGCAAGAAAAACGAGAGCAAATGTGCCGATGAATTCGGCAATCAGTTTTTTGGCCATGCGTACATCCAAGCTCAAGACAGGCGCCCGATCAACGAACACCCCCAATGTCGGGACGTTCGACCCGTCCTCGCGTCCCAACGGGCACATCAAGCGAGACAACACAGAAGTGCCGTGCGCCGCCAGGGACTCGAACCCCGAACCCGCTGATTAAGAGTCAGCTGCTCTGCCAGTTGAGCTAGCGGCGCGGACACGAATAGTGGTGCGTTCGTGCGACGCAGAGCATAGCAGCGGTCCTCGTCGGGTCGCCTGCCTCATGACCCTGCTGGCTCGGCCAGCTTAATCAGCTTGCTTGGGGGGATCAGCCAGTACAGCGCAATCGTGAAGATAACAGTGGCCAGCAGCAGCGGAAGAACGACTGAGTACTTAACGAGAAATGCGCCAATTGCGGCGCTCACCACGAAGATCGCGATCGAGTAGAACTGGCGACCCTTATGTTCTGACGTCTGGTGGCCGACCTTCCCACGCCGTATTGGATCGGCGACCAGTCCAGTCAGCGTCAACGTCATTACGTTTGTCGCCAGGTTTGAGACTCCGTGTTCACGCATCAGGGCATTCTGGATACCCATTGCCAGCGCCAACAGCGCTACTACCAACTCTCGTGGGTAGCCAACCTGGCCGGGCTGAAACAGGATTGCAGACATGGTCGCCAATGCGATCAGCACCCACTCGACGTAGAAGCCCCGGCGGTTCTCCCGGAGCAGCCGTGGCCCTCTGATGATCAGCCCGCCGACAAACGCACCGACGACGAACGGCAGGAACGCCGTCACATAGCGAAGCAACTGGTCGAACGACGCGGTCCCTGTTCCCCAACCGAAGGCAAAAAACAACAGGTTTCCGGTCATTAGCTCTGCGAGCACCCCACCCAAAGCGAGGAAGCAGGCAGCGTCAATCAGCCCGCAGATGGACGTGATCAGGTACAGGCCGGGAATATGGGATGCCCTACTCGCGCGCAGCTTGGACAACACGCGCACAGCATTACGGGTTGGAACCGCTCATGCACGACGAGAGCGACGAACATCTTCCACAGTCTTACCAGTTCACCGGGAAACTCCACTTGGAGTCCATCGCGGAGTGAACCTTGATCATCAATACCGCCACCATTCAGCCCGCGCACCAGCGCCTTCCAACGTCGTGTTCACCGAAGAAAGCTTCGACCATTCAGCTCGGTGACGACGACTATCCGGCAACCGACCGAAGATCGACGCCGAACAACATCGCGCTACAGATAGAGCCCCGTGGACCCTTCCGGTACGTCAGCGGCGGCTACCGCGTGAACGTCGCGTTCCCGCAGTAGGACGAAGGCCTTGCCGCGCAGCTCGACCTCGCCACGATCCTCTGGTTCGTAGAGCACGCGATCACCAATGGTGAAGGTTCGAACGTTCGGCCCGGTCGCGACCACTTCGGCCCACACCAGGCGCCTGCCGACCTCCGCCGTTGCGGGAATCACGATGCCGCCGGTGGATCGCCTTTCGCCGTCGGGGCCGTCTGCTTGAACCAGAACCCTGTCGTGCAGCAGTTTGATCGGTAGTGGCGACCCGTCTGCCGCCTCATCAACCACGGTCGGCTAGTTGCCTCTGCTGAACATGCGCCGCACCAAGCGCCGCGCAACGACCACGCTCACCACGACACCCACCGTTACGACGACGCGCTCGGGGCGCACTCCCCCGTACTCATCGATGTAGAACGAGCGAACCTTCGTGACCTGAACGGTGACGATCCGTTTGGGGTCGAAAGTCTCCTTCACGGCCACCTGGAGTTGTTCGACGTTTTGCACGAGGTTCTCGCGCGTGGTGACGATTTCAGCTTCAATCTCGGCGATGCTGCGCTGCGGCGCAGGCGGTTTTGAGCCACTCGCTGAATCGGCTGGGGCAGTTTTTTTGCCAGGCATGTGGTGCAGCCTACGACGGGAGGGGGTTCGGTCGCCTGATCGGGCGGGTTCGTTGGGTGGCCGACGAACTTCCGACGGATTCGTGGCAGACTCGATCCGCGCAACGCACCCGACCAGGAAGGCACATCATGGGCAAGCTCGAACCAGGTGACAAGGCCCCGAACTTCTCACTGCTGGACGACCATGACAACAAGGTCACCCTTGCGGGCCTCAAGGGTTCCAGAGTCGTGCTCTACGCCTACCCAGCGGCGATGACGCCCGGATGCACTACCCAGGCATGCGACTTCCGTGACTCCCTCGCATCGCTTGAGGCCGCGGGCTTCGTGGTGTTGGGTATCTCCCCTGATAAGCCGGAAAAGTTGGCGAAGTTCCGCGACCGCGACAACCTGACGTTTCCGCTGCTATCCGATCCCGACAAGAAGGTACTCACCGGATACGGGGCGTTCGGCGAGAAGATGATGTACGGCAAAAAGGTCACCGGCGTGATCCGCTCCACTTTCGTCATCAACGAAAAGGGAAGGATCGAACTTGCCCAGTACAACGTCCGGGCCAAGGGCCACGTCGAGAAGTTGCGCAAGGAACTCGGCATCTAGAGACGAAGCCCAATCCAATAGCTCAGAGGTGCGGGACGTCAGGTCCGCTCGTATGTGCCCATAATCTGGGCCGATTCGATGACGTGCCCGTTCATAGCTGCCTCCAACTGAGCTCGGGTTGTTTCCGGCGGTAGGTCCAATTCAGCATCAAGTGCGTAGACCGTGAAGTAGTAGCGGTGAGGTCCGGTACCCGGCGGCGGGCCCGCAGGTACCCAGTTGTTGCCACCGGATGTGTTTCGGCCAACGACTCCGCCATGGTCAACCGCATCGACAATGACTGTCTTGTCGGATGGGACGTTCCACACCACCCAGTGATCGAAATTGCCATCTGGTCGACGGTCTCGCGGGACATCGGGGTCGTGGGAGGTGATCGCCAGACATACCGCCCTGCTTGGCACGTCGCTCACGTGCAGCGCGGGCAGTGAGCCTTCACCGTCCACGCTGTGAGCTGCTGGCATCGGCTGGCCGTCGTTGAAGCTATCGCTGGTGATCCTCACATGATCTCCCGTTGGATTTGCGCGACATGGTTGATATCGCAGCCTAAGGATTCTGACGCCTGCGACGCCGGACCAACTTGGCGTTCGGGTTACGACACCCGCGGCTGACGTAGTCTGGAACGGTGATGGCGGACCGTGTGACCGAACTTATCGGCGTCTATAACGCGGACGGCGGCCTGCGCGGTGAGCTCACCTACATCATCGGCAAGCTCGGCGCAAATGTTCATTGCGAACTCTGCGACATCACCCACTCGCCACTCCGCCGCAAGCGGGCCTGGGACAACCTCACGAGCGACCTGGGTGTGCCATTTCGCCTCCTGCACCGGAACGAAGTTGAGCCAGACAGCGATGTCGCCCGGGCCATGCAACACTCGCTGCCGTGCGTGTTGGCTCGCACTCAGACCGGCTCGCTTGTCCTACTGCTCGGCTCGGTCGAAATGGCCAAGGCCGATGGGAACGTCGCGACCTTCCATGGACTATTGACTGGGAGTCTGCGCGAGCACGATCTCTCGTTGCCTGACTGAGCCTGGCGCCAACCTGCCGATGCGGATTCAGATCGCTGCGCCTCGTCGGCGCGGTTGGCGCTAGCCCAAACTGACGCCAACCAACCGACCAATCACGAACGTCACAGCTGCCGCGGCCGTTCCCACAGCCAGTTGGCGGATTGCCGATTTGGTGGCGCCCGCCCCAGAGAGTCGACCGACAGTGCCCCCAACCAACACCAGGGCAATCACGGCGAGCACGATCGCCACCGCGAGCGCTGTGGTACCTGAGAGAAAGACATAAGGGATAACGGGAACGACGGCGCCAGCTGCAAACGCGCCAAAGCTCGACGCCGCAACCTTGACTGGCGATCCCAGCTCATCGGGATCGAGCCCGAGTTCCTCCCTGGCTAGGGTGTCCAGGGCCGTATCCGGGTCCGAGATGATCTTTTCGGCGGCGGCTTTCGCTGTCTCCCGATCCAAACCCTTCGCCCGGTAGATTAACTCGAGCTCGCGCTGCTCCTCGAGTGGCTTCTCTTTGAGCTCCTGCGCCTCCAGTGCGATCTCGCGCTGGAACAAATCACGCTGGCTCGCGACTGACACATATTCACCAGCAGCCATCGAAAATGCGCCCGCTAGAAGACCGGCAATACCGGCAAACAGCACGGTTGAACTGCCAATCCCTGAGCCGGCAAAACCCATGACCAGCGCGGTATTCGAAACCAGCCCGTCGGAAGCACCGAAGACGGCGGCTCGAAGGGAACCTGACTTGTCCGTGCGGTGCCACGGCTCCGCACTGTTCATCGCCTCGCGGACCTCAGCCATTGAACGCTGAGACGAACTACTCGAGACCAGCGCGGGCTTGCTCGCTGCCGTTGGCTGGGAGCCTCCGGAACTGTCGACCATTCCGGCGAGGACCTGAGCATGCAAATGTTCGTCCTCGGCCATGCCCGGCAACGCATCGGGCTCGTCGTCATAGGTGCCCTGGGCGTCACGCTCCGCCTGCTCAAGATCGGGCAGAACCGCCTGGAGAGAGAACTGTTTGGCGCGAGCAACCAGTTTCTGCGAGTCGCCGTCGAGCGCGGAGGGGTCGGGTGGAATCTCCACACCCGCCTCACGCAATAACTGCTCCCAGTGTGCCGCATGCCGGACTTCGATATCCGCCAACTCAAGTAGAGCTTCCCGTTGGTCACCACTGGCCATGTCGGCGAGCGTGCGATACATCAAGCTCGCCTCACGTTCGGCCGCCAGGTATTTCAGAAAGCGCTTCGCGTCACCAGCCATGGCCCAAGTGTCGCGCATCTCCCACAAATCGGAAACGTACGCACCGACAAATTCAACAGGTGGCTGCCGACGACGACCCGGAACATCCAACGAAAGGCAACACTGGGCCGACGCGACGCCGTACGACTATGCTTACCCACGCGCTCGCGGGAGTGGCGGAATTGGCAGACGCGCTGGATTTAGGATCCAGTGCCGAAAGGCGTAGGGGTTCAAGTCCCCTCTCCCGCACCAATTTGATGGCTCAGTTCCAGAAGTCCTCATCCATTAATCGCTTTGGTCGCAAAGCGATACTGCCGACTGCTGTCAGTGCGATGCCCACCCGACCAAGATCAGGCGCGCCGGATGGCGCGAACGACGACGTCGAGCAGTGGAACCGCTTCGCCGCCGCGAGTGGTGAAGGCGCGATTGCTCTCCTCACGACACGAGTCATTCTGTGACAGCGGCATACCAATCGGAACGCTGCCCGTTACAGTCGCGCGAATGGAATCGATCCTGGCGCTGACTTCGAGTGCACTCTGGGGCGTATCGGATTTCTCCGCCGGAATTGTGTCGAAGCGCCGCGCACCGCTGGCGGTCGTCGGCGTCTCGCAGCTTTTCGGACTCCTCGCGATGGTCCTCATCGCCACGTTCACCTCTTCCTGGGGTGCGAATCTGGCATACGCGCCGTGGGCGTTGATGGCGTCGCTGTGCGGAATCACCGGACTGCTTGCGTTCTACACCGCACTTGCCACCGGAACGATGGGAATCGTGGCGCCGATTGCGTCATGCGGTGTCGTGGTCCCTGTTGCAGTTGGACTCGTCGGCGGTGAGATTCCGAGTGGAGTTCAGGTAGCCGGAATCATCGTGGCGATCGTTGGAGTTGTGCTCGCAACGGGCCCCGAACTGCGAGGCGATAGCGACCCGCGCTCGGTCGTCCTGGCCGCGGTGGCTGGCGTGCTGTTCGGGCTGGTGTTCGTCGCGCTCGGAAAGGGATCGGAATCCAGCGCCATCATGACTGTGACGGCAATGCGGATCTCGTCCGTTGTCATATTGGTGATCGTCGCTGTGGCGTCCCGTTCGATCGGAGGCATTCAGCGAAGCGACATGCTGGTCCTGATGATGATCGGGGTCTTCGACGCTCTCGCAAACGTCTTTCTGGGAATCGCAGTTCACGGCAGCAATCTGACAATCGCGTCTGTGTTGGGAAGCCTGTACCCGATCGTGACGATTCTGTGCGCATGGAAGGTTCTGAATGAACGGTTGCGGAGGATCCAATATCTGGGTATCGCCCTGGCAATGCTCGGCGTTGTTGCGATTACTGCTGGATCGACGGTCTGACCCTCGAACTCGCGCCACGCGCTGACAACTGGGTCATCGCGGTGATGTTCATGCTGGTGTCCTCCTCATCGTTCGGAAGCTGGGAACTGCTGGTCAACGTGGCTGAAGACGAACATCGCATGAAACCCCAGACCAGCACAGATCATTAGCGTTCTGCGCTCTGGTAGCGATATCGGCCCGATGCCTAGAGATACTTGACCGCGAGGTAGATCAAGAAGATGATCACAATCCAGGTAACGATTCGGCGAATGGCCACAGCGTTCTGGCTACCGACGGTCGGAGCGGTGGCGACTTCGGACTGAACCTCGGCCTGTACGGGGGTGGCCGCCACTGGTTGAGCACTCTCCTCCGCGATTTCCTCTGGGGTCTCGAACCTACCTCCGGGGTGGAAGAACGCGCAGACGAGCGCGATCACCATCATCACAGTCATGCCGTACATCACAAGCTGGATCGCCTCTGCGTAGTCAGTCTCGACCGCTTTGACGATCTGTTCCTGAATCGCTGACGGGGCCTTCGACAGTGCCGAGCTTCCGCCACTCGAACTCGACATCGAGCTGACGATTTCGTTCGCCTGAGCGCTCGGTACACCAAGCCCAGTGAGTGATGAGACGAGGTCTTTCGTAACGACCGTCGTCATGAGGGTTCCAAGTAGGGCGAAGCCGAGACTGGAGCCGTAGTAGCGCACCGTCTGAGTGACGCCGGTGACTTCGCCGTACGACGCATCGATCGCCCGGTTCACCGCATCTGTACTAGCCGGACTGAGCAGCAGACCGATACCAGCCCCAGCGACGATGATGTACGGCGTCACGGCGCTAGCACTCAGAGATGTCGTTTTGAAGCCCCACATCGCGTAACCGACGGCCGCTATGGCGCAACCCAGAATCATCGGTATCTTCGCGCCGCTCTTGTCGAGGATTCGTCCACCGATCTGGGAAGCGATGACAAAGCCGATGAAGAAGTACATCAGGAAGAGCCCGGCATTTTGCGCGGAGTAGCCCAGCGACACCTGCGCATAGAGGCTGACGAAGAAGAACACCGGGACAAAGGTCATCATCGAAAAGAAGAGAACCGCGTTGTCCGCAGCGAATGCCCGGTCCTTGAAGATTCTGACCTTGATGAGTGGAACCTTGATCCGAGATTCCATTCGGACGAAGATCCCAAGCAGGACAATGCCGATGACGATGCAGGCAATCGTCTTCCAGTTACCCCAGCCCCAGGAACTCGCCTGTTGGAATCCAAGAACCGAAAGTCCCATGCCGAAGGTGATGAGCCCTGCACCTGTCCAGTCGATCGAATCCTTCTTGCGAACCGTGTTCGACTTCGACATCAGCGTCAGAATCACCGCGACGATGGCGACGGGGATGTTGATCCAGAAGATTGAGCGCCAGGTCCACGCGGTGAGGTAGCCGCCGACGATCGGCCCCAGTGCTGTGAACGCGCCGGTGATGCCAAAGAAGAGCGCGAGTGCCTTACCGCGTTCCTTGACGGGGAAGGCGGCAAACACGATCGCCAAGGCAGCCGGAAACATGAGTGCCGCGCCGGCCCCTTGAACGACGCGGAAGAATACGATCCACGCTTCGGCGTAGCTGGTCTTCGGTGTGAACCCACACATTGTTGATGCGACCGCGAACGTGATGACGCCAATCAAGACCATCTTCTTGTGGCCAAGGATGTCGGACAGTCGGCCGCCCAGCGCGAACAGCGACGCGAGCGCGAGCAAGTATCCGTTGACCACCCACTGCAAGCCCGCATCGGACAGGCTCAGCTCTTCTTGAATGGACGGTGCGGCGATCGAAACAATCGTCTGATCGATGAACGTCATTGAGACCGCGAACATCATCGCGGCCAAGGCCAACCACTTGTCGCCGCCCTGCAGCGCCTTCGGCGCCGTCGCTGTCGTGGCACTACTCATTGGAACTCCTCGTACGACCGTTAGGTTGCAGGTTGAAGCGCCGCGCTGAGCGAGCTTCAGCGGCAATAACATACGGATCTTGATCACTGATTGCGCGCCAAGGGGGTTACCTGACCGCCCAAGAGCGGAACGTGACGATCGGCGCGACCCCATCTCTTGCGGGAGAGCAACTAGAGTGGTCGACACACCCCGCCGTGGCACCAACTGCTCGTTGCGGACCACCAATCAGATTGGTCGTGACCCATGGATCGGTCAGCACTGCAAGCAACGCAACAGCCCCTCAAGGACGCCTATCGCGAGGATCCCGATCGTGCTCTGATCACACTAAGTGCGTCGGCCACTCTGGGCGACGGGGTTAGCTGTTCCGTTGCAACCGCGTCCTCGCTGGTGGAGGCGGGGCTGCACCCCGCAACAGGTGGAACCGGCATGCAGGCTTGTTCGGGTGACATGCTGCTGCAGGCATTGGCGGCCTGTGCGGGCGTGACAATGAACGCCGTCGCGACGTCGCTTGAAATCCCACTTGATGACGCCGTTGTCAACGTCACTGGCGATCTTGACTTCAGCGGAACTCTCGGAGTCAACAAAGAGGCTCCCGTTGGTTTCACCGCAATCCGAGTCTCCTTCGATCTGAATACCAGCGCCTCGGAAGAACAAATCGACACCCTGCTTCGCTTGAC
>WBZO01001093.1_pt1 | contig 46733 bp, 27 predicted proteins | sample 5204261 | NCBI WGS metagenome assembly WBZO01 (sample SAMN12412400, study PRJNA552823) | activated sludge metagenome | isolation source: activated sludge from anammox sidestream of wastewater treatment plant... | place: USA: North Carolina | collected 2017-09
AGCGACTGTGAAGATTGGTTTGGCTGACTGGCGGGCTGACCCGCGTTAGCGACTGGCCTCGGTTCGGGTGCCCTGCTGTTGATCTGTCGCCTGTCAGTCAGCCAACCCCTGGTGCTGACCGGGCGGGCAGTGACCTCATAGGAGCCTGACCTGAACTCAGGTCCCATCACAGTCTTGTCCTCACCCGACCGGCCAGCGTCGCAACCCCGCTGAGAGGTCGCAATGACAAGCATGCCAACGATGCCGCTCTCACGTCGAGTCGTGATTGGTGTCGACACCCACAAGGATGTTCATGCCGCCGCTGTCCTCGATGAACGCGGCGCCCTGCTGGGCACGTCGGTGTTCGATGCCGATAGCGCCGGCTACCGGGCACTGATCGGCTGGAGCGTTCAGTTCGGCACACCACTGCGTTTCGGGATCGAGGGCACCGGTTCCTACGGGCGCGGCCTGGCCTCATCGGTGCGCCGTAGTGGCCATGACGTCGTGGAGGTGGCCCGGCCCAACCGGGCCGACCGGCACCGCCGCGGCAAGTCCGACCTCATCGACGCCGAAAACGCCGCTCGGGCGGTGCTGGCCGGCCAGGCCGAAGCGATCCCCAAAGACGCCGAGGGCACCGTAGAAATGATCCGGCACATCAAAGTCGCCAAAGACGCTGCGGTCAAAGCACGTACCATCGCGATGCAGACGCTCAAGGCGATCTTGATCACCGCCCCCGCCGAGCTCCGCGAGACACTTCAGCCCCTGTCAGATACGGTCCTGCTTCGCCGCTGCGCGGCGTTGCGCCCCGGTGAGCTGACCTCGGTGACCGCCGCAGCCAAGCACAGCCTGCGGGCCATCGCCCAACGCTGGCAGAGCCTCAATGACGAGATCGTTGCGCATGAACACATCTTGAAGAACCTGGTCGACCACGTTGCCCCTCAGCTGACCGCCGGCGTCGGGATCGGACCCGACAACGCCTCCGAATTACTACTGACCCTTGGCGACAACGCCGCACGGGTGCACAGCGAAGCCGCCTTCGCAAAACTCTGCGGCGCCTGTCCCATCCCGGCCTCCAGCGGCAAGACCATCCGCCACCGACTCAACCGCGGAGGGCACCGCCGAGCCAACGCCGCTCTGCACCGCATCGTCGTCGTCCGCATGAAATACCACGAACCCACCCGCGCCTATGTCGCCAGACGGATCACCGAAGGCAGAACCAAACCCGAAATCATGCGCTGCCTCAAACGATTCATCACCCGCGAAATCTGGGCCCGCACCCAACACCTACGACAACAACTCGACCAGAACACCGCCACTTGACGTCTATAGGAGCATCAACGGCATGGCTTGGTCGCGGAGTGCTTCGACCCGCCGGATGATCCGGTATTCGGTGGACCTCGCCACGTCGCCGGCGATGTAGCGCCCGCGTCCCCGACGTTCGACCCGACCGCGCCGCCGCTCCCATCGCAGGGCATCCGAGACGGTCTTCGACGGCCTACCCTCGACGGCGAAGCCCCACTTCTGCAATCCGTCGACGAGTTCCGGGATGGTGCGCGGACTGTGCAGTCGCAGCAGGTATATCAGGACGTAGCGCAGGACCGTGCCGCGCAGGACCAGTGGCGGCGGTGGATCCGCCGGCGGTTTCGGCTTCGGCCGGTCCCACCACGAGTTCGGGCGTGGGTTCCCGATGGTCGACCTCGCCTTGTCCAAATCCCAGTCCATCCTTGTGGGCTCCTTTCGTTGTGTCGCTCGAAGGCGAGCGCGACGGTGTTGGGTTGTGTCGCTCGAAGGGAGCGCGACGGTGCTGCGGCGACGTCGTTGTCGCTCGGAGGTGGGCGCGACGGTGGCGGGTTGTCGCTCGAAGGCGAGCGCGACGGTGGCGGGTTGTCGCTCGAAGGCGAGCGCGACGGTGGTGGGTTGTGTCGCTTGAGCGCGACGGTGCTGCGGCGACGTCGTTGTCGCTCGGAGGTGGGCGATATGCCGGGTTGTCGCTCCGAGGCGGGCGCAACTCTTATTGCCTCGGCGCTGCGACACGCCCGGGCGGAGCGACACGCCCGGGCCAACACCCGCACAGCGGATGCCGCACCCAGCGGCGGGCAGTGATGGCCGACGAGGCGACGTCAACTTCCAACGTTGCGTCGAGGGTGGTCGGGGGAGCGGGAACGGGCCCCACCTCCCGCACCGCGGTGATGATCTGCTGAATCTGGCTGAGCGCCAAGGCCGCGGTGGCCAGCAGCGTGGGCCGGTCAGCCACCCCGACCACCTCGCGCAGCTGGGCGGCCAGTGCCGGCCAGGCCGGGTCGCGGTCGGTGCGGTGCAGGTCCGCGCACACCAGACAACTCGTGCGCCCGGGGATCACCAAAGGCCCCACCACGCCGGCGCCGTCGCGCACCCGCACGGGCAGGTGCGGAACCCCGGCGGTGTGCAGATCCCGCAGCAGCCGAGGATCGGCGGCCAGGGTGTCGGCCAACACCACCAGGTCCACGCCGGATGCGGCCCCGGCGGCGTTGGCATGGCTGCTCTGACTTACCCTAGCCCCGGAACAGCGCAGGCCCTCGGTCAGCAGATCCGACAGCGGCCCGCCGCCGTGCACGCGGATCGCCAACGCCCGTCGTCCCGGATCAGACCCCTCGAAGCGCAGCACCCCGGCGGCCGTCAGCTCGGAGAGCAGCCCGTCGACCGCCGCCGGTTCCGGCGCCCCGCACGCAGCGGCCAGTCGGTGCACCGCCTCCGAAGACAGCGGCGCACCCAGAGCCCGCAGCAGTTTCGCCAGCGCGCCGGACGTCAAACCTGTTGGGGGACGGACCAATACCGCACGGCGGGGGTCCCAGCCGATCTGCACGAGGCCGTCGGGCCGCAGCAGCACCGGCATTGCCGGGTCGAGCGCATACCGCATCCGGTGACTGTGTCACCGGCAGCGGCACCTGCGTCTCAGCTATCCACAGGCCCCTCGTCGGACCCGTGCTCGTGAATGTCCTTCTCGAACTCGGCCATCACCGCGTCGATGTCGATGCCGCTGGTGTCCCCGCCGATCACCCGGTCGATGAACCCGGCCGGCTCGTCGAGATCCGCCGAGGACGGCAACAGGTCCGGGTGCTGCCACACGGCGTCGCGGGCGTCGATACCCGCCGCCTCGGTGAGCCGCTCCCAGAGCACCGCCGCCTCACGCATCTTCCGCGGCCGCAACTCCAGGCCCACCAGCGTGGCGAAGGTCTGCTCGGCCGGCCCGGCCGTCGCGCGTCGCCGCCGCAGCATCTCCGACAGCGCCGTCGTCCCCGGAATCCGGTCACCCAGTGCGGCGTCCACCACCGTCGACACCCAGCCCTCGATCAGCGCCAGCAGCGTCTCCAGCCGCTCCAACGCCGCCGTCTGCTCCGGAGTGGCCTTCGGCTCGAACATCCCTTGGGAGAGAAGCTCTTCCATCTTCGAGGGGTCCATCAGCGAGGCGGGGTCGATGCCCGACGCCAGCTGCTCCATCCCGCTCATGTCGACCTTCATGCCCTTGGCGTAGGCCTCGACCGCGCCCAGCAGCTGACCCGACAGCCACGGCACGTGGCTGAACAGCCGGTGGTGCGCGGCCTCGCGGGCGGCCAGGAAGGTGAGGATCTCAGACCGCGGGTTGTCCAGGCCCTCGGAGATCTCCTCGATGGCCGCCGGCATTAGCGCCGCCACCCCGGTGGGCCCCAGCGGCAGCCCAATGTCGGTGGAGGTCAACACTTCTCGCGACAGCCGGCCCAGCGCCTGGCCCAGCTGCGAGCCGAACGCCATCGACCCCATCTGGGTCATCATCGCCATCAGCGGCCCGGCCATCGCCTTGGCTTCTTCGGGCAGCGCGGTCGACCACACGGATGAAACCTGTTCGGCCATCGGGTCGCACAGCCGCTTCCAGGTGGCCAGAGTGTTGTCCACCCAGTCCTGCGGCGTCCACGCCGCCGACTTGGTGGCCCCGGCCGGCAGCGCGCACGCCCCGTCCAGCCAGGTGTCGGCCAGGTGCACCGCGTCGGCCACCGCCTTGGTGGTGGACTCCGAGACGGGCGCGGTGAACCCGATGGAACTCGACGCCAGCTTGCGGGCCAGCTCGTAGTTGACCGCTCCGCCGCCGCCGGACGCCATCGCGCTGCCCGCGCCGGAGAACATCTCACCGAGCTGGTTGAACAGCTTGCCGAGGTCGCCCATGTTGAACTCGCCCCCCGAGCCCGGATTGCGGCCGGACTTGTCCTTATCGGAGTCGTCGCCAGAGGAGAAGCCAAACGGCAGGTCAGCCATACCCTCACCGTACCGACCGCAGCCCACGGGTGAGCACGCTGTGCGCGAACCGGGTCCGACTACCCTGTGGACCGTGAACAGGCGGATTCTGACGATGATCGTGGCCCTGGTGCCGATCGTCGTGTTCGGCGTGCTGCTGGCCGCCGTGCCGGTGCCGTATGTGGCGCTGGGTCCGGGTCCGACGTTCGACACCCTCGGCGACTTCGACGGCAAGCCCGTCGTCGCCATCGAGGGCACCCCGGTGAAGCCCACCTCCGGGCACCTCAACATGACCACGGTCTCCCAGCGCGACGGCCTCACGCTCGGCCAGGCGCTGGCGTTCTGGGCCTCGGGGGAGGACCAGCTGGTTCCCCGCGACCTGGTGTTCCCGCCGGAGAAGTCCCGCGACGACATCGAGAAGTCCCAGAACGCCGACTTCCAGCGCTCCGAGGACAACGCCGAATACGCCGCGCTGAACTACCTGAAGTACGACAAGGCCGTCACCGTCGAGAAGGTCAACGACCCGGGCCCGTCGGTGGGCAAGCTGCAGCCCGGCGACGCCCTGGACGCCGTCAACGGCACCAAAACCCCCACCATCGAGAAGTTCACGTCGCTGCTGAAGGCCACCAAGCCCGGCCAGGAGATCACCATCGACTACCGGCGGAAGGCCGGGGCCGCCCCGGCCCAAAATGGCTCAGCTCGGATCACCCTGGGCCACAACGAGGACCGCGACTACGGCTACCTCGGCGTCGCCGTGCAGGACGCCCCGTGGGCCCCGTTCGCCGTCGACTTCAACCTCGCCAACATCGGCGGTCCGTCGGCCGGGCTGATGTTCTCCCTGGCCGTCGTCGACAAGCTGACCACCGGTGACCTCAACGGCGGCAAGTTCATCGCCGGCACCGGAACCATCGGCCCGGACGGCGGCGTCGGCCCGATCGGCGGCATCACCCACAAGATGTCCAGCGCCCAGGAGGCCGGGGCGACGGTGTTCCTGGTGCCCGCCGACAACTGCGACGAGGCCCGCACCGCCCCGGGCAACACCATGGAACTTCTCAAGGCCGACAACCTGAACCAGACCATCGACTCCCTGAAGGCGCTGACCTCGGGCGGAAACCCGGCGCGGTGCTAGATCAGTAGAGTTGGCCGCGTGTTCCTAGGACGAGGTAACCAGTGAGTGTCCGCCCGCCCGGCCGAATGCCCGCGCTGACCCGCCGTAGCCGCATCCTGCTGGGCATCGCCGTCGCGGTGGTCGCCATCCTGCTGGTCGGCCCGCGCTTCATCGACACCTACGTCGACTGGCTGTGGTTCGGCGAACTCGGCTACCGCTCGGTGTTCACCACCGTCCTGTTCACCCGGATGGTGGTCTTCCTGGTGACCGCGCTGGTGTTCGGGGCCATCGTATACGCGGGCCTGGTGCTGGCCTACCGCACCCGCCCGGTGTTCGTCCCGACCACCGGCCCCAACGACCCGGTAGCCCGCTACCGGATGGCCGTCATGGGCAAGCTGCGCGCCTTCGGCCTCGGCATCCCGGCCATCGTCGGTGTTCTCGCCGGGCTGGTGGCCCAGAGCTACTGGCCGCGGGTGCAGCTGTTCCTGCACGGCGCCAGCTTCGGCATCGCCGACCCGCAGTTCGGCAAGGACCTCGGCTTCTACGCCTTCCAGCTGCCGTTCTACCGGCTGCTGCTCAGCTTCCTGTTCGTCGCGCTGTTCCTGGCTTTCCTGGCGAACCTGGTGACGCACTACATCTTCGGCGGCATCCGGCTGTCCGCCGGCGTGGGCGCGGTCAGCCGCGCGGCCCGCATCCAACTGATCTCCCTGCTCGGCGTGCTGGTGCTGCTTAAGGCGGTGGCCTACTGGCTCGACCGCTACGAACTGCTCAGCCACACCCGGCTGGCCAAGCCGTTCACCGGTGCGGGCTACACAGACATCAACGCCGTACTGCCGGCCAAGCTGATCCTGCTGGCCATCGCCGTCATCTGCGCGGCCGCGGTGTTCTCAGCCCTGGTGCTGCGCGATCTGCGCATCCCCGCCATCGGCCTGGTGCTGCTGCTGCTCAGCTCGCTGATCATCGGCGCGGGCTGGCCGATGATCGTCGAACAGTTCAGCGTCAAACCCAATGCGGCGCAGAAGGAAAGCGAATACATCTCCCGATCCATCACCGCCACCCGGCAGGCCTACGGCCTGACTCAGGACGTCGTCTCCTACCGCGACTACACTGGCAACGCACCCACCAACGCCGCGCAGGTGGCCGCTGACCGCTCCACCACCTCGAACATCCGGCTGCTGGACCCGACGATCATCAGCCCGGCGTTCACCCAGTTCCAGCAGGGCAAGAACTTCTACTTCTTCCCCGACCAGCTCTCCATCGACCGCTACCAGAACCCCGACGGGTCCTTGCGTGACTACGTGGTGGCCGCCCGCGAACTCAACCCGTCGCGGCTGATCGACAACCAGCGCGACTGGATCAACCGCCACACCGTCTACACCCACGGCAACGGGTTCATCGCCTCACCGGCCAACACCGTGCGCGGAATCGCCAACGACCCCAACCAGAACGGCGGCTACCCGGAGTTCCTGGCGTCGGTCGTCGGCGCCAACGGCAGCGTCATCTCACCCGGGCCCGCGCCGCTGGACCAGCCGCGCGTCTACTTCGGCCCGGTGATCGCCTCCGCCCCCGACGACTACGCGATCGTCGGCAAGAACGGCAACGACCGCGAGTACGACTACGAGACCAACACCGAGACCAAGAACTACACCTACACCGGCGCCGGCGGGGTGTCGGTGGGCAACTGGATGGCGAGGGCGGTGTTCGCCGCGAAGTTCGCCGAGCGGAACTTCCTGTTCTCCAACGTGATCGGCTCCAACTCCAAGATCCTGTTCAACCGCGACCCGGCCGAGCGGGTCAAGGCGGTGGCCCCGTGGCTGACCACGGACTCCACCGTCTACCCGGCGATCGTCAACAAGCGCATGGTGTGGATCATCGACGGCTACACCACGCTGGACAACTACCCGTATTCCGAACTGACGTCGCTGAGTTCGGCGACGGCGGACTCCACCGAAGTGGCCGTCAACCGGCTGCTGCCGGACAAGAAGGTGTCCTACATCCGCAACTCGGTGAAGGCCACCGTCGACGCCTACGACGGCACCGTGTCGCTCTACGCCCAGGACGACAAGGACCCGGTTCTGCAGGCATGGATGAAGACCTTCCCCGGAACGGTCAAGCCCAAGAGCGATATCACCCCCGAGCTGGCCGCGCACCTGCGCTACCCGGAGGACCTGTTCAAGGTGCAGCGGATGCTGCTGGCCAAGTACCACGTCGACGACCCGGTGACGTTCTTCTCCACCTCGGACTTCTGGGACGTGCCGCTCGACCCCAACCCCACTGCCAGCAGCTACCAGCCGCCGTACTACATCGTCGCCAAAGACCTTGCCCGCAATGACAATTCGAGCTCGTTCCAGCTGACGACGGCGATGAACCGGTTCCGCCGCGACTTCCTGGCCGCCTACATCTCGGCCAGCTCCGACCCGGACACCTACGGCAAGATCACCGTGCTGACCATCCCCGGTCAGGTCAACGGCCCCAAGCTGGCGTTCAACGCGATCAGCACCGACACCGCGGTGTCCCAGGACCTCGGCGTCATCGGCCGCGACAACCAGAACCGCATCCGCTGGGGCAACCTGCTGACCCTGCCGGTCGGGCAGGGCGGGCTGCTCTACGTCGCACCGGTCTACGCCTCCCCGGGCGCGAGCGACGCCGCCTCGAGTTACCCGCGCCTGATCCGGGTAGCGATGATGTACAACGACAAGGTCGGCTACGGGCCCACCGTCAGCCAGGCCCTCGACGGCATCTTCGGCGCCGGCGCGGGCGCCACCGCCACCGGCCCGGCCCCGGCCGTCGGGCCCAACGCCCCGGCCGTCAAGCGCGGCACCGACGGCAACACCACGCCTGCCCAGGCGGCCGAGGTGCCCACCCCGCCGGTCGCCGCGATGCCCCCCGGCGGGATGACGCTCTCGCCCGCCAAGGCCGCCGCCCTGCAGGAGGTGCAGTCGGCCCTCGGTGCGGTCCGCGACGCCCAGCGCAGCGGAAACTTCGCCCAGTACGGGGCAGCGCTGCAGCGTCTCGACGAGGCGATGGGCAAGTTCGACAGCGCCAAGTAGGGGCCGCGTCGAACAGAGCCTGCTCACAGCGATGTGACGGGAACGGGCCTGCGCCGAAAGAGCACCACCACGATGACCGCGGCCACCAGGGGGATGGCCGTCATGATCAGATTCAGCGTGGTGGCCACCTCGAGCATGCTCGCGTTGGCCTGTGAGATCACCCAGGCGGTGCGCTCCGGATCCAGGCCGGCGCCACTCGGCCCACCGCCGGTGGCCCCCAGGATTTCGCCGGCCTGCTCGGCGCTGATGCCGGTACCGGCAAGCTTCGGAGCAGCCTCCCGGAGGAACAGGATGATGCCGAACATGGCGAACAGCGAGGCGCCCAGTCCGTAGAAGGTTCCACCGACTGAGGCCTTCACAGCCGAGACCACACCGCCGAGATTCGTCGGTGCACTGGCCATCATGACCGTCGCCTGCGGCGTCTGCACGATGGCGCCGCCGACGGTCGTCAGTGCGATCACGACGCCGACGACGACGATCGGGGTGTCCAGCCGGAAGGACAGCCGCACCAGAAGGCTCACCGCCAGCGTCGCCAGGCCCGCCACGACCACCGGGGCGTTGCCGAAGCGCGCCGCGGCCCGGCCGGCCCCGAGGGCGGCCAGTGCGGACACCAACGTGGCCGGGATGAGCAGAAGCGCCAACGCCCAGGTTGACTGGCCCCGCACGATGACTAGGTAGAAGGTGACCATGGTCATCGATCCGCCCTGCACCAGATTGTTGGCTACGCCCGCGGTCACCACGGCGTTGAACCGCGGCGAACCAAAGATGCGCATGTCCAGCGCGGGATCCGCGCAGCGCAGTTCCCACCACACGAACGCGGCTGAGGCGAGGAGCCCGACCAGGATCGGAACCGTCGCCGCGGGATCCACGCCGTTCTGCAGACCCGAGATTCCGTAGGTCAGGCCGATCAGTGCGACGGCCACCAGAAGCAGGCCGAGGACGTCGGTCCTGCGATGCGAACTCCGCGTCTCCGGGACGTAGCGCACGGTGATCGCCACCACGAGGATCGCGAGGGCGGGAGTCACGAGAAGGCCGCTGCGCCAACCGATGCGCTCGGCCAGCAGACTGCCCACGGTGGCGGGCACCACACCGAAGGCGTAGACCGCCGCGAGGTACCACGCGATCGCTCCCGCGCGGCGATCAGGCGGGAAGACGGCGTTCATGATGGCCAGCGACAGACCGGTCAGGAACGCGAATGCCACCCCGATGCAGGCCCGCGCGATCATCAGCACGGTGACGTTTGGGGCCGCAGCCCCGATGAAACCGAACACCACCGCGCCGCAGGCGCCTGCGACGAACACGCGTTTCATGCCGTAGCGGTCGCCCAGCACACCCGCCCCGAGCACTGATGCCGCCAGGGTCAGCGTCGCCAGCGAGGAAACGAAAATGGTTGTGCCACGGGAGAATTGAAGACCGGCGCGGACGATGGAGATGTTGGCCGCCAGGATTCTCAGATCGCCGACGGCGACGGCGCTGCCCAAGCCCATGGCCACCGTCGTCATGGTGGCCGACACCCCACTGACCAGACCTTGCTCCCGCACCGAATGATGCTAGTCCGATGCCCGCGACGCGAGGGCGTGGAACTACCCTTCGATGTACAGACCCGAAGGAGAACGCACATGATGTCAGCGCCCCTGCATCGCCGGATAGCTCTCACAGCCGCAACGATCGCCTTGATCGGCATGGGCGTGTTGACAGGCTGCGGCACCAAGGAGAAGCCGGCCGAGACCCCCGTGTCCTCGAGCCCATCGACCACAGCCACGGCATCGCCCAATGAGAAATCCGTTCCGGGGGCGGTCACTCCCGGACCACAGCCAGGCTCGGCACCCAAGCAATCGATCACCCCGGCCCCGACGGCGTTGCCTGGTAGTGCGATCACCGGAGGCTGAGGGGGAAATCTGCTCCGGCTGAAGTGACTGGCGCCTACTCGTCGTTCGCTGCTATCCATGACGCAGCAGCTCGGGAAGGGGTGGGAGTGTCGCTTCGCGTCAGCATTCAGGACCTGGCGGTCTCGGGAACGGCGGTCACCGCCCACGGCGAGGATCTGGCGGTCGCGCACGCCGCCGCCGACGCCCGCATCGACGCCGCCCAGGCCGGCTGGCGGGGGCTGTCCGCTGCCGCGCTGGCAGCCAAGGCCACCCAATGGGCCCAGGACAGCACCGCCTTGCTGGCCCGACTGAGTGACCACGCCCAGGCACTGCATACCAGCGCCGCCGAATTCTGGGACCACGAACAGTGCAGCGCGCAGGCGCTGGAGTACTAGGCCGTTCGTGACGCTCACCGTCGCCGACATCGAACGGTGGGACGCCGGCGACGTGCGTGAGGTGTTCCACGCCGCCACCAGCCGCGCCCAGGCCGCGTTCGACGCCGCCGACGGACTGGCCGAACTGCCTGCGTTCAGCACCTGGGGCGGGGAAGCTGCCGAGGCCGCCCGCGAGGCGATCGGACGCACTCGGAGGGATCTGGACTCCCACGGCAACGAGGCGCTGGCGGTCGCCGACGCCGCACGCCGCGCCGCCGACAGCATCGACGGCATCAAAGCCGATCTGGCGCAGTGCAAGTCGGACGCCGCCGGCTGGGGCCTGGAGGTCGACCCGTCGACCAACTCGGTCGTCTCGGGGCCCGGCAGCTGCTCCCGCCGGCTGCTGCAGCACGCCATCCCGCCGCTGCAGGCCTGGCTGAATGCGATTGTCGAGCAGGCGAATTCGGTGGACGCGGCGCTGGCCGCCACCATCCACCTGGCCGACGGCTCGGTGCCGATGGCGCCGTCACTGCACGCCGCTGGCCCGCCGCCCGAGGACCCCAAGCAGTTCCATGACTGGTGGCAGCAGCTCTCGACCGAGGACCGCGACCTGCTCTACAGCCGCGACCACGCCATCGGCAACCACCCCGGCATGCCCACCGGTGACGCGCTGCACCCGGGCAGCGACTACTACAACCGGCTGCACCTGGCCGACGAACTCACCGCCGCCCGGGCCTCGCATGCGGGGAATCTGCCTGATCTGCAAGCGGTTCAGACCGCCCTCGACGAGGCCCGCAAGGACGGCGCCGACGCCCGGCTGATGCTGCTGGACCTCACCAGCGGTGACCGCCCGCACGCCGCCATCGCGATCGGCGACCCGGACACCGCCACCCACGTCTCGGTCACCACCCCCGGCTTGAACACCACCGTGCGCGGCGCCATGGCGTCCATGACCTCTGAAGCCGTTGCGCTGCAGCGTGAAACCCAGCGCCAGCTGGCAGGTGCCGGCAAGCCGGGGGAGTCGGCGGCGGCCATCGCCTGGATCGGCTACGACGCTCCGCAGATCCCCGGGCCGGGGATCGGGGTCGGCAAGCCCGGCGTCCCGCTGATCCCCGGACTGCCGCTGACCCTCAACCCGCTCGACGTCGCCCGCTCCGAACTGGGCGCCTACCAGGTGAGCCACGACGGCATGGCCAAGACCGGCGCGGTGAACCTGGCCCGCTTCTACGATTCCCTCCAGGCCGCCCGCGCCACCGGCCCGGCGCACCTGACGGCCATCGGGCACTCCTACGGCTCGCTGACCACCGGCCTGGCGCTGCAGGTGCCCGGCAACCACGGCGTCAGCGACGCGATCTTCTACGGCTCACCCGGCATCGAGGCGTCCACCCCGGCGCAGCTGCACCTGGCGCCCGGGCACGTGTTCACGATGGAGACCCCCGACGATCCCATCGACCTCGTCTACCAGGCCCCGCCGCTGCTGCACGCGCTGGCCACCGCGACGCCCACCCCGATCGACGACGCCCTGCTCGGGGCCTCCGATGCCACCGGCACCGGCCACTTCGGCCCCAACCCGGCCACCAACCCCAACTTCGTGCGCCTGGAGACCGGCCCGAGCGTGCTGGTCGACGGCCATGGGGGAGCGGTCCTGCAGTTCGACGGGGCCTCCGGTCACAGCGACTACCCGCGGCTGGGATCCACCGCCGACCCCGACGGGGTGCCGCTGCTGCGGACGCCGGGCTACAACATCGCCGCCGTGGTGGGCGGCCTGAGCGAGCGCGCGATCAAGGGAGACTAGATGCGTACCACCGGAACCCGCGCCGCGGCGCTGTGCGCTGCCCTGCTTCTGACGGCGACAGGATGCACCATGATCCACCCCGGAATGCCGCAGCCGAACACCGCGGCGGAGATGAACGCCAAGCTGATGGCCCTGCCCTCGCTGGAGGAGACCAAGCGCCAGCTGCAGGGTGCCATCGACGAAATCTCCACGGCGGCAACACAGATCGTGCCCGGCATCCGCTTCACCGACTACCACGGCGAGTCCGGCCAGAAGTGCGACGGCCCCTATGTCGACACCGCCGCGCGCGGCCGCTACCTGCCTGACCGGGCCGGCGAGGGCGCCACGGTGTCCGAGGAGCAGTGGGCCAAGATCGCCGACGTCGCCAAGGCCGCGGCCGCCAAGGTCGACGCGGAGGATGTCCAGGTGCTCAAGGACAGCCCCGGCGACCACGACGTCTGGTTCACCGGCCCGGGCGGCAGCGCCATCAAACTCTCCTACCAGGTGAACCTGGTGATCACCGGCTACACCGGCTGCCGGCTGCTCGAGGAGGACCGCTAGGTTGATCCCTCGGCACGGCGGCGTTGCAGGGCGAAGGCGCCGGGTCCCACGAAGGCCAGCAGCAGGAACGCGAAGCAGTACACCACCGCCAGTTCGCCGCCGTTCTGAATGGGCAAGACGCCCTTGGGCTGGTGTTCGGTGAAATAGGCGAATGCCATGGTGCCCGAGCCCAGAATTGCAGCCGGCACGGTGAACAGCCCCAGCATCAACAGCACCCCGATAGTGATCTCGATGAGCCCGCCCCACCAGTACGGCCAGGTGCCGACGGGAATCCTGCCATTGGCGGAGGCCGGCCAGCCGAGGACCTTGGCACTGCCGTGCAGGGCCCACAGGAAGCCGAACACGATCCGGCAGATGCCGATGACGCTCGGGGACAGGAGCCCGAGCCGGGCCTCCAGGGAATGTGTCATGGAGCCACGGTAAGCGCTGCGCGGCCCTGCGGCGGCGTGATCGCAGCGTGGAACAGGCGATTTGGCCCGGCGGTCCCACATGGGTAGCCTTGCGAGTGCATCGCGGGGTGGAGCAGCTCGGTAGCTCGCTGGGCTCATAACCCAGAGGTCGCAGGTTCAAATCCTGTCCCCGCTACCAGGTAAAACGGCCCTCGGAGATCTCTCCGGGGGCCGTTTTCGTGCCATTTGGTCACACTTTTGGTCACAAGATCTGCCGGGGCTTGGTCACAGCCGCTGTCGGCGGCGACGCTTACGCTCTGCAGCAGTGAGGGCCCTCGGCGAGCCCGACGCGACTGCGATCCGGAAGGTGCGACGGCGGCCATGTACCCACCATCAATAAGAGCTATCCGCGATGCCCTCGACGAAGTGCCGGGCGCCTTGCGGCTAGATCCGCAGCCGGAAGACACCGGCGCTGGAAGAGACCCCGGCAGCCCGATCTGGATTTCGGATCCTGATGCAGAGGGGCGCGCTCTGGATTCGCCGTCGTCCGTGCCCGAGGATGACGCCGAAGAGGGGACCGTTGATGAACCCCTTGTCATCTTCGAAGTGCCGCCCACAGTCACTGATGCCGATCTGAGGAACGCGCTCGGGGACGAGCGGATTGGTGAACTACAGCGGCTTCATCAAATTCGAGGAGTTGATGCTCTTGGGTGGTATCTAACGTTCCACCAACTCCACAGCCAGCACGGAGTGCACCTGACATTTGAAGGTGTCGCCTGGCTGGCGATCCAGTTCTTCGGCTCGCTGGATATGCCGTTAGCGAGGAAGCTAGAGCTCGCATTTCACGCGATCCTTCGACATGAGTTATTCCACTTCGAAGCTGACTGCATGATCGCCAACTGGGAATTGACCAATGGTGTTGAGCTCTATTGGTCTTCCCGGCGATACCGCAACGCGAAGGGGTACATCGAGCTCGAAGAGGGGTTGGCAAATGCCTACATGCTGCGGGGCTTCAAACATCCCACGCGTCTGCTGGCGAACGCTCCGGGAGCGTACGCAGCGCTGAGGAAATTCTGTCTTCTGCAGGGCGCTGGCTACAAGGAAGGCCCGACACTGGTCGGAAGCAGGACATCTTATTTGAGCGGATGTCGTGATCTCTCCGTGCAATATCGCGAGGCCGCGGAGCATGGAACTTGGCCCGTCCCCAAAGCATTCGACTCCGTCATGGTCTACCCCAATCCGGCAAGAATCGACTGGACCCGCTGTCCGATCATGATCTACGACCAGATTGGCGTCTTTGAAAGCCTTGGAATCCGACCCGCGTACTTCCAGGTGGTCACTGACATCCAAGAAACCGACCGATTCCTCCGGGCATTCCGCAGTCTGGATCGGACCATTCAAAGGCGATGGGAAGCGAGCAAGGTTGGCCTCTCGCGTTCTACCGCGTTGAAAAGCCTTGACTTCAAACAGTGGAGTAAGGAAGGCCCCGATGTTTACTCGGTCCGGGTTGGCGGGAATTTCCGTGCCCATCTCAGGTACGACCGCCAGCAATCCAGATGGTTCGCTGAAGCGATCGGAGACCACAAGAGCATGAAGCACGGTTGATCTTGCAGTTTGGGCTGCCAAACCAACTTCCAACGAGCGGACCGTTACCGGGAAGGTTGACTTGCGGACGGCGGGACATCGCCGTTCTCCTCCCACGCATCCCCGATGAGGAAGTCGGCGGCCTGCTGGGCGGCCTCATGATCGGCGTCAGATCTCACGTGGGCATACGTCTGCATAGTGAAGCTGACATTGGAATGCCCGATCCGCTCGCTGACCACCTTCATGGCCACCCCACCCTCCAGGGCCGCGGTCGCGTAGGTGTGGCGCAGATCGTGGAAGGTGATCCGGGGGACCCCTGCCTCGGCGGCGTACCTCTCGATCAGATCGACCAGATTCTGCGGGTGCAGCGGCCGGCCGAACTCGGTCGTGAAGACCAGGTCCCCGCCCTCGTAGTCGGGTCCCCGCAGTCTCCGGATCTCGTCCTGCTCGGCACGCCAGCGCCGCAGAGCCGCGACGGTGCGGGTGTCGATGGCGATGGTCTTGTCGGCATTGGCCGTCTTGCCGCCGCGCTTGTCGCTGGTGCGGCCGTGCAGCACGATCCGGCTGTCGGCCAGCGTGATCCGTCCGCGGTCGAGGTCGACGTTGCTCCACGTGAGCCCACAGAGATGCCCCCGGCGGATGCCGGTGGTCAGCTCAAGCAGAAAGAGGGCCTTGAGCCGGTCGCCCGGGACAGCGCGTAGGAACGCCTGCGTCTGCGCGGGCGTCCACACCGCTCGTTGTTTGCGTTCCAGCCGTGGCGGTTTGATGGCCGCAGCGGGGTTGTGCGGGATGTACTTCAGTGCAACCGCATCCTCGAGCGCCGTGCGAAGTGCGGCGTGAATGTTGCGCAGGGTTTTGGAATCGAGGCCGGGCGGCTTCGGTTGCGGCACGCTGCCGCGCCGATACCGGCGCACCGCCGCGCGCGCGGCGTGGATCGTGGTGCCGCACGCCTCGGAGACCGCGCGCGGGGTCGGCGGCTCGCCGGCGGCGACCCCCGCCGCCCAGAACTCGTACATCGGACGGTTGTTGTCGCGACGGACGCGGCCTTCCTTGCGCAGGTCGACGTAGAGCTGCAGAATCCGCGATTCGTCGAGCCTTTGCAGCTTCAGGCCGCCGACGCGAGGAAGCACGTAGAGGTTCATTTCGTCGGTGTAACCCTGGACCGTCGTGGCGCTGGCGTTCAGCTTTTTGAACTCCAGCCATTCAGCGATGAACTCGGCGACCGTCCGGTCCGACGGGTTGACGTACTTGCCCTCCTCGGCAGCCTTCATCGCCTCGCGCATGGCAGCTTGGGCTTCCGTCTTCAGCCGAAAGCCACTTTTCGCAATCCAGAGGGGCTTTCCTGTTGCCGGGTTGATCTGGGGGCTACGAAATCTGTATCTCCAGGTCTTTCCGTGCAGCTTGACCGAGCCGTTCACAGCCCGAACATTTCCTTCAGCGGCGCGAGAGGAATCAGAATTCGGCCGCCCAACCGCCTCGACTCGATTTCACCGCTCTTGACGAGCCGGTAGATGGCCGGCTGCTTGAGCCCTGTCATCGCCGATGCTTCGGGAACGGTGATGGAGATTCTCTCTACGGTCTGTATGTCGATCATGGTGACTCCTGAAAAGTGTTGTGTCCGTGAGCCGTAACTCGGCCTTGCAGATCAACCTTCACTGCCAGCCGGGAGTTATAACAACCACCGCAGCGCTTCATCAGCTAAGAATCTCGGGAGTACATCTGGAAGGGTCCCGGCGCTTCCCAACCGTTCCATCTCGGCGCCGAACAATTCGACGCGCCGTCACCGACCACCGTTGACGATCACGATGATGATCCAGACTGGAAGCCACATACCGCACGTCAAAATCGACAGCACCAGATGCAGTCCATGGTTGGTGCCGCTGTTGTACACCACCACCGGCGGTGCGGCCGGCGCGATGTTCTGGGCGATGACAATCGGCTGTTGTTGGCGGTTCTGATGAGACCGCGGCATCGGAGCGCGTTGCTCGGTCCATTGCACGCCGTCGAAGTAGCGCATGCTGGGCGCGCCGCCGTAGCGGAATCCGTTGGTGTTGTCCGGATCGGGATACCAGCCCGCCGGCACGGTCGGCGGGGGCGGGATCGGCCTGGGCGCCGCAGTCGGCGGGGTCTCCCAGGAATCAACCGTGAAGGGAGACGAACCGGCCCGCTCGGCCACGCCGTCCTCGTGCCCGCTCACAGAGCTCCCCTCCCGTAGTCGATAGCGTGATGTGTCGGCATCTGATCCCCCCTGTACCCCCGGCAGCAACGCGTGCTGATCCTCAAATTGCGCCCCGAACCTAACCGCGGCCACCGACAAGTCGCGATGACCTGCCCAGATGGCCTCAAGAGCCGGGTCAACGACACCACCGGGTTCGACTTAGGCAAATCCGTCGGACATGTTCCCTAAAGTTGGCTGTGAACGAAGACCAGGGGGGTGGGGAGCCGTCGTGATGTCGCTGTCAGATTGGATGTTCGACGCCGACTACGAGTGGCGGCAACGACTGAAGTCCGTCAATCTGGCCATCGAGACGGACTTCACCGAAGACGAGATCCGCGAGGCTCAGCGCAAGTTCGGTGCTGCGGCAAGTGAGCTCCGCAAACGCGGTCTATCGCCGCAAGAAATCATCAAGAAGTATCCCGGCCTCGCACTGGCGATTCTTGTCGGGCATGCATCACTGGCGTACGACCATGGGGCGTACTGGGACAGTTTCTGGCAGGAACTGGGCCTCAGCCGCGACCAGGATTTCGAACAGGCGATCCGGGGAAGCGTCGTCGGCCTGCTCGACAAGTTCGGCCTGGCTCGGTTCCCCGACGTCGAGAAGGGCGACGCCCGCAAGTACGTGACAATGTTCACGCTGCACTCGGGCATTCCTATCCACTGCCTGCGGGATCTTCTCCAACTGGCTCATCACCACATCGTTCAGGGGCGGCCCGCGAGCGGTGTGGCCCTGACGGAATGGGTCCTGGAGCCCGGCAAGGAACATCGAAGCACGGCACTGGACAAGCCGGTACTCGACTTCTTCACCTACGGTGCCGAATTCGCACTGGACATCCTCGATCGCATCATCGAGTTCATGGAGGCAGCGACGGCCGATCCGTCGCTGCTGCAGGAAACTCTCGACGCCTCAACGACGGGCCTTCCGACGGTGATGGTCGGTGAGATCGTTCGCCAACTCAGAGAAGCACCGCTCACTCTGGACCGCCGTCGCATCACCACCGCCGGCACGAGCCGACCCTCCATCACCTACTCGTCGGCTGATGACGAGATCCTCCTGGTTCTGCCGAGTCCTGCTGATGACGCGGAAGAATCCTGGCGCGTTTCGTTCGACGGCGATGTCCGAGAAGTGCACGCGATTCGCCAGTGGGGCGCCGATGACCGGTCTGCAACTGCAACCGTCACTGTGCCGGAGCCGGTCCACGAGGTGATCGTCGCCCGAGGCGAGGAAGGGCTTGCTCTGCCCCTGATTTCGCCTGCCGACCCCTTGCTGATCTTCAGCGGCAGTGGCCAGCTGGTGCCGCGCCGCGACGGGATGAAGGAGACCGCGTGGGCGGTGTTCCCCGAGAGCCACGAACTTGTCGATCCGACGACGTTGAAGCCGGTCACCCTGAATGATGAGGGGTGCCCGGCAGGGTGGCATGGCTGGCGCAGCGCCTTCATCGAGCTCGACAACGTTCACGGACTCCAGCTGTCCAAGAGCGGCGAACTTGTCGGCGCACCTCGCCGGGTCTACCGGGCCGAGCGGCCCCACTTGCACCCGGGTTCACCAATTCCCGGGTTGACGACCATCGAAGGCCGCATGGTCTATGCGGACAGACCGGTTGTGACACTGCCGGCAACGACCGCTGATCCGGCGCCGAAATGGACTGTCCGAGTTCGTCATTCCGGCGCCGAGGCCTGGCTCTTCGATCACTCGGTGCTTGCATCGAATGTTGAGATTCGAGTCGATCCCTTCGCCGAGTCGGCAGAACCTCAACTCGGGCTGTTCGAAATACTCGTCACAGGGCCGATGGGTCTGGACGTCCGAGGGGTCTTCTTCATTGCCGAGGGGCTGGCAACGCGATTCCATCCGGCAATCCGGGTTCCCGACGACGGGCGGTTAAGTACCTGCACTGCGACAGTGGAATCGCCAGCCCAGCCAGTCTTGCCCGCGGGCCCAATCAACTTCGGTGATAGGGATCTCAGCACCCGCATCACAGTGGGCGATGGGGAGATCGAACAGCAATTGCTTCTCACACCCCCTCACGTCGAGATGCGAAGCGGTCACGTCGGAACACCCTGCCCCTGGCGAATGATTCCCGAGATTTGCGACCCCGGAGAGTTCGCTCAGAACCGCTTCGTCGCCGTTTGGGCACCCGGGATTGAGCGCGCGGAGTTCCGTTACGTCTCCAACAGAGGTGAGCTTCTTCAGGTCGACAGCCGACCGCGCCGGCGGCAAGGTGACATTTTCGAGTCTCGCCTTCAGCAGTTCGCCGATACGGTGCGCACCCACCCCGGGGGTCGGCTGGAAGCCACCCTGCATACTGACGGTGGACCGCTGAACGTTGCGGTCATCAGGGCTCAATCTCCCCAACTCGCCTCGGGAGTCCAATTAATCGGGGACCGTCTTGAGTTCGCCGATATCGCCGACGTTTCCGACCTTGCGGTCCGGGTTTGGAACACCACGACACCGTGGAAGCCTCCCGAGGTCATAACGGTCGAGAACGGCGCGGCGCAACTACCTGAACACTTGATCGAACGCGGGTCTCTGCGCTGCCAACTTTTCGTCGACGACCCCTGGATTCTGACCGAGCCCCCTCCGCAGGCTCCTGCTGACTCGTTCCTGATTGAGCAACTCGGCTGGAGTGAAGAGGGAAACTGCGATCAAAACCGGCTGTCGCGGTACTTGGGAAGCCAGAGCTCGGCGCCCGTCGAGATTGGTTTCGTTCCCGAGGTCTGGGATGCGCTAGCTTGGCTTGCCGCCGATGGGAAGGCGAAGCGGTTCGCTGGACTGACCGAACTGCTGCAGGCCGAGCCGCGGAGGGCCTTGGAATGCCTGGGCGACAGCACAATTGCGGTAGGCGCAAAGATGGCGCTGGTCACCAGAAGTAGACTGATCACGCGCAATTTCGCGATCGACGAGACCCTTAACGAGCTGCACGCCCATCCCTGGTTCGGCTGCATGGTCGAACTCGCCGATCTCACCTCGCTCTATCGGCGTCGAGATGAGGTTTCCACGGAAAGAGCTGAGACGCTTGCCTATTTGCGGGAACGCGGCGGTGACGCACTGATTGAGCTACTGGCATCCGGCGCCACCCCCGGGTTCATCGACTCCTGTATTGACTCCGCAACCGTGAAGCGGAGTGCGGAACCTCTCATCCATGTGGAGGCGGAACTTCGCGAACTTCAGCAAGTACCCCTGCCGCAGCTGCATCCGGACAACCTTCGCGCCGCGCTGTGCGAGACGCTGCTGCGCCGCTTCGAGTGGATGGACAGCGGATGGTCGTCGAGTTTCGCTCAGCAGACGGCGTTCCTGATCAACCCGATCAAGAATGTTTCGTTCCCTCGGTCCTATCAGGTCATTGCCGCCCGGGCGGCAGCGGTCAGCGCCATTGACGAATCACAACATCCGTGGGCACTGATGTCGTTGCAGTCGCTGACCTTGGCTGTCTCGGCGCGGTTGATGGCCTACGGGCGGATGAAAGAAAGCTATTTCAACTCCGGCTTGCTCGGAGAATGGGCGCAGCTCGCGCTGTTATGCCCGACGATGGTCGCCAACGACCTACTGATCGCTGAAGCGGTCGTGTTACATGACCGCCGCGGCAACGTCATTGGAAAGGACTAGATTGATCGACCGGCTGGATCCCTTGGAGGCGGCAAAAGAGATCGAAGGCAGCTACAAGCGCTACCTCAAGACGCTCCTTGCGCCCAGGGACGAGAAGCTTGCGGCCTCCTTCGATGCCGAGGTCGACAGCAGCGACTTGCTAACCAAGGGCCCCATTTTGGAGATGACCCCGCCCTACGCAACGGGTGCGACCTGCCGGGAATTGATCGCTGAGGGTGTACTTCACCCCGGGTTTGCAGCATTGGACAGTGCGGCGCTTCCCTTGGACCAGCCCCTCTATATCCATCAAGAGAAGGCCATCCGCAAGTTCGTGGCGGGACGCAATCTTGTTGTGAGTACCGGCACCGGCTCAGGCAAGACCGAGAGCTTCCTGATCCCGATCATCAATCATCTGATCGCGGAGCACGCCGAAGGCCGCTTGGGCCCGGGTGTGCGTGCGCTGCTGCTCTACCCGATGAACGCCCTGGCCAACGACCAGCTCAAACGTCTGCGAGCACTGCTGGGCGCCGTTCCCGAGATCACCTTCGGCCGCTACACCGGCGAGACGGCCGAAGACCTCGCCAGCGCCGAGGCTAAGTTCCTTCAAACGAACCCGGGGGCCACCCGGCTTCCCAATGAGCTCCTGAGCCGCCAAGAGATGCGCAGCACCCCGCCGCACCTGCTTCTCACCAACTACGCGATGCTGGAATACCTGCTGATCCGACCGGCTGACCTTGACCTCTTCGATGGACCCAATGCCGGCACCTGGCGATTCATCGTGATGGACGAAGCGCACGTCTACGACGGCGCTCAGGGAACCGAAGTTGCGCTGCTCATGCGCCGGCTCAAACAACGGGTCGCGCCCGAATCGGCGTTTCAGTGCATCGCGACCTCGGCTTCGCTGACCGGATCGGTGCGCACCGACCCCCGTGGTGAGGCCATGCAGTTCGCCGCCAATCTCTTTGATGCGCCCTTCGAGTACCGCGACGACGACTCGGCTCGGCAGGACCTCGTCGAGCCGGTTCGCAAGAGCCACTTGACGGCCTCGCAGTGGCGCCTCTCCGACGATGACCTCCTCGCGTTCCGCAGGGGTGCCGTCGATTCTGCGGACCTGACCCCGAACGGCGCCGATGTGGCCGCGGCGCTGTCGACCGAACAGTCGATAGTGGCTCTGAAGGAAGCACTCAGCAACGGTCCTGTCCAGGTGAAAGAGCTGCGCGAACTGCTCTGGCCAGATGACCCCCAGTCCACCGAGAAGCTCGATGCTCTGGTGGAGCTCGGCAGCAGCACGGTGGACGATAGCGGCCATCCCGTCTTGTCCGCTCGTTACCACTATTTCGTGCGCGCCACCGAAGGCGCGTTCGTGAGCTTCAACGAGGACGGGCCGCGGATTTTTCTTGGCCGCCACGAGGTAGATCCTGAAACCGGCCGCGCTGTCTTCGAGTTCGGCACCTGCAATCGCTGCGGCGCCGTCCACTTGGCCGGGGAACGAGTACACCAGGACAAGCACGAATACTTCGTCCCCTCCAAAAAGGCGGACGCCTCGGTGAACTGGCTCGTTGTCGCCGACGCACAGGGCGAAGTCGTTCTCGACGAAGACGAGATCACGCTTGCCGACGAGGAACTGAAGCCCGCCAAGAGCGACCCCACGGCAAGGCAGCTGTGCGCGGGTTGCGGCGCTCTGAATCACGCCAGCGCGACGAGTTGCGCGGCACCCGGGTGCAGCGGTGGCCAAATGCTCAACGTTCGTGAACATCCCCGTGCTACTCGCGTGATGAGCAGGTGTACGGAGTGCGGCGCTCAGATGCGACAAGTGATCCGACGGCTGCGCACTGATGTCAACGCGGCACCCGCGGTGGTGACCACAGCGCTGTATCAACAGCTTCCCGAAGCGGTTGGCGAAGCGGCCGACCTGGTGGGTCGCGGGCGAAAACTGCTGATGTTCAGCGACTCCCGACAAGCTGCGGCCTTTGCAGCGCCGTATCTCGACCGCACCTACACGCGCATGCTGGAGCGGCACTACATCACTCAGGCCCTGCGCGATCCGGCAGCGTCGTCAGGTGAAATCACCGTCCGGGATTTGGCGATTCTGACACGGGAGAAGGCCTCCGAGGCTGGCCACTTCGCCGCGGATATGGGCAACATCGAGATCACCCAGGCCGTGAACGAATGGATCACCGGAGAGCTGATGACGCTGGAAACGCGCCAATGCCTCGAAGGCCTGGGGCTGATGCGCATCAGGCTCAATCAGCGCGCGCCGATTCAGTTGAGAGGACTGACCGCCCTGGGTCTGACAGAAGAGGAGTCTTGGGCGCTGCTGAACGAGCTCGTTAAAACCGTCCGACATCAGGGCGCCGTCACCGCACTCGAACGCGTCGACATCAAGAACGAGCGCTTCGCCCCCCGCAACACCCGAGTGCGGATGCGGTCCACGGGTTCGAACAGAGCCAAGCAGATCATCAGTTGGAGTCCGAGCGGAACCGGCACCACCAACGGGCGCGTCACATTCCTCCGCAAGGTGCTCGAAGCCATCAACAGCCCCAAGAGCGCCGAGGAGATTCTGGAGGGCTGCTGGAAAATCATCGAAAGCGCCGGCTTGCTCACGGAGGAGTCCGACCGCGCACTCGGAGGTCAGGTCTTCCAGGTTGACCATTCGAAACTCGTGGTCGCCGAGGGGGTCGGCTGCGATTGGTACCAATGCGACACCTGTCGGCTGTTGACGGCATTCACTGTCCGGAATGTCTGTCCCAATAGTCGGTGCACAGGACAGCTCGAGCCCTATGAAATCCCCAGCCCAGCAGGCGATACCAACCACTACCGTGTTGTCTACCAAACGATGGCCGATGCTCCCTTGAGTGCGCGGGAACATACCGCGCAGTGGAATGCGGAGGAGGCAGCCCACATTCAACGCGAGTTCATCAGCGGCAAGGTGAACGTCCTCTCCTGTTCGACGACGTTCGAACTCGGCGTCGATGTGGGTGACTTGCAGTCAGTCGTGATGCGCAATATGCCGCCCAAGACGGCGAATTACGTTCAGCGGGCGGGGCGTGCCGGCCGCCGGGCCGCCTCGGCGGCTCTCGTCGTGACCTACGCGAACAGGTCGGCGCACGATCTGGCCAAGTACCAAGACCCGGTGTCGATGATCGCGGGCCGGATGCGCATCCCTTGGATTCCGCTGGACAATCCACGCATCGCACGCAGGCATGCGCATTCCATTGCCCTCGCCGCGTACTTCCGACATCGCGCCGAACTCCACGACGAGAAATGGAAGACCGCTGGTGCCTTCTTCTTGCCGGAAGCCGAGAACAGCCCATCGGCGGCGAGCGGAGTCGCGGATTTCCTGCGCCCGATCCCGGCCGACGTCGATACGGCTCTGTGCACAGCGCTTCCCGACAGTGTCCACTCCGAGGTCGGAATCGACGACGGCAGTTGGGTCGAACAACTCGTCGAGCTCCTTCAATCCGTCGAAAAGGAGCTCACCGGTGATGTGACCGCCATCGAGCAGCGGATCGACGAAACAGTGAAAGAACGGAAGTTCGGCTTGGCCAAGAGGCTGGAGGACACCAAGCGAACGATCACCGGACGAGATCTCCTCGGTTTCCTCGCTAATCGCAATGTCCTGCCCAAGTACGGGTTTCCCGTCGATACCGTTGAACTCAATACGCTGAATGCCGTTGACGCAGTTGGCAGGAAGCTCGAACTCGACCGCGACCTCAGCCTCGCAATCTACGACTACGCCCCAGGCAATCAGGTCGTGGCGGGCGGAAAGCTGTGGACCTCCGACGGACTGAGGAAGCGCCCAGGCAAGGAGCTTGTGCGGCACCCGTATCGAATCTGCCCGACTTGCGGACGCTTCGAGCAGGGCGCCAACCTTGGCGATGATCCCCTCTGCCCCAGCTGTCACGAACCGTTCAAAGCAACTGGAACCCTTGTCATCCCCGAGTTTGGTTTCGTGGCCGCGGCCGACGCCCGCGATGTCGGCAGTGCCCCACCGGAGCGGCACTGGCACGGCGGTTCTTACGTGGAAGCGCACGGCGACGAGATAGGTATCTACCGGTGGTCGGGCCCGAATGGCTTGAGGGTGTCTGCACGCGCGGGAGTGCGGGCCTGGTTGGCCGCAGTCTCGGACGGCCACGGAGATGGTTTCCAGTTGTGCGAATGGTGCTACTGGGCCAGGCCCGTCGAACGGGGTAGCCGACGCCGCAAGCACCACCGACCAGACAATGGCGCCGAATGCGATGGCCCCCTGGAACGTATTTCCCTGGGGCATCGCTATCAGTCGGACGTGGCCGAGTTCACCTTCGATGGCGTCCCTTACCTACGCGACTTCGAAGCCAACTGGCTGTCGTCCCTCTATGCCCTGCTGGAGGGCGCCTCATACGCCTTGGAGATCAGCCGCGATGACATCGACGGAGCACTGTCCTGGACGCCCGATCACAAGCGCAGCATCGTCCTCTTCGACACTGTGCCTGGGGGCGCCGGCTCGGCCAGAAAGATCGCCGAGAACATCGGACTCGTCATGAGTGCTGCGCTGAACCGGGTGAGCGAATGTGATTGCGGGCCGGAGACTTCGTGCTACGGGTGTCTGAGGAACTACCGAAACGCTCGGTTCCACGAGCAGCTTTCTCGCCGCGCCGCGCTTCAAGTCCTGAACGGCGGATCGGAGGCAACGCGATGACAATGTCTGAGACGTCTCCCTTAACAGCTGAATCGATGCAGGAGGCACCGTGATCAAATCAGTTGACGATGACCCAGTCTTCAAGCTGCTCGCACCCGAGGACACCGTTGTCTATCAGGTTCCGAAGTACCAGCGTGAATATGCATGGACCAAGCAGCAGTGGGATGAATTATTCGATGACCTCTTGGAAGAAGAGGATGCTAGGTCCGGCCATTTTCTGGGCACGATTATTTGTATTAACCGCACTTCGAACACGACCAAAGAGAACGTCCTTGAGTTGGTGGACGGTCAGCAGCGGATGACTACTTTGTCGATCTTGATGGCTGCGATCTACAAGTTTCTGAATGACCATGCTGATGAGCTGGACGCCGATTCGATGGTCGATCTGAACCTTTTGCGGCGTCAGCTTGTACTGAAGGACCCAGTGCGCCTCCGAGTCCGGCCTCAGATTCAAAACTCGAACTATGACGACTATCTGCATGTACTGAAGGCGAGCGGCTTAGAAGTGAAGGCGCCTCCGGTCAAGTTCCTCGGTAACCGACGTATTATGAAGGCCTACAACCACTTCGGCGGACGCATCCAACAGCAGGCCGGCTCAGATGGCTCCGTAGAGCCGGTTCTCGATCTTCTGAGTCGTGTGAAGCGGGCCATCATGGTCAAGCTGGAAGTGGAAAGTGCCTCCGACGCGTTTACACTTTTTGAATCACTGAACAACCGGGGTATGCAACTCACGCCGATAGATATCATTAAGAATTCGATTCTCGCAGCCGCTGAAAAGAAGAAAAATAGTAAACTGACAACTGATCATGTGTTTGACCAGTGGAACGAGCTCCTTAGTGATCTGGGTGACGACTACAAAACTCAGGAACGTTTCTTCCGTCACTATTACAACGCATTCAAAGATGAATTGCCGACCGTGCAGAATGCGCCGATTGCTATGCGGTCGAATCTAATCAGGATCTACGAAAAACTCATTACGACTGATCTTGAAAAACGGCTGCAAGATATCTTGATTTGCGGGTCCGTTTACCGGCGCATCGTGGGAAACCTCGACGTAGATGAACAGCGCACGGAACTTGACGATGCGCTAGCTAACCTCGCGCGGGTACAGGGGGCGCCATCAGAGGCACTGTTGTTGTATTTGATGACCTACCGCGATCATCTGAAATTGACCGATTCCATGCTTACGTCGATCACTGATTCTCTGGTTAGTTTCTTTGTTCGAAGAAACCTCACCGGTGATCCCGCGACCAATCTTCTTCAGCGGCTTTTCATGTCAATAATCGCAAGCATCGCTGCTCTCGCCGGACAACAGATTGTCGAGAAAGTTCGGTCCCGCCTCAAGACGGTGGCGTCACCAGACGCTACGTTCAAAGCGAAGTTGACCGGTCCCCTATACAACGAGAATGCGATCGTTACGCGGTACATCCTTGTTGCGCTAGCAGAGCAAGGCATGACAAACGAAAAGTTTACGGACCTTTGGGAACGTGAAGGTAATCACTTCAAGTGGACGATTGAGCACATCCTGCCTCAAGGCCCAGGGCTGCCCAAAGAGTGGATCGCAATGCTAGGCGGAGCGGTAGAGGCCGCTGCGATTCAACAGCAACATGTCCATCGATTGGGAAACTTGACGATCACGGGATACAACAGCACCCTCGGTAACCGATCTTTCAATGCGAAGAAAAATCGCAAAGATAGTAAGGGCAAGTATGTCGGCTTCAAGAATGGCCTAGCGCTGAACGCTGACGTTGTGGAAGCAGAGCAGTGGACCGCCGAGGAAATCGAGGCTCGGACAGACGAGCTGGCTAAACAAGCGCTGAAGTTGTTCCCACTTTAGGCCGACATGTTGATCTCCTAAATGAGTGTCTCAATGATGTTGGCGCAAGGGAACATCCACGCTTCCATGACCTCAAGTATCTCGGGGTGCGGGGTGCTCGACGGCGTGGGGCTGGTTCGTCGGTGGATGCGAGGACGACGGCCCGCATCCTTAGCCCCAATGGGTTCGGACGTAGTCGAGTGCCTCAGCTACGTTGAGCGCTCGGGTTGAGTTGTTGAGCCGCACGTAGAGCTCGGTGTCGCCCTTTACGCCCTTGACGAAGACGGGTGTGTGTGCGGCTTTGACGTCGACTCGACAGACCGATGCGACGCCGAAGCTTTCGAAGGAGATGCGAGCATTTGCGACTGCAGCTGGCCCCATCTTTGCATCGAGCAGATTGCTCAACCAGAGGGCGTATCCGTCTGTGGTTGCTTTTCGTCCCAGCGTGGGGAGGTCCTGTTCGATCCCGGTGACCTCGCCGTCATCCCGGACGCCAATCAGTAGCGTGCCGCCGGCTGAGTTTAGGAAGCCTGCGACCGCCTTCACGACCATTTGCTCCAGTACTGGATCTTTCTGTCCTGTATGGCGATTCAGTCGGCCGGTTTCCTTGAATTCGATGTGGCGGCCCTCGCCGCGGTCGATGAGGATGCGGGCGGTTTCCTGCTGGGCGGCGGTTGGTTCGGCTACGGTTTCGGCTTGCGGTACGGCGTTGAGTTCTTCTTCGGTGCTGTCGGGTTGCTCGGCTACTTCTACCCAGTATTCATGTCCGGTGTCGCGTTCGATGTAGCTGAACGCTGTCTTTGCGTAGTCGTGTGCGGCTAGCTTTTTGAGTTGTTCTTTGACGCGGCGGCGGCCTTCTAGTGCGAATTCGAGGTATTCGCGCAGTTCGGCTCGGGTCCATTCTCCGTGCGGGTGAATGATTTTGAGCAGCCCGGAGATGGTTTTGCGCACGCTCTTTTCATCGCGGGCGGAGAGACTGGCTCCTAGGGCGAACTCGTCATCGATGGCGCGGACGAAGCTTTCTTTGCGTAGCTGTCGAAGCGCTTCTGCGAAATAGTCGGAGACGAATCCGAAGTGGTTGGTGAATAGCCGTGATTCCAGCTTGGGGGCTTCCCAGCCGGGTAGGTAAAAGTGGATTCTGTCGAGGAAGGCGGGGTCGATCATGGCGGGGGGTAGGTCAGCAAAGAGGTGAGCGGTCCGCACGAGTTCGGTGTGGGGTTTGCTTGTGTTGCCGATGAGGACGATGGAGGCCTCTGCGGGTACTTCTTCTTTTCCGCGGGCGAAGGATCCTGATTCCATGTAGTCCTTGAGCATATTGACTACCGAGGTGTCTGACATTTGGAGGCCTGCGACTTCGTCGAAGGTGACGGTGTCCCAGGTGCCGAGTAGTCCTACTCGTCCGGTGGACATGTTGATGAAAAGTTGTGCGACGGTGACTTTTCCGCCGGAGATGAGTATTGCGTTGGGGTTTGATTCGCGGTAAACGAAGCTTTTGCCGGTTCCCCATGGTCCCAACTCGATCAGGTTGTAGTTGCGCTCGGCCATCGGGATGAGCCGTGTGAGGGCAAGAAGTTTGCCTCGTGTGCTGTATTCGTTGGGTTCGAGGCCGATGGTGCGCATGACGAGGTCGAGCCAGCTGTCTCGGCTGAATTGGCGTCGGCCGTCGAGGTAGGCGTCGCGGTCGAATGCCGCGACTTGGATGGGTTTGAGGGATTTGATGTAGAAGGGTCGTTTTTTGTCTTCGTCATCGGCGGCGTCGTAGATGAGGTCGAGTTGGGACCAGGCGCCGCCTTGTAGGAGGCGGTCGTATCGGTAGACGAGGTCTTCGCCGATGTGGACGTATTTGTCGTTGAAGTTTTGTAGGTGTGCCCAGAATTTGTCCTCGCTGGCGACGAGGCGGACGTCGACTTTGTCGATGAGGCGGACCTGTCCGCGCTGTTTGACGCGGGCTTTGGTGAGTTCTGCCTCGTCGGGGCGGATGAAGTTTTCGCGGAGTGTTTGGTTGACGACCTCCAGGCCAGCGGCGATGGCGGCGGGATCGTCGGTGGCTGCGTATTTTCCGAGGAGGAACTCCAGCACGTACACGGGGACGTTGGTGCCGACTTTGACTTGGCGGACGAGGTCTTTGCGAACGACTCGTCCGGCGAAGGTGTCATTGGCCAGCTTGTCGAGGGCATCCATGGCTTCAGTCAAGTTCATCCTCCACGATGACGGCTGCGGCGACGGGGGTTGTTTGTCGGGCGATCGTTCGGCCGGTGGCGGCGTCGAGCGCCTGTAGGTCGATCTTGTCGCCTTTGGCGAGATTGACAGTGACTTGGAAGGTCACAACGCTGGGGCGTGTGCCTGACAGGGTGACGGTTCCGCTGGCGGGGTCGACGCCGTCGCCGGATACGGGGCGTGCGATGGGTGTGCCGTGTCGGCTGGCTACGGGACGCACCGTGAGGGTGTCGGCGAAGAGGGATGGGTCGAATTCCAGGGTGATGGCGAAGACTCCGGTGACGATGCGGTCGCCGGCCAGTGAGAGGCGGACGGTTTCTGCGTTGGCTTGGGGGGGCTGGTCGAGGTCGATGATGATGACGGGGACGATGAGTTCTTGGGGGGAGAGGCCTCCATGGAAGAACTGCGTGGCGCCTCCGGCTCTAAACACGGCGAGTCCTCGTGGGACGGTGATTTCGGACTGGCTGGTGACGCCGCACGATGAGAGCGGCAGTCGGGCTGTGGCTGTTTGGGGGACGCCGCCGTGTCCGACGAAGCACCGTCGTTTGAGTACTCCGATGGCGCCGCGTGGCGGGTCGACGATCCGGTGTGCGCCGATGCCTTGGCTGAGGGCGATGAAGCCGTGGTCTGCGGTGAGTACGAAGCGGCGGATGCCGGCGCTGGCGAGCCGGGTGATGACGGTGGCGAGTAGCTGGTTGACGGCGGAGAAGGTCGTCCATGCCGCGGCGAGCATTCCGCTTTCGCCGGCGGCGTCGACTTCCTGGGAGCGAACGACGATGAGTGATGCGTCGTGGATGGATTGGTGCAGAGATTGCTCTGATTTGTTGGTGGCATCGTTGAGGTCGAGGTCGACGACGGTACCGTGGCGTCGTCGCAGGTGGGAAATGCGGTCGGCGACAGTTTTTACGGTTTGGGTTCCGAGTGCGGCGACGATGGCGTCGTTTTCGACGTTGACCTGCATGGTCTGGGCGGCAGCGGGGAGCAGTGATGCCATCCCGATGGGTGTGATGGTCGGCGCGGCGGCGACGGCGGGTAGGAACTGGATGGTGGCGGGCAGGTTGCGCAGTGCGCTGAGCAGGTCGTGAGCGAGTTCGTAGCGCAGCGCGTCAACCCACAGGTACGCGACGCGTTCGTGGCCTGCGACGAGGCGATCGTGGATTTCTCCTTGTCTCATGATGTCGCCGGGGTCGATGCCGTCGCGGAGTGCAGCGTCGATGAAGGTGTTCAACAGTTTGGTGAGCCAGGCGTCGTAGTGGTCGCGGGCTTGGTTGAGCAGGTCGTCGAGTTCGCCGAGCTTGCCGAGGGTTGTTCTCGCGAGCTCGAGGTTGCGGTGGGCGCGGTCGACTGCGTAGCCGTGTTCGGTGTACCACTTGAGTTGGGTTGGAACCGATCCCGGGGTGACGGGATTGGTGTCGATGGTGTCTTTGAGTGTTGCGAGTGCTGCCAGGACTCGCCACCGGGGGGCCCATTCGGTCTCTTCGTCGACGAATGGGCTTGTGTTGAGCCGTTTTTCGGCCAGTGTTGCGGCTGATTGGGCGTGTGATTCCCGGTACATCTGGACTGCGCGGTCGAGGGCGAGTTGTTCGATGTTGGGGGTGCCTGGCAGGGCGTCGAAGCGGTCGTCCCAGGCGAGGGTGCGCGTGATGTCTAGTCGTTGGTCGGTTGTGGCTGCCAGTGATTTGTAGGTTTGTCGGCCGTGTGGCGTTGCCAGGAGTTGGCGGAGTACCACGCGGGAGCGTTCACGTTGCTTGGCTGATGCTTGAGGTGTCGCTGTTGTGAGGTCTCCATGGGGGGCGCCGCCGAGTTGTAGGGCGATGTCGTTGAGGAGTAGGCCGGTGAAGAGCGCTTCTTGTCGTGGGGTTGCGGCTGTGATGTGCACGCCGACCATCTGTTTTATGAACTCTGCGGCGATGTCTTCTGCTGCGGCTCTTTGTATTTCGTCGTCGCGGGTTCCGAGGAGCAGCGCGATCAGCATCGCTGTGGAATCTGTGGTGCCTAGTGCGGAGATGAGGCGTGCGTCGGCGGACTCGTCGGCGCTGAGTGCTTGTTCCGCGCCGGTGAGGGTGGTGGTGGTGCGTGCGAGTTCGTCGATTCGTGTTTGGGTTAGTTCGCCGGTGAGGGACTGGTTGATGAGCGTGGCGAGTCGCAGGGTGAAGCGGCTTCCCATGGCGCGGACTTCGGCGATTGGGTCCTCGGTGGGTGCTTTGGCGGGGATGTAGATGAGTAGACGGGGAGGCTGATCGCCTCCGATGGCGTCGTCGATGCGGCGGCGCAGCTCGTACCAACTGCCGTTGAAGCTTTCGAATCGGGTGTCGGGTGGGCACATGGTTTCGGCGACATCGAGGTATTCCTCGGCGTCGTCGTTCCAAATGACGAGGCCGTGTGCGTCGACTTTTCGGGCGAGTTGTTCTGCTAGGCCGGATCGCAGATTGGTCATAGTTGGTTTTTCCAGGCGTCGGTGCTGGCCCAGGGTGTTTTGCCGGCTTTGGTGTCGGCGAGGGTGCGGGCGAGTTCTGGCCAGTCGGGGATGAGTGTGCTGAGGGGTGCTGCGGTGAGGGGGAATCCGTCGTTGAGGTCGGGGATCCAGCCGCTGTTGGCGATGCGTTCGGCTTCGGAGCGGAAGGTGGTGAGTTCCTCGGCGAGTTCTTGTTCGGCGGTGAGTGCTGTCATGACTTGTTGGGTTGAGCGGCCGGCGCCGCCGGCGTCGCGTTCGCTTTGCAGGCGGAGGAGTTCGCTTTCGGCGCGGGTGATGCGGGCTGCGGCGGCGCCGGCGATGGCGAAGAGGGTGTCGCGTCGCAGGGAGGGGGCGTAGAGCCAGAGGCCCCAGCGGCGGCTGGGCACGGTCAGTGGCCAGTATAGGGGTGCGGTGCGTTTGCTTTTGGAGTAGCGGGTGCGGTGGTGGCGGAAGAATCGTCGTCGTAGCGCGGTGCGCAGATCGGCCGTGTCGAGCAGACCGCTGAGTTCGTCGAGGATTGCGTCGGGGTCGGAGAAGAGTGCGTTGGCGGCCTGGGTGATGGCGGTGACGATGTCGAAGGGGTGGCCGGGTTCGTCGAGGAGAAGCCCGTCGGGGGGCAGTTGGAGTGGGTAGTTTTTAGGTGCTGTGTCAGCGGGGAATCCGTCGGGGCCGACGAGCATGCCGGGGGGACACAGTGGTACGGGGTCGAGGGGGTCGGGGCGTGGTGGCGCGGCGGCGGGGTTGGCGCCGATGCGGATGTCCCAGCGGCCGAAAGCGGCACCGACGAGGTAGGACAACAGGTCGTGTGCGCTGCTTGCGGGTTCTCCGTCGGGTAACGCGCCTCCGGGAAGATTGTCGATCAGAGAACGCGGGTGGACGTTGTCGAGGGTTGCCGCGAGTTCTAGCGTGCGGTCAACCACTTGATGCTGCAGTCCTATCCAACGTGAAACGCCCAGCTTCTGGGTGGCCAAATCGACGATCTCACGCACCGATTTGCTGAGCAGGGAGGCGTCCGCCGACGCGTTCCGCGGCAATTCCGTTACTAAAGGTCCGTCCGAATCGTGCAATGCGGGTGCAGAAAGGCCCTCTTGATCGAGTGCTGCCGAGAGGGCTCGATCAATCTCATCGTGAGCCTCGATCACCGCCAATTCCTCATTAAGCCGTTGACGGTACGCGGCTGAGGCACGCTCTCGGATCGTTGCGCCCTCTACGTTCAACGCTGTTGGTGCAACAAATCGCCGCGAAGACTCATCAGGCTCATCCAACCTCGCTACTACCTTTGTAGCGGCTTCCGCTAGCGTCGAAAGAGTATGGACAAGTTCAGAATCCGAGCTCAGCGGATCCGGCAGGTCTCGGATTACGCCCACCTGATAGCTGCGAGATAGGTCGCTCTGATTCTCGTCAGCACCCGCGGTCATGGTATCGACGAGGAGCCGCGCAAACCTTGAGTTGAGCCAGGCGAGCGCCGCGTACGGTTGCTCAGAAAAGAGGCTCGGACCCATATCGCCAAATATGCAGCCGAAAGGGAGAGCCCGAAGTGAGAGCGCACTGTTAGTCCGCCGAAGCCACGTTAGGCCAGTACGGAAGTAGAAGGGTTCGTTCCGGATGTAGGCCTTATCAAATGCCTTCAGTCGTCGACCGTCGTCCTCGTAGTCGACAAGAAGGTGGATGTCGGACCAGTAGAGAGCATAGGTTCCGCCTTTGGCAAAAGGCGCCCAGCGACGGGTATTAGTTTCTTCGCGGTTACGGGCAATCGATCTTGGGTCGACTTCCCAAAAAGCGCGAACAAAACGTGCGTCGTCGCTGGTCTGCAGACCAACCACTGCGTCAGCGTGTTGGCCGATCGAGGGTAGTTCGGTGAACAGGCGAAGGACGGCGTTGCTGGCGGAGTAGGCAATGGGCGAGCCGGGCAGTGTCGCGAAGGTAGCTTGCGGGATGTGATAGACGCGGCGATCCTGGGTATGGTTGCGTGCGCTTGTGATCGCCTGCAGCATGCCGCTGGCTTTATCGCTGTCGCGCAGCATCCGGATGAAGGTCGCAGTCGCTTCAGGTTCAGGCTTCTGGTTGCAGATGACGTAGGCAGCGGCCTCGACCTTGGCTTGTGACATCACCCGATAGCCAAGGTCCGCCAGCGTCACGAGCTGATGGCCGAGGATGATCTTTTCGCGCCACGGCTGAAAGGTGCTCGTAAATAGGCCAGCGCGACTGGTGATGGCGCCGAGATAGCCGCCAGGTTTGCACAATTCCAGACCGCGGCCCACGAAGATGGCGAGAAGGTCGAGTCGGGTGGGTGCCCAGGGGTAGGCGGCTCGCAGGTAGTCCCGTGTTTCGTTGATTGGATCGCCGAAGGGGGGATTCATCAGGACCACGTCGTAGCGCTGGCTCAAGGCCTCGACGAACCTTAGGGCGTCGTCGCCGCCGGCGGCGAAGAGTCGTTCTGCCGCAGTGGATGTGGTGGCGTCAGCGAGGTGGGCTAGCGCGTTGCGCAGGATTTTCTCGTCGTCGGCGAATGCTGCGTGGTCAGCAGTCAGTGTGGGTTGTGCGGCACCGGGAGAGACGCCGGGTAGGCCGGCTCTGCCAAGGCGATCCTGCAGTGCCAGCTCGGCTTTGAGTGTCGACCCGAGCAGGGGGGCGTCTTTGAGTGCTTCGGCGACGTCGGCGAGGACCTCGCGGTGATAGGTGGTGAGGCCGAGGTGTTCCACGATGGCGGGATTGAGAGTGGGTAGTCCGCGGGCGGTGATGATGTTTGGGCGTGGTAGTGGTTGATGCTTTGCCTGGCGTCGTGCCCGCAGGGTGACGGCGGTGGCGGCGACTTGTGCCGGTCGTAGGTCGATGTCGATGCCCCAGAGGCTTTTCACGATGTGCGGGGCGGCGTCGGCGGCGTTGATACCGCTGATTTCCCAGGCGTGTTCGAGCAAGTCGTAGGCGCCGAGGAGGAAGTGGCCGCTGCCGACGGCTGGGTCGAGGACCCGGATGTCTTCTAGATCCCACGGTGTGCCGCTGTATTCGGGGGGGTCGACCAGCAAGGGCAGTCGGGTGACGAGTTTTCCGGTGGGGTCGTGGGCGACGAGGCGTCGGCCGAGGGTGTTTTGAACGAGGTAGTCGACGACGTAGCCCGGCGTGAAGAACTGGTTTCGGACCGCTAGTTCGCGCGAGGTGCGCGGAGTTGCGGATGCTTCGCGCATGGCGTCGCGTTCTTCTTTGCGGTTGAAAAATTGATAGGCCCAGCCCAATGTGTCGTCGGCGGCCCACAGATCGGCGAGGCCCGGGTCGGCGAGTATGTCTACTAGGTCATCCAGCGCCGACGGTGACGGTGACAGTTTCAACAAAGGGTTGCGCGGGTCGAACAGTTGCGGAACGTCGCCGGCCAGCTCATCACCACACAACGCGAGATAGGTGGCGTAGCCGCGGGTGTCGTCATCGGTGAGTGCTGGGGCGAGTTCGAGTACATCGGTGAATCCGTGGGAGCCGCGGCCGGCGGCCAACGATTGGGGAAACAGTCCTGATTGCTCGGCGATCCGGATTGACAGCAGACGATTCAAGTGGGTGAACACGGCCTCGCGAATGAGAGCTGTGACCGCCAGATCTTCGCCCTCTGCTTGAGCGCGCAGGTAGTCCAGAACGGTCAATAGCTCCCGGCGATCGGATAATTCGACGGGATCGAGTTGTAGTTGGTCGTCGTCGACGACGCGACCATCGGGGTCGATCCCGTAACGGCCTGCCGCCACCGAAACCAGATCGGCCTCGAGCAATCCGCGGGCGGCTAACACCACGTTCTCTAAGCGTTCACGCTGGGCAACGGTGAGTGAGGTCACAGCAGCCTCACTTGCGACTTGCCTTGTGCCCAATAAGTTTCGACGCATTCACGGATGAGATCAAGGGCGGCGTTGAGCGAGTCGGGATCGACGATTGGTTCTGGTAGGAGGCTGGCTACCTCGATGCGTGCGAGTTGTCCCTGGGCTCGTAGCTCGTCGAGTTGAGCGGCGGCTTCCCGAGCCCGTGCTCGGACACTGTCGATGCGGGCTAGTGAGGTAGCCGCGGGGAAGTCGGCAGGCTCGCCCGGGGGGGCCATGTGTTCGAGCGTTCGAACGGCTTCTTCGACGACGTGGGCGTCGATATCGGGATAGGCGATGTCGATGCCTCGACGTAGGTCGGCGATTTCACCGGCGAGTTGTTGTGCCGCTTGGCGGTTGGCCTGTTGGCGGGCGTCTCGGATGGACTCCGCGAGGGTCGATATGCGGGCAACATGTTCGAGGAGGTGACTGCCGGAGAGGAGTTCGGTGAGTTCACTGTAATTCTCGGTTTGGTCTGCGGGGATCTCGGAGCCGTAGTGGCGAACTTCATCGACGGCGGCGCGTAGTGCCTCCAGTTGGGTGGACATTGTTGAGTGAGCCCGTTCGATATCGGGCAGGTCGGAGGCGAGGTCTGTTCTGCTGGCCAGGGCGGCGATGACGACTTCTTCGTCATCGCTGGTTGCGATCTGTTTGAGTACGTTGAGTGTGCGGCTGACTGTAGCGGGAGCCGCTAGGCCAAGGCCTTTGAGCTGGGATTCGACTTCTTGGGTGATCGGTTGGTAGGGCGTGAGGTGGTCGCGGACCGCTTGGGCCAATACATCGACGCCTAGGCCGGGGACGTGGGCGCCGTGATCTTCGAGCCATTGCGCGAGTTCTGCGCGGTCATCTGGGGTGACGCCTGAGCCTGATGATTGTGGCCGCAGCAGCGCGGTGCGGAAACGCGGGAGTGTGGTGAGGACGGCGTCGAGTCGGCCGTCGCTGGGGTTGCGCATGACTTGGCCTTGGTGCACGACTTCGAGGAGTCCCGTGCGTATGGCGGCGGCGGTGAGGACTTGGATGACTTCGACGGACGCGCCCCACGGTGGGCCGCTGAAGTGGCGTTCGAGGGCATCTCCGTTGGCGTCTTGACCGAAGTTTGCCCGTTTGCGGGCCTCGAGGATGAGTTCTGCCAATGGCCCTGTGTCGGTTTTGAATTGGGGGCCCTGCGGTGTGGGGTGGATCAGGCCGATGCCGTCGGGGCCGAGGTAGTTGGGGAGTGCCCGCAGATCGGTGGTGCGGAGCACGGTCAGGATGTCCTCGCGGCGCACGGGGGCTGTGAATTCGCGGATTTGAGGGTAGATCTCGGGAACGCGGCTGCCGATGGCTTGTTGGGCTGTCGACCTGAGGTCGGTGCCGGCGGGTTCTTCGATGGTGCCTCGGAAGAAGATTCGTCCGCTGATTAGATCGGCGGTGAGTCTGACGAGTGCTTTGGCTTCGTTGCGCCGTAGGCGTTCGCGTTCTTCGCCGATGAGTTCTAGTTCGGCCGGGCTTTTTGTGGGTGTGTCTCTGCGCTGGATGATTTCGCGGCTTCGGTGTACTTCGAGGAGGGTCTCGAAGGTGGTCTCCGAGATTTGGTAGGCCCAGGTGATTCGGGTGTGTTGATCGTCTCGCCGGGAGGTTGCGCGGACTTCGTCGTAGCGTTCCTCGGGGTGGTCTTCGAATGAGAGTGTCAGATCGCCGGGGTTGACCGTTTCTCCGTCGACGTCGACTCTGATTCGGAAGGTGCGGATGTCGGTGACGCTGAGTCCGCTTAGTGCGTTGCGGATGATTTCTCGGCGAAGTCGGGTCGCTCCGCCGGGGGACAGGTCAATCCCTCGGCGGGTTTGTTCCCAGTCTTTTTGTTCTGATGATTGGAGGCGATAGCCGTCGTTGCTTTCGCGGATTCGGTCGTCGGCGAGTTGGTTGGCGAGTGCGGCTTCGACTGCGGGGCGGACGCTTTCGGCGCTCACGCTGGGGTGCAGGAGGACGGCGATGTTTTGTGCGTGGAGGGAGAGGGCCGGGACTTCGGCGCAGAGTGCGATGACTTTCAGTACGCGGGTATCGAAGCTATCGGGGCCGTAGGTTGCGGCGACCTGCTCGATTTCGGAGCGCCACGCGGTGGGGATCAGTTCGGTGAGTAGGTCGTAGCTGCGGTCGAGAGTGACGAGGTCTCCGACGGGAGCGGATCCCAGGCCGGAGCGGGGATCGATCACCAACTGCTGGGCATGGCGAATGATGGTGCGGGCTGCACCTCCAATGGTCGGCGATGCCCCTCCTTGGGCGCGCCGTGCTGAGACGGCGTCGATGAGCAGCTGAATTTGGTAGGGGACCATGGGGTAAAGCCTGATGACTTCGTCGCGGGAGCGTGGTGTGGCGCGGGTGGGTGAGTTCAGTTGGGTGTGGGTGGAGAATTGGTTCCACGACTGTTCTACTCGGGCCTCGACTTCGGTGCGTCCGGCCTCGGTCTTGTCGAGGACCCGCTTGCTGGTGACTTCTTCGATGTCGTCGGGTAGTAGGTCGACGCGTAGGGGGAAGCGTGCCTGTGCGCGGGCGAGCTCAACCTGTCTGGCTTCCAAGCTGTCGACGACGTCGTTGAGGCGCTCTTGGGATGTGACGACTAGCCATAGTTTGCCGAATTTCTTTTGGCAGGCTTCGGCGAGGCCTTGGAGGTCGAGCATTCTTTGGATGGATCGGGCGACGTATTGGCCGGCCTCGTCGACGACGAAGCAGAGTCGTTTTGATCCGTTGCCGCGTCGCTCAAGGAGCTCGATGGCTCTGTTGGCGAACCAGTCGGCGTCGACGTCGGGTTGTGTTGCGCCTCGCGCCCACGAGTCCGGGCTTGAGTAGGTCTGGGGGTCGAGTTCATGGAGGACCCGGCTGGCCTCGTTGCGGGCTAGGGCGGTGAAGCGTCGGTCTGCCCACGAACGGCCGTGGACTTCGGCGAATTTTTCGATGAAAGCTGTTAGTAGGCCGTCTGTTTCGAGGGTGATTTCGAGCTCGGCGAGCAGTATGTTGCTGGCGTATCCGAGTTTTTTGAGCAGAGCCCGGTATACGGGGAGTACGACGCTGTCGTCGTGTCGGCCTACTACATCGGCGCCGGTGGCGAGGTTGAGTAATACGGTCAGGGTCGGTGCTTGTGCGTGGATTGTTGCGAGGAGCGCTTTGAGCTCTGGGGCGTGGGTTCGGGCGAAGAATCGGTCGGTGGTGGTGCGGTTATCGATGACACTGTTTTCCAGCAGGAAGCCGATCATTTTGGCCCAGCTTGACTTGCCCGATCCGAAGAAGCCGGAGACCCAGACGGTGCACGACTCGTTCGGGGAGTTGATGGACTCCTGATACTCGTTGAGGACGTGTTTCATTTCGTCGATGATGTGGTCGGTGGCGACGTACTCATCGAGTTCTGCGGCGACGACGTCGGGGTCGGTCATGTCGACTTTCACGACTTCCTCGATCCGGCGGAAGATGTCGCGGCGAAACAGTTGATCGATGTTCATGTGGTTCGCTCCCGAGTGACGATGTCTGCGCGGTATCCGTAGGCGGGCTCTGATCGGCCCATGAAACTCAAGCCGTAGTCGCCGATGAGACGGCCGGGGTAGAGGAGAGTGACCGGCCGCAGGAGATGTCCTTGGAGGTCATCGAGCAAGGTTGAGGTGCGGTAGGCGGGGTAGAGCACTCCGGCTTGGTAGAGAAATACTGCTGTTCTTGAGTGCTGGTATGCCTTGACTGCGTCGATGACTCGTTCGGGAAGGGTGGGGGAGTGTCGAAGGATTTCGCCGACGGATTCGAAGATGTCGTTGAGCTCGGCGCTGCTGGATGCGTTGCGCTCTTGTGCGATGAGTTCTTCGAGGAATCCTGAGTCATCGAGGGCCTCCCAGAAGAGTTTGGCCAGGGACAGCGATGCGCAGTGAACGTTCTGTTTTGGTAGTTGGAGCCACCGATTGAGTTGGCGGAGGTCTTGCCGTACTTGCCATTCTTGGTCTGGGGGGTATTGGTAGACGGTGAATGGTGGTTGTGATCGTTCTTCATCGAAGTAGGTAACGATTTTTTGTCCGATGGTTTGGAGTTCAGCGCGTACCGGCACGTGTGACCTCCTGCAGACTCTTGGCGTTCCAGTCGATGCGGATGGCGGAGCCGGCGGTGGACACCGACATCACGCCCAGGCGGGTGGCTTGGCGAAAGAGGTCGGCGACGCGGGCGGGGTCTAGGAGCCAGCGGCGCCAGACGTGGCTGTCGGTGAGGGATCGGGAGGATTCGCCGGTTTCATGGAGGCGCCAGGCGACGTAGCTGAAGCCGCGCGGGCTGAGCACGGGCGACACGATGGTTTTGTCGTTGGCCCCTGCGAGCACACCGAAGTCGCGGAGCGCGGCGAGGAGGCCGCGGGCGACCTTGAGCTGGACGGTGTCGGTCCACGCCGGCAGATCGCCGCGTGATGTGAGCTGGCGCAGCCAGGGGATGACATCTTGGCTGGTGATTGCAAGGCGGCCGTCGTTCCACATGGCGTAGAGGGGTTCCTCGGCAAAAATGGCGAGGAGTTTTTCATCGCGTGAGGTCTCGTAGTAGCACGCTTCTCGGAAGGCGATCGGGTCGTCGAGGAAGTTCTTGAGTGCGGGAATGATCTGCGGGCCGGGTTCGATAAGTCGCGGTCCGATGATCCGGCGAAGCACGTCTTCGGCGCGGGTCCGTGAACGTTTGGCGAGCAGTCCTTGGTCGACGATGAGGTTGAGGTTGGCGGTGTCACTGAGGGACGTGTCCCATACTTCGACGACGCGGCGGCAATCATCGAGAAGGGCGCCACCTTTTTGGATGTTGCCTGTCAATCCTGATGTTGCTGGGGTCATAGGGCATCGAAGTAGGGGATCTGAAGCGGGGAGGCTGTCGGGACGTAGTGCTTGGCCAGTTGCGCGACCAAAGCCGACGCCGTGGCCGGGTCGTGAAGGGCATTGCCGTCGATAGCGCCGAGACGACGGTTGCCGGCCACCTCTTCGGCGTCCGACGCGCTGGGCGGAAGCCATTGGCCGATGGCGTTCGCCGCGGCGTCGAGGTTTGTCCAGCCAACCAGCTCGTCAAATAAGGGGTCGCTGGGGATGGTGGTCTTTTGCTCGGCAAGCCACGCGTAGGTCCACCCCAGGGCCGGCAGGTGCGGCGAATACAGATGGATTGCGCTTGGCCTGCCGCTAAAGGCGTGATTGTGCCAGCGCGCACAGGACAGGATGAGCAGTTGGCCGCCGGCTGGCTTCCATGTGCGAGGGAAGCTGCGTGCGAGAACGTAGCGACCCGCCCGGGTGAATAGCCGGGTGTTCCACCAGCCCGCAAGGTCTGATTCACCGAGTCGGGCGATGCCCAGCAGGATGCGGACGTCGTCCTCCGCGCTCAGCTCGTCCACCCCCGGCGAGAATTCCGATCCCGTCAACATTCGAACGGAGAATATCGGGTTCCAAGGACACCTAACGCGCCCACCGAACGCCCCCCTTCACGAATCCAGTTCCTTCGTGACCTTACTGGCGCAGTCAGACTTACCCCCTGCGATTTGCCGCCCCGTGCGATCTGGCCCGCGATTGGGGCCCGTCCCCGAACCGACCGACCAGAGGTTAGGTTGCCCTTGCTCAACGTTCGAGGTAGGCGTTGACCCTCTCAATGGGGACGCCCGCCATGTCCGCGATGTCCTCGACGGCCATTCCTCGGCTCTGCATGCGCGCGAGTGCCCCGCGGGCGCGCTCGAGGCCGACCACCCGTCGTTCGTCTGCTCGTGCCAGGAGGTCGGCCGTCTTCGCGTCGAGCCACAGATCGACCTTGGTCAGCTGTTGGCTGGCTTCGAACAACTCATTGAGGTCCCGGAGGTTGGCCCGGGCTTCCTCGAGTCGGAGCCGTCGTTTGCGCAGTGACGCCTCGCGGGCCGCGGCCCGCGCATTTCTGGTCTTCTCCGTATACGCCATAGCCCACAACGCTAACGCTGACCATCCTCGATTACAGCTTTCGGCCAAACCTCGCTCTAAGGCTGTAAATCTATACTCTTCCCATTATTTCTCAATCAATCCCATTGCACCGCAACACGATTAGGATTTCGCTCTACACACCTCTTGCTATCAGGTCACGGGTTAGCATCGGCCGAGATCGAGCGATTGGTGGCATTGAGTTGCTGAGCATTCACAAGCTGTCGGGCGGCGATGGATACCTGTATCTGATCCGGCAAGTGGCGGCATCAGATGACACCCATCGCGGCCGCGCAACACTGGCCGATTACTACTCGTCGAAGGGGGAGACGCCCGGCCGATGGATGGGCCGCGGTCTCGCCTCCCTCGGCCGCCCGGTCAGCCGCGACTTGAACGATCCGATGGTCGCCAAGCACTGGTCGGTGCCTGAGGGCTCGCAGGTTGAAGAGACCCAAATGAAGTCGTTGTTCGGCGAGGGACTGCACCCCAATGCTGAGAAGATCGCCGAGTATCTGCTCGACCGCGGACCAGCCGTTGCCACTGAGGCGGCGCGACTGGGCCGGCCCTTTCGCGTCGATTCGGGGGAGAACACGTTCAAGCGGCGGCTCCGCGAGGCCTACAGCGCCTACAACATTTCCGTCGACGCTGACCGGTTCGCCGAGATTCCTGAAGAGATTCGAGCCGGAATCCGGTCAGCGCTGGGACGAGAAATGTTCGCCGAGGAGCACGGACGCGCACCTCTCGATGCCCGCGAGCTGTCCGGCTTCATTGCCCGCCAGTCCCGTTCGACGAGGCGGGCCGTCGCCGGCTATGACCTCACCTTCACCCCCGTCAAGACGATCGCGATCTTGTGGGCACTGGCACCGCGAGCCCTCTCCCGCAAGATCGAGAGGGCCCATCGACGCGCGGTCCAGAAGGCCATCGACTACCTCGAAGAGCACGCCGCATTCACCCGAATCGGCCCAGGTTCGGCGGCGCAAATCAATACAACCGGACTCATCATCGCCGCGTTCGATCACCGCGACTCGCGCGCAGGCGACCCCAATCTGCACACCCACATCACCGTCAGCAACAAGGTTTGCGCAATAGGACCGGACGGCACCCAGCGCTGGCTGGCCCTCGACGGTGCTGCGCTCTACCGCGAGATCGTGGCCGCCTCCGAGGTCTACAACACCGCGATGGAAGCCGAGCTGGTCACGCTCGGGTTCCGCTTTGTGGGCACCGACCGCGGCAACGGCAAGCGCTGCGTGCGTGAGATCGCCGGTGTACCGACAGAGCTGATCGCCCGGTTCTCGTCGCGGCGCGCCGCGATTGAAACGCGGCTGGGGGAGTTGTCCAAGGCCTTCCAGAATGAGCATGGACGCGAGCCCACCCTGGCCGAATCTCTCGAGTTGTCACAGCAGGCGACGCTGGACACGCGTGTGGCCAAGCATGAGCCGCGCTCTCTGGGCGAGCAGCGCCAGGCGTGGCGGACCCAGGCCGCGGAAGTCCTCGGCGGGGTCCGCGAAGTCGATGCGATGATCGCCGCGGTCTCCTCCCACACCGTCATCCCGCCGGCCGTCCTCGACGACAACGCCGTTAATCGGTTGGCCGTGGCGACTATTGAGCGGGTGTCGGCGTCGCGCTCGACGTGGCGGGCGCACCATGTTCGCGCCGAGGCCGAGCGGCAGATCCGCTACACCAACCGCGCCGGAGACAGCGACGCCATCGAACGAATTGTCTCGGCTGCGTTGGGTGAGCACAGCATCGCGGTGGCCCGCCAGATGGACGCCGAGCGAGGGGAGCCGGATGTTTTGCGCCGCCGCGACGGCGCCAGTGTGTACACGCGACACGGCGAAACCGTGTACTCCAGCGCGGCGGTGCTGGCCGCGGAGCGACGCATCCTCGCGGCCGCCGACCGCGGTGATGGCCGGGTCGCCGACGACACCGATATCGCGTTGGCGCTCCTAGAGGCCGAAGCTAACGGGCGTCCGCTCAACGATGGACAGCGCGCACTGGTCCGGGAGATGGCGACCTCCGGTGCCCGGCTTCAGCTCGCCGTCGCCCCAGCCGGAACGGGCAAGACCACCGCGACCGCCGCGTTGGCGTCGGCTTGGCGTAACAGCGGGGGCACCATCGTCGGGTTGGCGCCCACCGCGGCGGCCGCCGAAGTGCTTGCGGGGGAACTCGGCTCGGCCACCGACACCATCGCCAAACTCGTCCAACTTTCTCGCCATGATCCGCGCCAGCCGGGCTGTGCTGACGACCCGGCGCGCGTCTGGTTTGACGCCATCGACGATGCCACGTTGGTCGTGATCGACGAGGCCGGCAAGGCCTCCACCGCTGAACTCGACGCCGTCATCAGCCACGCGTTGGCGCGCGGCGCGAGCGTGCGGCTCATCGGTGATGACCATCAACTGGCGTCGGTGTCGGCCGGCGGTGTGCTGCGCGACCTCGCCGCACATCGGCACACGTTGACACTGTCGGAGGTTGTTCGCTTCGGCGACAGCGAGCGCGGGCGCGCCGAGGCGGCGGCCAGCCTCGCCCTGCGCGCCGGCGATCCGGCCGGGATCGCCTTCTATCTCGACCACCAGCGCGTCCACGTCGGAGCCGACGCCATGGCCGCCGATATGGCCTACCAAGCCTGGCGGAGCGACCTCGCTGCGGGCCGCGACAGCGTCCTACTCGCCCCCACCAACACCCTCGTCGGCGACCTCAACGAACGCGCCCGCGCCGACCGACTCGCCTCCACCCGACGGGACGTTGGCCGAACCGTCACGTTGGGCGACGGACTGAACGCCTCGGCCGGAGACTGGATCACCACCCGCAGCAACGCCCGCTGGCTGCGCAGCGGCGACCGGACCTGGGTGAAGAACGGACACCGCTGGATCGTCCGTGACGTCGCTGCGGACGGGTCGCTGTGCGTGTCGCCGTTGGGGGGTGACCCTGATGCGGTGGTGCGTCTGCCCGCCCGCTACGTCGCCGCGCACACCGCGCTGGGTTACGCGGCCACCATCGACACCCGCCAAGGCGTCACCGCCGACACCTGCCACGTCGTCGGCAGCGACCACCTCAGCCGCCAGCACCTCTACGTCGCGCTGACCCGCGGGCGACAGGAGAACCACCTCTACTTCTCCACGGCCGAAGCCGACCCACACCGCATCCTGACCCCGAAGGCCGTCCACCCGCCGACTGCCGTGGACATCCTCACCGCGATCCTGCGTCGCGACAGCGCCCCGCAGTCCGCGCACACCGCCGCCCTCGACGCGGTTGATCCGTTCAATCGGCTGGGACCGGCGGCGGCGATGTATGCCGACGCCCTCGGTGCCGCCGTCGAGCACACCGCAGGTAGCGAGACGATGGCCCGAATCGACGCGGCCGCAACTCAACTCGGCGTCGGGGTTGTTGACTGCGAGGCCTGGCCGGTACTGCGCCGCCACCTCGCCCTGCTCGCTGTCCAGGGCCAGGATCCGGTCGCGGAGCTCGAGCGGGCCGCCGCCGTCGGTGACATCAGCGATGCCCGCGCCCCGGCCGCGGTGTTGGATTGGCGGCTTTTGGATGCCGGCACCGCTGGCGCTGGCCCGTTGTTCTGGCTTGATCCCATTCCCGACGCGCTCGCCGCCGACCCGACGTGGGGTCCGTACCTCGCCGCGCGCGCCGATCTCGTCGCTGATCTGGCCGCGCGGATACGCGATGCCGCGCACCACTGGGGCGCCGAGAGTGTTCCGCAGTGGGGCCGTCCTCTGCTCGATCACCCGCGGTTGTTGGCCGAGGTCGCGGTGTTCCGCGCTGCGCACGGGGTGGATCCGGCGGACAGCCGCATGACCGGGCCGCAGCAGTACCCGAACCGCTCACTGTTGACGCAAAGAGCCATCCTCCGCCGACTCGACCAAGCACTCCCGCTCGCCGATCGGGGAACCCGGCGGTGGCGGGGGCTCGCAGAGAAGTGCGACCGACGCATCACCCGAGACCCGTACTGGCCGCAATTGGTCGCCCACCTCGACGAGCTTGCCGGTGCCGGAGCCGACATCAACGGGCTGCTCCATCGGGCCATGGACGCCGGGCCGCTGCCCGACGAGCTTCCCGCTGCCGCGCTGTGGTGGAGGCTGGCTGGCCGCACCAGTCTGGACGACTTTGCCAAAGATCATCCCGCGGAATACGAAACAGATTCCGGGACATGGACATTGGACCTGGAGTTCGCTGCCGACGTCGCTCAAGGTCCTGTGCGCCCGGTCCTGGGTGCAGCGCAACTCGAGGAACTGCGTCACCGCCGCGACGCTGCCCGCGCTGCGGTGAAGGATCTGGAGGCGGCGATCTTCACCGAAGGGGGTGGACCGGCCGAACAGACGGCAGCCGCAGAACTCGCCGCATTGCACCGCCGCCACCTGGAGCAGCGGCCCTATCAACACAGGCTTGCCCACGCGCACGCCGACTGGCTGGCCGCCGAACATACCCACGATCAACACCACGGGCTGCTCGATCAACTCGACAAACGCATCGACGCGGCCGAATCCGTGGCCGATGACGCCCTGGCGGCCACCTATCGTCGCCTACGCGCCGAACTCAGCCGGCACACCGCCGCGATCATCGAGCACCGCATCTTCTGCCAAGCAGAAGTGCACGACGCTCAACAGGCATTGTTCGACGCGGCCGGCGGGCCGGAGGGCATCGTCACCGAAGGCGACCTCCAGCGGCCACGCGGGCAAGCGCTTGACGCCGACATCGACAGCCTTCGACGAGCCCGTCTTGATGCCCGAGAACTCGATAACCAGCTGTACCGAGCTGAAGCCGCCGCGGCGCGCGCGTTCGCCCAAGCCGCAGTCGTGCGCGACGAGGCGGCGGTGGCCCAGCCGGTCGTTGACGACTACGACATCGACGCCGATCTTGAGCAGCTCCGAGCCGAGGTCAACATCCTGGAAATCGCCGGAACACGCAGCCCGGCAACCGTATACGACTGGAAGCCAGGAGATGTCCCCAACGCTGTTGTCCAAAGGATCGTTGCGTCGATCGCGGACAGCGACATGAGCATCCAAGCTCTCCGCATCGACACCAGCACCGACAAGCACGCTGTCTTCCGAGGTGTCGCGCTTGCAGCGAATCGACGCAAAGTGAC
>WBZO01001067.1_pt2 | contig 46666 bp, 37 predicted proteins | sample 5204261 | NCBI WGS metagenome assembly WBZO01 (sample SAMN12412400, study PRJNA552823) | activated sludge metagenome | isolation source: activated sludge from anammox sidestream of wastewater treatment plant... | place: USA: North Carolina | collected 2017-09
CCGGGTCACGTCAACCGCGGCGAGCGCCGACACAGCGGCCAGCGGTTGTTTGTCGCAGCCCTGAATGACGAACGCGCCGTGATACGACTGCGCCTCCATCTGATTCACGATCATTGCGGTGATGGCGTTGCGCGATTCGAGCGAGTAACACATCCCGACGTTCGATTGCGCCGTGCCGTCGCACAAGACCGGAGTCGAAAACGCGAAGGGCACGCCGCCGCGCTGCCAGATGCGGATGGCGGCGCGGGCGGTCGTCTCGTGATCCATGATGTGCGCCGGATGATCAGGCGAGCCGCCGATGATGGCTATGCGCGGCGCGTTGCGATCCAAACGCTCGACTATCTCGGCCAGCGAGTAATCGAGGTCGCGCGCGCCGGCGTGCGCGCGGCTGCGGTCGAGCAGGGCGGCGACGGTGATCGGTTCATTGGCCTTGCCCTGGACTTCGCGTCGGTACGGATTATCCCCTCGTGTGATACGAATGAAATCAGCCACGTCTTTCTTCGAGCCTTTCTTTTATCAGCCTGTGATCGGATTGGCGTTAAGCTAAGTCATCGTGTGGTGGGTGTCAAAGAAAATGGAACTCGCGCGCATTTGGCGGGCAATCGGAATTATGAGCATCGGGTGAATGCTTCCGCAGAGCGTTTCGGAAGCCACTCCGCTGAGAAGCGTTACCGGGTTGCGCGGGAAATTTTCGTGAAACTGCTCAAAGCTTGAATTCGTCTTATGAACCGTGAGGATAGCAGCGATTCCGAATCACAAAATGCGATCCGCACAAGCGCACAAAACAGAATCCACTCAAGATCGCATACAGACTGTGCGATCATTTTTGAAGAAGTTTGAAGAGTTTGAAGAGTTTGAAGAGTTTGAAGAGTTTGGATAGTTGAAGGAGAAGGACGTGAATCACGAGGAAAAGAGAATGACCCAACCAATGAATGCTTATCCAATGAGTAAAGGAATACAGCGGCTTTTATCACTGTTGTTCATCACGCTGGCGCTCACAGTCGCCGCGTTCGCCCAGAATTCGACGCTGCGCGGAACCGTTCTTGACGAACGAGGAGACGCGATCCCGAATGCGGACATCACGCTGGCCTCAAAAGACGGCAAGGAGCGCAAGGCGAAGAGCAGCTTCACCGGTGAATTTTCGATCCCGAACGTCCCTCCCGGAACTTACACTCTGACGTCTTCCTATCAGGGATTCCAAACCCAGATCATTAACGATTTGAAGGCGCCCTACAACGGCTCAGTGTCGGTTAGGATGGCCATCGCCGCAGTCGAAGTCGTTACGGATGTAGCGGCGAACAACACGACCGTCACGACTGAGCCGGATCAGAACATGAATGCGACAGTGCTCGGTGAAGAATTCGTCAAGACGCTGCCTGACGATGAGGATGAATTGCGCGATTACCTGAACGCTCTAGCTGGCGGCGGAGCCAACGGGGAGAGCGCGCAGATCATGATTGACGGTTTCAGCGGTGGCCGATTGCCTCCAAAAGAAGCCATCATGCAGATCAACATCAACAGGAATCCGTTCTCGGCGGAGTATTCCAACGCGGGTTTCAACCGCGTCGAAATCATCACCAAGCCCGGCAACGGATCGTGGCGCGGCGGCGGTAACTTTTCCGTACGCAATTCGGCGCTCGACGCGCGCAATCCATTCGCTACGAGCGGCAAGCCCGACCTTGCGCAGGAGCGCTATTCATTCAACATTGGCGGCCCGATTATCAAAAAGAAGTGGGATTTCTTCGCCAACGTCGAAGGACGCAATCTGGATGGCAGCGGCACGGTCATAGCCCAGACTCTGAGCGGGCCGTTCGTCGCCAATGTGCCTTCACCGAGCGACAACAAACAAGCTTTCATCCGCAGTGGCTATTTGCTTAACGAAAAGAACACGATCACCGGAACATACTCTTACTCAGGAGGGGAGAGCCAGAATCGTGAATTCAGCGCCGGCAATTTCGGCGGCGGCTTCGGCTTCTTCGGTGGCGGAGGCGGTGGTGGTGGCGGTTTTGGCGGCGGAGGCGGCGGTAACGGGGGGAATTACACGCTGCCTGAGCGCGGCTCGAACAGCGAGAATTCCAGCCATAGTTTGCGGCTTTCATTCACCTCGATCATCAACGCGCGCCTGATCAATGAAGCGCGATTCCGGTGGGAGCGCGAACGCCGCTCGCTCAGCGCTAAAACACAGGGCGTGGCGATCAACGTGCTCGACGCCTTCAACGGCGGCGGCGCCACCTGTTGCCCGAACAACACACGGCAGAATAACTTCGAGTTGCAGAACTACCTGACTTACACGCGCAAGAAGCACACGATCAAGGGCGGCTTCCAGCTTGAAGACGAGTTCAACGACGACATCAGCGGAAGCAATTTCAACGGCACGTACACCTTCACGAGTTTGGATCAATACCGCCGCACGCTGGCCGGCGATCCAACTGCCAGCGCCTCGCAATTCACGCTCAATCGCGGTAATCAACGAATCAATTATAGCCAGTATCAGGCGTCGTGGTTCATTCAGGACGATTGGCGGACGAGCCAGAACCTGACGCTTTCGTTCGGGCTGCGGCACGAATTTCAACAGCACCTGCAGGATCGTTTCAATTTTGCGCCGCGCTTCGGCGTCGCGTGGGCGCCGTTCAAAGACCGCAAGACGACTTTCCGCTTCGGCGGCGGCGTCTTCTTCAGCAGACTCAATCCGGGCACTTACGAAAATACGCTTCGCTACGACGGGGTGACGCAGCAGAGCATCACGATTCGCAACGCCGCTTTCAAATGCATTGACCCGAACGTTCCGCGGACAGTTGAGAACTGCGATCCGTTTGCGGGCAATCCGAATCTTGATATCCGAAACACCATCGTTCGCACACTCGATCCGGATTTGACGACGCCGTATTCGATCTCGCTGAGCAACTCGGTCGAGCGACAGTTGCCGAAGAATTTGATCGCCACCTTCACCTACGTCTATACGCGCAGCCTGCACCAGTTCCGTTCGCGTAATATCAACGCGCCGTTCATTCAGGCTGACGGCAGTTTTGGCCGTCCTGATCCGACTCAGGGCAACATATTTCAGATCGAATCGTCAGCCAAATCCGAATCGAATCGTTTCGAGTTCGGCCTGGGCAGGCGAATGGGGCGGGTCATGATATTCAGCAACTATCGTTTGACCTATACCAACAGCGATTCTGACGGCGTCTTTTCGACTCCGGCGGACAATTACAATCTGGCGAACGAGTGGGGACGCGCGGCGTTCGACATGCGCCACACTTTCTTTATGGGCGGCAGCATCACGCTGCCTTACGGTTTCCGCGTCTCGCCGATGATCAGCGCGGGAAGCGGCTCGCCGTTCAACATCACGACCGGATCGGATAATAACGACGACACGTCTTTCACTGATCGTCCCGCAGGCCTTCGCCGCAACGCCAATCTACCGGCGAGTCTCTACGCCGATGTTCTGGCGGGCTACAATCGTCCGCAGGATCAGATCAACAAGCAGCGTGTCGCCGCGACGCTTGCGCTTTTCCCGAACGGCATTTTGGCGCAAGGCCCCGGACGATTCACTGTCAGCGGCAACATCAGCCGGACTTTCGGCTTCGGCGGCCCGCGTGACCGCCAGAATGCGCAGAACGGGCAAGGCGGTGGCGGACGCGGCGGCGACAGAATGGGCGGTGGCGGCGGACGCGGCAGTCGCGGTGGGGGCGGGATGGTGATGATGGGCGGCCCCGGAATGTTCGGCGGCGACGAATCATCGCGTTACAACGTGACGATTTCGGCGCAAATCACCAACGTTTTCAATCGCGTCAACTTCAATAACTACAGCGGCGTGCTTACCTCGCCCTTCTTCAACCGGCCAAGTTCCGCGGGGCCGGCGCGCCAGATCGAGTTGAGCCTGCGGTTTGGTTTCTAACGCGGCTTTCAACGAATAAGCCAACAGCCGTCAGTTTTCGACAAACGAAAGCTGGCGGCTGACGTGTGATTGGAGGCGGAAAATCGGATGAATCTGGAATTGAACAATCGTGTGGCGATGGTCGCTGCGGCGAGCAAAGGCATCGGCAAAGCCTGCGCGGTGGCTCTGGCGCAGGAAGGTTGCAAGGTCTCAGTTTGCGCGCGCAACGCCGAGGAGTTGGAGAAGGCGCGCGCGGAAATCGCGGATCACAGTGACGTGATTGCCGTCGCCGCAGATGTCTCTTCGGTGAACGACCTGGAAAACTGGTATCGGCAGACGATTGATCGTTTCAGACAGGTGGACATTCTGGTGACCAACACAGGCGGCCCTCCGGTCAAACGCTTCATGGAATTGAGCGACGAACAGTGGCTCGCTGGAGTCGAATCAACTTTGATGAATGTGGTGCGGCTCTCGCGGCTGGTTATTCCCGGAATGCAGGAGCGCCGCTGGGGAAGAATCATTCATCTGACCTCGCTTGTCGCCAAACAGCCTATGGATGAACTGACGATTTCCAGCACGCTGCGCGCAGGCCTGTCGGGATTGACCAAAACGATGGCCAATCAGGTCGGGCCGCACAACATCACCGTGAACGCCATTTTGACCGGGCACATCATGACTGACCGGCAGCAGGCGCTCGCTGATGTCCGAGTGAAAGAGCGGGGAATTACTCACGAAGAATATTTCGTCGGGCAAGCGGCTGAAATCCCGCTGCGGCGGATCGGCGAGCCGCGCGAACTTGGCGAAGTCGTGGCGTTCCTGGCTTCGGAACGAGCGAGTTATGTGACGGGAGTTTCGTTGCAGGTTGATGGCGGGTTGGTTCGTTCGACGCTGTAGCGAGCCAGCGACAAAGCACCCACAGGGAAAAGGGGATCACGGGGAAAGTAACCATTGCTGGCGTTGTCCTTCCCCGTGATCCCCTTTTCCCTGTGGGTGCTTCGTTCCGTGAGTTGTCGTCTCAAAAGAGCCGCGTTAGGTTTAGACCTTCATGATTTCGTCTTCTTTGTGCTTGGCGAGGTCGCCGATCCTGGCCACGTGCAGGTCGGTCAGTTTCTGCACTTCGTCCAGCCCGCCTTTCTCTTCATCTTCCGAAATCGTCTTGTCCTTGAGGGCCTTTTTGAGTTTGTCGTTCGAGTCGCGGCGGATGTTGCGCACCGCGGTCTTATGATCTTCGGCCATCTCGTGCACGACCTTGACCATCTGTTTGCGGCGCTCTTCGGTCAGCGGCGGAATCGGGATGCGGATCAGTTTGCCGTCATTCGAGGGATTGACGTTGAGTTCGGAACTGCGCAGAGCTTTTTCAATGTCGTTGATCAACGTGGGGTCGAATGGCTGGACGGTGAGCATCGAGGCTTCTGGGGCGTGGACTGTCGCCACCTGGTTGAGCGGCATCGGCGATCCGTAATATTCGACAGAGATATTATCGAGCAGGCTCGTCGAGGCGCGCCCTGTTCGCACAGTGGTGAGTTTATGGCGGAAATCCTCGATCACTTTTTCCATTCGGCTCTTCGTGTCTTTACTGATCTCTTTGACCATTTTGTCCTCCATTGCTACTTGGCGGACGGCCCGATGTCGGGCCGGATGATTGACCCGATGCGCTCGCCCATCACTGCGCGTTTGATGTTGCCGTGCTCGGTCATATTGAAGACGAGGATCGGCAGGTTGTTTTCCTTGCACAGTGAAACCGCCGAAGCGTCCATCACTGCAAGCTCTTCCTGCAAAACCCTCATATAGTTAAGCTCGTCTATCTTCACCGCGTTCGGGTCTTTCCTCGGATCGGCGGTGTAAATGCCGCCGACGCCGGTCGCCTTCATAATAACGTCCGCCTGAATTTCAAGAGCGCGCATTGCCGCAGCCGTGTCGGTGGTGAAGAACGGCTGTCCGATACCGGCGGCGAAGATGACTATGCGGCCTTTTTCAAGATGGCGGATGGCCCGGCGGCGAATGAAAGGCTCGGCGACTTCGCGCATCTCTATCGCCGAAACGACACGGGTGAAAACGTTGAGTTTTTCAAGCGCGTCCTGCAGCGCGACGGCGTTCATCACCGTCGCCAGCATTCCCATGTAATCGGCGGAGGCGCGATCCATCCCCATCACGCTCGCTTTGATGCCGCGAAAGATGTTTCCTCCGCCGACGACCAGCGCCACCTCTACGCCCAGGTCATGAACTTCCTTGACTTCCTGGGCGATGCGGCGAACCACGTTGGGATCAATCCCGTAACCGGATTCTCCCATCAACGCTTCGCCGCTGAGTTTGAGCAGGATTCGCCGGAACCGCATTTGATTTGTATTTGATGGATCGGGGGTCACAGTTTTTATTTCGTCATGCTGGCGATTTCTTTGGCGAAATCCTCGGAGCGTTTTTCCAGTCCTTCGCCCATCTTGTAACGAGTGAAGCGGCGAACGCTGACCTTTTCACCGGTCTTGGACGTGAGATTCTTGATCAGATCGCCGACCGTCACCGTTTGATCTTTCACGAAAGGCTGTTCCAGCAGCACGACTTCCGTGAAGAATTTCTCCATTCGCCCGTCAATCATCTTGTCAATGATGTTCGCCGGTTTACTGGCGTTTTTCGGATCAGCCGTCGCCTGGCTGCGCGCAATCTCGCGCTCCTTTTCGACGACTTCAGCCGGGATGTCTTCCTTGTTGACGTAGAGCGGCTCCGACGCGCAGATGTGCATGGCGATGTCTTTAACGAAACGCTGAAAATCTTCGCCGCGCGCGACGAAGTCGGTTTCGCAGTTCACCTCGACGATCACGCCGATTTTGCCGCCCATATGAATATAAGAACCTACCGCGCCTTCAGCCGCGACGCGCGACTGGCTCTTTTCAAACTTGGCCTCGCCTGCCTTGCGCAGGATTTCAACGGCTTTCTCTTCATCGCCGTCAGCTTCGGTGAGGGCTTTCTTGCAGGCCATCATTCCAGCCTGAGTCTTCTCCCGCAATCTTTGAACCATTTCTGCAGTAACTGCTGCCATAAACGTATTTCCTCCAAACTAAGCGATGGGACGCGGCCCGCCGCTTACATCACATTATTATCGAATTAAATTGCAAACTCTCTGAATTATGCAAACCTGATTGCTGCAAAAACGGCGCAGCCGCGCATGGTGAGCGATAGCTGCGCCGTCGAAATGCAATGAGTGTCGAACAAAATTCCGCCGATTACGCCGCGCTCGCGTCTTGAGCCGGAGCCTTGTCATCTGGCGCCACTGGCGGTGTCGCGGGCGCCTCAATGGCGGGAAGCGGCGCGGCCTCTTCAGCCGCCGCGGCCGGAGCAGCCACTGCGTCGGCGGTTTCAACCGCTTCAACCGATGATGGCGCCACGCCGCTTATGACGGGTTGGACGGCTCCCGGAGCGGTTCTTCTGCCGCCACCCCGGCGTTCGCCGCGTCCACGATCCCGATCACCGCGTCCGCGTCCGCCACGATCACCGCGCTCGCGTCCGCCACGCTCGCGGCGTTCGCCGCGTTCGCGCTGCTGGCGCGGGGTGATTTCGATGGTGACTCCGCTGGCCTTCGCCTGTTCGGCGGCGATGGCGGCCTCTTCGGCCTCTTTTTGCTCAGCCAACTGGCGGCCTTCGAGGATCGCGTCCGCGACGCGCGAGGCGAACAATCGCACTGCCCGGAGCGCGTCGTCATTGCCCGGAATGATGTAATTGACCCCTTCAGGGCTGCAATTCGTGTCAACGACCGCGACGACCGGAATGCCCAGCCGATTGGCTTCCTTGACGGCGATCTCTTCCTTGTTCGTGTCAATCACGAAGATCACGTCGGGAAGCCGCTTCATTTCCTTGATGCCCGACAGGTTCTTTTCCAGCGCCTGGCGTTCGCGCTCGATCTGAAGCCGCTCTTTCTTCGCGTAAGCTTCGATGCGGCCATCGGCCTGCATCGCCTCGATCTCTTTGAACCGCTTGATTGATTTTTGAATCGTCTGGAAGTTGGTGAGGAGTCCGCCGAGCCAGCGCTGGTTGACGTAAAATTGATTGCAACGCAGAGCTTCTTCCTTGATCGCGTCCTGCGCCTGCCGCTTCGTGCCCACGAACAAGATCGTTTTGTTCGTTCCCTCGCCGCTCAAACCGGTGACGAACTTGATCGCCTCCTTGAACATGCGCTGGGTCTTCTGCAGGTCAATGATGTAAATACCGTTGCGCTCGCCGAAAATGTATTCTTTCATCTTCGGGTTCCAACGGCGAACCTGGTGTCCGAAGTGGACGCCAGCTTCAAGCAACTCTTTCATCGTTACTGTAGCCAATCAAACCTCCGTAACTGGTTTATGTACTCGCCCACTCAAAATTCCCCGGTTCGTTCAAAGAACAACCAATGATGAGAAGGCAATGGGATTGCAGATTGAGGATTGCGGATTGCGGATTGGAAGAACGATACAAGATTCATTCTTCGAAAATCCGCAATCCGCAATCCTCAGTCCGCGTTGGTTAGCGTTTCGAGAACTGGAAGCGCTTGCGCGCGCCCTTTTGACCGTACTTCTTACGCTCTTTGGCGCGTGGATCGCGCGTGAGCAGACCGGCCTTCTTGAGCTTCTTGCGCAGTTCGGCGTTGAACTCGAGCAGGGCGCGCGCGATGCCGTGACGCACCGCGCCGGCCTGACCGGCCACGCCGCCGCCGTCAACATTGACCAGCACGTCGAATTTGTTGAGCGTATCGGTCAATTGCAACGGCTGGCGAATGATCATGCGAAGAGTTTCATTCTTGAAGTAGGTGTCAATCGAAGTTCGGTTGACTTTGAAATTACCGCTGCCCGGACGCAGATAGACGCGCGCCGTCGCGCTCTTCCGTCGTCCCGTTCCGTAATATTGAATCTCAGCCACGTTTGAAATCGCTCCTGTTTTTATCGCGCGGCAATCGGCAGCGGAGCGGGTTTTTGCGCTCCGTGCGGATGCTCGGCTCCGGCGTAGACTTTGAGTTTGCTTCCCATAGCGCGACCCATTTTGGTTTTGGGCAACATGCCTTTGACCGCAATCTCGATCAGCTTCACCGGCCTTTTCGCCAACAGATTGCGGGCGGAGATTTCTTTCAAACCGCCCGGCCAGCCGGTGTGATGCCGATAGAATTTGTCGTCGAGCTTGGTTCCTGTGAGAACGACTTTGGAAGCGTTGATGACGATCACGTGATCGCCCGTGTCGAGGAAGGGAGTGTAGGTCGGCTTGTGTTTGCCCATCAGGATATGGGCGACCTCGGTGGCCAGACGCCCGACGGTCATGCCGGCGGCGTCAACGACATGCCACTGCCGATGCTGCTCTAAACCCTTGCCACTTGGAAAGTACGTTGACATAGATATGATCTCCGTGTTTAAGCGTGAAAAACGCGAACGCGGAGGATAAGAAAATCTGTATTCAGTGTCAAGGCGTTAGCTGATTTGACCACGCTCCATCTCAAATTATGGCCTGAATCTTGCTTGGATCGGTCTTAGGGGCGCGGATTAGCCCTGCGTCACAATCAGGCAAGCCGGTAAAATTGACAAATCAGTGAAATAGACTGATCATCGCAACCTCGTAGAAGCGATGTTTCAAAACGCGCTTTCCCAGGCGGTAAAAGCTCTGCAATTCAACAATCAGGTGGACGGAAGATGAGTACTGGAGCCCCTCGGACGCTCAACGAGTTGTTCAACCAGGCGATGCGGAAGCGCGCCAATCAGGTCGTGATGCGCTACAAACGCGACAGGAAATGGCACGACATCACAGGCGCGCAGTTGAACGAGCGGGTGCAAAATCTCACTCTTGCTTTGCATCAACTCGGAGTTCGCGCGGGCGACCGGGTGGCGCTGCTCGCTGAAAGCTGCCCCGAATGGAGCGTCACCGACTATGCGATTCTGGCCAACGGCGCGGTCAACGTGCCGATTTATCCCACTCAGGCGGTTGATCAGGTCGAATATATTCTGCGAAACAGCGGCGCGCGGATACTGTTTGTCTCGAACACCAAACAACTGCGCCGCATCCAGCCCGCTCTTGATTCATTCAAAAGCAAAGAGCGTCCGCAACTGATCCTGTTTGAGCCGCCGAAGGAAGATAAGAAAGACAATGACTTGACAATTCTCGCCGCGCTCGAAAAAGCAGGACAGGAGGAGCGCGCGCGCCATCCGCAACTTTACGAACAACTCTCAGCGCAATCCAAACCGGAAGACCTGGCGACGATCATCTACACTTCCGGCACGACAGGCGAACCGAAGGGCGTGATGCTCACGCACGACAACCTGGTCTCGAACACTTTGAATTCCGGCGAAGTCTTCGATCTGCGCCCTGACGACACGGCGCTCAGCTTTCTGCCGCTCTCGCACGTTTTTGAACGCACGGTGCTCTACATTTACATGAGCTTCGGCGTGCAGATCAATTTCGCGCGCGGCGTCGAAACGGTGGCCGAGGACATCAAGGAAGTCCGCCCGACAGTGGTCACCGCTGTGCCGCGCCTCTTCGAGAAAATCTACGCGACGATCAACAAGCGCGCCTCCGAAGCCAAACCGATTCAGCAAAAGATATTTCACCGCGCGGTCGAGGTCGGTCGCCAGGTGGCGATGCTGAGAGACAAAGGGGAACACGTCCCGATCCGGCTCGCGCTCGAATTGAAAGCGCTGGATCGTCTGGTCTTCACCAAATGGCGCGCGGCCATCGGCGGAAGACTGCGATTCTTCGTCTCCGGCGGCGCGGCTCTGCCGCCCGAACTGGCCTACATCTTTGCGGGCGCCGGGATCACCATTTTGCAGGGCTACGGACTGACCGAGACTTCGCCGGTGGTTTCGTTCAACCGCCCGGACGCGAATCGCATCGGCACAATCGGGCAGACGATTCCGGGCGTGAAGGCTCGCGTAGCAGAAGACGGAGAATTGCTGGTTCAGGGCGACAACGTTATGCAGGGCTATTATCAAATGGGCGAGGAGACCGAACGGGTGTTGCAGCGTTACGCGGACGGCGTCTGGTTTCACACCGGCGACATCGGGACAATAGACGCCGACGGTTTCATCCGCATCACTGACCGCAAGAAAGATCTGATCAAAACCAGCCTCGGCAAATACATCGCCCCGCAGCCGATTGAAAACATGATTCGCGCGATCCCGATGGTCGAGCAGGCGATTGTCATCGGCAACGGCAGAAAATTCGCTTCGGCTCTGATCGTTCCGGCTTTCGACGCGCTGCGGTCATACGCGAAATCGCTCGGCGTCGAGGCCAAAGACGCTTCGGAACTCGCCCGTCAACCGCGAATCATCGAGTACTTCAAAAAGAAAGTTGATGAAGTGACCAGAGAGCTTGCGCCTCACGAGAAGATCAAGAAGATCGCATTGCTCGACAAGGAGTTTTCAGTCGAAAGCGGAGAGCTAACCCCCACGCTCAAAGTGCGCCGCAAATTCGTCGAAGACAAACACCGCGATGTCATTGACGCGCTCTACCCGAAATTTGAAGTTGAAGTGAATTGATTTCCTATGAAGTTTTCCAGGAAGATAAAGAAGAACGTCGCCGAAGATCCGAAATCGCGATCGTTATTGTATCTGCAATTCGGCGTCGGCGTTGTTCTGACCATCGCTGTGGTGACGATGTACGCCTGCGACGCCAGAGAAAATCAAGCGGCGTCGAATACGCAATCTGATCACGCCGGACATCACGGCGGCTCGAACAACGGCGCTTCGCCGGTGAGTGTGGTCAACGGCGCGCCGACCGGCGTCAACACTGCGCCCGCGCCAGGTCCCGCGCCTGAAGGAATGGTCTGGGTTCCGGGCGGGACTTTCCGGATGGGCTGCGACGATTGCGGCATGCCCGACGCCGCGCCCGTTCATCTGGTCACGGTTGACGGTTTCTGGATGGACAAGACTCCGATCACCAACGCGCAGTTCGAGAAGTTCGTGAAAGCCACCGGCTACAAAACCATTGCCGAACGCAAACCCGATCCGAAAGACGTCCCCGGAGCGAAGGCCGAAGACCTGGTTCCCGGCTGCGCAGTCTTCACGCCGCCCGCGCAAGACATTCCGCTCGATAATCCTTACGCCTGGTGGCGCTACGTACACGGCGCGAACTGGAAAAATCCCGAAGGGCCAGGCAGTTCGATCAAAGGCCGCGAAGACCATCCCGTCGTTCACATCGCCTGGGATGACGCGGAGGCTTACGCGAAATGGGCAGGGAAGCGATTGCCGACAGAAGCCGAATTTGAATTCGCCGCGCGTGGAGGGCTGGACGGAAAACATTTTGCGTGGGGCGACGAGTTGAAACCGGGCGGCAAATGGATGGCGAACATTTATCAGGGGCGATTCCCGTCCAGGAACACCGGCGAGGATGGTTACATCGCAACGTCGCCTGTCACCGCGTTTCCGCCAAATAATTTCGGGCTTTACGATGTGGCGGGTAATGTGTGGCAATGGTGCTCGGATTGGTACCGGCCCGATTATTTCCAGAAACTCGCGGCGCAGGGAGTCGTGAAAAATCCGAAAGGGCCTGCGGATAGCTTCGATCCGCAGGAACCCGGCATCCCGAAGCGCGTGCAGAAGAGCGGTTCGTTCCTGTGCAGCGATCAGTATTGCGTGCGTTATCTGGTCGGGAGCCGGGGCAAAGGGGCGGCGGACAGCGGCAGTTCGAACGTGGGATTCCGCACTGTCAAATGAAGCTCCGGTCATCCAGCATCGCTTCGGCTAGCAATCCCATATACTCGTTGTGCATCAGATCAATCGCCCCGAAGTATCCGATGTGCTGAGTCCGCATCTGAGCGTCGAGCAGGAAATAACGCCGTTGGCGCAATCTTTCGACCAGCGCAACGAGCGCGATTTGTGAGGCCGAGGGCGCGCGGCTGAACATTGATTCGCCGAAGAAGGCCGCTCTCAACGATACGCCATACAGTCCGCCGATAAGATTCTCGCCGTCCCAGACTTCGACCGAGTGCGCGAATTTGCGGTGGTGCAGTTCCAGATAAATCGAGATCATCTCTTCGCTCAGCCAGACTTCTTCGTTGTCCACTTCGTCGTGGCGCGCGCAGGCGCGGATGACTGAGTCGAAAGCTGTGTTGAGTCTGACCTGATATTCCGACTTCTTGATAGTCTTGCGCAGCGAGCGGCGGACATGGAACCGGTCGTCGAGCGGGATGACCGTGCGCGGTTCGGCCATGAACCAGTCAATGCCGCCGAACCTTCCCCTGGCCATCGGGAAATATCCCTGCTGGTAACCTGCGATCACCATTTCCGGCGTGATTTTTCTGCGTGAGGCCGATTTTCGACTTCGCATAGACGAACATTATCACGCCTGTCGAGTGGCAGGCAAAGATGCAACCGCGTCATCGGGGTTTTCGTCTTTGCTTTTCCGCGTGCTATCTTTGGCGCGTCTGCACGTCGTTAAATCAACGAAAATTCAGTAAACAGAATCGGGAGAAGAATTTTGATGATCCGCATCCCTGCATCCATTCGGGTGGCCACGACTGCGCGCTCGGTCGCGGCGTTGATGATCGTCCTCGCGCTTGGCGCCTTCGCATTCGGGCAGAAAGCGAAAGCGAAAGTCGCGCCCGCGCCGGCTCCTGCGCCGAAGCCGCTGGAGCTGAGTTACACGCTGGCGATGCCGCAACCGCACACGCATCTTTATGAAGTCACGTTCACCATCGCCAACGTGACCACGCCGCAACTCGACATCTCGTTGCCCATCTGGACGCCGGGATCGTATCTGGCGCGCGAATACGCGCGCCACGTTCAGGATTTCAAAGCCGGCGAAGACGCAGGGCAGGCGCTGTCATGGCAAAAAATTGATAAAGCCATCTGGCGAATCGAAGCGGACGCGAGCGCCGATAAGCCGAAGACCATTCGCGCCAGCTACCGCGTCTACGCCAACGAACTGGCCACGCAGACCAGTCATCTGGATGCGACGCACGCGTATTTCAACGGCGCGTCGTTGTTTATGTATGTTCCGAGCGCGAAGGATCGTCCGCATCGGATCAAATTCATAGTTCCAGAAGGCTGGCGTGTTTCAACTCCGCTCGCGCTTCAGCCGGACGCCGATGGTTATTACACTGCCGCTGATTACGACCGGCTGATTGATTCGCCGACTGAGATCGGCCAGCACAAGCTGCTTGAATTCACCGTGCGCGGCAAACTGCACCGTGTGGCCATCTGGGGGCAGTACGAAGGCGACGACGAACGAGTGAAAACCGATCTGGCGAAAATCGTCGAGGTTTCGGCGTCTATTTTCGGCGGCCTGCCTTACGAACATTACCTCTTCATCGTCCACGTGCAGCCCGGCATCAGCGGCGGGACGGAGCATCTGAATTCCAACGTCAGCATGACGCGGCCCGAAGCTTTCAAATCAGCGCGCGGTTACAAAGGCTTCCTCGGTCTGGAATCGCACGAGTACTTTCACAATTGGAACGTCAAACGGATTCGCCCCTTCGCGCTCGGGCCATTCGATTATCAGCGCGAAAATTACACGCGCGGCTTGTGGGTTTCTGAGGGCGTGACGAACTATTACGGCGACCTGTTGCTGCGACGCGCCGGATTGATCACGACCAACGAATATCTGGAAGGCCTGAGCAATCTGATCGCGGGTTACGAACAAACGCCGGGAAGATTCGAGCAATCGGCTGAATCGGCCAGCTTCAATTCGTGGATCAAAGAGTACCGGTCCGACGAAAATTCGATCAACACCGCGATGTCGTATTACACCAAAGGCGAAATCCTCGGCTTGCTGTTCGACATCGAGATTCGCTCGCTGACCAGCAATGCGAAATCGCTCGACGACGTGATGCGGCTGCTGCTTGAAAATTACGGCCTGCCGAAGCCCGGTTTCACCGACGCCGAATTGAAAGCGGCCTTTGAAAAAGTCGCGGGCGTTGACCTGACCGGGTTCTGGAATCGGTTCGTCGCGGGCAAGGACGAGATTGATTTTGCGGCGTATTTCAACAAGGCCGGATTGCAATTGACGAAGGGCTATCAACCGGGCACGCCTTACGCGGACAGCAAGACCGATAAACCCGGCGCTCTCGGCATCCGCACGCGAGCCAGTGGCGACCGCGTCGTAGTCGCCAACGTCATCGCCGGGACGCCAGCTTACGAAAGCGGCGTTAACAGCGGCGACGAACTGGTCGCGATTGACGGCAAAAAGATTGACGCCAGCAACGGCCTCGTACGTCCGGGTCAGTCCGCTGGCGCCCTGAACGATCTGCGCGCAGGTCAGCGCGTGGCGCTGACGGTGTTTCGCCGCAACCGGCTGATGAATTTTGAGCTGACCGCAGCCGTGAAGCCGTTCGACCGCTACACAGTTTCAGAGTTGAAAGACGCCAGCGAAGCGCAGAAGACTCTGCGCTTCGCCTGGCTGTCCGAGGATGTGAAAAAGTAATTGGCGGCCCCCTGGGTGCGCTTTTTGATTTGTACGCAGGCTTTAACTGATCGGAGGAACAATGAAGAAATCATTGATCGCAGCGCTAACCATAACTCTGTTCGCGCTCCTGTCGCTGCAATTCGCCGCGACGGCGCAACAACCAATCCAATATCCCAAGACCAGAAAAGTTGATCACGTTGACACCTATCACGGCGTCAGAGTCGCCGATCCTTACCGCTGGCTCGAAGACGATAACTCCGCCGAGACCGCCAAATGGGTCGAGGAGGAGAACAAGGTCACGTTCGGCTATCTGGAAAAAATTCCTTTCCGGACGAAGATCAAAGATCGGCTGACGCAGCTTTACAACTATCCGAAGATTTCGGCGCCGTCGCGTCGCGGCGAATATTTCATCTTCTCAAAAAACGACGGCTTGCAGAACCAGAGCGTGCTTTTCATTCAAAAAGGTCTGGACGGAAAACCCGAAGTTTTGATTGATCCGAACAAGTTTTCAGAAGACGGCACGACGCGGCTCGGCGCGTTCGCTTTGTCGAAAGACGGCAAGTACGCGGCCTACGGCATCTCGCGCGGCGGCTCCGATTGGCAGGAATATCACGTGATGGAAGTCGCTTCGCGCAAAGTCCTGTCGGACACTTTGAGTTGGGTGAAGGTTTCGGGCATCGCGTGGCAGGGCGACGGTTTTTATTACAGCCGCTATCCCGCGCCGGTCAAAGGCCACGAGCTTTCGACCAAGAACGAAAACCATCAGGTTTTCTTCCACAAGGTCGGAACGCCGCAATCCGAAGACACGCTGGTTTATGAAGACCCGGCGCATCCGCAGCGATTTCACGGCGTGCGCACGACCGAAGACGAACGCTTCGCCATCCTCAACATCTCTGATCGCGGCAAGGGCAAAAAAGGCAACTCGCTCTTTTATCGCGACGCCAAGTCGGGCGACAAGAGTTTCAAACCGCTGATCGCCGAAATCACCGATGACAGCTTCTCGGTCGTTGATAACGTCGGCGACAAGTTCCTGATCGAAACCGACAAGAACGCGCCGAATGGCCGCGTGATTCTGCTCGATCCGAAAACGCCGGAGACAGGCTGGAAAGACGTGTTGCCCGAAAAGCCCGAACCGCTGCAAAGCGTGGGCACGGCTGGCGGCAAGCTCTTCGCCACATATTTGAAAGACGTGACGACGCGGGCTTACGTCTACAGCCTCGATGGAAAACTTGAGAATGAGGTCAAGCTGCCGGGTCTCGGCTCAGCGGGCGGCTTCGGCGGAAACAACGACGACAAGTTCGTCTTCTATACTTTCACTTCGTTCAACGCGCCGCCGACGACTTATCGCTACGACATCGCCACGAAGAAGAGCGCGTTCTTCCGCGCGCCAGAAATTCCGGGCTTCAAAGCCGAGAATTACGAGACCAAACAGGTCTTTTACAACAGCAAGGACGGTACGCGCGTGCCGATGTTCCTGGTTTACAAAAAAGGCTTGAAGCTCGACGGCAAGAACCCGACGCTGCTATACGGCTACGGCGGTTTCAACATCACGACCGCGCCCGGCTTCAATTCGCTGCGCATCGCGCTGCTCGAAAACGGATTCGTCTACGCTTCCGCCAACATGCGCGGCGGCGGCGAATACGGCGAGAAGTGGCACGAGGCCGGGACGAAGCTGAAAAAACAAAACGTCTTCGACGATTTCATCGCGGCTGCCGAATGGCTGATCGCCAACAAATACACGTCGCCGGAGCATCTGGCGATTCAGGGCGGATCGAACGGCGGTTTGCTGGTGGGCGCGGTGTTGAATCAACGTCCTGAGCTTTTCAAAGTCGCGCTGCCTGCGGTCGGCGTGATGGACATGCTGCGATTCCACAAATTCACCATCGGCTGGAACTGGATCGCCGATTACGGCTCGTCGGACAACGCGGATGAGTTCAAGGCGCTTTACGCCTACTCGCCGCTGCACAACATCAAAGAGACGAAGTATCCGGCGACGCTGATCACGACCGCCGATCACGACGACCGCGTCGTGCCCGCGCATTCGTTCAAATACGCCGCGACAATTCAGGAGAAGCAGCGCGGCCCGGCCCCCGTGCTGATCCGCATCGAAACCAAATCGGGCCACGGAGCTTCGAGCACGGCCAAGCAGATCGAGATCACAGCGGACACTTACGCTTTCCTGTTCCAAAACCTCGGCGTGACGCCGAAGTAAATTGTCAAAGTTCCGCAGGCGGGACAACAACCCGGAGACAATCATATGGCAGAAGAAAAAGGGTCGGCGCTGGCGGCCATCGTTATCGCGATCATTGGCTTGATCGGCTCCCTGGGAGGCGCCTGGATCACGACAGGGTCGAAATTTGAGAGTGAACTGAAGGACAACCAGGCGTCGGTGAAAAACCTGCAAAACGAGATCGAGACTGTCAAAAATCAGCTCTCCTCCAAGATTGATGAAGCGAGCAGGCAACTCGCCACAATGCGGGAACTGCTCAATTCCGCTCAGAAGGAGAATGAAAATCTACAAGCGCGGATTAACGATCTAAAGGCGCAAATTGACGCCGCTAATCAAACTGTCGAGAAAGCCAAAGAGGCCAACAAGACGCTGACCGAGAGCATCAGGATGAGAGGGCTTAATCAAATGGTGAGGCCACAACAGTAAGGGAAATACAGAACAAACAGAATGAATTGATGTTCACGCTGGCTATGTTGGGATGGATCGCATCGGCTATAACTCAAAGCCGCAGGAAGTCGCCCTGGTGATTCAAAACGTCGTCTCCGAATCGCGGATGGAAGATTCCGGGCGTCATCCGGAAGAGATGGGCTTGCAGATCACGGCGGTGACCGAAAGCTCAGGGCATTACGTCTTCAACTTTTCGCTGGTAGGCCGTTACGTTGTCACCGCCGAAGTTCGCGGGCTCAGGACGGCGCGGTTCGCAATCGTCACCCTCGAAATCGGCCAGACGCGTTCGCTCGGCATATCGCTCGAAGTCGGCAGCGTCGAGCAGACTGTCGAAATCACTGAAAGCGCTGCGTCGCTCGATCACAACTCGGCGACCATCTGCCGCCGTTCCGCACTTCAATCCTGTAAATTTCGCTCCACGTAGTGACGAATAATGGCGTTTGAAAATTAAATACAACCACATCGTAGGGGCGGGTTTTCCCCGCCCAAGCCCCCTCGATAGCGGATCCGGGCAGGGAAAACCCGCCCCTACGATGTGGTTGCATTATTTGCTCAAAGACCATAATTCGTCACTACGTGATAATTTTCGGAGGAGATCTTTTTGTGAATAAAATCAACGTTGGACTAATTGGCGTAGGGCGACTGGGCGTGCTTTATGCCCGCTACCTGGCATATCAAATTCCCGCCTCGAATCTGATCGCGGCTTCGGACGTCAACCCGGCGGCGGAAGCCGCCGCCAAAGAGCTTGGCGCGAAAAAGTGGTATTCCAATTATCAAGACCTGATTGACGACAAGCAGGTTGACGCCGTGGTCATCGTCACACCGACCAGCAATCATCGCGATACGGTGACCGTCGCTGCGCGAGCAGGCAAAGCCATTTTCTGCGAAAAGCCGCTCTCAATCTCGCTCGACGAGGCGCGCGCAATGCAAAAAGTCGTTGAAGAGACCGGAGTCTTTTTTCACATGGGCTTCATGCGCCGGTTTGATCGAGGCTTCCGCGCGGGCAAGCAGAAGGTTGAAGAGGGCGCAATCGGTAAGGCGGTCGTCTTTAAAGCGTCGTCGCGCGACCCGTTTCGGCCCAGCCTGGAATACCTCGATCCCAACCACAGCGGCGGATTGATCATTGACATGGGCATCCACGACATTGACATCGCTCGATGGATGATGGGCGATGTCGCGCAAACTTACGCCACTGGCGGCGTGCTTGCCTATCCCGAAATCAACGAGGTCGGCGACATAGACAACGCCATCGTCAATCTGACTTTCGAGAACGGCGCGCTTGGCGTGATTGATCTGACGCGCAACGGCGTTTACGGCTACGACATCCGCACCGAAGTCCTGGGCACGCAGGGCACAGTCAAAGTCGGTTACCTGCGCGAAACGCCAATCGTGATGATGACCAAAGACGGCGTGACGCACGACACCGTGCCGTGGTTTATGGAACGGTTCGGCGAGGCTTACGTCGCCCAGTTGCAAAACTTCATCGAGCATCTGCAAAAACAGAAAGAGCCTTCGATCAAATGCGCCGACGGCGTTGAGGCGCTGCGCGTCGCCATCGCCGCAACCCGCGCGTTCAAAGAGAACCGGCCAGTGGCGGTGTCGGAGATCGTTTAAAAAATGATGCGCGACGAGTTGTTGATCCGTCCGGTTGAGCCTGGCGACGCGGAAGCGGTCGTCAACATCTTCAATCCGATAATCGAATCCGGCCTCTACACCGTTTTCGACACTCCGTTTACCGTCGAGCAGGAACGCGAATACATTTTGCGTTTCCCGGCGCGCGGTGTCTTCCACGTGGCTGTTCGACGGGCGGATCAGCGGATCGTCGGCTTCCAGAGCCTTGAGCCTTTCGCCACCTACACGCGAGCGTTCGATCACGTGGGCGTCATCGGCACTTACGTTGACCTTTCGCTTCGCCGGCAAGGTGTAGCTGCGCGTTTGTTCGAAGCCGGTTTTGAAGCCGCCAAACTCAAAGGCTACGAAAAGCTGTTCACCTACGTGCGCGGCGACAATCCGGCGGCTTTGGATACCTACCTCAAACAAGGATTTCAAATCGTGGGCAGAGCCATTAGGCAGGCCAGGATCAATGGCGGCTACGTTGACGAAATCATGATCGAGAAATTTTTGTGATACCGCTTGATGGAGAAAACGATGAGAAGAATCGCGATCTTCGCGCTGATAATTTATCTTGCCGGCGCCAGTTCCTCTTCACTCTCTTCGCGCGCTCAGGTTCAAGAACCAGCCGAGAACAAAGGCGCGGCTGCGGCGTGGCGCGCATTGTTGCGATTGCGCTCTACCGCGACCGTGCTGCACACGACCGCGCACGCGGATGACGAAGACGGGGCTTTGCTCACGTGGCTTTCGCGCAAACAGGGAGTCAGAACCGGATTGCTGACGCTCACTCGCGGCGAAGGCGGGGCCAACCTGGTCGGGCCGGAACTTTACGACGCGCTTGGAATTCTACGAACCGAAGAACTGCTGGCCGCCGGGCGTTATTACGGCGTTGACCAGATGTTCACGCGCGTGACCGACTTCGGTTTTTCAAAGCGCCTGGACGAAACGCTTGAGCATTGGGGCAAGGATGTCGCGCTCGGCGACGTGGTTCATGCGATCAGGCTTTATCGCCCCGACATCATCGTATCGCGCTTCCACGGCAAACCGCGTGACGGGCACGGCAACCACCAGGCCGCCGGATTGCTGAGCATCGAAGCGTTCAACGCAGCCGCCGATCCGAACCGCTTCCCAGAACATTTCAAAGAAGGCCTGCGCGCGTGGCAGGTCAAGAAACTTTACCTAAGCGTGCGCGAGAGCGAACCGGCGGCGACGTTGAAGATTGACGTTGGCGAATACGATCCGCTCACCGGCAAATCGTACCGCGAGATTGCGCGCGACGGTTTGAGCCACCAGCGTTCGCAAGGCGCGGGTCAGGTTCGCGCCGCGCCGGGATCGTCGTTGACCGCAGTGACGCTCGCCGACAGCGCGATCCCGAAAATCGAAAACGAGAAGAGCCTCTTCGACGGCATTGACACGACGATTGCCGGAATGGCGAAGCTGGCTGGCGCGACAAACATCTCGCCCGAACTGGCCGAGATCGGCAATCGCGTCGAAGCTGCGATCAGTAAATTCGACGCGCTGAAGCCCTGGGTCGTGGCGTCGGAACTCGCGGCGGGAATGAAGGCGACGCGCGCTTTGATTGAAAAAGTGAAAATCTCGCAGATCGAAACCGCGAACAAAGATCATCTGCTCTTCCTGCTCAACAACAAGGAACGCGAGTTCAACGATGCGATGAACAAGGCGCTGGGATTGGCGATAGAGGTTCTGGTTGATCCCGACAAACCCGCTGAAGGCCCGGCGTCATTTTTTCAGCCGCGCGAAACTTTCGCAGTGGCGATTCCAGGGCAACGATTCTCACTCACAATGAGTGTGGTAAACCGCAGCCCGGTCAAGATGGACAGGGCCGAGATGATGTTGGCCCCGCGCGAAGGCTGGGACATCAAAGGCAAACTACCTGTCGGCGATTTGCGCGTGAGTAACTCCACTCTTCGAGAGCAATTCGATTTGAAAGTTTCTGACAATGCCGGATACACACGCCCACACTGGTCGCGCGCCAACGAACTTCGCGATCACATCTACCAAATCAACAAACCCGAATATCTGCACCTCTCCTTTGCGCCCCCCGATCTACTCGGTGTATTCAACTACGTGATTGAAGGCGTGCGCTTCACGTTGGCGCAACCTGCGCAGACCAAATACGTTGATCGTCCGTGGGGCGAGCAGCGCCGTTTGCTGACCGTCGCGCCTGCGATGAACGTTGCCATCTCGCCGCGCGTCGGCGTAATCCCAATTGCCGCCTTGCAAGCGTCATTCGACGTGAACGTCACCGTTTCAAACAACGTCAAGGGCAATGCGACAGGCAAAGTCCGATTGAAACTCCCGCAAGGCTGGACAGCCGCGCCCGCCGAATCCAACTTCAACTTCACGCACGAAGGCGAAGTCGGAAATTTCAATTTCAAAGTCTCAGTCCCGCAAACTGCGTTCGGCGCGGATTACAAAATTCAGGCCGCCGCTGAATACGACGGGCGGGAATACGTCGAAGGTTATCAGGTCATCGCCCATCGCGATAACGAACCGCGCCACCTTTACCGCCCCGCGACGATGGACGTGCGCGGAGTCGAAGTTAAGATCGCGCCGAACTTGACGGTTGGTTACGTGACGGGCGTCGGCGACGAGATTCCAAAGTCGCTCGAACAGATCGGAGTCAAAGTCGTGACGCTTGGCGAAAGCGATCTGGCGAAGGGCAATCTCGACGGCTTTGACGCGATCATCGTCGGCATTCGCGCGACGGCGATTCGTGACGATCTGAAAGCCTACAGCAAACGCCTGCTCAATTACGCCGAACGCGGCGGCAATCTGATTTATCAATACCAGACGCAGGAATTCGACGCCGCGCCTTACGGCCCTTACCCGTACAAGCTGACCGCGCGCGCCGAGGAAGTGTCGGAGGAAGATTCAAAGGTGACGATCCTCGATCCATCGAATCCGATCTTCAACTGGCCGAACAAGATCACCGCCTCCGATTTCGACGGCTGGGTCGAAGAGCGCGGGTCGAAATGGATGATGACCTGGGATGAGCGTTACAAGCCGCTGCTGGAATGCCACGACCGCGAACAGGCGCCGCAGCGCGGCGGTTTGATGTACGCGCAATATGGCAAGGGGACGTTTGTTTACTCGGCCTACGCGTTCTATCGCCAATTACCGGCGGGTGTGCAGGGAGGTTATCGCTTGTTCGCCAACATCATCAGCTTGAAGAAACAATCGAGATGAAATGAAAAATTGAGAGGTGTTGAAGAGATTCTGATCTTCAATCGAAGTCGGGGTTGGGCTATGATGCGGCAGCCGATGAATTTTGTTCTTTAATGGGAGGTCGAGTTATGAAGCGAGCACACGTGTTCCTCTCCCTGCTGATTATCACCGGTGTGTTGCGCGCCTCCGTTTTCGCGCAACAGCCCACGACCCCATCCCCAACAACTCCGCGCCAATCGTTTACTGCAGAGGCGCTGCGGCGCCGCTTGTCGGCGCCGGTTATAGAAACGCCCGACGCCCCGGCGGAAGAACCCGTCCTGCGCATTGAAACAGTCGCTTTGAGGCTGCCAGATCCGAACGCCGGATTGGGACAGCCCAAATCCTGGTTGAGGAACTTGTCCAGCGTTTATGACACGGCGCTCTTTCAGCGCCAGAGATTCCGCGAAACCGGGCAGACGATAGAGTTCGAGCGCGGCGCGCTGTATTTTCGGCAGGATCATTACGCCGCGACAAAAGGTTTGATTCTTTACCGCGCCTGGAACGACCGGATTGACTTCGGAGTTTACAAACGCCGTTTTCAAGGCGAGGCGTCGCCCGTTCGCGGACAGGCGTTGTGGTTCGGGTTGGCCGACCCGCTGGGCCGAAATCATGTTTTCAGCGGAAAACAGTTCTTTTTCGGCCTGCGATTCAAGCTGGATAAAAAACCGCAACAAAAGCGTTGACCGGCATGCCGGACGATGCCGATTTACTTCAGGATCAGGAATGTCATCCCCAATCACACGCGTTGAAATTGTACAAAGCAACCTCGAGAACTATCTGGCGACAGCCGAACCAGCCAGCCGTCGTCTTGGCGAAAACGATCCGTTGCGGCCAGGCGGCGGGTTGACGGTTGCAAAGGCTCTGGAAACTTTTGAAGATCAGGTCACAAGCCGTCTGCTCGATGTCGCGGCGCGCGAATTGAAGAAACGCAACCAGGGTTTTTACACCATCTCCAGCGCGGGCCACGAAAACAACGCGGTGATCGGCGCGCTGCTGCGATTGGACGATCCCTGCTTTCTGCATTATCGCTCCGGCGGATTGATGGCGGCCCGTTCGCGCAAACTGCCGGGCGTTGACGCCATCTTCGACACGCTGCTCTCGTTATGCGCGTCCGCCGACGATCCGATCTCGCAAGGCCGGCACAAGGTCTGGGGCAGCCGCGCGCTGTGGGTTCCGCCGCAAACCAGCACCATCGCGTCCCATCTGCCCAAAGCGGCTGGAATGGCTTTCGCGATGCGGACGGCGCGAAGGCTCGGACAGGCGCAAGACATCAGCGACGATTCAATCGTGCTCTGCTCATTTGGCGACGCTTCGGCTAATCACGCGACGGCGCTCGCCGGGATCAACGCGGCGCGTTACGCCGTTCGTCGCGGAGGCGCGGCGCCGATTCTGTTTCTGTGCGAAGACAACGGCATCGGCATCTCGGTCGAAACGCCGCGCAACTGGATTCACGATTCCTTCAGCAATCAGCCTCATCTGAAATACTTCGAAGCTGCGGGCGCGATGGACGAAATCTGGGACGCGGCTGAAGAGGCCGTCAACACTTGTCGTCGCTCGCGCGCGCCAGTGTTTCTGCATCTGAGCGTGACGCGGCTGTGGGGTCACGCGGGCACCGATGTCGAAACCACTTATCGCACGGTTGACGAGATCGCAGCCGAAGAAGCCAAAGACCCGCTGCTCATAAACGCCCGCCGCCTGATTGACGTTGGCGCGGCGTCGCCCGGCGATCTGCGCGCGATCATCAAGAGAGTTCAATCGCGGATAGACGAGCGGATAGACGAAGCCGCGCGAAGACCGAAGCTGACGAGCGTCGAGCAAGTAACCGCGCCGCTTGCGCCTTACGACGAAGCCGCTTGCCGCGCGATGGCCGATCACGTCCTCGCGCCCGAAGCCCGCGAGAAACTCTTCGACAACGCGTTGCCCGAAAACGCCAAAGCGCCGACCAAACGCACGATGGCCGCGCACATCAACTCCGCGCTCGCCGACGAGATGCTGCGCTTTCCCGAAATCATCGTCTTCGGCGAAGACGTGGCGAAAAAAGGCGGCGTCTATTACGTCACGCAAGGCCTGCAGAAAAAGTTCGGCGTCGCGCGCGTCTTCGACACTTTGCTCGACGAGACGACGATCCTCGGAACCGCGCAGGGAGCGGCGATGGCGGGTTTGTTGCCGATTCCCGAAATTCAATATCTGGCTTACATCCACAACGCGCTCGACCAGATTCGCGGCGAAGCCTGCTCGCTCTCGTTCTTCTCTTCCGGGCAATTTACCAACCCGATGGTCGTGCGCGTGCAAGGCCTGGCTTACCAGAAAGGCTTCGGCGGCCATTTTCACAACGACAATTCAATCGGCGCGCTGCGCGACATTCCCGGCTTGCTGCTCGCCACGCCCTCGCGCGGTGACGACGCCGCGAAGATGCTGCGCGGACTTGTAGCGGCGGCGCGCGCCTGTGGCCGCGTCGCGGTCTTCCTCGAACCGATCGCGCTCTATCACGAAAAGGATTTGTACGAGGACGGCGACGGCGGGTGGCTGTTCGATTATCCGCAACCGGGCGAGATTCTGCTTCCGGGCGAAGTCGGAATTTACAACCCGGAAGCTAAAGACCTGTTGATCGTCAGTTACGCGAACGGATTGAGATTGTCGTTGCGCGCGGCGCGCAGGTTGAAAGATGAGTTCGGAATCTCGGCGCGCGTGATTGACATTCGCTGGCTCAACCCGCTGCCATTCGAGGCTATCAGGCGCCACGCCGATGAATGCAGACGCGTGCTGGTCGCTGACGAATGTCGTGAGACGGGCGGGGGAATCGCCGAAGCTGTGATTGCGGATTTGGCTGAAAATGGTTTCAAAGACGTGATGCGCTCGGTGCGCGCGATTGATTCGTACGTGCCGTTGGGCGCGGCTGCGAACCTGGTTCTGATATCTGAAGAACAGATTGTCGAGGCAGTAATTACCCAATCGCAGATCAATCAGTGAGGGCGCTTATGCAAGCTCGGTGGATATTGCCTCCTGGTCAGATAGGCGCAAAGATGAGCGAAATACGCATCGTATCAACGGGCGGATCGTCGAGGCTCGCGTCTGGCTGCGGCTACCGCGCAACCGAGGAACAGAGATGACAATCGCTGATTGGGGCTCCAAGCGCTCGTCAGGCACGTCCTCCGCAGGCCTGGTGTTGGGCGTTCTGCTGGTAATCTACGCGCTCAATTTTCTCGACCGCGCGATCATCGTCATCCTCGCCGAGCCGATCAAACACGGCCTTCGGCTCACCGACACGCAACTCGGTTTGATGGCCGGGCTGGCCTTCGCCGTGCTTTACGCGCTGCTGGGAATCCCGATCGCTCGCTTTGTTGACCGGCCAGCGACAAATCGGGTCACGCTGATTTCGCTCTGCCTGGCCGCTTGGTCGGCGATGACTGTCCTGAGTGGATTGGCGCGCAACTTCGGGGAGATACTGCTGGCCCGGGTGGGCGTCGGGATCGGCGAGGCAGGATGCACACCCACGGCGCATTCGCTGATTGCGGACGTTGTACCCGCCTCGAAGCGCAACTCCGCGCTCGCTCTATATGGCGCGGGAGTGCCGCTCGGGACGCTGCTCGGGCTGGTGTTCGGCGGTTTGCTCGCGGACAGGTATGGATGGCGTAACGCGTTCATCGCGGCTGGCGCGCCGGGCGTCATCATCGCGCTTCTCATCCTCGTCCTCATCAGGGACCCGCGACGCAACGCCGCAGCGACCGTGGGCGGCCTCGCGGCCGATCGCGTCGAAGGATCCCACGCCTACGCGCAGATTCGCGAGCTACTGTCGTCGCGGCCTTTCCTGCATCTGCTCGCCGCGGCTTCGCTGATCTCCTTTCTTGGCTACGGCACGGGCGTGTGGACGCCGGTATTTTATATTCGCCTCCACGGACTCACGCCGGGCCAGGTTGGTCTGTGGCTGGGACTGTGCTGGGGAATTTCCGGGATGATCGGCATGTTGCTGGGCGGCGCGCTGGCTGATCGGTTGAGCAGATCGCGCAAGGAAAACGCGCTGGCGGCGCCCGCGATCGGGCTTGTCGCCTCGGCCCCGGTTTTCGTCCTCGTCTATTCGCTGTCCGACTGGCGGCTGGCGTTTCTCGCCACTTGCGGTTCCTCCATCCTGAGCAATTTTTACTACGGGCCTGTCTATGCTACCGGCCAGCGCCTTGCGGCGGCGCAATCGCGCGCGCTCGCCAGCGCGATCCTCATCTTCGCGCAGAACATGATCGGCCTGGGCCTCGGCCCGCTGGCGTTTGGCGCGTTGTCAGATGCGCTCGCGCAGCGCGTGGGCGGGGAGAGCGTTCGCTGGGCGATGCTCATCGCCGCATGCCTGCACGTCGTCCCCGCCTGGTTCCTATGGCGATCCCAGCGGCTTATGGCGGTCGCGCGCGTGATGGCGGCAGGCGCCGCGTCGCAATCGTCTGAGGTCATGCAGCCTTCGTTACAAAACAAAATGAGTGGGGAGTCCCTTCCATGAACAAATATCTCGACGCCGCGCTCGAAGCGCTCGATTTCATCGAGGCCCAGCGCATTCCGGGCCAGGACGTCTGGAAGATCAGCGATGAGCCTGCCGCGGGCGCGTCTTACAACCTCTATCGCGGTTCAGGCGGCGTGATCCTGTTGCTGCTTGAGTTGCATGCGGCGACCGGGTCGAAAGAGCATCTGGACATGGCGATTCGCGCGGGAGATGAAGCGCTGGCGTACCTTGAAGGCGTGGATTGGCTGCCAGTCAATGTCTCGGCCGGATGGGCGAGCTATGCGTTCGTCATGAGCGCGCTCGCCGGGGCGACGGGTCTTGATCGCTATCGCGCCGGCGCCGCCCGCTGCGTCGAACGCATCCGCGCAGCGGCGGTCGAGCTTGGCGCCGGCGTCGGCTGGATCGAGCCTATGCCGTTCTCGGAGATTACGGGTTGCACTGGAGAGCGCGAGCTATTCGATCAATCCATCGGCGCCGCCGGGGTGATTCTGCTGCTGTTGCATGCGCATCGCGAGCGTTTGCACGAGGGCGCCCTGAGTTGCGCCGTCGCTGCGGGCGATCGCCTGCTCGAGATTGCGGAGCGCGATCCTGATGGGCTGCGCTGGCGGATGATGGCGGACATGCCGTTTCAGTTCAAAACGCCGGGCTTTGCTCATGGCGGGGCCGGAGTCGGTTACGCCATGACGCAACTCTACCGAATGACAGGCGAAGATCGGTTCCTTGACGCCGCGAAGGAAGCGGCGCGTTACGTGATGAGCCGCACGCACCCAATGGGGCCAGCCGGCTGTCTCGTTTGTCACAACGAAGATGTTACGCCCCCTGTCTTCTATCTCAGCGTCTGTCATGGGCCGGCGGGCACGGGAAGGCTCCTGCTGGAGCTGCACGCCATCACGGGCGAGGCGATCTGGAACGATCATCTCCAACGGCTCATGGCCGGCGTAGAGCATCTGGGGGCGCCTGAGCGGCGGTCGGAAGGCTTCTGGAGAAACTACGGCCAGTGTTGCGGCGATGCGGGTCTGGGCGAGTTCGCGTTGCTGCTGGCGAAGAAGACTGGCGCGGACGCGTATCGAGAGCTTGCGGCGCGTTGCGGTGACACAATCCTCGATTGCAGTGAGGCGCATGACGGCCAGCGACGCTGGTTGCAGGTCGAGCATCGCGTCCGCCCGGACTTTATTCAGGCGCAGACTGGATATATGCAGGGCGCCGCGGGGATTGCCAGCTTTCTCACGCATCTCGCGACGACGATTGATGAGCGGCCGGTGAAGATTTACCCGCCCGATTGGCCGGCCCTGTAAAGCTGGTATTCCCCGCGCGCGGATAGGCCCCAAACAAGTTTGCGCTTTGGTGAGATGAAGCCAGTCCCAAAGGCAGCACTCACTGTCGGGCGGCTTCATCAAGAGCCGTGACGATCATTCCGGCGAGAATATCAAACACTCGGTCACCCTCTTCAGCCGTAGCCGCAGCCGGGGCGCCGAAATAAGCCTGATCGCCTCCGATTTCGATGAAGCTGCGCGCGCCCGCGCGGATGGCTTGCGAGAGGCTGATCAGCTTCGGTTCGAGCGCGAGCCGGATTTCATCTCGCACCAATTCTGGCCGCGCGCTCAGCACGAGCGAGCTTTCGTATTGCCCCGCGTGGCAGGCGCCGCTCTGAAATTCTTCGGTCAGCATCTGCGCCCACCTGCGCCGCGTGACATCCGGGAAAGCTATTTCGACGCCGGTTTCGGCTTTGACCGTTTCGCAAGCCGCGCGCAACGTTGCAATGTGCGCAGGTTCGAGATGCGCGTTGGCGATGGCGATTCGGTTGAAGCCCTGTTTGATCAGCGAAAGCAAAATGTCGTGAACCAGAGCCATCGCGGTTTCAGCGCGGATCGAAACGCTGCCCGCAAAGCCTTCGCTGAAATCGGTCACCGCGTAAGCCAGCGGCGGCAAGACCAGCGCCTTCTCCGCTCGCGCTTCCAGCATTCGCGCCGCGCGCACAGCCATCTCTTCGGCGATGACCACATCCGCGCTCAGCGGCAGGTGCGGCCCGTGCGCTTCGGTCGAGCCGGCCGGAAGAATCAGCGCGCAAGGCTCCGGTTGATTCAACAAGTCGCGCAGCTCAGTCCACGCGCGATGAGCGAAGAAATAGTCGGACATATCACGCCACAGCCTCACGCAGCTTGCCGCAAACCGCTTCGAACTCAGGCCGTGACCGCAGAGCCGCTAGATCGGTGTCCGACGCCAGCGCGCCGATATCACGAAAACCCGCTTCGACGGCTCGATTGATCCACGCCAGGGCTTCATCGTCGCGGCCAGCGCGCGCTTCGGCGCAGGCGATGTTGTAGGCGGCGCTCGGCTCTTTCGTCCGCTCGAACGCGGCGCGCCCCGCTTCGACTGACAGGTCGTATTCGCCGGCGTGAAAAGCCGCAGTCTGCAATATCGTGTACAAGCCTGCCGCGTATTCGGGCTGCCGCTGTTCGGCAATCAACCGCGCCGCTTCCTGCAACCGTCCAGCGGTGATCAGCGCGTTGGCGAGAGCGAAATTAAGATCAGGCGACGGCGAAAATTTGTAAGCGTGTTCGATCACTGGGATCGCGCGCGGCAATTGTTCTTTCTCAAAACCGGCCAGCGCCTGCAACAGCGCCGTGTGACCATAAACGGCTTGCAACCGATCAGCTTCTTTCTTCGCCAGTTCGATCTCGTTTCCAAGAATCAGCCCTTGCGTCAAAATTCGTTGCGCCTCGCTCTTCGCTTCTTCAGATCGCGCGGAACCCAGAGCGGTTTGAGCCAGGCGAACCGCCGCCGCGCCATCATTGTTTTTAATCGCCTCCCACGCCTGATCGAGTAACGGACGCACGACGCCATCTTTGCGCGATTGAAAGCTTCGGAGAATTGCGGCGCCGTTGATGAAGACAAACAACAGCATCATCATCGCCACCCACATCCAGCTTATCGAAAACGCCCAGAGCGCCACCACCGCAGCTACAATCAACGAAACCGCGCGCGCGACCATCCCGCCGGTCTTTTTCGTCACCCACTCTTCAATGCTGTGAACCACATTGCCGCCGTCGAGCGGCATCACCGGCAGCAGGTTTACGATTCCCCAGCCCCAGTTGACCCAGAGCAGATCGCGGTAAGTCACGCGTCCGAGCCTCGTGCCGAACAGATCAGGCAACGCGGCATCGGCGGCGAAAACGAGTCCCCCGAACAGAAAGCCTGCGAACGGCCCGGCCAGACTGATGATGATGTGTTTCTTCGGCGAGAGCGCTTTCTCTTCATTCCACGAAGTCAATCCGCCCAGACCGTAGATCAAAATCTGCGGCGATTGGCCGAAGGCGCGAACCGTCAGCGCGTGCCCAAGCTCGTGCGCCAGGATGGAGATGAAAACGACCGCGACCCATTCGATCAAAAACTCGAACGGCGCGTTCCGGCTGTATCCGAAAAATCCCACCAGCACGAGAAAGAAGAAATCAACTTTGACAGGTATTCCGAAGATTTTCATTTCAAGCTCTTGCGATCAATCTTGCCGCGATCATTTTTCGGCAAGCTGGCCGTGAAGATAACGCGGCGCGGATATTTGTGCATGGCCAGCCGCGTTTTGACGAACTCCTGAATCGCGCGCGCCAGATCGTCTCCTGGCTCACAGCCATCGTTCAGCACGACGAAGGCTTTGGTCTTCGTCAATCCGTCTTCGTCCTGAAAACCGATGACAGCGCATTCGAGCACGGCTTCGTGTTCGAGCAGACAATTTTCGACTTCGGTCGGCGAGACAAAAACTCCGCTGACTTTCAACATCTCGTCGGTGCGCCCGCCGTACCAGAAATAGCCTTCAGCGTCGCGCGTGAACTGATCGCCGGTCGTGCAGTAATCGCCGGCGAAAGTCTCTTTCGATTTTTCGTGCGCCTGCCAGTAACAAAGCGCAGCCGAATCGCCCTTGATTCGCAGCGTTCCCATCTGCCCGTCGGGCATCGCTTGTCCATCGGGGCCGATGATCTCGGCCTCGTAACCCGGCACGATTTTGCCGAGACAGCCTTCGCGCACGTCGCCGAAGCGATTTGAAATGTAGATGTGAAACATCTCCGCCGAGCCTACGCCATCGAGGATTTCAACGCCGAACGTTTCTTTCCATCGGCGATAAAGCTCCGGCGGCAACGCTTCGCCAGCCGAGACGCAAACGCGCAGGCTGCTCAGATCGCGCTCAGCCGCATCCGGCGCGTTGAGCATCGCGTTGATCATCGTCGGCACATTGGTCAACACGGTCGGGCGATAACGTTCAATCGCTTCAAACAACTTCTCAGGCGTTGACCGTTCGGCGAACAAAGCCGTTTCGGCGCCGACCGCAAACGGAAAGAGCAGGTTCGTGCCCGTCGCGTAACCGAAAAACAATTTCGGAACAGCGACCGTCACGTCGTCTTCGCGCATTTGCAAAATCTGTTTGGCGTAACACTCGGTGTTGTACGGCAGATCGTGTTGCAGATGAACGGCGGCTTTCGGCTTGCCCGTCGAGCCGGAAGTGAAAAGCCAGATCGCCGGATCGTCGCGCCGCGTGTCGGCGGTCGTCAGTTCATCAGGCGCCTGCGGCGCGAGTTTGTCGTAATGCGGAAACCCGCGCCCGTCATCGCCAACCACCAGAACGTTCTTCAAGTATCGCGCCTGTTTCAGAACCGGCCTCAAACTTTCAACCAGCGATTCGTGGACGACGAAAACTTTCGCGCGAGTGTAATCGAGGTAGTAAGCGTAATCTTCGGCAGGCAGCAGCGGATTGACCATCGCGATCACCGCGCCGATTTTGGCCGCGCCGAACCAGCAGGCGACAAACTGCGGGCAATCGGGCAAAGCGAACAGAGCGCGGTCTTCGATGTCCGCGCCCAATTCGCGCAGCAGATGCCCGGCGCGGTTCGACTGCCTGGCGACCTCGGCGTATGTCCAGCTTTCGTCGCCGAACCGCAAGCAGACTTTGCCGCCGCGCCCTGCGGCCAGATTGTGGTCAAGGAAATATTCGGCCATGTTGAAATATTCGGGGAATGTGATCATATGGTTTCCCAAACATCGTAGGGGCGGGTTTTCCCCGCCCTCGTCCGCAGATGAGAGGCTTGGGCGGGGAAAACCCGCCCCTACGATGTTGTTGCGTTATTTACTCAAATACCATAATTCGTCACTACGTGGTCAGATGCGCGACTCCTTCCATCTCGATCATCGCGTCTAAATTGAACAATCCTTTGACCTCGAACAGAGCCATCGCCGGATAGCGCCGGCCAAAATATGCGCGGTGGATTTCGCCCAGCGGCTTCAACTGCGCGCGATAAGCCGCGCAATCTGTCACGTAGATGTTGAGCTTGACGATGTCCTGCAACTCGCCGCCAGCCGCTTCGACAACGGTCTTGAGGTTTTTGATGACCTGCTCGTACTGAGCAATGAGGTCGCCGGGCGCGACGATCCGGCCTTCGCCGTCGCTCGCGTCCTGCCCGGCCAACATCAACAGCCGCCCGCCTTCGACGACAATGCCGTGGTTGAAGCCGCGCGGCTTCGCCAGTTCGGGCGGATTGATAATTTGCCTCTCGCTCATCTTCCCGTGAACTCCGGTTTCTGTTTGTTTTTGAACGCCTCGAAGAATCGGCGGTGATCTTCGCCCATCAGCAACAACGCCTGCGCCTGCGCCTCGGCTTCAATCGCTGAAGCCAGGTCCAGGCTCCATTCGTTGTTGATCATCGTCTTGGTCATCGCCAGCGCGAACGCCGGGCCTTGCTTCAAACGATCAGCCCATCCGCGCGCAGTGTTCATCAGCTCGTCGTGCGACACAACTTTGTTGACCATGCCGTAACGATCAGCCGTCGCCGCGTCAATCGTGTCGCCGAACATCAACAGCTCGGTCGCGCGCCCTTGTCCCACAACGCGCGGTAGCAGGTAGGCCGCCCCCATATCGGCGCCCGTCAATCCGACTTTGGTGAACAGAAAAGCGAACTTCGCCTGATCCGACGCAATGCGTAAATCCGAAGCCAGCGCGATCACCGCGCCCGCGCCCGCCGCCATTCCGTTCACAGCCGCGATGATCGGCTTATCGAGCAAGCGCATGTTCTGAATCAGCGCGCCGGTCATTCGCGCGAATTCCAGATGCGAGCGCATATCGCGTTCGAGCAGTTCGCCGATGATCTTGTAAACATCGCCGCCCGCGCAGAATGCCTTGCCGGCGCCGGTGATGATCACGACCTTCACTCCATCGTCGCGTTTGAGTTCGACCATCAGATCGCGCAATTGCGCGTAGATTTCAAACGTCAGCGCGTTGAGCGACTCCGGGCGATTGAGCGTGATCGTCGCCACGCCATCTTCGACTTGATACAAAAAATCGTAGGCCATAAAGGTTTCAGGTCTCAGGCTTCAGGCTTCAGGCTTCAGGTAGGATCGCTGGCTGAAACCTGAAACCTGAAACCTGAAACCTGATCAAAACATCACCGCGCCACCGTCAATGTTGATCGCCTGCCCGTTGACGCCCTGCGCGATGTCCGAAGCCAGCATCACGACCATCGCTGCGACTTCTTCCGGTTCGATCATTCGGTTCTGCGGGCTGAGTTTTTCCAGCGCCTTTCGCGCTTCAATTTTCGACATACCTGTTCTCGTGGCTATGTTGGCCACATTGTCATCGGTCATCGGCGTGTTGACGTAGCCGGGGCAGATGGCGTTGACCGTGATGTTGTAGCCGACCAGTTCCACAGCCAGCGCCCGCGTCAGCCCCAACACGCCGTGTTTCGCGGCGGTGTAGGCCGCGACGTATTTGCCGCCAATCTTCGACATCATCGAGGCGATGTTGATGATGCGCCCGCGCCGCATCTCGATCATCTTCGGCGCGAACGCTTTGGTGACGTGGTAAACGCTCGTCAGGTTGACCGCCAGCATCTGATCCCAGAGTTCGTCAGGATGATCAACGAAGCGATGGCTGCGGCCAAGCCCGGCGTTGTTGACCAAAATCTCGATGACGCCGAACTGATCGTTTACCTGCTCGGCCATCAATCGAACCTGCGCCGCATCGGTCACGTCGCAAACTACCGGAAGCGATCTTCTCCCGATTGCCCGAATCTTTTCGGCGACGATGTTGATCTCGCTCGCCGAGCGCGAACAGACAACGACATCGGCTCCGGCTTCAGCCAACGCGACGGCGCAAGCCGCGCCGATTCCGCGCCCGGCGCCGGTGACCAGCGCGGTTTTCCCATCAAGCGTGCTCATTGATTCGCTTTCTCCCATCGCGGCGCGACCAGGCGGCGTTTGCCGTCATCGCTTTTCGCCACGCCGGGTTCGTCCGGATTCACGCGATCCCACAATTTGCAGGTCACCTGTTTGTGCATCTGATCCAAACCTTCGCAATAGTTCGTGAAGTTACATCGGCGCACTTCATCGCCGCGCCCTAGTCTGACTTTCAAAAACCAGTCTGGATCGGCGAGCGACGCGCGCGCCATTGCGATGATGTCTGCCTCGCCTTGTCGCAGCGTCGCTTCGGCCAATTCAAAAGTCCCGATGCCGCCCGAAGTCACAACCGGCGTCGCGTAACCGGCTTCGTTGATCGCGCGTTTGATCGCGGCGGCCAGCGGGATGTTGCGACCAAACGGGCCGCGCTCGTCCGAAGTCACCGGCGGCATGCATTCAAAACCGCTGCGGCCGGTGTAAGGATAAACCGCCTGTCCGACCTTCGGCTGCTTCGCGTCGTCGAATTTGCCGCCTTTCGAGATCGAAAGGAAATCGAAACCGGCGCGCGCGAATTCGACGCCGAACCAGACCGCGTCTTCGATTCGATTGCCGCCCGCTATCGCCTCGTCGCCGAGGAAGCGCGCGCCGACAGTGTAATCTTCGCCGGCTCGTTCGCGCACGGCTCGGTAAACTTCAATCGGCAATCTCGCGCGGTTTTCGCGCGGCCCGCCGTAACCGTCTTCGCGCGTGTTGGTCGCGCTCAGAAACGAAGCCATCGTGTAAGCGTGCGCGTAATGCAACTCGACGCCATCGAATCCGGCTTCGCGCGCGCGCCACGCCGCCGAGGCGAAAATCTCCGGTAATACATTTGGTAGTTCGGCGATGTGGGCCAGATGCGTGTCAGTCACGCGCTCGCGGTAGCCAAAGCGCAACGCTTCCAACTCGCGCTCGTCCAGAACGAGATCGTGGGTTTCGTCAGGCGCAGCGGCGAGGAAAGCGCGAATCTCCGCTTCATCAGCCGCCAGCCATCGCCCATCGTTCGTCGCTTCAACCAGGTTTCGCCGATGCCTCTCTTCGATCTTCAAAAAACGCGCGAAATATTTTTCCTTCTCAGGCCGCCGCCTGACCGCCAGAAAATCAATGATCTGAATGAACAGCCGCGTGCGCCCGCCGCTCGCCTTCCGCACGGTTTCGACCAATTCGCGCAGACCCGGAATGAACCGGTCGTGCCCGATGCGCAGCAGCGGCCCGCTCGGAATGTCACGCACGCCTGTGGCTTCAACCACAATTGCGCCCGGACGCCCTTCGGCGAAACGTCCGTACCAGTCGAGGACGTTGCGCGTGACGAAACCGTCTTCAGTCGCGCGCCACGGAACCATCGCCGGAACCCACGTCCGGCTTTCGAGCGTCAGGCGTCCGACGCGGATCGGAGAAAACAACAGCGACGCTGCTGCCTCTTCCGCTGTTGGCCAGCAAGTCTCGGACAATTGGTGACGGATTGGATTTTCCGGATGCCACATAAAGAGATCAGGCGGCGCGCATCAAGGATTCTTCAACAGCTTGTGGAAGCTTGACCAGAACAAACCAATCGGCGGGATAGAGATAATCCTCTCCACTCTCATCAACTATTCGGAGGTCGCCATCAGCCGCCGCGTCATCGTCCGGCAGCGCGCGATAAATTTTGTGCAACTCCAGCGATGCCGGATAATCAGTGTTGTTGACACAAACAGCGAATTGAACATCAGGTTCCTTCTTCTTCATAGGCTCAATCCAGGTAACATTTGCGTTTCATTTCTTTTTTGCCAATACCGTGCGCTTCATACCAATGAAGCTCGGCCAGGCGGATGCGCCCGTTTCCGAGCCTGATTTGGGCGACGCCTTTAAGCTTTCGCCATCGGCCTTTGCCATACATTTTGCGCAGGCGTGGCAAGTCATGAATCGCGCTACCAACAGCGATGATTTCTACATCCGTGATCTCGCTGATGATCTCGAAATTCATACCGGTAATTTTACGCCACTCTTTGACTGTCGCTGTAGCCACTCTTCGTAAGCTGCGGCGAATTCAGGATCGCGCTTCTTCAATTTTTCGTGAGTAACGCGCCCACTGCGCGTCATCATTTTGTACGCGAACGGCAGCGGCTCAAGTCGCCAGTCCTCCGCAATATTTTCCAGCATCAACAAACTCGAAAACGCTGCGTCTTGCAAAGCCTCGACTACTGGCCTTCGCGCGCGCTCGAACGCCTGCAGCGCGGCTGTCACGCTTGATTGTTCGGCGAAACATTTCGCCAGCGCGATTGAATCTTCGAGCGCCAGCTTCGTGCCGGAGCCAATCGAAAAATGCGCAGTGTGCAACGCGTCGCCAAGCAGGACGACGTTCTCGTGCCGCCATCGCTGATTTCTGACCAGCGGGAAGTTGATCCAGCGGACGAAGTTGTTGGTCAGCAGCGCGTGGCCGCCGAGATCGGCTTCAAAAACACGCTGCAAATACTCGCAGGTTTCAGCCTCGCTTTTGCCGTCAAACCCGGCGCTGCGCCACGTCGCTTCATCGCATTCGACGATGAACGTGCTGGTCGTCTGATTGAATTTGTATGAATGCGCGATGAAGCGGCCCGCTTCGTTTTCGCGGAAAGTCAGCGTCAATCCGTGAAACAGTTGATTCGTTCCCAGCCAGATAAACTTGTTCCTGCGCAGATCAACCGAAGGCTGGAAGAAATCCTGATACGCGCGCCTGACCGCGCTGTTGGCGCCATCGGCGCCGACCATCAAATCGCAATCGCGGTACGATTCGACATCGGTTACGTTCGCGTGAAACCGCAGTTCAACGCCAAGCTCGCGGCAGCGGTCGCGCAGAATGCTCAGGAATTTCAACCGCCCAATGCCCGAAAATCTGTTGCCGCGAATGGTGACCCGCTCGCCTTTGTGAACCACGTCAACGTTGTCCCAGATTTCGCAGGCGCCGATGATCCGCTCGAACGACGGCTGGTCGCACACTTCGAGATAAGAGAAAGTCTGATCGGAAAAAACTATGCCCCAGCCAAAAGTGTCGTTCGGCCCGTCGCGTTCGACGACGACGACCTCGCGCGAAGGGTCTTGCCGCTTCATCAGAATGGCGAAATACAATCCCGCAGGCCCGCCGCCAATCACGTTTATCTTCATTACCGTCATTGCTTCTCCACTACCAACTGCCGCTTGCAGCCGCTTTCAAGTTAAAAAACCAGTTGAGAGTTCCTGGTTGATAGTTGAGAGTTACGCGATACCGGCCAATTCACGAACGACCGGCTTCAGCGCCTCGATGTAAGGCGCGAGCGGCGCGTCGCGTTCCAACGCGGGAACGCTCCGGCGCGCGCGTTGATAAACCTCTTGCAACTTCAAACCTGGCTTCAACGGTTTTAAAAATTCCAGTCCTTGCGCCGCGCAGAGCAGTTCAATCGCCAGAATCGTCTCGACGTTGTTGACCACCTGCGCGAATTTCAAAGCCGCTGTCATTCCCATCGAGACGTGGTCTTCCTTGTTGGCCGAAGTCGGCAGCGTGAAAACCGAAGCCGGATGCGACAGCACGTTGTTTTCGGCGATCAGCGCGGCGGCGGTCACCTGCGCGATCATCATTCCGGAATTGGTTCCGGGATGCGGCGACAGAAACGCGGGCAAGCCGGACAATGTGGGGTTGACCAGGCGTTCGACGCGGCGTTCGGCGATTGTGCCCAGATCGGCGACGGCGATGGCCGCGTAATCGAGCGCCAGCGAAACCGGTTCGCCGTGAAAATTGCCGCCGGAGAGAACCTCGCGCTCGGCGATGAAGACGAGCGGGTTATCGGTGGCGCTGTTGATTTCGATTTCGACTATGCCGAACGCGTGTGCGAGCGCGTCGCGCACAGCGCCGTGAACCTGCGGCATGCAGCGCAGCGCGTAAGCGTCCTGCACGCGCGGATCAGCGGCGCGGTCGCGGTGCGATTCGCGGATTTCGCTGTCCTCGATCAATTCGCGCAACCGACGCGCGCTCGTTTGTTGTCCCGCGTGCGGGCGCGCCGCGTGAATCTTCGCGTCGAAAGCCACTGGTGTTCCGCGCAAAGCTTCGAGCGTCATCGCGCCGATCACGTCCGCGGCTTCGGACAGTCGCGCGGCATTGAGCAGCGCCAACCCGCCTACAGCCGTCATCGCCTGCGTGCCGTTGAGCAGCGCCAATCCCTCTTTCGCTTCGAGTTGAAGCGGTTGGATGCCTGAGCGCCGCAACGCTTCGCCGCCCGGCATTCTTTCGCCGCGAAAGATCGCCTCGCCTTCGCCGATTGTGACCAGAGCGAGATGAGCCAGCGGCGCCAGATCGCCCGAAGCTCCGACTGAGCCGCGCGACGGGATCACCGGATGGACGCCGCCGTTGAGCATCGCGATCAAAGTCTCAATCACGACCGGCCGGCAACCGGAAAAACCTTTGGCCAGCACGTTGGCGCGATGCAACATCATCGCCCGCACCGTGGTTTCAGGCAGCGGCTCGCCGACGCCGCAGGCATGCGAGCGCACGAGATTCAATTGCAACTCGCGCAACTCATTCGCCGGTATGGAAACCTCAGAGAGCGCGCCGAAGCCCGTGTTGATGCCGTAAACGACTTCGTTGCGCGCGACAATCTCTTCGACAAATTCGCGCGCGCGGACGATGCGCCCTCGCGCCGATGGCGAAAGCGCCACCTTCTCGCCGTTCGCCACGGCGTCGGTTTGCGCAAGCGTCAGTGAGGCGCCGTCAATCTCGATCATTTAAAAACCTCCAGGCAGGGACATTAAACGCCAAAGCGCGCGCGATCAACTCGGATCACGCGGGCCTTGCATTGTGAATTGGTTTCGCCAACGACAGATCAACTAACGAATCGCAATCGGTCTCAGCGTGAAGCCAGCCGCCGCGCCTTTGATCTTGTTGGTTGTGGCGACGTAGCAGAATTCGTAGACCTGATCGCGCGCCAGGTCTTCCAGGTAATGAAACTCGCCGTTGTGAACGCCTTGCTCAATCAGCAGGTAATTGTGCATCGGAATGAATGAACGATATTTTTCCTGAAAAGCTTTCGCGTCTTCGGGTTTCGGCTGGTATTCGACGCCGCTCGTGTCGCCGCCGATCATGATCGCTCCGTTCTGTTCGACCAGCCATTTTGCGGTTTCGAGGCTGATGCCTGCGGAATCATGCTCCGCGATCTTCGCGTGGTCGCTTCCAGTTTCGCCCCAATAACGCAACACGCCGGTGCGGATCAAAACCACGTCGCCGGGCTTGAGTTGCGTTTTCTGCTTTCGCAAAGCCTGTTCGAGATCGGCGACTGTGATGATGTAATGGCCGGGCAGGGCGTCAACGCCTTTCAGCCCCGCGACGTCAATCATCACGCCGCGCGCGACAATCGGCGGGATGGTTGCGGCGTCGGCTTTGCGCACTCCCCAATTGCCTCCCCATTCTTTTTCGTTGAAGCCGTTGTACCAGTGATTGTCGTCGCCTTCGGTGGCGTGGCCGAGTCCGTCAATCTGCGTCGCCACGTTGTCGCTGATGAACAGCGCCGAGCTGTGCCACGCGGTCTTGCGGTCGTTGTTGTTGATGATGTCCGGCAGATCGCCCTGCCGCTTGACGCCTTCGGGAGTGCGGAACGAAATAATTTCGCCGGGGCTGTGTCCGGGCCATTTGTAAGATGTGCGGTCGTAGAGCACGCCCAGGTCGTAGACCTTTCCGCGATCAGCGAGCCGCAGCGCAGCCAACCGCGACGCATCGGTCAATTCGTTCAACGCGCCGACCTCGTCATCTTTGCCCCAAACCCATCCCCAGCCTTTGCCCTTCTGCCATTTCTTCATCTGCGATTGCTGGCCGGTCGCCGTCCAACTGAACCAGGAGCCAATCGCCATTCCCGCAATCAAAGTGATTGCGATCAACAAGACCTGACGCTTCATAATCAAGGTTCCTCCGAAATTTTATTCACCAGAGCGGCGAGGCAAAATTTGCCTCGCCGCTTGAATGTAGCGCTGCTACCATCAGTCTTTCTCATTAAGCGACTGACTGGCTACTGTTCATCTTCCTGTAATCTCCGGCCACTACAATTATGGAACAGCGTCTATCGGGCTGGCGAGAGCCGACAGGCCGCGTGGCCATCAAGAAGAGCATAAATCGAAGAAGGGCATAAAGAGGATTGAGCGTGAGAATTCATCAGAGAAGAATTGTCGGCGCGGCCCTTGCGGTCTTGCTGGCGTTTCCTGCGACCGCTTATTCGCAAGCCGGGACCGCGCGCAGGCTGACGTTGAATGAAACCGTCGAGCGCGCGCGCCAGCGTCATCCGCTGATCGTCGCGGCCAAACAGCGCGTGGCGATTGCCGAAGCGGAGCGGATGGAATCGGGTTTGAAACCAAACCCGGGTTTGACTGTGAGCGGTGAAAATTTTCCGCTCGGCCCGACGCAAAAAGGCTTTGATTTCGGCAGCGGCGTGGACTGGTTCGCCACCTACACGCAGACTTTCGAGACGGGCGGCAAAAGAAATCTCCGTGTCGCTCTGGCCGAGCGCAACCTGGAAGCGGCGCAGGCCGAAGCTTCGGCCATCGAACGCCGCGTCGTTTACGAAGTCAAAGCCGCGTATCAGCGCGTAGCCAACGCGCGATTGCGCATCGAGCTTCTGCGCGAAAACCATAACAACCTGAACGAACTCGTCAGTTTGAATGAAGCGCGGGTGAAAGAGGGTTACATCGCCGAAGGCGATTTGATCAAAGCGCGGCTGGAAGCTCAGCGCGTTGGGTTCCAGACGCGCAAGGTCGTTCTGGAATACGAGCAGGCCAGGATCGAATTGCTGCGCGCGATGGGCGGATCGTCTTTTGAAGACGACGACCTCGCTTTTGAAATCGCGGAGGAGATGAATTATCAACCGGTCTCGCTCAATCCGGCTTTGCTGCGGGAAGCGGCGATGCGTTTGCCGCAAACGCAGGCCGCGCAGGCTCGCGTAGATCGCGCGCAGGCTTTGTTGCGGCTGGAACAGGCGCGCGTCAGGCCGGACATCACGGCCAGCGTCGGTTACAAGCGCAACGGGCCGGACAACGCGCTGTACGCGGCGGTCAACATCCCGCTGCCGGTTTACAATCGCAATCAGGCGATGATCGCCCGCGCGCAATCCCAAGTCGAAGAGGCGCGGGCGGAATTGCAACACACCCAAAACATGGTTCTGGCCGAACTCGCGGCGGCGCGGCGCGCGGTCGAATTGAATCAGAAGCAGGTCGAATCGTTGCGCGCCGAATTCCTGTTGCTCGCGGATGAATCACGCAGCATTTCGCTGGCTGCTTACCGCGAAGGCGCGGTTGATCTGCTCACCGCTCTCGACGCCCAGCGCGTGCGCAGCCAGGCGCAGGAGTTTTACTTCCAGGCGCTTTACGAGTATCAGTTGGCGATTCACGAACTCGAACGCGCCGCCGGCATCGAACGGCTGCCAGTACGCCAGGACGTTGGAGAAACACAGAAAGCGGGGCCTGATGAAAAATGACGGGGAAGTGACGGCTACGGCAAGCGGCGAGCAGGCGAACAGCCGCCGGAGGAAGCTACTGATCGTTCTTTTGCTGGCGGCGGTTTTCATCGCCGGCTTGCTGGTAGGCCGATCCCGGCTAACCGCGCCTGAAAAAAGTGAAGCGCAGGTCGCCGCCGATCCGAAACCAGCGAGTGAGGAGGCGGAGCGGAAGACAGCGGCCAATCAGGCGCATCTTTCGCCTGAAGCCATCAAGCGCGGCCAGATCGAGACCGGCGAAGTTTCAACGCAATCGTTCCGGCAGACGCTGGAAGTGAGCGGGCGATTGGCGATCAACGAAGACGCGACCGCGCGCGTCGGCACAATTGTCACCGGGCGCGTGACGCGCGTGCTGGCGACGGTCGGCGATTTCGTCAAGAAGGGGCAGTCGCTGGTCTACATTCACAGCCACGAACTGCTTGAAGCGCGCGCCAACGCCATCAAGTCCCGGGCGGCGGTGACGGAGAAAGAGAAGGCGTTGGCTTACGCCAAAGCCGAGCTGGATCGCGCCGACCGCTTGCTGGCTGCGAAGGCCCTTTCAAAACGCGAGCAGGCGCAGGCGGCGGCCAACGTCACCGCCGCTACGGCTGAGTTGGAGCAGTCGCGGGCGGAGTTGGCGCGGTCGTCGGAATGGCTGGAACATCTGACCGTGCCGCACGACAGCCACGATGACATTGTGGTTTACGCGCCGATCAGCGGCGTCGTGCTCAAACGCGACGTGACGCTCGGCACGGTCGTCAACGAAGCGACCGATCTGATGATGGTCGCCAGCCTGGACACGTTGTGGGCCATCGCTGAAGCTCCGCAACAACAAGCCGCTTCAGTTCACGTTGGACAGCCGGTCGAAATAAAAATTTCGACCTTCGGCGACCAGCGTTTCGCAGGCCGCGTCGTTCACATCGGCGAATCGCTGAATCCCGAAACTCGAACCGCGCAGGTGCGCTGTCTGGTCAATAACCCGCGCGGCAATCTGCGCCCGGAGATGTACGCGACGATCAGCATCGCTTCTGAAAAAGGGCAGGATGTCGTAGCCGTGCCGGGCGATGCGGTGATCGAGATGCAGGGCGAGCGAGTGGTCTTCGCAGCGCTCGGCGGCGGGATGTTTGAAAAACGCCCCGTGCAGACGGGCCGCGAACAAAACGGAATGATCGAAATCACCGGCGGTTTGCAAGCGGGCCAACGCGTCGTGACGCGCGGCGCCTTTTTCATCAAATCGGAATTTCTCAAATCCACACTATCTGAAGAATGATTCGCTCCCTCATCGAATTTTCCCTGCGACAACGCCTGCTGATTCTCGCGCTGACTTTGCTGCTGGCCATCGCGGGCGTTTACGTCGGCGTCTCGCTGCCGATTGACGCTTTCCCCGATCTGACCAACAACCAGGTCAACATCGTCACCGAAGCGCCGGGGATGGCCGCCGCCGAAGTCGAACAGCTCATCACCTATCCAATCGAAAGCGCGATGATGGGCATCCGCAACGCCGAAGAGGTTCGCTCGATTTCCAAATTCGGCCTCTCGATCATCACCATCGTCTTTTCAGACAGCGTGGACACCTATTTCGCGCGGCAGGTGGTCAACGAGCGTTTGCAGGAGGCGAAGACGCGCATCCCCGACGGTTTGCAACCCACGCTCGGCCCGGTGGCGACGGCATTCGGCGAAATCTATCAGTACGTGGTCGAAGGCAAAGGCCAGAGCGCGATGGAACTGAAGACGCTGCACGATTGGACGATCAAACCGCAGTTGCGCACCGTGCCCGGCGTCAGCGAAGTCAATTCGTGGGGCGGCTTCATCAAGCAATATCACGTGCTGGTCGAGCCTGAGCAGTTGCTGGCTTACAAGCTGACGCTGCGCGATGTTTACCACGCGCTCTCGGCGAGCAACGCGAATTTCGGCGGCAGCTACATCGAACGCGGCGCGGAAGGTTACACCGTGCGTGGGCTGGGACGTTTCGACGCCGAGCGCGCGGAAGAGCAGATCGGGCAGGTAGTGATCAAATCGTCGGCGGGCGTGCCGGTTTTGGTGAAAGACGTAGCGGCAATCGCCGTCGGCCCGGCGATGCGGCAAGGCGCGGTGACCAAAGACGGCCAGGGCGAGGTCGTTTCAGGAATGGTCATCATGACCAAAGGCGAAAATTCCAAAGCTGTCATCGAACGCGTGCAGGATCGCGTCAGCAAGATCGAAAAGACTCTGCCGGCGGGCGCGAAGCTGACGCCGTTTTACCAGCAAACCACATTGGTTGATCGCACCATCCGCACCGTCGCCACGAACCTGATCGAAGGCGGGCTGCTGGTGGTCATCGTGCTGTTCCTGTTTCTCTACAACATTCGCGCGTCGCTGATCGTGGCGTCGGTGATTCCGCTCTCGATGCTGGTGGCGTTCATCGGGATGAAGATTTTCGGCGTGACGGCCAATCTGATGAGCCTGGGAGCGATTGATTTCGGGTTGATGGTGGACGGCGCGGTGGTGATGATCGAAAACTTTATCAGCCAGTTGAACCAGCATGGCGCGAAGAACCGCAACGAAGCCGCGCGCATCGTGCGCCGCAGCGCTTTCGAGGTTGCGCGGCCCATCGCGTTCGGCGTGCTGATCATCATCGCGGTTTATCTGCCGATCTTCGCGTTGCAGGGGCTGGAAGCGCGAATGTTCCGCCCGATGGCGCTGACGGTCTGTTGCGCGCTGGTCGGCGCGCTGGTTTTGACGATGACGTTCGTGCCCGCGCTCGCCTCGCTCGCGCTCAAGCCGCATCACCACGAAGGCCACGAACGCATTCTGGCCGCTTTGCAGAAACGTTATCGCAGCCTGCTCGAACGATTGATGCGCAATCGCTGGATGACCATCGGCGCGGCGTTCGTCGTCGTGGCGATTGCGATTGGCTCGGTAAAATTTCTCGGCACGGAGTTCATGCCGCAACTGGACGAAGGCGCGCTGCTGATCGAGACGCGCCGCCTGCCTTCGGTTTCGCTGACGCAATCGGTCGAGATCGCCACGATGGTCGAGAAAGTCGTGCGCGAGTTCCCGGAGGTCGAAACCGTCGTGACCAAGCTGGGACGGCCCGATCTGGCGACCGAAGCGATGGGCGTTTATCAAGGCGATGTTTACGTCATTCTCAAACCGAAGGAGCAGTGGACGACAGTCAGGACGAAAGAAGAATTGATCGAGAAGCTCGACGAGAAGCTCAAAGACGTGCCCGGCGTGGTCTACAACTTCACGCAGCCGCTGGCGATGCGATTGGATGAAGTGATTTCCGGCGTGAAGGCCGATGTCGCGGTGAAACTGTTCGGCGACGATTCGGCGGCGCTTGAGCGCGAGGCGAAAAAGATCGAGAGCATTCTGGGCCGCGTGCGAGGCTCCGCCGACGTTCAGACCGAGACGCTCAGCGGCGCGGGCGAATTGCGGATAGAAGTCAACCGCCCGGAGATGGCGCGCTACGGGCTGCGCGTCGAAGATGTCAAAGAATTGATTGAGACGGCCATCGGCGGCGGCGTAACGACGGAAGTGATTGACGGGCGCAAACGCTTCGATGTCGTCGTGCGATTGCCTGAAGCGCGGCGCAGGGAAGTCGAAACCATTCGCGGGCTGCTCGTTCCCGCGCCTGGCGGCGAACGCGTCACGCTCGGCCAGATCGCCACCATCGGCGCCGCCGAAGGCCCTGAGGTCATCAACCGCGAAGACGCGCAACGCCGCATCGTCATTCAATCGAACGTGCGCGGGCGCGACATCGGCGGCTTCGTGGCCGAAGCCCAGAACCTGATTGAACGCGAAGTGAGGTTGCCCGCCGGTTACTACATCACCTGGGGCGGCGAATTCGAGAACACTGAACGCGCGATGAAGCGGCTTTACGTTGTCGTGCCGCTGGCGTTGCTGCTGATCTTCCTGTTGCTCTATTCGACATTCAGCTCGCTCAAATTCGCCGCGCTGATCATCGCCAACGTGCCGTTTGCGCTGGTCGGCGGCGTGGCGGCGTTGTGGCTGCGCGAATTGAATTTGAACCTGTCGGCTGCGGTCGGCTTCATCGCGCTCTTCGGCGTCGCGGTGCTCAACGGCGTGGTGATGGTCAGTTACATCAACAACCTGCGCGAGGATGGTGTGAAATTGCATGAAGCCGTGCTGGACGGGGCGAGCGCGCGATTGCGGCCAGTGTTGATGACGGCGCTGGTGGCCAGCCTCGGTTTCATCCCGATGGCGCTTTCGACCGCGCCCGGCGCCGAGGTGCAACGCCCGCTGGCCACCGTCGTCATCGGCGGCCTGATCACTTCGACTTTGCTCACCTTGTTCGTCCTGCCGACGTTGTACGAGCTGATTGCAGGCAATCCGTCGCCGTCGCTACAACACGTCACTCCCGCCAACGACGCTGACGCCGCGTAGTTCAGCCATCGTAGAGATTTTTCCCGAAACCTCATCATCGTTGTAGTGATCGCGCGCGCGGTTGTGGTAAATTCGCGGCTCCAACCCTCGTCTTCTTGCGTTAGGAACCTTATGGCGTCGCAATCATCTCACGAAGTCACACAACTGCTGGTCGCCTGGAACGAAGGAGACCGATCAGCGCTCGAACAACTGGTTCCGCTGGTTCACGCCGAATTGCACAGGCTGGCGAGGCGGTACATGGGCCAGGAGCGGCCCGGACATCAGTTGCAACCGACTGCGCTGGTCAACGAAGCTTACATGCGGTTGATCGAATGGAAGAATGTGGAGTGGAAGAACCGCGCGCATTTCTTCGGAGTCTCGGCGCAACTGATGCGGCGCATCCTGGTTGATTTCGCCCGCCAGCGTCCGCGCGTCGAAGGTGAAAGCGTTCA
>WBZO01001095.1_pt1 | contig 46612 bp, 36 predicted proteins | sample 5204261 | NCBI WGS metagenome assembly WBZO01 (sample SAMN12412400, study PRJNA552823) | activated sludge metagenome | isolation source: activated sludge from anammox sidestream of wastewater treatment plant... | place: USA: North Carolina | collected 2017-09
CATGTGGATATGCCACGTGTAAACCCGACTTTACAATTTGCAAGACCAGAGGAGCTAGGAGATAATAGCAATGTAGATATAGATCATGCTAATAAATTTGGTTATCTACAAGTACAGGATTTTCAGGGTAGGATTAAGCCAATGAATACACATGTACTTGAATTACTTAGAAAAATTTATAAAAAGGATAAATATCAAAACGGAGATAAGAAGTTTACTGCAGAGCAGTGGTTTTTGACGATGCAAGTCAACCCTGGGTTTTGGGCTAATGAGCCACTAATCAAAGTGAGTAGTAAAGGTGGCGATGAATTGAAGAACTTAACAGGAGCAAATGATGAGGGTTATACTTCTTATGCTAATCTATTTGATCAGACCACAGGCAATTACATTCTTGAGCAACAAGCTAATGAATCGTTTAGTAAACGCAAAGCTGACCAATCTAATTTTGATAAGGAAGTCATAGAAGTAACGGAGAGATTTAATATTTTTAGCAATGTTGCTTATGGTTACTATATGCGTGTAGTACCAGTTCAAAATGATCCTGCCCATACATGGAGAAGCTGGATTTACAGTGATGAGAATAATGAGCTGGAAATGGATACTGCAGCATTTGTAGTTTTGACTGATTATTTCGATGCGATTAAGACGGGAATGAAAACTGGAGACTGGTCAGTTGCCGACAAAAGTCTAAATGCTGTGAATGCTTACCAGCAAAAGTGGGGTAGTGCGGTGACCATATCTCCTACTAAAGAAAAACTTGAAGTTTTGTACAACCGCTTCAATGCGTTCTTTTGGTTGATGATTATATACAGTCTTTTAGGAGTCGCTCTTGTGGCACTTGGATTTGCTGAGGTATTTTCAATTGGTACTAGATATAGTCGCGCGATTCGGACTTTAACTAAAGTACTTCTTGGTATCATGATGTTAGCGCTAATTATACAGGCAATAGCACTGGGTGTAAGATGGTATTTGTCAGGACATGCTCCTTGGAGTAATGGCTATGAAGCTATTGTCTTTATTTCTGGAATCGGCGTATTGTCTGGACTAGTATTGTATAAAAATAGAAATGCATTTATACCTGCAGCAGGTGCACTTGTGGCGATGATTATGATGGGTTTTGCACATGGAGGATCGATGCTTGATCCACAAATAACACCACTAGAGCCTGTTTTGAAATCGTACTGGTTGATGGTACATGTGGGTATTATTACCTCCAGTTATGGTTTTTTTGGCCTTTCAGCAGTGTTGAGTGTAATATCACTAATCTTGTTTTCAGTACATCAGACACCTAAAATCAAACAATCCATTAAAGAGATGACCATTGTCAATGAGATGGCTTTGACTATCGGTATTTTTGCACTAGCTGCCGGCACCTTCTTAGGAGGAATGTGGGCAAATGAAAGTTGGGGCAGATATTGGAGTTGGGATCCTAAAGAAACTTGGGCATTCATTTCAGTAATATTTTACGCAGTAGTTTTACACCTTCGCTTGATACCTAAGGCTAAAGGTACGCTGGTATTTAATATTGCTAGTTTATGGGCTATATGGTCTATTATTTTTACCTATTTTGGTGTGAATTATTATTTAAGTGGATTACATTCTTATGCCGCTGGTGATCCTATGCCGGTACCGGCTTGGATTTATATTACCGCTGCGGGCATGCTTTTGTTAACAGGATTGGCTATTTTTAAAGGCAGACAAAGAAATACTGTAAAGTCAATAACTGAAGACGTTTTGACTGTGTCGGAGTAAAGGAGACTGAGTCCTTTAAAAGTATATTTCCAAGGTCTTTTAAACTCTAAATCCTTGGATCTTTGACAGATATTTCTTTGAGTGCATTGCCAATGTTATGGTCCATTGCTCTATGTGCGAGCGGAGCAGAATATTCATTTAGTTCTTTCATGGAGGATTCAATCTCATCTTTTGAACCTTGACTGACCGTTTTCTTAAGCTTTTCCGTCAATGCAATTACTGTCTCCGATTCCTCACTGCTCAAGATGGATGTATTTTGTACCACGAATTTTTCCGCAGACAAGATGATGTTGTTGGCCTCATTGATTGCTTCTAGCAGCGCTCTTTGTTCGATATCTGACGCTGCATTTTTTATTGAGTCAATAAGCATCAAAGCCATTTCTTCTTCAGATATTCCGTATGTGGACTTTATTTCGACACTGGTTTCTACACCTGACCTGAGCTCTTTTGCCCTTACATTGAGAATGCCATCGGCATCAAGTATGAAATGTACCTCGATTTTAGGAATGCCCGCAGGCATGGCTGGGATATCTTTCAAAGTAAATTGTCCGAGTTTTCTGTTATATTGTACAAGGTCTCTTTCTCCCTGAAAGACTGTAATTCTTAGATTTTTTTGTCCATCTACAGAGGTGGTGTATTGCCTTCCGGCTCGGTGAGGAACTTTTGAATTACGAGGTATAATGGTATCCATCAGACCACCGACCGTTTCAATCCCGAGAGAAAGTGGTGTGATATCGAGTAAAAGAATATCTTTCCTATTCCCTGCTAATATGTCTGCCTGAACAGCTGCGCCCAAAGCTACAACTTCATCAGGATCGAGATTGTTATCAGGTGTTTTGCCGAAGATTTCTTCTAGTTTTTTGCTGATGTAAGGTACGCGTGTTGATCCACCGACTAGTATTACTTTGTCTATTTCTTGAGTAGTAAGCCCTGAGTCTTTTAGTGCATGGCGGCAACTATCGAGTGTTTTTTCTACAAGTGGTGCTATCAATAATTCGAATGTACTATTATCCAGTTGTAAATGGTAATCTCTTATTTTGTTTTGATAATTTATACCTTTTCCTACTGACTTTTTAGCTTCTTCCGCCGCCAGCCTCATCATTTGGTTCAGCTCTGGGTCTGCTTTGATTGTCGATTCAGAAATCCCATTTTGGTCCATCCAATGATGCAAAACCGCTCTGTCAAAGTCGTCACCACCAAGAAAAGTATCTCCATGAGTAGAAAGTACCTCAAATATGCCTTCTTCCAAGTGTAGAATTGAGATGTCAAAGGTGCCTCCACCCAGATCATAAACTGCAATATTGCTTTGATGGTCTCTGTCAAGTCCAATTCCATATGCTAGGCTAGCTGCCGTTGGCTCATTGATAATCCTGAGTACATCAAGACCTGCAAGCTTTCCGGCATCCCTTGTTGCTTGCCTTTGAGCATCATTAAAATAAGCAGGAACAGTAATTACTACTTTTTGAACAGGAGATTGTAGGTGTGCTTCCGCATCGGCTTTTAAGGATTTTAATATTTCAGCCGATAATTCAACTGGATTATAAAAGCGATTACCTACTCGGATTTTGACAAGTGCATCAGTGTCTTCATCAATGATTTCATATCCTATACTGGTTTTGAGTTGTTTTACATCAGCATAGGATTTGCCCATGAGCCGCTTTATTGAAAATATAGTCCGTCCAGGATTTTTAATAAGATGCTCTTTAGCCTCCTGACCTACAATCACCTCATCAGCTTCGTCAAAATAAATCACTGATGGTGTAAGAGACTGAATGCCATGGGATGAATGTATGGTGACAGGCTGCCCATCTTTAATATATGCAATTAAACTATTGGTCGTACCTAAATCAATACCAACGATCGTCTCTTTTTGTTCTTGAGCATCAATTTTACCTGTTTTGACGTCTATCGGAATTTTCATTTTATATCGATTTAATAGCAGCGCACAAATTTATTAAAAGTATCGCAGTTTTTGGATTGGCTAAGTGTGAATCCATATCATAATCCTGCAAATTGAACAATAAACATGAGATTCGGTGTTTTGTTTGTTTTAATGATTAGTTTGAAATGGTCAAAGGCAAATTATTACACTACTCTGAATTTGACTGTCTTCACGACGTCATTAAAGATAACATATATAGAAAAAACAGTATTTAACCTTTCATTAAGTTGTTTGATTTTTAATTAATTGTACTTTTGCAACGGATTTAATGACAATCACTCACTAATAATATCAACTCCATGTCAGTTACAGTAAAAGACTTGAGTAAAGTCTATAATGACCAAACGGTTGTTAATCATATTTCTTTTGAGGCGCGTCCTGGAGAAATTTTAGGATTTCTTGGACCAAATGGAGCCGGCAAGACTACGACGATGAAGATGATATGCTGCTATACACCACCTACTTCGGGAAGTGTTACAGTCAATGGTTTTGACATACTTGTGTCACCTCTTTCGGTCAGGAAGCAAATAGGTTATTTGCCTGAGCACAATCCACTATATGAAGAGATGTACGTCAAGGAATTTTTACAATTTGTTGCCAGTATTCATAAACTTGAGAATAAAAATGCCAGGATAAGTGAGGTGATTGAGATGACAGGACTAGGTAAGGAACAAAACAAGATTATCGGGACTTTGTCAAAAGGGTTTCGGCAAAGGGTAGGTTTAGCTCAAGCTATTATTCATAATCCTGATGTTTTGATTCTTGATGAGCCTACCTCTGGATTGGATATGAACCAATTGATTGATATACGGGCACTTATAAAAAACTTGAGTAAAGAAAAGACCGTAATCTTCTCTTCTCATATTATGCAAGAAGTTCAAGCACTCTGTGATAGGGTCGTGATTATAAATAATGGTCAATTGGTAGCTGACGAGTCTATTGAAGCACTGAGTCGAAAAATGGTAGGAGAGCAACAGGTGATCGTACGCTTTGAGCAAGGGAAGATTGATATTTCTAAATATAGTGACATTCGAGGTGTGAGAGAAATCCAATTTGACCATGGTTTGTATTTATTTTCTGTGTTAGGAGAAACAGATATCAGACCTGCTATCTTCCATACTGCAGTAGATAGCGGGCATGTGATCGTAGAAATGCGGCAAGATAAAGCCAGCATTGAAGACATTTTTAGAAAACTGACAAAATCGGACATGTATGCTTAGCGTATATTTCAAAGAAATACATGCTTTTTTTTCAACGCTGATTGGTTATATCGTGATTGGTGTGTTTTTGATATCCGTTGGTTTATTTATGTGGGTATTTTCGGATACTAGTGTGCTGGATTATAACTTTGCCACAATGGATCAACTGTTTTCAATAGCACCACTAGTTTTTTTGTTCTTGATTCCTGCTGTTACGATGCGTAGTTTTGCTGAAGAGAGAGCAAAAGGCACTATCGAATTACTGTACACCAAGCCACTTACAAATTATTCAATCATTGGAGGTAAATATCTTGCTAACATGACACTGGTAGTCTTTGCATTGTTACCTACCTTACTTTATTACTATTCAGTATATCAATTGGGTTCGCCTGTAGGCAATCTTGACACTGGTGCAATCATAGGCTCGTATATAGGTTTGTTTTTTCTGTCAGCAGCATTTGTCGCAATAGGGATGTTTGCATCGACACTCACTAATAATCAAATCGTGGCTTTTGTATTAGGAGCTTTTCTCTGTTTCTTTTTCCACTGGGCATTTCAGTATATTGCTAAAATGCCAATTTTTACTTCCGGACTGGATTTATTTGTACAAAAATTAGGTATTAACTACCATTACGCTAGTATAAGCAAGGGGCTTTTGGATTCACGAGATATCATTTATTTTATATCAGTAGTGTTTGTGTTTATTTATGCTACGGTGCAGATGCTTGAAAAACGTAAGTAAAATGAGTGAGATGGGGTTAGGAAAAAATACGAGATACTTACAGATCTTGATTGTTGTTGGGATTGTTATTGCCATCAATATTATCAGTGATTATATACATTATGATCTTGATTTAACTGAGGATAAACGATTTACTTTAAGCGAAAGTACAAAAAAGATAGTCGAATCAGCAGATGACAATATAACAATTAAAGTTTTACTTGAAGGCGAATTCCCTTCAGGATTTAAACGATTGCAAGCATCTGTTGATGATATACTACGCAGATTTAGAAATATAAATCCACGGATTGTTTATGAATTTGAAAATCCAAATGAAGGCACTGCACAAGTAGTTGAACGCAGAAGGAAGCAATTAATAGAAGACGGTATTATTCCTGTCAATCTAAGTTATTCAGATGGTACTCAGTTTGTTCAAAAAGCAGTATTCCCATTTGCCATCATTACTTATAAAGGTCGTAAGCAGATCGTCAATCTTCTAGAAGAACAAAAGCTAGGTGATGATGAGGAAGTGATACTTAACCAATCCGTAGCATTGCTGGAATATAAATTTGCAAATGCATTTCAAAAAATGCAAGCAGAGCGGAGTAAGAATATACTTTTCATTCAAGGTAATGGGGAGACAGGCCCTGAAAAAACATTTAGACTTGAATCGGAGTTGCAGAAATTCCACAAAGTGGGTAGAGTAAGCCTCGATTCTCTTATGTTTTTAGACAGTACTATTGATCTGGCTATTGTGGTTGCACCAAAGAAATCTTTTTCATTGCAAAATCAGTTTAAACTGGACCAATACATTATGAAAGGTGGCAACATTATCTGGTTAATAGAAAAATTTGCCACTTCCCTTGATAGCATAAGTAAGTATAAATTTTACATAGCCCCGGAATATGACTATGGACTGGATGACTTGTTTTTTAAATATGGAGTTAGGATAGATCCTGATTTTATAATGGATCTGGAGTGTAGCCAGATACCACAAGTCATCGGAATGGTTGGAGATAAGCCTCAGACACGATTATTTCCATGGATGTATCATCCTGCGATTGCTTCAGAAAACAACCATCCTATCGTGAAAAACATCGACAGGGTAAATATGTTTTTTCCTAACACTATTGATACTATCAAAACAGATGGTAATGTAAAGAAAACGATCCTTCTACGTAGCTCTAAATACTCAAGATCACAATTATCTCCTGCTAGATTGACTTTTGAAATTTTAAGAGTTGCACCAGATCCTTCTAAGTTTGATCAAGGAAAGAGACCTGTAGCTGTATTGCTAGAAGGTGAGTTTGAATCTTTTTTTAAAAATAGGCTCACGCCTGATTTCCAAGCGACTCTCAATACACTAGGCATCAAATTTATAGATAAAGGCAAAGCTGCCAAACAAATTATAGTTTCAGATGCTGATTTTGCTGAAAACCTTATCAATAGTGCTACCGGAGCAACTGAAGACATAGGGTATAATAAATGGGAGATGCGTTATTATAAAGGTAATAAGGACTTTATATTGAATGCGGTTGAGTATATGCTTGATGGAGGCAATATACTTGAAGCACGATCTAAAGAGATTAAGTTGCGGTTGCTTGATGGTGTTAAGACTAAAGGTGAGCGAACTAAGTGGCAGTTGATCAATGTTGCACTACCTGTAGTGTTATTGATATTGTTTGGAGTGATTTACCAATATATCCGCCGCCGCCGGTTTACTAATTCTTAGTATTGATCACAAGCTTTAGAAATGTAAAATATATAAAAGATAAAAATTCAGGAATGAAGAAATTGATAGGGTTGATACTGGTATTATTACTTTTTTCAGGAATAGCATATTATTTGGTACAAAAAGATAGTGCTGCCGACAAAGGTATGGTGACAGCTGATAGAGGATTTACAGTTAAAACCATGGAGGATGTAGATAAGATAGTTATAAAACATGTCAAGTTACAGCCGCTCATTTTTACTAAAGAAGGCAAAGGATGGATTTTAAATGGCAAATATGAAGTAGATTCGGATGTTTTTGTCAATGTAGAAAAAGTTTTGACTGATATGACATTATCTTACATTCCTCCTAAAAATGCTACTGCTAATATACTGAAGAGTATCAAAAATAATGGCATTCAGGTTGATTTATACAAAAATAGTGATCGCCCATTCAAGATATTCCATATAGGAAGCGATACCCAAAATGGAGAAGGGACTTATATGATTATGGGTGGATCTTCACAACCCTATGTTATGCAGCTTCCGGGATTAAAAGGTGGCTTAAGATCGCGTTTTGAACAGCCCATGAAGAATTTCAGAACCAAAAGATTATTTCATTTACAACCGTCAGATATTGTAAGTTTGAAAATGGAATATCCAAAGGATAATTTTGCATCTTTTGAGATAAGTAATGGTAAAACTCCTCAGCTTAGACCATTGGTGGATACACCTGATAATCCCTCATCGCCTCCAAATGAAAAAATGGTGGCAGGCTATCTTATGAAATATAACAATGTGTACTCTGAAGGACTGGTAGCTGATATCCCTGAAAGAGATTCTATTCTGACGCTTACACCTGATATTATTTTATCCATCAAAAGAAAGGATGGCAATGAATCGATTCATAAGTTTTTTAATTACGAACATATTTTGCTTGGTGAAAACCAACCTATTTCGCATCAGGATATTCTACAAGGCAACCGCTATTTTGTGTATGACGTGATGAATGATGACATGTACACTGCTCAAATGAGAGTTATTCGACATTTGTTTTTTAGCTATAAAGACTTTTTTAGGCTGTCTGCGTCCGAGTAAGGATATTAATACTAGAGATTACGGGTGAGTGTATGAATCACCTTAAATTCGCTCAAGAATACTTTACCAATGACCCTGAATGCGGTATAGAAAGGAATAGCTAACACCATGCCCATGATACCACCTATTTTGGCCCCCATCATTACTATGATAAATATCTCTAAAGGGTGCGCCTTGACTGATTTTGAAAAAATATTAGGTTGTAAAACTAAATTATCAATCAAATGCACAATACCGAACATAATTAGCACATTGAAGATTATAGGCATGATGCCGGAATAAAAGGCAAGGTCAGTATTGGAGGAAATGGTCAAAAGCACACCGAAAACCATTCCTATTACAGGGCCTATGTACGGTATTACATTGATTATTGCAGCAAAAAATGCAATCAAAAGGGCATTTTTCACTCCGAAAAAGGTGAGACCCACCGATAATATAACGGCAATAAAAGTCATTTGGATTAAGATACCTATAAAGTATCTGATGAGTAGTTTGCTGATCTCATTGACTGCCTGTCTAGTTTGTGCCTCGTATCTTGTGGGCACAATAGACACAATAATATTGTCAAAGAGTCCTTGTTCTCGTAAGAAGAAAAATGCAATGAAGAATATAGAGAAGACAGAAACGAATACCTCACCAAAAGCATTGAGTGTGTTGCCAAAGATAGACTGAATATTGGCGGGATTCAAGTAGGTAATTATATTTTCTTCAAGTAGAGTGAAAAAATCGTCCTCAGGAGGTATCGGCGGAGTTGGTTGTTCTTGTTTTATGTGATTGTTCAGATGGATGTCGATGTTGATTCTTTCACCGGTGACACTACTATCCAGTGTAATACTGTGAGTGATTAGAGCTGCAGTATCAGGGCTGATGTGTCTCACTTGATCTAAAGTATCCTCCTGTACCATCAATTTTCTTTTTACTAGCCAGTGCTCCCAGTCGCGTAGAGGTTCGTGCAGTGCATCTACAACTTTGTTATAGTCCACTTTAGAAAGATTATCTACCTGGTTGATCAGAGGTGGGATAAAGATATATACAAGTCCAATAAAGCCAGTAATAAACAGACTTAGCGTAACAATTGCTGCCAAATTCTTGCCCAGGTATTTTCTTAAATAAACCACTATAGGTGCTCCGATCATCGACACTACCCAAGCCATGAGAATGTAAGTAACTATTTCACTAAAGTAGTAAAGCACTGCTCCAATGATAAGAAGCGTTACAGCAGCTATAATATATTTATAACTTATTTTCATGAACTCACTTATACGTTACAAAGGTAAACCAAGTATGGAAAAATATATGCAATTAGTTCAATATTCTTACTTGATCTTAAATGTAAGGTGAAATTAACATTATATATTATGACAATTTTTAATATTTAATATCCTAAAATATATGATTATTATAATGAATATTCCACATTTTTAAAATTTATAATCATCAAAACATAAATAAACTTTTGAGTCGTCAATAGTGTTTTATTATCGAATTTGATCTACCATTTATTGGTTTAGGACTAACGGCTAATGATAACAAAGGATAAAAGGAAGTGACGAAAGACGATTATAAAGCCATTTCAGAAACAATACCATTCGAACCGGGTGTATATCGATTTCTGGATGCTGACAATACTATTCTTTATGTAGGAAAGGCCAAGAGTTTGCGCAATAGGCTCAATTCTTATTTTGTAGATAAGCATCACTTGCCTTATAAGACGGTTTTACTGACCAGAAATTCTACGCACATCGAATATACTGTCGTCGAATCAGAACATGATGCGTTGTTGCTTGAGAATTCACTGATAAAAAAGTTTCAGCCCAAGTACAATGTAATGCTCAAAGATGGTAAGTCGTATAGTTATATTTGCATCAAAAATGAGCCCTTTCCACGTGTGATGTTTACGCGGCAATTGATCAGAGATGGTTCTACTTATTTTGGGCCATATACTTCTAAATATAGAGTCAAAATACTGCTTGACATCATCAATGATATTTTTCAGCTGCGCACCTGTAATCTCAACTTATCGCCTGAAAATATTAAGAAAGGTAAGTATAAGGTTTGTTTAGAGTACCATCTGAAGAACTGCCTAGGACCATGTGAAGGTTTAGAGTCTGTGGAATACTATGATGCTAAGATAGAGCAAGTTAAGAATGTATTGCGTGGCCATTTATCTCCGGTAAAGAAATTTATAGTTGAAAAAATGCACGAACACGCTGAAAAACTGGAGTTTGAACAAGCACAATTATTGAAGGAAAAACTCAAAGCATTTGAAGATTATAGAGCTACTTCGACGGTGATGAGTAACACGATTGGTGATGTAGATGTGTTTGCTATTAAGAAAGATGAGTCGATGGCGTATGTCAATTATCTGAAAGTAAGCAACGGAACCCTGGTCAACACAGATATAACAGAGTTGAAAATGAATCTTGACGATGATGAGGAAGATTTGCTAGCTTATGCTATTCCTGCAATAAGAGAAAAATTTGAAAGTGAGGCCAGTGAGGTGGTCGTACCCATGGATGTAGTGATGGCAGACACTTTGGTTAAGGTAACTATACCTCAGCGCGGAGATAAGAAAAAACTACTGGATCTGGCTCAAAACAATATAGATTACTATATAAGACAAAAGCGCAGAGATGATATCAGTCATGCTAAGAAGGTTTCATCTGCTGAGCGTATTCTGACCACCCTTAAGAATGACCTGCATATGGATGTCATGCCGTTCCATATAGAGTGTTTTGATAATTCAAATATTCAAGGTACAAACCCAGTCTCCAGCTGCGTGGTTTTTAAAAATGCGCGACCTAGTAATAAAGATTATAGGCATTTTAATATACGCTCTGTCACCGGACCGAATGATTTTGCCTCTATGGAAGAAGTGGTGTATAGACGCTATAAAAGAATGCTGGATGAAGGTCATCCATTGCCACAGCTCATTGTTATAGATGGAGGCAAAGGTCAGTTATCGTCGGCAGTAAAAAGCCTAGAGGCTTTGGGTATATTGGATCAAGTTACGGTGATAGGTATAGCTAAGCGGCTTGAAGAGATTTTTTTCCCCGGAGATTCTATACCACTATATATCAATAAGAAGTCTGAATCACTTAAACTGATACAGCATGCGCGTAATGAGGCACATAGATTTGGAATATCCTTCCATCGCAATCAAAGATCTAAACATTTTTTAGAAACCCAGCTTATGAACATTCCGGGCATAGGTAAGATAACGGCTGAAAAACTATTGAAAAAGTTTGGTTCAGTTGCTCGAATCAAAGAAGCAGATCCTAAAGAGGTGGAGGCTATCGTAGGCAAATCGACAACTTCTAAAATCCTTGACTATTTTCAGGAATAAACTTTGAGAAAGGGTTTTAGCTAAAGTTTTTGCCGCTGAGTTGTAATTATGCCTTGAAAATATACTAATTATGGTATTTTTGAGTTACTAATACTACACATTCGTAAAAAGATAAAAGAGAGTATCACCAGGTTGAGACGTAATTTTATATATGTGTTTATAGTTGTTGTACTGATGCCGCTAAATGTATATAATCAGCAGGCAGTGGATCAGATAATATCTAAACGTGAACTGGTACTGCAAAATGCTGAAAAATACCTTGGTCTTAGGTATAGATCGAAAGTCGAAAAAGCCATTTTTGACTGTTCAGGGTTTGTTAAATATATTTTGGCAAAAGTAGATACTCGGGTGACTAGGAGCTCTGTGACGCAAATTCATGATGGTAAACGTGTCAAAGAAGTTAAAGATGCTCGTCCGGGTGATATTATCGTATTTAAAGGCAGAAACCAACACAATAATCGACCGGGTCATGTAGGTTTGGTGCACCACTTTCAAAATGACACGCTGTATTTCATCCACTCTTCCGTGTCAAAAGGCATTACCATCGATCATTTGTATGAACCTTACTACAAAAATAGATTCCTGCAGATCAGAGATGTAATCGGGACCGAGTAATCTCATCATCAATCCATGTTCCGTATGCTTTGTTACATTTTACTTTCCATTGTAATATAGCGGGAATAGAATAAGGGTGTATTCTTTTAATGGCTTTAGCAAGGAATTTTCCACCTTTAGCCGGTGATTTTAGCAATGCTATCCATTCTTTTTCTTTGCACATTTTCCCTTCCCAGTGGTAAGCGCTTTCAGAAGCAATGACATTGGCACAGGCTACAAGACCATTAGAAATCAGATATTCCGCCAAGCTAAGCGCAGTTTCGTGGTTGGGACAAGGTACGTATGTGATGGTTATTTTCATTACATCGCAAGGATTTCAGCCATCCTTACCAACTCCTTATTGAGTGGTTTGACTTTATGAATGGCATCGTGAAAAGGAGTAAAAGTGATTTTGTCATTGATAATTCCAAGCGCCACACCTGATTCACCTCTCATCAAGGCTCTGACTGCTGAGTGTCCCATTCTTGAAGCTAGTACTCTATCCATCGCAGTAGGTGAGCCGCCTCTCTGTAAGTGTCCGATGACAGAAACACGTATGTCAAACTCGGGATTGACTTCTTTTACCTTTTTAGCAAGTTCGGTGGCATTGCCTGATGGATTGCCCTCGGCTACAATAATAATGTTAAAAAGCTTTTGGCGAATCACTGCACGTTTTAATATTTCAGATATATCGTCAACGGTGGTTTCTATTTCAGGCAAGAATATACCACCGGCACCGCTGCCTATCCCTGTATGCAAGGCAATAAATCCCGAGTATCGTCCCATGACTTCCACAAAAAATATCCTATTGTGAGAATCAGCAGTATCACGTATTTTATCTACTGCTTCGATAGCTGTATTAATCGCCGTATCAAAACCTATGGTATAGTCAGTTCCAAATATATCATTGTCGATAGTACCAGGCATTCCTACAAATGGTACGTCATATTCCTTCATAAAGGCCATTCCACCAGCATAAGTGCCATTACCTCCAATGGCAACAATACCATCAATGTCATTAGCCTTGATATGTTCATATGCTAGCTTTCTACCTTCAGGCGTTCGAAAAGCCTCACTTCTGGCCGTCTTTAGAATTGTTCCTCCACGTTGAATGATATTGGCCACATCTTTGGCTTCAAGTCTTTTAATATCTCCTTTGACCAGTCCGTCAAATCCTCTCATAATGCCATAAATATGCAAATCATGATACACGGCTGTTCTGACTACAGATCTAATGGCTGCATTCATGCCCGGAGCATCGCCACCGGATGTCAACACTGCAATTCTTTTTATTTTACTCATCTATACTTTAATTTATAATGATAATCTATCAATCCTTCCAGTGGCTTCTGAACGAATGATTTAGTTTCGATATCATATTCCTTTAATAGGTTCGTTAAAATGTCTTTATAAGCATATGCAACTGAACCTGTGAAAGAAACTGCAAATTTATATTTTTGATATAAAGGTACAATTCTATTTTGTATAAAGCCAGAAAATACTTTTATGAGCAGCTCAGTTTTCCACTCACCGTCATAATGCTGCAGAAATCTGGCAAAAGATGCTATATAAGCGCTTCCTTCATTTTTAGCATATACATTAAATAGTACATCGTCTTTTGTAATATTGTAATAGTCCTTAAATTTTTCCCTCCATTCATCAGGCATAATCTCATAAAAATAACCCTTCAACACAGCTTTACCGATATCTACCGCTCCACCTTCATCGCCGATGATATAGCCTAATGCAGGCTTTGACATTACTATTTCTTGCCCATCATATACACATGCATTGGATCCGGTGCCTAAGATTGCCATGATACCTGCTTCATGCCTACACACGCCGCGTGCTGCAGCAAGCAAATCGCTCTCAATGGATATTTTGCCTTTTGCACCGGATTGGAGTAGTAAGGTCTCAATGGTTTTTCGAGACTGATCATTGGCTACACCTGCTCCATAAAACCAAATTTCTTCAGCACTGCGAATCGATTTTGAAATGTCGTCATTTAGGACTTCAGTTAATCGTTCAGATTGAGTGACCGGATTCATTCCATTTGTAGAGATGGTTTGAATGCTTCCATCAGGGTTGATGATAACCCAGTCTGTTTTGGTGGAGCCGCTTTCTGCAATAAGAATCACTGGTGTATGAAGTGGATTGTTTTTATTTTTGAATATAATGTCCCATAATATATAGAATTACAAGACATTAGAATAAATTAGTGGCCCCAACAGGAATCGAACCTGTATCAAAAGTTTAGGAAACTTCTATTCTATCCGTTGAACTATGGGACCTTTCACTGAGTGGCACGCAAAAATAGAATTTTTTTTCTTTTCGGAAAATTATGTTGCAAAATAATGTAATTATCGTGATTGTTACAATGAGTAGTGGAAAGTGCAGCAAGTATTTCCTTATATTATATCTCAAGGTGTTATAAATCGAAGCTAATGAATAGGAGAGCGCATTGTGCGATATGTGTCCTAGAAATAAGTTAGTGTAATGTTAGATAGTGTGTACTCAAATAATGATCCAGTGCAGTTTGATTATTTAAATAAAGAGACTCAACTTAAATTAAGTAATTAGGTACGGAAAATTATGCAATAAAAAACATTAGACATGACCAATTTGTTACCTTTGTAAATAAATTATTTCGACTTTGTTTAATAGACAATCTAAGGCCTATCTCCCTACAAAATGGGGAGAGTTTTTTATATACACGTATGCAGAAAATCATGAAGAGCAGCAACCTCATTTTGCATTAGTACACAAGGATGTAGATATTCAAGGCATCGTGCCGGTGCGTATTCATTCTGAATGTCTGACTGGAGATTTACTAGGCTCTGTCAGGTGTGATTGTGGTGAACAATTTAATGCAGCGATGGATTATATCAGTCAGCATCCCGGTGTGATGATATACCTGAGGCAAGAAGGTAGAGGTATTGGTTTGAACAACAAGCTAGACGCATACAATTTACAGGACAAAGGGTATAACACCATCGAAGCTAATGTGCACTTAGGTTTTGAACCTGATGAGCGCGATTTTGAAATTGCTATTTTTATGTTGAAAGATCTTGGTATTTCGAGGATAGACTTACTAACGAATAATCCTGAAAAACTGGCTACCATCGAAAATTCAGATATTTTGTTGAATTCCCGCATTCCACTGGTTATGCCATCCAGAATCCAGAATAAGAATTATCTACAAGTAAAAAAGGATAAAATGGGACATTTGCTGATGTAATTCTCGTATGCGTATGGATATTGAAGAAATTGTAGAATATTGCATGTCAAAACCCGGAGCAGAAGAGTCTTTTCCTTTTGATGAGCATACAATCGTATTTAAGGTGGGTGGCAAAATTTTTGCGCTGACAGGATTGAATGACATTCCGCCATCCATCAACTTGAAATGTGATCCTGACAAGGCAATAATGTTGAGAGAAAGCCATGACGAAATCGTACCTGGTTACCACATGAATAAAAAACACTGGAATACTGTCTATTTTGACAGCGATTTAGATAATAAGTTAGTGAAAGAATAAATTGATCACTCCTATCATTTAGTTAGATCATCATTACCTAAAGCTATCCAATCTTTATTGAATGAGTGACGTGGCACAACAATTTGATATTGTAATTGTAGGGCAAGGCATGGCAGGTACATTGATGGCTTATTTTTTATCTGAGGCCGGTAAAAAGATTCTAGTCATAGATAATCATTTTGAAGGATCTTCCTCAATGGTCGCAGCAGGCATTGTCAATCCCATTACAGGGAAAAACTTTGTACTAAGCTGGAGGATTAATGATTTTCTACCTGTGGCACGTCGTGTATATGATGAGATAAGCAAAAAACTTGGTATTCAAGCCTATGTAGAAGCCAATGTGGTAAGAACATTAGCTACACCTGCTGATGAAAATATTTGGCTGTCAAAAAGTGCTGAACCGATCACTAAAAAATACATCGTTGAGCATCAAGATGTGTCAGAGTTTGAATGCAAAGTACAGCCATCATTTGCATATGGTGAGCTGACACATTCATTTCACGTCAATTGGCGTCAAATTCTTGAGGGATTCAGGGAATTATGGAAGGCATCTGGTGCATATCTATCAGAAAAATTTGATCATCAACAGCTCAATATTACTACTTCATCGTATCAATATCGAGGCTTAAGTTTTAATGAAATCGTCTTTTGTGAAGGATTTAAAGGTAAGGATAATCCGTTTTTTCCAAATGTCGGCCTTGCACCATCAAAAGGAGATGTATTGTTGGTAAAAATACAGGGCGCTCCATTTACAAAAATGTACAAAGATGGTATTTTTATCGTTCATCAATATGATGATGTGTATTGGGCAGGATCAGATTATAAATGGAATTGCGAATCAGATACCCCCGATCCTGAAGCCTATGAAATGATCTATGGTGAGCTGAAAAGAATACTGAAGATACCGTTTGAAGTGATTGATCATATTGCAGCAATCCGGCCTACGATGCGAAGCCGAAGACCGGTATTTAAAGTGCATGAAACTTATAATGGAATGTATTTTTTCAATGGATTAGGCACTAAAGGTTCCAGCATGGGGCCTTACCTTGCGCAGCAGTTTTCAAACTATATTATACATAAGAATCCTGAGGATTTAAAGATTTGAATTACGACTTAGGAATAAATCTTTTGTCCGTCAAACTCAGCAGGAAAGCTTCCAGATCTTGTTTTTCTTGTTCTGAAAGGTTCAATGGCCTTGCTAGTAGCGTATCAATATTGATAGGATTTGCTACAAATTCATAAGGATTACTATAATAATCAATAACATCGCGCAATGTCTTAAAGCTGCCATCATGCATATATGGTGCAGTAATGGCTACATTCCTAAGACCGGGAACTTTAAACTTACCTAGATCAGCCGGATTTTTAGTTACTTCGTAGCGTCCGGCATCTTTATAGGATATGCCATCATACAAACCTATATTTCTGAATTCATCAGCGGTGAAGTCGGGCCCGAAATGACAGTCAAAACACTTTGCTCGATCACTTATGAAAATATCTTTGCCACGTATGGCCGCTTCTGTCATGGTATTTTCTTTATCAGCCATCCATGCATCAAACTCAGTATCGGATGTTTCCAGTGACTCTTCAAATGAAGCAATAGCATCAGCTATATTGTCAGCATTGGGTGCCTCACCGTATATCTTCAGAAAAGCATCCTTGTAGTACGGGTGATTGTTGATTCGTTCAATAGCAATACTGTATTCTAAATCCATTTCCATCGGGTCTTCAATCGGAAAATGCACCTGGTCGCGCAATGTTGCTGCTCTACCATCGAAGAAAAAATTACTACGGAAAGCCATATTCATGATGGATGGTGCATTTCTTCTTCCTATTCGACCCTCAATTCCCGGAGTGATGGCGACGGTATCAGCAAAAGCAAATTGAGGTTTATGGCAAGAAGCGCAACTTAATGTACTATCTCGCGAAAGAATAGGATCATGGAAAAGCTTTTCTCCTAGTTGAACCTTAGTGACCGGCTCCGTTATTGCAGCGACCAGTATTATCAAACTAATGAAAAGGAAAGCAATTCGAATCTGCATCAATGAATTTTAGGTGCAAAAATACTAAATTTTCAATAGCCTGATTTATTAATGTAACAATAGTTACTTGATTCATTTTTTTAAGAATATTTATGCAACAGTATAAGGTCAATATGGTTATATAGTGACACTGCATCGAGTTTTAATCTTGTGACTATGGTGTATGTGCAGTTTTAAATTGTTAATTTTGCAAAAAAAAGTTTTATGGCTGAAATAGAAAGAGTAAAATGTCTAATCATAGGATCCGGTCCTGCCGGCTATACGGCTGCTATTTATGCAGCGAGAGCTAACTTATCTCCTGTGTTATATACTGGGATGGAACCAGGTGGTCAATTGACCACTACCACTGATGTGGAAAATTTCCCTGGATATCCTGATGGAATTATGGGGCCACAAATGATGGAAGATTTCAGAAAGCAAGCGGAGAGATTTGGGACCGATGTTAGATATGAGCTTATTGCTAAGGGGGATTTTTCGGGACCAGTACATAAGGTTTGGACAGAATCAGGCCAAGAAATACATGCTGATGCTGTTATTATAGCCACGGGTGCCAGTGCTAGATGGCTAGGACTAGAATCAGAACAGCGATTAAGAAATAATGGTGTTTCAGCATGTGCTGTGTGTGATGGATTTTTCTTCAGAGGCCAAGAGGTAGCTATTGTGGGAGCAGGTGATACGGCTGCTGAAGAGGCTACTTACCTGGCAAAATTGTGTTCAAAGGTACATATGCTAGTGAGAAGAGACGAAATGCGTGCTTCTAAGATCATGCAAGAACGTGTATTTAAAACTCAAAATATCGAAATACACTGGAATACAGAAGCAGAAGAAGTACTCGGAGAAGAGGTTGTCAATGGTCTGAGAGTTGTTAATAATGTGACAGGCGATAAGAAAGAACTGCCGGTGACAGCCTTGTTTGTGGCCATAGGTCATAAACCTAATACTGAGGTCTTTGAAGGCTGGATCCATATGAATGAAAATAAATATATCGTGACAGAACCGGGTTGCACTCGCACTAATGTTGCAGGGGTATTTGCGTGTGGTGATGTACAAGATGATGTATATCGCCAGGCGGTAACCGCTGCAGGAACCGGATGTATGGCTGCATTGGATGCTGAAAAGTACCTCGCAGAGAAAGGAGTGATATAATTTTTACTAAATAGAATTAAAGGGTAAAATATCTCACTGGTGTTTTACCCTTTATTTTTATATTGATTTAGACATTTTTCAATTAAAGTTTTGGTAGCAATAACACCATCTTTTTCACTGTACTTATCGCCTTCATATTCAACGCCAATATAGCCTTTATAGCCTGCGCCTAGCACAATTTCTATCATTTTGGTGTAATCTATGGTTGTTTCATATCCCATTTCACCAAAATTGTATGATTTTGCACTAACACCTTTAGCAAAAGGCATCATCAAAGCTACTCCTTTATATTTGTTGTACTCCTCAATGCAGTTGCTACCCCAGAGCTGGCCATTAGACCTTTTCATGCAGAAGTTTCCAAAATCAGGAAGTGCACCTATGTTTTTACGATCGGCTCTACGGAGAATTTCGACGAGCCATTCAGCATTAGCTGAGTATCCTCCATGATTTTCGATGATTACATTCAATCCTTTTTTTGCCGCATAATCAGCGAGTGCTCTCATTGAGCGTATAACTGCATCTGCCACTTCAGTTTCATTACCATCACCATAAGCATTGACTCTGATAGAATGACATCCTAGATAAGCAGCAGCATCAATCCATTTTTTATGATTTTCTACGGCCTTAACTCTCTTTATAGAATCTAAATCTCCTAAATGACCTTCTTCGTCAACCATAATAAGCAGCTGCTGAATCTGGTTGGCTTTAGCTGCAGCATTTAATTGATCTAAAAAAGCGGTATCTCGTGCTTTATTTACAAAAAACTGATTCACGTATTCTACACCACTGAAGCCCAATTCTTTAGCGGTATGGATAAAATCTACATTATTCATCTCTCCACTTTTTAAAGCTCTATGAAAGGACCATTGTGCCAGTGATAACTTGATGCTGTCAGCGGCAGATACCTGAGTGGGAGTAGTCTCGGTAGCCTGGTTTTTACAACCTATCATCATTAGGCATACCAGAAATAAGCTATAGGTGAGGGATTTAAACATGCGCTCTGTGATTAATATACATACGTTTTGCCTACAGTACTATAATCAATACAACCTAGGTATGGACCAGGTATTGGGTCATAAATACAAAGGCCTCCTTTTGCACCTACTTCGCTAGAAAAATAACCACTGACAGTGGCATCTTTTATTATTTTAAAAATGGGGTCATAATTTTCAGGATTATTATCTTCTTGCTTTGGCTCTTTACTTAAAATTCCTAGAATAGCTTCCTTTTCACTTGGATTGAGGGCCGAAAAAGGACGAGCGTATTTTCCTTTGGACTTTTGATCGAATTTTTTTAATTCTTTTTTAAAATATGTTCTTTTGTCTTCAGTATAAAAATGGGTAATCATTTCGTCAATATACCTATGGCAAAGTGCATCTTTTGCGCCGGGAGTATCTGTTTTGGGCAAGATAGCTTCGCAGATTTCGGCAAGGGTATTGACTTCTTCTTCTGTTAGTGTGGTAGGTTTCCAGTCATCTGATGTGCTGGCCTTACATCCATTTAAAAAAGCTGTTGCAGTTCCTGCTGTTAAGCTATATCCTAATAGAAGAGATATGGTTTTAAGAGTTTCTCGTCTGTCCATTGTCCAAAATTAAATAAATTTTTTATAAATTTCCTTTTTTGAGTTCTTCCACTGCATGATTGGCTGCTCGAGCAGTGAATGCCATATAAGTGAGCGATGGATTGACACAGCTGGCAGAAGTCATAAATGACCCGTCAGTAACAAATATGTTAGGTACTGAGTGGATCTGATTCCATTTGTTGAGTACGGACGTTTTTGGATCGTGTCCCATTCTGGCAGTACCCATTTCATGAATTGCCAGTCCTGGATTACTACTATCTTCATAAGCATTGACGTTTCTCAGGCCTCCTGCTTCTAATATTTCGACAGCTGTCTCCTTCATGTCTTTTCTCATCTCCCACTCATTGGTTTTCCACTCTACATCCATTGTTAAAGTAGGAAGGTCATATTTATCTTTGAGTTCTCTATTGATATAAATTCTATTTTCGTGATAGGGTAGGCTTTCGCCAAATGCCGTTATACCAAAAGTCCAGTTGCCACTCTGGCTCAATGCTGCTTTAAACTCGGTGCCAAATTGTGCTTCAGGAATGTATCGCCACCATCCTTGTCGGCCTGCACCACCTTGAAAACCATAGCCACGAATAAAATTAGGCATTTTGGATTTTTCGTCTATATTTCTGAATCTTGGTATATATATTCCTGTAGGACGACGACCTTTAGTGGTTTGATCTTTAAAATCATCAGATGTGCCGTAAGCTCCTACGAGAAAATGATGGTCCATTACATTGCAACCCAACTCTCCACTATCATTACCCAAACCATCAGGAAACCGTTCTGAGGTACTATTGAGCAGAATTTGGGTTGACCCAAAGGTAGAAGCACAGATAAAAATAACTTTAGCAAAATATTCATGTGTTTCCAGTGTTTCTGCATCTCTAATTCGCACTCCTTTAGCACGAGTAGCATCATCATTGAGAATAATATCTGTAACAATCGAAAAAGGTCGGATGGTCATATTACCTGTAGCTTCGGCAGCAGGTAGCGTAGAAGCATTAGAACTGAAGTAAGCACCATAAGGACATCCTCTCATACATCGATTTCTCGTCTGGCAGGTTCCTCGACCTTTCCATCCGCCTTCGACGGTGATATGGGCAGTTCTACCCATGATAATATCACGCCCAAGTACTTCTTTTACACGTTTTTTGACTGACTTTTCTAGGCAATTATATTCAAAAGGAGGCTGAAAAACACCATCCGGCAGCTGAAATAATCCTTCATTTTGACCACTTACACCGATATATTTTTCGACATAATCGTACCACGGTTGGATATCCTTGTATCTTACAGGCCAATCAACAGCTATACCATCTTTAAGGTTGGCTTCAAAATCCAGATCTCCCATGCGATAGGATTGTCTTCCCCAAAGCAGTGATCTTCCACCTACGTGATAAGCTCTGATCCAGTCAAAAGGCTTTTTTTCAGTGTAAGGGTTTTCTGTGTCCTTTGGCCACCAGTGTACTGTTGCCGGAGTGACAGTATATCCAGTTCGTTCTTGAATTTTATAATCTTCCATTTCTTTGGGTGTCATACGGTTTCTATTAGGAAGTTCCCAGTTTTCCTTCATGGCAGTAGGATAGTCACCGTGCTTTACCATCCTGCCACGCTCCAGTACTAAGGTTTTTAACCCTTTTTCGCACAATTCTTTAGCTGCCCATCCACCACTGATGCCTGAACCAATGACAATCGCATCGTATGTCTGCTCTTTAGCTCCATTTGAATTAAAATACATATCTGTGTAATCCTGGTTTAATAATCATTTTAAATATCACAAATCTGAATAGTCTTTTTGAGTTGCTTCTCTTTTTCTTTATTTGTACCTGAAGGGATAAATTCATGTGCGACATAACCTTTGTATCCGGTATCCATTATCGCGTTGATGATAGCTGGATAATTCAGTTCCTGATGGTTGTCAATATATCCACGACCTGGCACACCCGCGGTATGATAATGACCGATATAGTTATTGTACTTTTGAATTGTTGCAATAATATTACCTTCATCTACTTGCATATGGTAAATGTCATACAACAGTTTGAAGTTTGGACTGCCTAACCTCTTACAAAGTTCAACACCCCAGGCAGTATTATCAGCCATATAATCTTTGTGATCTACTTTGCTATTGAGCAATTCCATCTGTATAACTACACCGCGACTTTCTGCATGAGAAAGTATTTTTTTCAAACCTATGACGCAATTATTCAATCCTGTTTCATCATCTATACCATTCCTATTGCCTGAAAAACAAATCAAGTTTTTGTAGCCTGCATCAGCGACTAAGTCAATGTGTTTTGTATAGTTTTGGACCAACTGTGAGTGATACTGTGTGTCATTCCATCCTTTGGTAAGTCCAATTTCGGCACCATTACACATCGATGAATCTAGATTGTATTTTTTGAGCACCGACCAGTGAGTAGGTCCCACTAGATCTATTGCTTGTAAGCCTAAATGCACTCCAAGTTTGCACAGTTCTTCTATGCTCAGATAATCATATGTCCACTGGCATACAGAATGGCGTACATTGCCCTTTAGTTTTTTTATCTGAATATTGTCATCTTTTGACTGCGAGGGCATAACAGTCATCATAGCACCTGTGGCCAACAATCCATTTTTAATTGCATTTCTCCTATTCATCCTTGTTCTGTTTTGGTGTTTAGGTTATGGATTATCAAAAATAATGTGTTTTATGGAGTTTTCAAAGATATACTGTGATTATCTTAATAAAATGTCAACTTTAATGAATAATTATGTTGGTTTACCACGTGGATGACATGTGATGTATATATTTGTGACATGCAAAGGTGTACTCAGTTATTGATTAGATACCCACTTAAGAAATACTATGGATGGTATTTGATGTTTTGTGTTATTTTGATTCATTTGCTGTCCGCTTTAGGATTAAAGCAGTTTGTCTTTAGTATATATTCAAACATTCTTTATCCTCTGCTTAGAAATGGATATGATAATACAATAGGTGCGCTTTCATTTCCATCATTGTACCTTGCATTATTTGTTCTTTTATACCTTCTTTTCAGGCTATTTTTATTATACAAAAAAGAGCGGATTACATTTTCGCCTATAATGGCTCTCCATAATACGTGGACAAGGTTATTGAATTTCACTGCCTTTAGCTTTGCTATGTTTTATATACTCTGGGGCTTTAATTATTACCGACCTGATATTGCTGAACTGTACAATTGGCAAAACCAAACAATCAGTGTGGAATGGTTGGCAAAAGAACTGCACGAAGTTGAAAATAACGCTATACAACAAAGAAACCTATCTGGAATAAGTGAAAGTGCTTCAATCCCGAAGTGGAAAGCGGATCAACTTTGTGACGAGATCAGAAGTGCCCAGCAACAAGTATTGCAGTATTTTGGTAATAGTGCTCCGGGTAGTGTTCAAGTGAGATTGTTAAAACCGAAAGGATGTTTGATGATTTTTTCGACAGCAGGTATTTATATTCCATTCGTTATGGAGGGTCATATTGATGCTGGTTTGCACCCGATCCAGTGGCCTTTTACTATGGCCCATGAAATGGCACATGGATATGGATATACAGATGAAGGAGTTTGTAATTTTATCGGTTTATTAACTTGCCTTTATAGTAATCACCCCTATATCAGGTATTCAGGGCTAATTTCCTACTGGAAATATTTGCATTTTTATACCCAAAATATGGAGCCATTATTAGCTGAAGAACTTTATGCTCATTTGAATACCTCAATGAAACAAGATATTGAAGAAATGAGGCAGTATTCAGAAAAATATCCTGATATCTTACCCCAAGTACGTGACGCTATTTATGATTCTTATCTCAAGTTGCATGGTGTGGATGATGGAATGGACAGTTATAATGATATTGTCGAATATATGATGATGTTTAAAAATGCCAATGACATAACGACGACCAAAGATATAGAAGCTTTGCTAAGAAAAAAATAATGATATAGTAATTTCAAACCATGAGTGATACCGTAGGTGCATCAAGCTATAGTACCTGAGCCGATGAGTTCTTCTCCATCATACCATGTAGCAAACTGACCTGGTGTGATTCCTTTTTGAGCATTGTCAAATAAAATATAGAGCCCATCGGCTTTCCTGATAAGTGTACCTTTTTGAAGTGGCTGACGATAGCGGATGCGAATGTCCATTTTTTGTGACGAACCTACTTTTAGTTCATTTTGCGGGTCAATGAAATGAATTTCGTCAGGATGAATTTTGAGTGCATACCTATTGAGCCCGGGATGGATATCCTTTTGACCTGAAAATACGATATTATTGACAGTGTCTGTAGCGAGAACAAAAGAAGGGTAAGGTCTCCCACCGATATGTAATCCTTTTCTCTGTCCGATAGTATAAAAATGAGCTCCTTGATGTTCGCCCACTTTGAGGCCTTCTTTCCACTCAAATTGAAAAGGAGTGGCTAGTGCTTCAACATGTTCAATTGTAGTAGGTATCTGGTGGTAAGCCTTGAGATATTCAATATCCTCACTGATTTCGATAATGTCACCAGTTTTTGGCTCGAGTTGTTGTTGGAGGAAAGTCGGCAAATCTACTTTACCCACGAAACAGAGCCCTTGAGAATCTTTCTTTTCGGCCACTGGCAGATTGATCTCTTTCGCTATCTGTCTGACCTCGGATTTGAGCAAATGACCTATAGGGAAAAGCGCTTTGGCCAGTTGTGATTGATTTAGTTGACAGAGAAAATAAGACTGATCTTTATTAGGGTCTTTGCCTGCTAATAAGTGGTGTTTTCCATTATCATCAGTGGTTTTTCTACAATAATGGCCTGTTGCTACAAAGTCAGCCCCCATTTTTTCAGCCGCTTTTAGAAAAACATCAAATTTAATTTCTCGATTACACAATACATCAGGATTGGGTGTGCGGCCTCTATCATACTCAGCAAACATATAATCTACGATCCGCTCTTTGTACTCTTTGCTTAGGTCGATAACATAATAGGGTATGCCTAGATGCTCTGCGACGGCCAGTGCATCATTAGAATCTTCTATCCATGGGCATTCATTAGACTTTGTTACCTCACTGTCGTGCCAATTACGCATGAACATACCTATAACTTCATAACCTTGCTCCAGCAATATATGTGCTGCAACACTGGAATCTACTCCGCCTGAAAGACCTACTACAACGCGCTTCATGGTACAAAATTAATAACTAATATAATAACTAATATAATAACTAGATGGGTATAGCATAGACTTTGACATTTTTTTAAACAATGTGCTACCTGAAAAGATGTGAATATATCAAAGTAGTTAATTCACAGGAATGACCACAGTGTTAGTGTGGATGACCTCATCGGAGACCAACTCGATTTCTCGATAGCCAATGATGTCAATAATCGGTGAAAATTCCTCACGATCAGGGTGGATCTGCACAGAAGTGGCAGGTGTAATGAATACGGTAATGTTGCTATCAATTACAGTTCTTTCGAGGTGATAATGTCCTGTAAACACATAGAAATGTTTATCCGGATACTGATTGCATAAGGCTTTAAATCGATTTGATTGAGTGAATAGATACTTGGGTTCCATATGCTTTGAACCGGATACTATAGGCGGATGATGCATGAAAATCAAGATTTTTTTTCCTATGTTTATTAATTTGTCTTGCAACCAAACCCACTGAGGTTCATCCATAGCTCCAGATGAAGTGTCAAGGCATAATAGTTCAGAATTCTTGGACAAGTAACTGTAATACAAGCTTCCTTGATGGTGGTTTAACTCAAAAACTTCGGCTATTTCTTTAGCATTGTCATGATTACCTGCAATAGCGAGAGTAGGAATGTCTAATGCAGCGAACTGTGATTTTACCCATTGATAAGTATCTTTATCCCCAGTTCTGTGATGCAGATCTCCACCGAGGATAATTAAATCATAAATGGTGGATTTTAAATGATTGATTACTTTATTTAGACGAGGTCGAGTATCTATTCCAAAGGTGTTAACACCTGCTTTGTCAATGTGTAAATCCGTAATAAATGCAATTTTCATTACGCATCAATTTAAGGTATAATCCACTCGAATACCTACATTTCTAGGAGCTTCTAGCAAGGCAGGTCTTAGATTATACTCCACATTAAAAATATTATTGACTAAAAGGGTGATTTTCCATGGATCAGAATTGTAAGAAATTCTAGTATCAACTAATTTGTATCCTTTATTATGAGTATTTCTAAAACCTTTCACTCCAAAAATATCAGGATTTTCAAGTGGTATGGGGATCAGATAGAATGGTTCCTCAAATGCACGATCAATGTTGATAAAATGGCTTGCATATTGAAATGAAATACCCCATTTAAACTTAGAAAGAGTGGCTTCGGCGTCCATTTTAATTTGGTGTTTTGATCTGTATTTCAGGATATTGGTAGCATTCTCATATTCGGAAATACTTTCCTTGATTAAATCTGATTCTTTGAAATTTTTGTAGTATGGATTAATGAAAGTATATCCGCCCATGATGGTTACTGGTACAGAACCTAGATTTAATTCTCCTGCGATACTAACCTCATAACCTTCTATACGTGTGTCGCCGATGTTGAGTGGTTTGAAGCCCAAATTTGGTAAACCCAGGAAGGTGAACTCAATCATATCCTGATATTCCGAAATAAACCCAGAAACATCAAGGAACCCTTTAAATCCACCTAAAGCAAAACCTTGCTTAAAGCCAATCTCTGATGACCACCCATGTTCAGGACGTAAGTGTGGGTTAGCAAAAATTGAGAAAATGCCAAATGTGGTCGTAACGAATCTTTCAGTCAAAGTAGGGTAGCGATATCCCTGTCCGTAGGATGCTCGAATAGATGAATACTCAGCTACTTGATAGTTTGCTGCAATGCGTGCTATTAATTGATCATCACTTACAGATCCTCCTGGTATCGTGTCTTTGAAAAAAATTTCAGGGCTTTTCTGATTGATGTACTCGTATCTTAATCCTGCAGAAATCGTAAGGTCTTTCCATAATGTTTTGTCAGCTTGGAAGTAGAGCGCATGGTTTTGTCCTGTAAAAGTAGTATCACCCAGAATCTCAGAATCAACTTTACTCCACTGACCAGTAATGCCACTGGTTATCATCAGGCCAATCGATTCAAAATTACGCTGAAACTGATATTCTGCATAATGATTGACAGAGCTGTTGGATTGATTAGAACTATTATCGTTTTCTATCAAAAAAGTCCTTGCCATCAACTTGTGTTTATTGCCGAATGTGTCGTAATACGTCACGGATGGATCGATATAAATACGTCTGGCTTTTCGTATAGATTCAGTGCCATCAAAAGGTTGGTAAGCTCCGCTTTTACCGTCTTTCCAAAGAAAAAAGCTGCTATTATTGCCTCCATTGTAGAGCGTACCCAGTTGGGCAGACAGTCTGTCTGAGAATCGGTACCTTAGTCTTAAGTTACCTCGGACCCGATTATTATATGTAGCCTGATTAAAGCTCTCTAATTTATTTACAAACCCACTGGCTATCATATCGAGTTTGCCAAATTTTTGCTTATGCACAAAGGAAAGGTTAGTCTCATATCTGAGCGTGTCTCCCCACCATTTTTTATCTTTATCCTTAGGTGAAAGATAGGCTGTTCCACTCGTGGATATTTTAGTTTCTGGGGTGGATTTTGCATAAGCTGATCTGAAATTGATAATTCCGTTTAATGCTGCCGAACCATAGAGAGCAGAAGCGGCACCTTTTACGACCTCTATCTGCGAAAGGTTTTCTATAGGAATATCACTCCAGTTAGGAAATCCAGCATCTGGCTGTAATGCTGGTATATCATCAATCAGAAGCATCACCCTGCTACCGGCGCCATAAGAATATCCTGATCCGCCTCTGATATTAGCCTGTCCATCTAGTACTTGTACTCCGGGTATTTTATTCAATACTTCATCAGAGCTACTAGAGTTGATACTACTCACCAAGTCAGATTTTATGATATCGATACTTACTGTTGATTTTAAGATATTTTGCTCATATTTTGATCCAGTTACAGTCACAACATCCAGCGCTGTGGGGCTTTCCTTCATTCTCAGGACTTTAGGTATCTCAGCAGCATTTTTAAAGCGTACTTCAAGCGGTTGATATCCTACATAACTCAATGATATGGTGATAGGAAATTTTTCAGGCATGATTGTAAATCTGCCGTGCTCGTCTGTTATAAATCCTACGTCATTGCTCAATATGCTCACGCCTATGAGTGGTTCGTCATTTTCGTTGCTTTGTACTGTAATCTCGTACGACTGACTATAGGCTACCAAAGAAATAAATAAGCAAAATACTACCAAGGGAAACTTCGAAGCCATAATGTTTTGATTTAAAGCATGAAGTTAGGTTATTTTTAGAAAATAAGAATTATCAACAGGGAATTTTAAAAAAAAATCACCTAATAATATATTTTTCTAAAACGGCTGACTAAGCAGCATTACTCTTCCTCTTCGCCGAAATATTCTATTGGTTTCAACATTGGGAGGTTTACTACTTTAGCTTCGTCTTTTTGGATGCCGAAGAAACCAAGGAAACCACCTGAAGCTTTTGCAACATGCTGTGCAAAGCTTATAAATCCTTTATATAATTTATGACCTATGTAAGGATCGAGTTTAGCAAGAATGGGATTGATTTCAGCAAGGCGCTCACCAATAATCTCATTTCTATTTGGCAGATCCGTAGGATACAACTCTGAAAAATGCTTCAATCTTGAATCAAAATGTTGATCTATTTCAACATAAAAAGCTTTTAATTCACCTTTTAAATGGTAACTCCTGATGTGCGCCACCTTTTTAGCTGATTCAAATTCATCTTTTGAAAAATTGCCATCGGCTCCAGCTATCAATACAGCGATGATGGGTAATGCATCCTTGAGCGTATCTTTTTCACTTTCACTTAAAACACTAAAATATTCTGCCATATAATCTGGTTTAAAAACTTGAGGCAAAAATAAGTATTTTTGTCATATATCAAACATTTTCTCAATTGTAAATGTCAATTTCATCTACAACTGATGCCTAATTGTACATAGAATCAAATGTGTAAAACATAAAAAAAGGGAACCAGTTACGATTCCCTTTTTTGCTCAAATTACTTTCGAAATATTATCTGTTAAATTTGCGTGGTCCACGATCCTGATATCCTCCTCCACCTCTGTTAAAAGGTCTTTCCGGTCTTGGCTCTGCTTTTTTACAAATAATAGTTTGTCCTTCAAACTCTGTTTCATTCAGACCTACAATGGCTGCCATACCGGCATCCTCACTGGCCATTTCTACAAAGCCATATCCCTTGGATCTTCCTGTTTCTCTGTCTGTGATTACTTTGGCAGATTTAACTTCGCCATACTCTGCAAATAGATTTTCTAAAGCTTCAGAAGTAGTTCTGTAGTTTAATTTCGTTACAAAAATGTTCATTAAATAAAAATTAAAAAAAGAAAAAATTAGAATAAATACATCCGCTTTGAAGCGGTAAATTTAATATCGGCTCAAAGATAAGTAATTATTTATATATAACGTATTTTAAATAATCTAATTTTTGTGATTTGTTATTCAAATATTTATTTATTTCAAAATGCATGACCTGTTGAGACAGAAAACTTGATTATGAAATTATTCATGCATATTTAGATAAAATACTTTTCTTTGCAAAAAGAATGATTGAAATGATTGGGCAGTTTTTGAAACTTGAGTGGAAATCTTTCACAAGATCTTCTATGTTTAACTATAACATGGCAGTTAAAATAATATTAGGAATTATTGCTGCATTCTACTTGATGGTGTTTTTGATGATGGGCTTTTTAGCTTACTACGGTATGGAAGAGGAAGGGTATGAACCGCTCATTACTGTCAATCAATATATAATATTTTGGTGGTTAAGCGATTTGGTATTTCGATATTTTCTGCAAAAAATGCCCGTAATGAAAGTGAAACCATTACTCACACAACCTATCACAAGAAAGACGATTATCCATTATCTACTTACTAAATCCATCGTTTCTTTCTTTAACATATACTCGCTTTTCTTTTTCTTACCTTTTGCTATTACATTAATTATTGAAGGCTATTCTTGGATAGGAGTTTTGGGATGGTATCTTGCTATGCGTGGTTTAGTTTATTTAAATAATTTTCTCAACATTGCCATCAATAATAAAAATAAGGTTTTTATATTCGTTGCGATTGTTTTAGGTATCTTAGCACTGCTTCAGTATTATAATTTCTTTGACATTACTGCGTGGACGACACCGATATTTCAAGCCTTTTATGATTATCCATGGCTATGTATTTTTATTTTGGGTATAGCATATTACTTATATAAATACAATTATTCCTATTATCTAAGATCGCTTTATTTAGATGATGAAGTGCAAGTTCACAGTGCGATTGAAGATCAGAGAGAATTTTCATGGCTAGACAGATTTGGTCTTGTTGGGGCTCTTTTAAAAAACGACATCCGTATGATTTTGCGCAATAAGAGACCTAAACTTACTGCCTTAAGCAGCTTTTTATTTATAGGGTATGGACTCTTTTTTCTAAATGAACCATCAGAGGCATTTTTAGTAATGATTGCATTGATTGTATCCGGCGGGTTTCTTTTTAATTTTGGAAATTATGTTCCTTCCTGGGATAGTAGTTATTATCCACTTTTGATGAGCCAGAGTGTACATTATAAGCAATATTTGTTTTCTAAATGGATATTGATGGTCTTAGGAACAGTTATTTCTATGGTAATTGCTATATTTTATGCCTTTTTGAATCAAAAGCTATATTTATTGATTTTAGCGCTCGGTGTATTTAATATAGGTTTCAATAGTTATATTACACTTCTGAGCGGCGCTTATACAAAAGTATATATTGACTTGAGTGCAGGCTTGAAGATGTTTGGAGAAAAACAAGCTTTTAACGTGACCAATTTAATACTTATCATTCCTAAATTAGTGTTTCCTATTATCATATACATCATTTTTAGATTTGTATATGATGAAAATGCTGCTTTTATTGCCTTGGCTGTTATTGGCTTAATAGGGATAGTGTTATTTAAACCGGCATTTTACATATTAGAAAAAGTATATAAAGAAGAAAAATATGATGCTATTCAGGCATTCAAACAAAAATAAAAATCATGATAAAATCAATTAATCTCCAGAAAATATATAGTGGAAAATGTGTGCTAAATATTCAAGAACTTGACATTCCTGCTGGACAGTGTTTAGGACTCGTGGGCAATAATGGTGCTGGAAAAACAACTTTTTTTAGTTTGATACTTGATTTAATACAAGCCACACATGGATCCATTACCAATAATGGAATCGAAGTCTCTAAAAATGAAGAATGGAAGAAATTTACTAATGCTTTTCTTGACGAAAGTTTTTTGATTCCATATCTTACCCCTGAAGAATATTTTTATTTTGTGGGTAGTTTACGTGGGATGACAAAAGAAGTTGTCAATGATTTTTTACTTGATTATAAAGATATCTTTAATGATGAAATTTTAGGGCAAAAAAAATATATACGAGATTTATCAAAAGGAAATCAAAAAAAAGTAGGGGTGATAGGTGCTCTAATGGGAAATCCTAAAGTGATCATTTTGGATGAGCCTTTTGCTAATCTGGATCCGACAACTCAATTTAGATTAAGAAAGATACTCAAAACTTTAGCAGAAGCTAAGGATAAAGTAATATTAATATCGAGTCATGATCTAATGCATACTACCGATGTATGTGATAGGATAGTAGTGCTCAGCAAAGGCACTATAGTAAAAGATATTCAAACTAATCCTGAGACATTAAAAGATTTAGAGGGTTACTTTTCCGATCATATTGAAAGCGAGATTGATTAAAATCCCATCCTCTATATTTTAATAGATATCTTAGGCTTCATAATTTGAAATTATCTGCTTATAATAATTTTAATAAATTGGATTTCAATTGATTATAAATTTATATTTAAATATCTATTAATTTTTTCATCTTATTTTCACTTTACTTGTTTACTTTCGCAGGTAAGTTTTAATTAATCACATTCATTCATTACAATTTTTATGGCAAAATTTTTCAAAGAAACAATCGTTCTTATTCTTTTTCTTTTGCCTGTATTACTCTTTTCGCAGGCAAATGTACAATTGAATGAAATGTTTAAAAATTACGAAATTTTCAAAATTGATTCAAGAAAACTATATGATAAAACTAAAGCACAAAGAAATGGAGGTAATGTCCAATTAACGTTAAATGATGAGTTAAATTGGGATATGCACCTTTATGATTCAAAAATCATTTCTGCTAATTATGTTTTGACGGAAGTGAATGAGCATGGAGTGTCGCGTAGGAAAGGCACTAACTTTATACCGATGACTGGTACATTAAATGGGAAGCCCGGTAGTCGAGTTAGTTTGACATTTGGCCCTAATTTTATTTATGGTTTTATTGATAATGGGAAGGATATTTATTACATCGAGCCATTAGTTCATTTTCAAGAGAATGCGAGTTTAAATGACTTTATATGTTATAACACAAAAGATATCATACCCAATTCAAAAGGAAAATGTGGTTATGAGCTCTACCAAAATGAAGTGACCAAATATAGAGAGGCCCAACATTCTCATCACAATGGTCAAAGATCGGGACAATGCTTTTCTATTGATATTGCAATAGCAGCAGATTATTCAATGTTTCAGCACTATGGCAGTGTTTCAGGTGTTGAAGGGCACAATATAGGAGTCTTGAATGATGTACAGACAAACTATGATGATGATTTTGATGATGAATTGCAATTTGTGTTAACTGAGAACTGGGTTTCTTCATGCTCAACATGCGATCCATGGACTTCGAGCACTGACTCTGGAGCTTTGTTAAATAGTTTTACTAACTGGGCTCCTTCAGGATTTTCAGGATCACATGCTGTGGGATCATTGTGGTCGAGAAGAGATTTTGATGGTAGCACTATTGGTTTGGCTTGGGTTGGAGCTGTTTGTACTAGTTATGGATATAATGTATTACAAGATTTTTCATCAAATGCTAGTTATAAGCGTGTTTTACAGGCGCATGAGATAGGCCACAACTTTAATGCTTCTCATAACACCGACATTATGGCACCTTCTGTCAGCAATTCAAATTCGTGGTCAAATATTTCTAAAAGTGAAATACCGGCTTATTATCAAGGTATTGGATGCTTGGGAACATGCACGCCAATTACTTTGCCGGTAGCTGATTTTGATTATGTACAGACAGAAGTTTGTGATCCGACAAATGTTGATTTTTATAATAATTCTATTAATGCTACTTCTTACCTTTGGACATTTGAAGGAGGCAATCCAGCTACAAGCACAGACGAAAATGTCTCTGTTAATTATCTAGACCCCGGAAACTATAATGTGACATTAGAAGCATCTAATGGCACTCATACTTCAACATCTGTTAAGACTATATATGTTGATGTAATTCATAATCCCATTGTAGAGTTTTATTTTATTGATAATGACTTTGTAGTAGATTTTTATTTTAATGGCCAGCACGCTACATGGTGGGAATGGAATTTTGGTGATGGAAGCCCTTTTTCAAATTTGGCAAATCCTCAACATATATATAGCGCTCCTGGATTGTATTATGTAACCCTCACTGCTGGAAATGATTGTGGACAGGGTACAGTTACTTACGAAGTGTATATTGACGTGTTACCAATAATAGATTTTTCAGCGAATATTGTAAACACTTGCAATCCGGATACTATAACATTTACAAATAATACTGCTTATGGAGATTCGTATGTATGGACATTTGAAGGAGGAAATCCAGCTACCTCTACAGCGGAGAACCCGGTAGTAATCTATAACACACCTGGCGTTTATAATGTAAAATTAATAGCTTTTAATGTAGTAGGAAGTGATAGTTTGATACGTAATGACTATATTACTATTAACCCTACACCTATTGCTGGATTTGATTTTACAGTGCAAAATGCGCAAGTTACATTTACTAGTACAGCTCAACATGCCACATCAATATCCTGGGATTTTGGTGATGGTACGACGGGCACCGGTAGTAATCCAGTACATGTTTATACAGATAATGGAACGTATAATGTTATTCAAACAGTTACTTCAGGTTGTGGAAGTGTGTCAATGACCAGATCTGTGACTATTGCTATTGCACCGATACCATCATTTACTAGTAATTATTCTTCTCCTATATGTCAGAATGACTCTATTTCTTTTACTAGTACTTCGACTTACTCACCGACTACTTACCTTTGGACATTTGAAGGTGGCACACCTGCGACTTCTACAGAAGCTAATCCAATAATAAAATATGTGACGGCAGGTACCTTTAATGTCACATTAAAGGTAACCAATGCTCATGGATCAAATGAGCTTACGATGAATGATTTTGTACAAGTAAACCCTAATCCTCTTGTGAGTTTTACGGCTTTAGGTGATGGTTATGATGTGACATTTACTCAAAATATACAATTTGAAGATAGTCATTTATGGAATTTTGGGGATGGCCAAACTTCCACTGCTGACAACCCTGTACATACCTACAGCGCTGAAGGTACTTATCCTGTATTGCTTACGGGTACAAATGCTTGCGGAACTGCTCAATTCACTAGAAATGTTTTGGTGCAACTAGCTCCAACTGCAGGATTTGAAGCTAATGATACTTTAATATGTGCAGGACAGTCGGTCGATTTTTGGGATAGATCATCTCCGTCTACTACTTCATGGAACTGGAGTTTTGAAGGAGGCACACCGTCCACTTCCACAGCTAAAAATCCAGTAGTGACTTACGCTGCCCCAGGCACTTATAATGTGTCACTTATAGTGCAGAATTCTTCTGGACAAGGTACTTTGACGATCAATGACTATATAGAAGTGGTGGGCACACCTACGGCCTCATTTACAGGCAATGTTATCGATAATGTTATTAACTTGATTAATACTGGTTCTGGTGCTACCGATCATGATTGGCATATATTTAATGATTCACATTCTGTTCATTTATCTGGTACTACTGCGTCATTTACTGCTCCTGAAAATGGTACTTATAATGTAGTCCTCAAAGCTAATAATATGTGTGGTGAAGCTGTTTCTGATACTTCACAATATATAGTAGATGTATATCCGGTAGCTTCATTTTCAGTGAATGGAGGAAATGGAGCATGTGCTGAAACACCTGTGAACTTTAATGGTGGAAGTAGTGCCTTCTCTTATCAGTGGACATTCGAAGGTGGTACACCTACTAATTCAACACTTTCAAATCCATCGGTTCAATATTCTGGACCTGGCACCTATGGTGTTACATTGATTAAATCCAATACTTTTGGCAGCGATACCTTGATCACCACGATTATTGTCGGAAGCTTGCCAACTGCCGGATTTACATTTGCCACAAATGATAGTCGTGCAGATTTTGTCTATAACGGTCAGGGACAAACATCCGTTAGCTGGAATTTTGGCGATGGAACGAATAGTAGTGAATTGAATCCGGTACATTTCTATACTAAGCCTGGAGATTATACGGTTACTTTGATTTCAACTAATAGTTGTGGAAATGACACTCTTTCTCAGGTTATTACCATTTTAACAACAGCTACTCAAGATTTTAATGACGAATTTGGAATTAAAGTATTTCCTAATCCGACTACTGGATTGCTGAAAGTATCATTTACTACAAAGGAATCAGTAGATTTTGAATGGACAATTGCCTCTTTGGCAGGTCATGTATTAAGGAAAGCACCTGTCAGCGTCACAGGCAACCAAGTGGTCACCATAGATCTGTCAGATTTGAGAGATGGATTGTATCTACTTTATCTCACTACAGAAAAGAGGACTGTACCGTATAAAATATTCATCATTAGATAATATTAGTTTTATTTGATATTTTAACTCAATATTGTGACCTTTGCGTCCAATATTGAGTTTTTATTTATATATATCTGTACTTATGATTAAGCATTTAATAGCACCATCTATTTTATCAGCAGATTTTGGACATCTTGCTGCTGACATTGACATGATCAATAACACTGAAGCAGACTGGCTTCATGTAGATGTCATGGATGGTGTGTTTGTACCTAACATTTCATTTGGACCGGGCATCATCAAAGTCATGAAGAGTCATTCTAAGCTTCCATTAGATGTACACCTAATGATAGAAAAACCTGAGCAGTATATCGAGATATTTAGGGATGCAGGTGCAGATCATATTTCAGTGCATGCAGAGGCTTGTACTCACTTGCATCGGACGATTCAACAAATAAAAGCTACAGGAGCAAAGGCAGGTGTTGCCATTAATCCACACACACCGGTCAATGTTGTAGAGAATCTGTTGGAAGATATAGATATTATTATCCTTATGAGTGTTAACCCCGGCTTTGGTGGGCAGAAATTTATTTATCAGACGATCAACAAAATAAGACAATTAAAAGAAATGATTATTACTGCTAATAGTGATGCCTTGATTGAAATAGATGGTGGTGTTGGCTTGCAAAATGCTGAATCTATTCTTCAAGCTGGTGCAGATGTGTTGGTCGCTGGTAACAGTATCTTTAAGGCCGAAAACCCCAAACTTGCCGTTTATGCATTGAAAAACTTAGGTATTCAGGGCTATATTGTTTAATGAATTTATCAAATAGAATAGTTTGTTATAATTTTTACAATCTCATCCACGTTTTATAAGGATCTAAACCCATCCATGCTTGAATAAATTATTGAGTATTTTTTTGTTGGTTATGTGCTGCATTTCGCTCCAAGCGCAGTCACCGGTAGTCCTGGGGCTGATACGTGATATTGACACCGATGAGCCCATAGAGTTTGCAGTAATCAATGAGCTGGGCACTAGCAATTCAGTGGAATCAGATATAAATGGTCAGTATAAAATTGCAGTCCGAGAACATACCAAAACAACATTAAAAATTGTGAGGTTAGGGTATAAGGAAATACTGATAGATGTTGCGCCTATGCGTGCAGGCCAAAAACATAACATTAATGTAAAAATGGTGCCTGAAGGACCAGGTATGGAAATTACAGTCAGAGCAAGCCGTATCGAAGATGTCGGAATGGTACGCGAAGCGGTGACAGAGCTTAAAATTTTGCCATCCGCTTCTGGAAACTTTGAAAGTGTACTGCCGCATATTGCATTAGGAGTCAATTCAGGATCAGGTGGTGAACTAACATCTCAATACAGTGTCCGTGGAGGGAATTATGATGAAAACTTAATTTATGTCAATGACTTTGAAATATTCAGACCTCAATTAATACGAAGTGGACAGCAGGAAGGGCTTAGTTTTCCTAATATCGATTTGATTCGAGATCTCGACTTTTCTTCAGGAGGATTTGAAAGCCGTTTTGGTGATAAAATGTCTTCTGTTTTAAATATTAGATATAAACGACCTGAAGAGTTTCATGCTAGTGCTACTGCCAGTTTATTAGGTGGTTCTGTCCATGTGGAAGGAAGCAAAAGATTAGGTGCCAATGCGTATAATAAGTTCAGATACCTTGTAGGTGCTAGGTATAAATCTAATGCTTATTTACTAGGAGCTTCTACCATAACCGGTGAATATGTGCCTTCATTTTCGGATATTCAAGCATACCTTACATACGAGTTGACTAAATCTCTACAAGTAGGTTTAATAGCTAATTATAATAACAGTACTTACAATTTCAAACCTGCGTCAGGAGTGAGTAAAAGAGGTACAATAGATTTCCAAATTGAATTAAGGACATTATTTGAAGGGCAAGAAAGAGATGACTTTAGGTATGCAATGTCAGGCGTTTCGTTCATTTATGTTCCAGAACGTAAAAGAAATCCACTTTTTATGAAGTTGCTAGTGTCAGGATACCAGGCATCTGAAGAGGAAAAGTATGATATTTTAGGTTATTATAGGCTGTCACAAATAGAAAGTGCACTTGGTGAAAACACAGGTCAGGAAATTGCTGTATTGGGTACTGGTACTCAACATTCCTATACAAGGAATTATTTATTTAATCAAATTTATAATATCGAATATAAAGGAGGAATTGAGCTGCAAAATAAACAAGATCGTAAGAAGAACCATTTCTTACAGTGGGGATTAAAATATCAACATGAATTTTTTGATGATAAAATCAATGAATGGGAAAGACTGGATTCAGCTGGTTATTCTCTTCCATATTCCGGCGGAGATATTAATCTATCATACCAATTAAAGTCTCAAAATTTAATCAGCAATGATCGAGTACAAGCGTATTTTCAGGACGGCTTTTCCTTTGGCAATTCTAAACATCAGTTTAAGTTGACAGCGGGGGTCAGGGCTACCTACCGGACGCTAAGTGACGAATTTCTATTGAGTCCTCGCGGTCAGATATTTTACAGACCACTTTCATGGGAAACCGACATAACCTTTAAACTTGCAGGAGGAATATATAATCAGGCACCGGTATATAGAGAGATGAGACGACCGGATGGAACTATTAATACTGATTTGAAATCACAAAAATCAACTCATTTGGTAGGCGGCTTATCCTATGATTTTATGTGGAAATCTGTGAGCAAAAAGCCCTTTAGACTTATCTCTGAGATTTACTATAAGAAGTTGTATGATATGGTGTCTTATGAGGTAGATAATGTACGGATATCGTATGCAGGAGAGAATAATTCGACAGGATATATTACAGGTGCTGACTTCAGAATAAATGGTGAGTTTGTACCTGGAGCTGAATCCTGGATAAATCTATCCTTTCTCAAAGCTAGAGAGGCCATCAATGGAGTGCAACATATAAGTTATCAGGAAGTTGATTCAAAGATTGTGGCGGTTCCTGTTAAAGATGTCCCGAGGCCCACAGACCAATTGTTTACGTTAAATATGTTTTTTCAGGATTATCTACCTAAGAATGAAAATATCAAAGTAAACCTCAATTTTTCTGTAGGAACTGGACTGCCGTATGGTAAAAAATACGATAATCTTGAAGCCAGGAACTTTTTTAGGCTTAAGCCATATCGAAGAGTGGATATCGGCTTTTCATTTCAATTATGGAAGTCAGAATGGATTCATCGTAAACCCAACCACCCGCTCAGATTTGCTCAAAACAGCTGGTTGAGTATTGAAGCTTTCAATTTGCTGAATATAGCCAATCAAGCATCTGTCAACTGGATAAAGACTATCACTAATGATGAATATTCGCTACCATATAATCTGACCGGCCGTCGGATTAATGTGAAGTTTAGAGTGGATATTTAATTGAAATTTAATGTTTATTCAAGATTTAAATTTATAAACTATATGCCAATAAAAATCAGTCAAGAATCAATGTGCGTCAAAGGTGACTATCAATCAGCAGTATCTAAACCACATCAGTTGCCTATTTATGCCACTTCATCATTTGAATTTGAACAGATAGAGCAAAGTATTGATATTTTCACAGGCAAGTCAAATGGTCATGTGTATAGCCGTTATGGAAATCCTACTGTAGATACTGTGGCTCAAAAGATAGCTGATCTTGAAGCTTATGGGACAGGATTAGATGCCTGGGGCTTCTTGACTAGTTCGGGCATGTCTGCAATCTCTGTGATGATGTATGCTCTGCTCAAAGCTGGTGATGCGATTTTGACGCAGGGCGATTTGTACGGCGGTACCAATGAATTGTTTGTAAAAATCATGTCTAAGCAAAACATCAATACCGTTATCGTAGATTTGTCAGATCTGGATGCAGTAGAATATCAGTTTTCTACTAATAGAAACATAAGGATATTGTATATAGAGTCACCAGCTAACCCTACTATGAAATGTCTTGATATTCATGCTTTGTCAAAATTAGCTAAAAAATATGGCATTATTTCTTGTGTGGACAATACTTTTTGTACGCCGTTGATACAACAGCCATTGTCATTAGGAGCAGATATTGTTTTGCATTCTACAACAAAATACTTGAATGGACACGGCAATTCAATAGCTGGGGCAATTGTAGGCTACGATGAGAAACTAAAAGTACAGATATATACAGGACTGAAACTTATTGGTGCCACTTGTAATTCATGGGATGCATGGTTGATTTACAATGGACTGAAAACATTGGCACTTCGCATGGAGCGCCATTCTGACAATGCCATGAAGCTTGCAATGTTTTTAGAAAGCCATCCTAAAGTTAGTAAAGTTAATTATTCCGGTCTAAAAACAAGCGTCTATCATGAATTAGCTAAGAAACAAATGAAATATTTTGGAGGAATGTTGAGTTTCGAAATGGATGGTACGATGGAGGCAGTGCTTAAAATGATCAATAAGTTGCAATTTTGCACTATGGCGCCTACACTGGGTGACGTAGATACGTTGGTATTACACCCTGCAACGAGTTCACATCTTAATATTAGCAAAGCGTTGCGCCAAGAGATGGGTATCACTGACGGTCTCGTACGGGTGTCTGTTGGCTTAGAAAAAGTGGAAGATATTATAGAAGATTTCAACCATGCACTAAAATAATGGTTAAGCATAGTATAAATTTATTCAATTAATAATTATATCAATCAAAATGAGCAACCAGGTAGTTAAAAAATCGACAATTGAAATAGAGGTAGGATTAAATAGTAGTAACGTTCCGGAATCCATTAAATGGAGAGCAACAGACAATCCTAATGGTGATGGTTTTACTGAATGTAAGGCTATGACACTGGCTGTTTTTGACAAAGACCATCTTGATACTTTAAAAATAGACTTGTGGACAAAGGAAATGCAAATCGTAGAAATGGATAGGTTTGTATTTCAAACTATGAGATCACTAGCTGATACTTATTATAGATCAACGAATAATGAAAAACTAGCTAATGAGATGCAATCGTTTATTGACCATTTTGGCCGTCAGACGGGCATCATAACCGATGATCAATCGGATTCAGAAGCCGGAGGAATGAATTTAAGCGAATTATATTAATATAGGCGAATGAAGATCATTTGTGTAGGGCGCAATTATGTTGAGCATGCGCGTGAACTACAAAATGCAATACCCAGTGTTCCGCTCATATTTATGAAGCCTGCCACGGCATTGCTCAAGGATGGCAAGCCATTCTACCACCCTGATTTTTCAAATAATATCCATTTTGAGCTAGAACTCGTATTGAAAATTTCAAAAAATGGAAAGACCATACGTGAACAGTTTGCTTCAGATTATTACGAAGAGATTGGGTTAGGTATTGATTTTACGGCCAGAGATTTACAAGATGAGCTTAAATCTAAAGGGCATCCATGGGAATTGGCAAAAGCTTTTGACAATGCTGCTTGTATAGGGGGATTTATACCAAAAAGCCAAATAAATCTTAAATCAATACAATTCTCATTATCAAAGAATGGAAAGATTGTTCAGTCAGGCGATTCTGCTGATATGATTTTTTCATTTGATAATTTGATTCACTATGTTTCACAGTACATTACATTGCAAAAGGGAGATTTGATATTCACTGGAACACCTGCCGGAGTGGGAAAGGTGGAAGTAGGAGATCATTTTGTTGGCTGCATTGGAGATGTAGCATTGCTGGATTGTAAAATCAGATGATATCACTAGCACAAGTTAAAGTGATTCTTGTCAATTACGGATTATATATTTAGCCAATATATATTTTAAAAGTTCAATATAACTTTTATATATTTGCACTATTATTTGAGTAAATTCATAAATTTCAAAACAATATGCCATATCTATTTACATCAGAGTCTGTCTCTGAGGGCCATCCAGATAAAATAGCAGACCAGATTTCTGACGCTTTGGTGGATCATTTTTTAGCATTTGATGAGAAATCAAAAGTTGCTTGCGAAACCTTGGTTACAACAGGACAAGTGGTCTTAGCTGGAGAAGTGAAATCATCGACTTATCTCGATGTACAACAAATAGCCCGCGATGTAATAAAACGCATTGGATATACAAAGTCTGAGTATATGTTTGAAGCTAATTCTTGTGGTGTATTATCGGCTATTCACGAGCAATCTCCTGATATAAATCAAGGAGTGGATAAGATAAATGAGGAAGATCAAGGAGCGGGCGATCAAGGGATGATGTTTGGTTATGCAACTGATGAGACAGACAATTATATGCCCCTAGCACTAGATTTATCTCATCGTATTTTAAGGCAATTATCACATATTCGTAAGGAACGCCATCTGATGACTTACCTCCGACCTGATGCAAAATCTCAAGTAACCATTGAGTATTCAGATGATAACAAGCCTTTGCGTATTGACACTATCGTTGTATCCACTCAGCATGATGATTTTGATCGAGATGATGCAATGGCACAGATTATTAGAAATGATATCATTAATATCGTCATACCTGAAGTTAAAAAACAGCTTTCACCAGAGCTACAGAATTTATTTACTTCAGATATTGTGTATCATATTAATCCGACAGGTAAGTTTGTGATTGGTGGTCCACACGGAGATACTGGATTGACGGGCAGAAAGATTATTGTGGACACTTATGGCGGCAAAGGAGCACATGGTGGAGGTGCTTTCAGTGGAAAAGATCCAAGTAAAGTGGACAGATCAGGAGCTTATGCTACTCGTCATATTGCTAAAAACATGGTCGCAGCAGGTGTGTGTAGTGAAGTTTTAGTTCAGGTTTCTTATGCAATCGGGATTGCTGAGCCTACTAATGTCTATGTCAATACTTTTGGGTCGGCTAAGGTAGATATGACAGATGGTCAGATTGCGGATAAAATCAAAACACTTTTTGATTTGAGACCTTACAAAATTACAAAAGATTTAAAACTCAAAAGCCCAATATATTCTGATACAGCATCTTATGGCCATATGGGTAGAACGCCTGAGATAAAAGACGTCACATTTAAAGATGGTTCTGGTAATTATAAAACATTGACCGTAGAGACATTTACATGGGAAAAACTTGATCGTGTAGATGATATTAGAACAGCATTTGGGCTGAAATAAGTAGAAGAATTATCACAAGAACAAATTATAATCCCGTTTAAATTTTTTAAGCGGGATTTTTTTATTATCTTTAATTGTTACCATCTTTGTAAAATTATATCTATATTGCTTTTGCATTTAAATTGAAGGTTAACTTACATAATAAAACAAGTAATCATGGACGATCAGTTGTCAGATGCTCAGGCTCGGAACTATAAGTTCAAAGAACTTCGTGTCTATTCCTCAACAGAATGGCTAGCTGATAATAAGAAGAAGTATAGACAGGTATTTGACGTCACAGAAACTGCCTATATTTATGCTGAATTGTCATTTTATAATAAATTATTTGATAGAGACGACTGGGAAGTAGATTTTGAATTGAGATGTTTTGAAAGTAAAAATCTTAAAAAGAAAATATGTGACCTGAATTTTAGAAAAAAAATAAGCCGTTTTGATAACATCGTTTTTATTAGGGAAGGCTGGGGCAATAAGCGAGAAGGCACATTCTGGAAAAAAGGGGCTTATTTTTGGGAAGCCTGGTTAGATGGTGTCCTCATCGGTACTAAATATTTTTATGTTGAAGATTTTAATAAGATAAGAAGTCAAGAAAGTACTCCTCCGCTAAAACTCAAATCACTTAGATTGTATGAAGGGCAATATGATGATGTATTAGAAGAGGAAAGAAATTACATGGTTGCATTCTCAGCCGTTGATACTCGTTACATTTATACGGAGATTAATTTAGTCAATAAACATAAAATGGAGAGCTGGCATTGTGAATTATTTGTAAAATTTTACAATCAGGCTAGAGAATTGAAAGGTCAAGTAATTCGCCTTCATAATATCAAAAAAGGTGAAAATTTGATCAAAATGACAGCCGGCTGGGGCGCTAATAGTCGTGGTTCCTGGAAGGAAGGCATTTATACGGCGGAGGTCGTCTTTATGGATAAGTTATTAGCAGCAGTAGATTTTGAAGTGAGCAGTGATTATGTGAGTGGTATTTCTGTGCTGAAAATTCCTGATTACTCCTGGATAGAGGAAAGTACAGATGATGGTTCATTAGATGTTACTCCGGTGTATGAAAGCCTTGACCATCTGATCGGTCTAAATGAAATCAAAAAACAGATTCATGCTCACTCAAAGTATTTGGAATTTTTAAAGTTGAGAAAAGACAAGGGATTTAAAGAGTCCGACCAGATAAATCTTCACCTTGTATTTACAGGCAATCCCGGCACCGGGAAAACTACGGTAGCCAAAATGATGGGACGGATATATAGAGGTATGGGATTATTATCTAAAGGCCATGTGGTAGAAGTTGATAGGGTGGATCTCGTAGGAGAATATATAGGTCAGACTGCACCCAAGACTAAAAATGTGATTGAGAAAGCAAGAGGAGGCATTCTGTTTATTGATGAAGCTTATGCACTGGCAAGAGCGAATGACGACAGCAAAGATTTTGGAAAGGAGGCTATCGAAATCTTAATTAAAGAGTTGTCAGAAAATAGAGGAGACTTAGCAGTTATAGTCGCCGGCTATCCTCAGGAGATGGAATATTTTCTAAAGTCTAACCCAGGATTAAAGTCTCGTTTTAAAAATTACTTTGAGTTCTCTGATTATACACCTCAGGAATTGATAGAAATAGCATTGAGTAAGGCAAAAGAGAAGGAAATGATACTCAATAATAAAAGTATCAGCCTATTGAGTGAAATCATCATAGATGAGTACAGAGACAGAGATAGGAGTTTCGGAAATGCCCGATTTGTCAATGACTTATTGGATAAGATAAAAGTCAATCTGGCTTTAAGAATCATGGCAAGAAAGAATCCGGATCAATTGAGCAAATCGCAATTGTCTAGGGTTCAAGTATCGGATATTTTACCTCTGAAAGACAAGTTGAATACTCGATTGCCATCTATACCTATTGACGAAGCCATGCTTGAAGAAGCAATTTTTGACCTCAATCAGTTGATTGGTATTGATAATGTAAAGGCCCAAATATTTGAATTAATCAATATCATTTTATATCACTCGGCTTCAGGCAAAAGTATATTGTCAAAATACTCACTGCATACGGTACTCATAGGTAATCCAGGTACTGGCAAGACTACAATTGCAAGGATTCTAGCTAGGATCTATCGTGCATTGGGATTGCTAGAGCGAGGCCATATTGTAGAGACCGACAGACAAGGACTTGTAGCTGGTTTTGTAGGTCAAACTGCTATTAAGACTAAAGAAATGATAGATAAGGCACTGGATGGTGTGCTTTTTATTGATGAGGCATATGCTTTGAGTAATTTTAATGGTTTGCAAGGTGATTATGGTAATGAAGCTATTCAGACCTTGTTAAAATGTATGGAAGATTATCGAGGTAGATTTTATGTGATTGTTGCTGGGTATCCTGATAATATGGAACACTTCCTAAAAGCAAATCCCGGCTTTAGTTCTCGATTTGACAAAACCTATAAATTTGAGGACTATACTTCAATACAATTATTGCAAATTGCTAAATTAATGTTTAAAGAAGAAGGTTATAAGCTAGCTAAAAATGCAGAACAACACTTGTCAGGATATCTCACAGAGCTACATCTCAAAAGAGATAAATATTTTGGAAATGCAAGGACAGTTCGTTTACTAGTTCAAGATATTATTAGAAAGCAAAATCTTAGATTAAGTGCTACTTTAGATGCAGAAGACATAGTTCGGATGAAAAATTCTATTGTATTGAATGATGTTGTTGAGGCGTTACAAGAATACGCTAATGGGATCGTGCAGCGGGCAGGGATCGGATTTAAATAATAGGCCAACATTATTTGGTCTTGCATTACAAGTATCAAATTTCTATACTGCCATAAACAAAAACTTTTAATTAGTCTGCCAACCAGATTTATGATTTACCGGAGTCCTTAATGTTTCTGAGTTATTACATTTGATTAATTATAGGGTTAATAGACAAAATAGTTGGTAAAATTCTCTGTAATCCTTGCTGTGATTATATTTGAAGTAATTGAAAGGTTATGAATAAAAAAAGTGCTTTTACTGTGGCAGCAAAATAGTATCAAAATAC
>WBZO01001098.1_pt1 | contig 46522 bp, 46 predicted proteins | sample 5204261 | NCBI WGS metagenome assembly WBZO01 (sample SAMN12412400, study PRJNA552823) | activated sludge metagenome | isolation source: activated sludge from anammox sidestream of wastewater treatment plant... | place: USA: North Carolina | collected 2017-09
GAGGGGGAATACCCCTGAAAAAGGCAGAAAACTTCCTCTTTTTTCCAAAAATTAATCGGCAAAACTGTCTTGTCGGAATTATGCCACCCATTTCAGCAAAATTTCTAAAGTTGTGCAGAGGTCTTTGGGTATTTATTGCCCTGAAAACAAACAAGACGGCGGATTGTGCCAAACAATTTTTGCAGGAGTTGTACCAGGCATGTCCGATCAGGATCACCAGAATACTAACCGACAATGGGAAGGAATTTACCGACAGACTATTTGCCAGTCGAGAGCGCAGACCCAGCGGCAATCATGAATTTGACCGGTTATGCAAGGCGCTTGATATTGAACACCGTCTGACCAAACCGCACACCCCGCAAACCAATGGCATGGTAGAACGCTTCAACGGGCGCATCGCTGATGTTCTCAGAACGCACCATTTCAACAACAGTGAAGCGCTGCAACACACGTTGTTACGCTATGTCTTCCTATACAACCAGCACTTGCCCCAATCTTCGCTCAGGAGTAAAACACCTGTACAAACGATGAAAGAATGGTACATTTCTCACCCTCACCTCTTCCATAAAAATCCAGACAATCTGCCGGGATGGGACAATTAAAAAAATGGGGTTTACTGATGTCGCTAAATGTCAGGAAGAAAAGGGATCGTTTTTTAGTCCGCCTAATCTAAAAAGAAGCCGAATATCATTCAGATCCTGTAGGTACTGTTTGGGTAGTGACTTGGAAAGTGTCTGGATTTTTCTCAATGTAGTATTTGATAGAGTTTTATCCTTAGTTTTTACAATAGTTAAAATAGGGATTAATGCTGTTGAAAATACGCTTATGCCGCTACTAAGGTCATCAGTAAATGTCTCTGTAGCAAAAAGACGAAATTCTTCAGCTGAGAAGGCGGCACGCAACGATCTTTCGTAGTCAAGGGAGAAAATTTGCGGCTGATGGTCTTTGTTTAGATACGCGAAATAGAGGATTGAATAGAGTGATTTAAGCCGGGATAGATCAATCAAAAACAGCGATCCGTCTTGTCGCAGGATCCGTTTAATTTGTGTGAAACATTGTTTCAATGTCGCTTCATCCGGTAGATGGTGCAGCGCCAGCGTACTGATAACTCCATCAACTGAATGATCTGAAATAGTTTCAAGTGTTGCGATATTCTCCTGGAGAAACGAAATATTGTTAATGCCTAATTGGTTGCAATAAGCCTGCGCATTTCTCAGCATGTTTGCTGACATATCCACACCAATAAATTCTGTTTCCGGATTAACCTGCGCTACTTGCGCGAGCTGTGTTGCAGGACCACACCCCAAGTCAACAACCTTTTTGCAGCCGTGTATAACTTGTGAAATACGGGCTGTATTGAACAGATAAGTGGCCGACATGATGCCATCAATACGGCCAGCTCCCGCAAAGGCAGCAACCTGATCTTTATCGCTCATCACTAAATCGGGCTCAGGTTCACGGACAAAATTGTGCTTACCAAATACCTCACGCAGCAGTGTTGGGATAATCGAGATTCTCATATTTCTTCCTTCGACGATAATTATCGATAGCTAGCGAGTTTACAGAAGACGGGGAACGAAGAAAATGGAAATAAGAAGGTAAAACAGGCGTTTGGTAAGGATTGGCTTTTATTGTGTTTTTTCTTATAAAATCAACATAAAAAGTATTAGTTGAAAATAAAAAATCCTTGTCAGCCAGACTGACAAGGATTTTTAAATGCTACTTTATCTCAGTAAATCAAGCTTGCTTACGAAACCGCGATGCACCAAAGCCAAGTAAGCCAATGCCAAACAAGGCGAGCGTTGCTGGTTCCGGTACGCCAGCATAATCCACGGTCAAGACAGAATTGAGAAGTGCCAAGTTACATGTTCCACTAGGACAGCCTACTGATAAATCGTAGCCAGATGGATAGGTAACTCCTGCGGATGTATTATTGGCTCCACTGAACATAAAATTAAAAAAAGGATCTGGATGAATAAAGAAGTTTTTTCCATCTGGAGTTGTTAAATTAAACGTAGTGGTAGCATTTATACCAACTCCACCATCATCATTGATAGCGGCAGAACCCTTTACCAAAGAGCCAGACGCGAGCAGAAGATCATCACCCATAATTCCACCAACAACTGCATCGGTAGTTAAGGTAGCCCCCGTGAAGGTAGTATTCAAATCCGGATCTGCCCATAAACTAAAGGTAAGCGTATTAATATCATAAAGACTTTTCGCGCCTCCAAAAGGACCAGTGCTGCTCGCATCATAGCTAACACTCAAATCGAATGTGAGATACATACCGTAAGTATCGGGAAATCCCCCGGGCGTAACATCAAGTCGCGATATAGCAGCTGGTATGCCATTCTTGTTCAGTTTAAATGTGTCAAATTGCACATATCCTGATTCAGTTGCTGTTTTAGCGTTTCCATTCAAAATAATGCGACCGGAAGTCGTGCCACTTATAGCATCCGCCTGAAATGTGCTGTATGTGGATGTGCCCATTACGGCATTAGGATTGACTGTAAATACTTCATAGGCTAATGCCTGACTGGAAATCCCTAAAATTCCCAATCCTCCTAGAATAGCTGGTATTAGTTTTTTATTCATAAATCACCTCAAGCAAATAATATTAAAAACTCATGCATTATTTTTTGCACTTGTTTATATAGAAGCATGATATATGCCAGTTTTTATGATTAGGAATAATATGCTGATTATAAACAAAAAAATATATATATTTATTATGTCTTTGTCACGATTCGTGGCTGAAGCAGTGAAGTGTAAAAAAAATCGACAGAATCCCTGTCGTCATGCTGATGGAGATATAAATGAGGAGACAGGCGGCCGCCCAGCGGCAATTGGCAAATGATTAGCTTTCCCCATTCGGAACAAGAGAACAGGAAGATCATCGCCCAGAACTTTCTGCCACTCTCCTGCTAACTTCTTCTGCAAAGTTTCCGGTATTCCTTCCATTGGCGCATTCGGTAAAGCGTAAAGCGCAGAGGCAGGCATGGGTTGTAAGACACGTCCCTCTTGTGTAACGGCCAGCCATAATCGTTGAAAAGCGCGCCCGACATTAAATATTGTATGGGTGTCGACTTTTTTTACAGTGATTATACCTAGATGAGGTGTAAGCCGACATGGCAGATAGCTGGAGCGAAATCCCAATATATGGTGCATGCCGAAGCAATTAGCCAGCCGTGCAATCGACCAATAGCGCAACAGGCTGAAGGAGCTGCGCGATACGGACTCGATTCCCAGCGCGCCGGGTGGTAACCCTTCAGCGCAGGTGCTATGCCAACCTACATCAAAGCGGATTGCAGAAAACAACTCTTCATGTAAAAGAAGATTATGGAAACGCTCCGTTTCTGCTAAACGCATTAAGTGTGTTACTTGTTTTCTTAATTGGGGATTATCCATCCAGACTAACTTACAGTCAGAAAATGGGCGAATAGCGTCATCCAGTGCTTTTTTCTCAGCTTTGGTCATACCTGGGCCGTGAAAACGCAGTCTTCGACAAGTATGTCGTAGCGGGATCATTTCCCAGAGAGGATTGTTTTCAGCCTGGTCTGAATGTAATGTGATTTGCATGACAAGACTGGAGCTGTGTGAATCAGGGAAAAGTTTGATTTCCGTGCGCAAGTGAAAGCGACTGGCTGCAAGTGTAAGATTTTCTGACACTGCTCCCAGAGACAATAATGCCAGCATCCATTTGTAGCCTTCTTTGGCAGGGAATTCAGTTCTCGTGTGGTAAATGTGAATAATATTCTGGTTTACTTCGAGGCGAATTTGATGCCGATTGTCTGCCGAAGGCGCCAAGATAGCGCTCTCCAATATAAAATTGAGCTGACTTTGTTCCATTTTTCCTATCTGTAGTGCTTTATGCTTTTCCGAGTCTGCTACTGGCGATAAAAATAGCTAACCTGTTTAGCGGATTCCTGTTTCCCCATGGTCGCCATGTGAGAGCCAGTTTATTCAAATAAGCATCAAAGTGATACCCATGTGGCGCTGCTCTGACGGTCCCGCGACCAAGCAGAATTTTCAAAGCTTCTGTGGCCGCTGCGCCCGCACAAAGCTGACACGCCATGATGGTAGATGGCCCTTTGCGGTTAGCCATGTCGATTGAGCCTGGGTCAACCAGATAATTCATTTGCAAACGTGAAGGTGCTAATCCGATGAAGAAGCACAATCCTTTTTCTATTTCTGATCGATTGCCCAAACAAAAATATTCTTCGAAGGTCATACTTCCTGGCATGAAGTTGAGCACCGCAGTGCCCATGCCTAGGGGTGCAGCAGTGACTGCCGGGATTTTTTCAGTTGCGCAGGCTGCAAAAATGTGCTGTCTGGCGCCAAAAGCAAAGAAATCCAGGCCATCAATGTAAATATCCACATTTCTCAAAAAATCTTTGGAGTTATTTTCATTGATACCGTCAGGGAATTTTGAAATCTCCAGCCCAGGGTTGATTTTAAGCGCCTGGTCAATCATGACATCAAGTTTGCTGCGCCCTATCGTTTCGATGTTGGCTCCAACTTGTCGATTGAAGTTGGCCAGGTCAAAGCTATCAAATTCAGCCAGATGAAATTTTTCTATTCCCAGCCTGCACAATGTCAGCAGATGTATTCCACCAACGCCCCCCAAGCCGGCTATTGCCACTGTTTTCTGACGCAGCTGAGCTTGTTCTTTTCTCGTTAGCCAGCCAATATTACGAGAAAAAGCCTCGTCATAGATAAATGATTGCGGCATACGATTAAACTCTGGTTTTTTGCAACAAAAACTTCATCAATACGGAGACGACCACGATATTTGTGATTAATCGGTTATTTAATTTAGTTGAGCAACATATTTTCGACCAATTTTAGAGAGAAGTTGAGGGATGCAATGCGGATATAAAGACCCATTTGTCGCGTTTCTTCTGGGCGATACTCCTGATATTTCTATTTGTTTTTTTATTAACGTATGCTCTAAGTGCAATAGAACAGCAGGAGCATTAACGCGTGGACAGATTTTTTTATCTCCAATTTGCTGAAATCCAAACATCCGTTTTTGCGGTAAGGCATGGCGTGGATTTACTTCACAAAAAAAGTCGGTCGCCTGATAAAGGTTACGAGCATAAATGTAGGCAAACTGAAAGAGTACGGCAATCATCTCTTTCTGGCCGTGTTGCGGGTCCAGAACAAGTTTGGATAGTTCGCAGACTTTTTTTTCTTGTTTTCTAAAAGTATTAATTTCGGATTGATAAAGTGTATCAGCGAGTAAACCTTGCGCTGAATCTAGTCTGAGCGTAAGTGTTCCGGCAACAATTTTTCCAATCATGGTCAGAAATGTAAATTCATTTGGATTATGTGAAAAAACAGATGTGCTTTCTGTGCTGTAGCCGCGTGAAGCATACATACGTTTGATGAGTATGCTGGCCTTGATGCGTTGTTTTAAGGAGGTGGCTAGATGGATGCTGTAACCGTTGTGTTGTAGCAGACAATTTTCTTCAGTTGCGTCGTTTGTATTATTTCTTGAGTGAGGAAGCTGCTGCGAGGCGGGGAGGGAGAGGTTATCGATAAAAGTGGGATATGAGTAGTGTTGGCGTGATGAAAAATATATGGGTTGGATGTTTGGATTAGATGTAAGAAGAGAATAGTTGGTCATTTGCATAAGTAACATTCCTTATAGGTAATTATCTTTAATTGATCAAGCACTTGGAGAATCAGTAAGATAGATAGCTGTCAATTATGTAAGCAATATCTATGCCATATAAAGTATTTTTTATTAATTAACGAGTTATAGCCTCGATATATATTGGGGCAGCTATATTTGTCGTTTTAATCTGTGACTAATAGTGTATTTATTACTAATTAATTGTATCTATTGAGAATATTGTGTCTCTTTATAGAGACGTAGTATTTTGAGAAAAATATTATTTAAGAAATTATTTTATCTTCAGTTGCTTGTGGTGTGTACATGCTGCTTTTGCAGACATCTTGATCAAGCTAATAAGCATCACCTTATACTCAGAGTTCAGCTAGAGTAAATGAATTTCAGGTGTTTTTGCGTCATAAATCGTTCAGGGTTGGAAAAGAATAGCATGCTGCTGGATTGTTCACGCCTGACGGCGTTCGTAAAGACGAAAGTGAGTTTGTTGTGTCGTGTTCCTCGTGGTCATTGCGAGGCAGCTGAAGACTGACGCGGTAACTTGGGAGTATTGTGATGACGGGTATAGTCTGGGAACTAGTAGTTGTGTTTACTGCTCTTGTCATGAGCCTTGCTTTGCCTGGAAAGTTTCGCGCATGCAAATCATCGACGCGTTACGACATAACCGTTGAGGAGTGTGGGTGTCGGAAAATTTTACAGTTACTAAATACTACTGTTTGATGGTGCTTGACTGGATTGCTTCACGCCTGACGGCGTTCGCAAAGACGAAAGTGGGTTTGTCGTGTCGTATTTCTAATAGTCATTGCGAGGCAGTCGCTGGCTGGCGTGGCAATCCGGAGATACTGTGCCGGCAAGGTGGGACTGTGAGAAGTTTGATGGTTACTGCAATACTACTACTGTTCGACGGCGCTTACTGGATTGCTTCATACTTGGTGGTTTTCGCAAAGACGAGGATGGTGTTTGCGTTGTTTCCAGGTGGTATTGATTTGCTTCATCCACTAGTCTGGGGTATTGCTGAAAATGATAAGGGAACATATATAATGTTTTTGTAATCTTTATCAATAGAAAATCACTGTGAAATCATAGTTACTATCTCATTATACAGCATAGGCATGTCATGAAAATTTTGAGAGGGTGGTTCCTGTTAGTGGGCATTATTTCAGCCTTTCCTATTTTTGCAGCGGAAATTGCGCCGCGCATTACTGATCGGGAAATTATCGAATCACTGGCTGAACTTAAAGCCGGACAGAAAGCGCTGGAAGAAAAGATGGACCTGCGTTTTGCTGCAGTGGATCAGCGCTTTACTGCGATGCAAGAACAGATGGATCAGCGCTTTACTACGGTGCAGGAACAGATGGATCAGCGCTTTACTACGGTGCAGGAACAGATGGATCAGCGATTTACAGCAATGCAGGAGCAGATAGATCAGCGATTTACGGCAATGCAGGAACAGATGAGTCAGCGTTTTGAAGCCGCTGATCGGCGAATGGATTTTATGCAACAGCTAATGTTAGTAACGATTGCCGGTATCTTTGGTCTGATTGGTTTTATCGTCTGGGATCGTTATTCCACTTTGCGTCCGATGGATACGCGCCTGCGCCGGCTGGAAGAAAATCTTGAACACGATCTGGAGCTGCAATCGCCGGAAGGATCCAAACTGACACGGATGATTCATGTCCTGCGAGAGCTAGCGAAAGAGGACAAGAAAATCGCGAGCGTCCTGCGCAGTTTTTCGTTATTGTAAAGTGTAAAATTTTCCGACACATTGTTGGGCTATCGCTATTTCGCTGCTTGCGTCATATAAAATAGAGAAACAGCAATTTATCCATCCAAGCTTATTTCCACGTATCCCCCCATCGAGTAGATGTTTGTATTATATTTAGCGTTTTATTTTCAAAATTAGGTTGGCTGAAAAACTTGTACTATATACATTGATTACTTGTTTTTGTTTGGGGCACAGCTTCTTCTTATCCGAGTCTGGGTATTTCAAATTCTTGATTACGATTCTTCAATTTATTTCAGGTAGCAGTAAAAGTGTTTTTTGAATGGGTGGTTGATCCTGCTGCATGGGCAGGGTTGGCAACGCTGGTTATTCTGGAAATCGTGCTGGGGATCGACAACCTTGTTTTTATCGCGATACTGGCGGATAAATTGCCGGTAAATCAGCGTGGAAGAGCGCGTATCCTCGGTCTTTCTTTGGCGCTGGTCATGCGCCTTATTTTGCTTGCTTCTATTTCCTGGGTGATTACGTTAACTACACCGCTATTGATGGTTTGGGGCGTCGAATTATCCTGGCGGAATATCATTCTTTTGTTCGGTGGTATTTTTCTGCTTTTTAAAGGGACGATAGAACTACATGAACGATTGGAAGGCTATCCTGGGCAGAAAGAGGGTAAGCACATACATGCGGTGTTTTGGCAGGTCATAGTTCAGATTGTGGTGTTGGATGCGGTATTTTCGCTGGATAGCATGATTACCGCGGTGGGAATGGTAGAGCATCTTACCGTCATGATGATTGCTGTCATTATTGCGGTGGGTGTCATGATGGCTTCTTCCGGACCGTTGATGAATTTTGTTTCAAGGCACCCCACTGTCGTGATTTTATGCTTGGGTTTTTTGATGATGATTGGCTTTTCTCTGGTGATTGAAGGCTTTAATTATCATGTTCCCAAAGGCTATCTTTATGCTGCGATCAGTTTTTCCATTTTGATTGAAGCGTTTAATCAGATTGCGCGACATAACAAGGAAAAATTCATTACTACGGGAGATTTGCGTGATCGCACTGCTGAAGCGGTGTTGCGACTGCTGGGTGGCAAAGGAGGGGAGATCAGTTTGGGCGAGACGGCTGAAGTGATTGCCCAGCAGGTTGCGAAGAATGATCTGTTTGCGCGCGAAGAGAAGGAGATGATCGAAGGAGTGCTGACGTTGGCGGAACGTCCAGCCATGTCAATCATGACACCACGTACAGATATAGATTGGCTGGATCTTGATGATTCCAACGAAACGATCAGATTAAAAATAATTGATAGTGGCCATTCTCGCTTTCTGTTGTCGCGCGGTAACGTGGATGAGTTTGTAGGAGCGGCCTTCGCTAAGGATTTACTGCGCGATATGTTGGAAGAAGGGAAGATTAATTTAGAAAAATCATTACGTCATCCTATTGTGGTGCATGAGCGAGTACCAGTGATCAAGCTGATGGAACAGTTACGTAATCAGCCATTGCAGCTGGCGGTTATTGTGGAGGAATACGGTTCGGTTGAAGGGATTGTAACTCCGGCTGATATTTTGGAAGCGATTGCCGGAGAATTCCTGGATGTAGGTGAAGAAAAATTGGTAGCTGAGCAGCAGGCGGATGGTTCATGGTTGATGGATGGATGGATTGATATTCGCAAGGTATCCAATTTACTGGAATTGGATTTGGTGGATGATGCTGAACGTTATTCCACACTTGGTGGCTATTTGCTTTGGCAATTTGGTGATATTCCCGCTGTAGGCGAGAAAATTACAGTGGATGATCTAGTTTTTGAGATCGTTTCCGTTAACAGACATAACATTGACAAGGTGCGTGTATACCGTGTGCTTTCTGAAAATGAATAAGAGAGTTTGTGAATCTAGGTAGCTAAAAATTGTATCCGGCAGTGAAATAAAAAAGGAATGAAAGAGTTTTTATTTAAATTCGGATCTGTCGGAATTTTTTACACTCTTTGTAATGTTGCTTTGCTTGTCACTATTTGATTGATAAACAAGAGAGAAATTTTTACCTGTTCACAAGCGTTTATTCTCTAGGTCAGTGTGTTTCTTGTTCTTTGGCATAGTAGTTGCTTCTATTTATAAATAAAAATAAACCTTAACTATCCTGATAGAAGAAAAATATGCGCTTTTCCCGGAAATGGCAGTGGGTTGTACTGAGTGGCTTGCTCTTGAATGTTACTGTTATTTACAGCAACGAAGCTTATTCACGTGGAGTGCCGAGTAATACTGCTAACAGTGCAGAGGTGCTGGTGATGCAAGCTCGTCAATACGAGCATGGAGAAGGCGTGCCAGTGGATAGAGAAAAGGCAGTTAATTTATATTGTCAGGCCGCCAAACTGGGTTCTGCGGAAGGGCAGTATGCCTTGGGATGGATGTATGCTAATGGACGTGGGGTCGAACATAATGATGGGACAGCCGCTAGTTTGTTCAAGATGGCGGCTACTCGTGGGCATGCTTACGCGCAAAAGATGTTAAAGCTCGTGCCTTTACCAGCTAATTCTCGAATGCAATTACCAGATTGCCTTAAAAGAAATACTTATGTTCGTACGAATACCGCTACAAGTAAATACTATGTTAATCAATCCATATCTGCGCTCGTAGAAAAATTGGCACCACAATATGAGATAGATCCTGGTCTAGTGCTAGCTGTCATTTCAGTTGAATCTGGTTTTAATGCACAAGCGGTTTCGCCTAAGAATGCACAAGGGTTAATGCAGCTCATCCCGGAGACGGCTGAGAGGTTTCAGGTAAAAGATGTTTTTGATGCAGAAGAAAATATCAGGGGTGGCATGGCTTATCTCCGCTGGTTGCTTGCTTTTTTCAAAGGGGATGTGGCGTTGGTTGCAGCAGCATATAATGCTGGTGAGGGGGCGGTTGAGAAGTATCGCGGTGTTCCGCCTTATCCTGAAACTGTAAAATATGTCGACAAGATTTTGTCACGCTACAACAAAACTACCCATCCATTCCAACCTGGCGTAGTGAGCAGAGCTTCCTTCATCTTTGCTTCTGCTGAGACCAAGTGACGATGCAGTTATCCTGCAAAAGAAGTTTTTGCTACTTAATAATCCTTTGCAAAGCGATTTGCCATTACAAAAAAACTATCCAACCATACACAGATGGCTGTAGAGTGATGCAAATGTGACTTATGTATTAGGTGAAGTAGGAACTTCTTCCAGATTTTTTTCCTTAAACTCGCATAGATCTACAATCAAACATTGCTGGCATAAGGGTTTTTTGGCTTTGCAGATATAACGTCCATGCAGAATGAGCCAGTGATGCGCATCTTGACGATATTCTTTAGGTACAACTTTAAGTAATTTTTGTTCGACTTCTTGTACATTTTTACCCGGAGCTATCCCGGTGCGATTAGCTACGCGAAAGATATGTGTATCTACTGCAATAGTGGGCTCGCCAAAAGCAGTATTTAGCATTACGTTAGCAGTTTTTCGACCGACACCAGGCAGCTTTTCCAGTTCTTCCCGTGTGCGGGGGACTTTTCCTTGATGTTGTTCAATCAAGAGCTGACAGGTAGCAAGAATATTTTTGGTCTTAGTGCGGAATAAGCCAATACGCTGAATATATGAACTAAGGCCAGTTTCACCTAGTTGTAGAATTTTCTCAGGAGTATCTGCCACCGGAAACAATTTACGTGTAGCCAGGTTGACACTTTTATCCGTGGCTTGCGCAGAAAGGATAACAGCAACCAATAACTGAAATGGTGTTTTGTATTCCAGTTCTGTGGTGGGGTGTGGATTGGCTTGTTTGAATCGGGCGAATATTGCCTGCCGCTTGATCGCGTTCATTCTTTAAACGGAATGTTGGAATGTGCTAATGCCGCGCGTGCACGTTCCATGGCAGCCTGAATAGCAGCTTTCTTTTTATTGGTTGCTTGCTCGGCAGAATGGGTGGCGACTTCATGTCCATCTCGTTTAGGTAGTTGTTTCTGCTGATTGCGTGCCAATCGAAGTTGTCTGGAGTGATAACGTTTGCGTGCACTATCAGCCATTTTCTGACGAACTTCAGCCGTGGGTGGTGCTGCTGTGGGTACCATACTGATGCAATCCATTGGGCAAGGTGCAATGCATCGTTCACAACCAGTGCATAGCTCGGTGAGAACCGTGTGCATGTATTTGGCGGCGCCAATAATAGCATCTACTGGGCAAGCACGTAGGCAGAAGGTGCAACCGATGCATTGCGCTTCATCAATGACGGCAACTGCAGGTGGTTTGGGGTGACCATAAGCCGTGTTTAATGATTTGGGGGCAACGTGCAGAATGGCAGCAATGGCTGCTACTCCGGCATCTCCCCCCGGGGGGCATTGATCAATATCCGCATGTCCTTCAGCAATAGCGGCGGCATAAGGTTTGCAGCCATCAAATCCACACTGACCACATTGTATTTGCGGTAGTACGGCATCAATTTGTTCGATTAGCTTATTTTTGTCCAACATAGATTCAGCGAGAGCAAAGTAATGAAGCCGTTTCCCAAACTAGATCTGGACCGCGATAAATCAAACCGGAATAGATTTGTACGAGATCGGCTCCTGCTTCTATTTTAGCTTGTGCATCCCTGGGAGTCATAATACCGCCTGCTCCGATAATGGGAATAGCGTGCTGAAGATGTGTAGCTAATTGGCGGATAATAGCTGTACTCCGTTCCGTTAAAGGTGCACCGCTTAAACCACCCTGTTCATCGCTATGTGGTAAATGGTCAAGACCATCACGTGCAGTAGTGGTGTTGGTAGCAATGACTGCATCGATGTGGTGCTTCAATAACAGTGAGGCAATTGTCGCGATCTGATCTGGTTCTAGGTCTGGTGCGATTTTGATAGCCAAGGGGGTATAACGACCGTGTTGATCGCTTAGTCGAGTTTGTTCCGTCTTGAGTGCGCTCAATAATTGTTCTAATTGGGTTTCGTTTTGCAGTTGTCGCAGTTGTTTTGTATTGGGCGAGGAAATGTTGACGGTAATATAGCTGGCATGAGGATACACTTTGCGCAAGCCGATCAAATAATCATCTACCGCATACTGCAAGGGGGTATCAGCATTTTTGCCAATGTTGATGCCCAGGATACCTTGGTAATGAGCTTGCTGAATATTTTCCAACAGCTTGTCTACTCCCACATTGTTAAATCCCATACGGTTGATGATTGCTTTAGCTTGCGGGATGCGAAATAACCGTGGCCGTGGATTACCAGGTTGGGGACGTGGGGTGACAGTGCCTATTTCCAGGAAACCAAATCCTAATTGTGCTAATGCATTGATATGTGCGCCGTTTTTATCAAGACCGGCAGCTAATCCAACCGGGTTAGGAAAATCCAGACCCATTATACGAATGGGAGAGCAATGAACTGAGCGGGTAGGTAGCAACCTAGTTGTTTGCAACAAACTCAGTGTATTCAGGGTGAGGGTATGTGCCGTTTCTGCATCAAGTAAGAACAGTAGTGGACGTAACAGGTTATATAGCATTCAGGCTGTTGAATTGGTGTCCTGGCATTGCCATTGGTTGTTAATTAATAGTTGTAGTGGTTGGAAGTTAGCTTTGTAGCGCATTTTGGGACTATTTTCTATCCAGTAGCCTAGATAGAGATGCGATAAGTGCTCATTACGACATTGTGCAATTTGCCACAAGATATTAAAAGTACCATAGCTTGTGCCCGGAACATCTGGATCAAAGAAGGTATATACCGAGGAAAGCCCATCCGGGAGTTGATCAATAATGCTCACCATGCGTAATTGCTGATCTTCATGAAATGTGACTAAAAAGGTATCAACCGTACTCCGCAATAGAAAGTCGCAATACTGTTCATGTCCGTTGTGATTGTCAAGATCCATGCCGCCCCCGGGGTGACGCGACTGCTGATAGCGTTGATAGAGCTCAAAGTGAGCTGAATCAAAGTGCAAAGGATGTCGTGTAATGCGTAAATGTTGATGGCGTTTCCATATTTTGCGCTGGGTGCGAGTGGGGTGGAATAGTGCTACCGGAATACGTACGGGAATACAGGCATGACATAGTACACAATCTGAGCGATAAATAAAGTAACCGCTACGCCGATACCCTTGCTGAATGAGTTGTGCGTAGGTATCGGTATCCGGCATGTCACCGGTAAATACTGCCCGGGAACGTGCAAGCTTTCCCGGTAAATAACTGCATGGATAATTTTTAGTAATCTGGAAATCCATTATTGTTGCCTCGATTGTGGTTACGAGTAAGTGAAATCAAACTGCCACTTTCTATTGGGTTCGGGTTGGATAGTTAACTTACTCAGTGATTCTGAAAATTCACTTCTTGGAATTTCACGCGCACCCAATGACATCAAGTGAGTGGTTTTCATTTGGCAATCAATTAGACCGTAACTCCAGCCTTCTAGTTGTTTTGCCAGATAAACCAGTGCAATTTTGGAGGCATCCGTTACTCTGGAAAACATCGATTCTCCAAAGAATGCCTTGCCAATGGCCACACCGTATAACCCACCAACCAATTCATCATCGATCCAGGTTTCAACCGAGTGAGCTATTCCTAGGTGATGGAGTTGGGTGTAAGCCGTCACCATTTCAGGATGTATCCAAGTACCAGCTTGTTTTGCGCGTGGAGCAGCGCAAGCCAGCATAACTTGCGTGAACGCGCTATCTGTCCGGATCTGGTAATGATTTTTTCTTAATGTTTTGTGGAGTGAGCGTGAAATTTTTAATTCGCGTGGAAATAGCACCATTCTTGGGTCAGGACTCCACCACAGTATGATTTCTCCTTGATTGAACCAGGGAAAGATGCCTTGACGATAAGCAGCAATGAGTCGTTCTGGTGATAAATCTCCCCCTGCGGCGAGTAAGCCGTTAGGCTCACTTAACGCTTCTTCCAATGGTGGGAAAGGGGTATTGACTGAAATCACGCGAATCATGATTAGAAATATTACTGATCAAAAATGAGAGTTTGTCTCCATTTTGATACAAATTAAAATTGTTAAGTTTGCAATTATCCAATACTTTTTTAAAAAGTACATCTATCTCAATGTGAGACGAGGCAAATAATATATTTCAATGAATATGATGCTGTAAACATAAATTATTTAAATAAAATATTGTCTCCATTTGGAGACAAATTAAAAAAGGGATATTTTTAATCTACTTTTTGCCTTGAATTAATTAAAAGCCATATTACTTTGATATAAATCAAAGTATTTCTCCTGGTATTTATTTAGCATTTGCGATGCAACATTTGCATTAACATAAAATAAAAAAGGAGAAAGGGGTGAGTCATAATCCAATTAGGAAGCGGGTGGTATTAAATGCGGCAGTTGGTGCGTTGGGGGCTTCAATGCTGCTGGGTGCGCCGCAAACATTTGCTGCAGGAACATCTACTCAGGCGCTGGAAGAACAGATCAGAGTATTGCAGCAGCAACTGGAATCCATTCAGGGTGAGTTAGAGCGAGTTAAATCCGATGCTGCACAGCATGAACAAGCAGTAGATCAGAAATTACGCGCAGTTACTTCAGAAGAAAGAAGAGAGCACCGGGAGCATGTAGCCGAACATGCGGCTGAGCATGCTGCTCATAAGCACATGCTGTTTTTCCGCGGTGGATTTGCACGTGCTGACCACTTCCGTAATGGTGTTTCTATTCAAAGTGATGTGGTTCCTATCGGTGGAAGCCAAGCAGATAGAGGTGCTTGGTATATTGGGGCTGGGTTCGATTACAGCTTGACCAATGATGTTTGGGGATTGATGCCGGGCACCAGTATTTTTGCTGAGTTGATGTTTGAATATAAACAATTCAGTAATAAGGTGAAAGGGAACGCTCTGGCTAGTAATCCAACGTTACTTGTGGATCCGACAGGTGTACCAAGAAACGTAACAGTCAGCCAATTTACATTGACAGCGGCTCCAAAAATAAAATTTATGGAAGGCAGTAAATTCAGACCCTGGATTATTCCGGCCGGTTTGGCAATTCATGTGGTTAGCCCACCTTCCGAATCCATTACCGTGCTGGAGCCAGGCGTGATGTTTGGCGTGGGCGCGGATTACAACGTTTGGAAAACGATGTATGTAGGGGTCGATGCTCGTTATCACCTGGCAGGTAAAATTGATGGGGTAGATGTCAGCGGCTTTACTGCAGGCGGTTACCTTGGAATTGGGTTTTAAAACCGGAAAAAGTATTTTTTAAATAACAGAATTAGAAGTTAGAGGTTGTTTCAATCGTAGTGTGTTTCTCAGTAGTGACGAGTATTTCTCTCTTCTCGCTTCGAGCAAAATCGGAGCCCAAGCAATAGATTTTGTGACGAAGCCTTTATACCCCGCTTAAGTTTTAGCGGGGTTTTTTTGTTTCTGAATTCAGGAATTACTTTGTAGAGAATTGAGTAGCTTGTCGTGCAAGCCACCGAATCCTCCATTACTCATGATTAAAACATGATCACCCGGCCGAGCTAATGTGCTGATGGCGTGGATCATGGTAAACAAATCATGGTGTGTTTCAGCTTTGTGACCAAGAGGAGCAAGTGCAGCGGTTACATCCCAGCCAATTTGAGGATCTGCATAACAGAAAATGTGATCTGCTTGTGCCAGACTGGTGGCAAGGCTATCTCGCCAAACGCCTAATTTCATAGTGTTAGAGCGAGGTTCCAGGACGGCAAGGATGTGTGCTGCCCCCACTTTGTCACGTAACCCTGCCAATGTTGTTTGGATAGCGGTAGGGTGGTGTGCAAAATCATCATAAACGTGAATATTGTTAATCACCCCCCGTAACTCCATACGGCGTTTTACACTCTTAAAATAGGTGAGAGCTTCAATTGCCAGTTGCGCCGGTACACCCGCATGACGTGCGGCTGCCACCGCAGCCAGTGCATTCATGCGATTATGTTCTCCTAACAATTCCCAGTGTAATGTCCCTTGTAATTTGTCTTGAAAATAGATAGGAAGATTTTGATCCTGTTCGGAAGAAGCAATTTGCCAGCCTGCTGCTACGCCAAATTTTTCCACAGGCGTCCAACAGCCTTGCTGTAATACACGCTGCAACGCTACATCGCGTCCATTGACGATGATTAATCCGTTGCGCGGGATGATGCGTATCAAATGGTGAAACTGGCGCTCAATTGCGCTTAGATCCGGGAAAATATCGGCGTGATCAAATTCGAGATTATTTAGAATTACTGTTTTGGGTTGGTAATGGACGAATTTAGAGCGTTTATCAAAAAAGGCGGTATCGTATTCGTCTGCTTCAATCACAAAGAAAGGCGAAGGCTCTTGCTGTGTTTTGATCGTCCCCAGGCGAGCTGATAGACCGAAATTTTCTGGCACCCCGCCAATCAGAAAACCAGGCGCAAGTTCAGCATATTCCAAAATCCAGGCAAGCATTGCGCTGGTAGTGGTTTTGCCATGCGTACCAGCAACGGCGAGTACCCAACGATCCTGTAACAAATGTTGTGCCAACCATTGTGGGCCAGAGGTATAAGGCAGATGTGCATCAAGAATAGCCTCCATCAACGGGTTGCCGCGAGTAACAACATTACCGATTACAAATAAATCTGGCGCCAGTTTGATTTGATCGGCATCATAGCCTTCGATTAGCTCAATTTGCTGGTTGCGTAATTGCGTGCTCATCGGCGGATAGACATTGGCATCGCAACCGGTAACTGTATGACCAGCAGCGCGTGCCAATACTGCTAATCCACCCATGAAAGTGCCACAAATACCAAGAATATGAATATGCATGAATGTTCGAGAAAGTTGTCGTGAATGGGTTGGTAGAATGGTTTGCGAAATTATCTTAGACCCTACTGTGGGATTAGGGATATTTCTGGGAAACTTAGTTTATTCATATCATTATAGCTGGTGTACGCAGTCTCATTGATGTTACCGCGTTGGGCGATGTGGTCGAATTCGGCGTATGACCATAGGTAATTTCCGTGCTACGCTACTTGGATTAAATAGGGAAAAGGAGGAGTGGATGGCTCTATTGCCATTATATATACCCCAAAATAAGCGAGTGAAGATCGTGGTGGTAGGAGGCGGGTATGCGGGGATTGCAGCACTAACCGTGTTGCGGCGTTACAGTGCCGATGCAGAAATCACGTTGATTGATCCAGGTGTGCATCATCTCAAAATCACCCATTTGCATGAAACTTTTCGTTATCCATTAGCTGATTTTTTGATTCCGTTTACTGTTTTAGAACAGCGTTTGGGTTTTCATCATATTCGTGCGGCATTACCATGCGATGAAGCGACGCTGTGTCAATGGCAACAGGATCATGGTGTGCAGGTGGATGATCTACAAATACCCTTTGATTATTTATTGATAGCATCAGGCGCCAGGTCCACAGATCAGAATGACGTTAATCATCTTGCCCTAAAAAATGTGTTGGGTTTGGCAGATTTTTTTACAATGTCTGGTGCTGAGCTGCTGGATAAGTTTCTGGAGACAAAAAAAAGTGAGCGCTCCTATATCTCCGTGATTGGAGGAGGCGCGACCGGTGTTCAGTTTTTGTTCGAACTGGCAGGATATTTATACCGTCATCGAATTAATCACACTCTGCGGCTAATTGATGATGGGAAGCGAGTATTGCAGCAGTTTCCAAAAGGGTTCTCCTGGTATGTGGAAAAGCGCATGCTGGAGCAAGATATTGAGTTTTATCCTGAAGTCCATTTTCTGGAACAACGTGCGGATAGGCTTTTATTAGCAGATAAAGTTAGTGGACACCGTTTTGAATTGCCTTCCATTCTTACGTTGAAATTCACCGGTAACAGACAAAGTAATCTGATCAAGACCAATTCATTCGGACAGGTATTAACGGATGATGGCGTGTTAGAACATGTGTTTGCAGCGGGAGATTGCTCGATTTATCAATCATCAGGGTCGAATACCATGACTGCGCAATCAGCTGTGCGCAAAGGTAAGTTAGCTGCGCGCAATATATTGCGTCATTCCGGCATGCTAAAGGTGCTCGAGCCGTATTTACATCGCGATCTGGGTTATGTGGTTAGTTTGGGGTCAGATGATGCCGTTGGCTGGCTGGCGGTTGAGAATAATGTGGTCAAGGGTATCCCTGCGCAGGTGATTAAAGAAGTGGTTGAAACGCAGTATGACTTATTGTTGAGTGGCGTGGATACTTATTTGGTTTGAAGGAGATGATTCGCAATCATGAGTAGCGTGAGCTATTAAATTCCACGCATCATGGCGATGCCATGTGCACCATGTTTGTGTGCGATTTCTAGGTCAGTCAGCGCGAGACCTCCAAGTGCGTAAACCGGTAGGGAATATCCCTGAATCAGGTCAGTAAATTCTTCCCAGCCTAACGTCGGTGCTCTCGGATGACTGAGTGTCGGTAAAACTGGGCTTAAAGTGACAAAATCAACACCGATTTTTTCAGCGTGTTGTAGCTCTTGTGCGTTATGACAAGATGCACCACACCAATTGACCGCGGGGCGGGCATTCAGCGATAGCAATTGGCTAGCGGTGAGATGGACGCCATCAGTTTGTAGCGCTTGTGCTAGCGCAATATCCTGATTAAGTAAAACGGTGGTTTGGTAATCGCGAGCAAGTTGTAGGACGGTTTGAACATAATGTCTCAATTGATCGGGTAGCATCGTTTTTTCGCGAATTTGTAAAAGTTTTACGCCACTCTGGAAAGCGCGTTGAATGGAAAGTAAAGATGCTGCTATGCCTGTTTCGGTTGCATGGGTAATAGCATAAACAGGGGGGAGCATTAGATAACGTAAAACAGGTAGGCAGGCGGGTAACAGCGGTGAAACAGAAAGTTTATCTGCCGTTTGCCAAATGAGCTGCTGTTGTTCGTGTGGGACGAGCTCTCCTTGCCAATTGGTTACTCGATAAAATCTGAGTCGTACCGTGGCATGTGGGTAGCTAAAAATCCGCGTCAACCAGGGTGTCGCTTTCTCAAGCGTAATACCCAGTTCTTCATCCAGTTCACGAGATAGTGCTTGTAGTGGAGATTCATCCGCTTCAATCTTCCCGCCAGGAAATTCCCAGTAGCCAGCATAGGGTTTGCCCGTGGGGCGGCTAGCAAGCAAAAAACTACCATCTGGACGTACTAAAACAGCAACGGCGACTTCCACCAGTGATGAATCGGGCATTCTGTAGTTTAATCCGTTTTGGTTAATTTTTGTTGACCAGCCCAATCACGGGCAAATTGTCGAGCTACCCGTCCGTTGCGTGATCCACGTGCTAATGCCCAACGCAGTGCTTCTTGACGCGCAGGACCAGATAATCGGCTAATACCATGCTGTTTAAGCCAGTACTGAACGATCTCTAGGTATTGATCTTGATCAAATGGATAAAAAGATAACCATAGACCAAAACGTTCTGATAGCGAAATCTTTTCTTCAGTGCTTTCTCCGGGATGAATTTCACCGTCTATGTGCCGAGTTGCTAGGTTTTCATGCATGAATTCCGGGATTAAGTGACGGCGGTTAGAGGTGGCATAAACCAGAACATTGTCGGATGTAGTAGAAATGGAACCATCGAGAATGACTTTTAGTGCTTTGTATCCTGGTTCATCTGCTTCAAATGACAGATCGTCACAATACAAAATGAAGCGTTCCGAGCGCTGATCAATCAGTTCAACGATATCGGGTAAATCAATGAGTCCTTGCTTATCTACTTCAATCATACGTAATCCCTGATCAGCATAGCGATTTAGCAATGCCTTGATCAGAGATGATTTTCCGGTACCGCGTGCACCAGTTAGTAATACATTATTAGCTGGAAAGCCCGAAACAAATTGCCGGGTATTACGATCCAGTATTTTTTTCTGCTCTTCAATATTGAGTAGTTCATTCAGGGTGATCGTATGTGGGTGGTTGATTGCCTGAAGAAAGCCGGTGTTACCCTGTTTACGCCAACGAAAGGCGATATGTGCACCGAGATCAGCGTGTCGTGCCTGGGCAGGGAGCATATTCTCGATACGTGTCAGTAATTGTTCAAGATGTTGAAAAAGTTGTTCAGAATTGTTCATGTTTAGCTGCGGTAATCAGCGTTGATTTTTACGTAATCGTAGGAAAGATCGCAAGTCCAGATTGTGATGGCTGCTTTTCCTCGGTTAAGTTTTACCCGGATAGTGATTTCTGGCGCTTGCATGATATGTTGTCCATCTTCTTCACGATAACTTGTCGCGCGTCCACCATGTTCGGCCACCAAAATGTCGCCCAGATAGAGTTCAAGCTGATTGACGTCCAGATCTTCAATCCCTGCATAACCAATGGCGGCTAGAATCCGTCCTAAATTGGGGTCGGATGCAAAGCAGGCTGTTTTAATCAATGGGGAATGAGCAATGGCATAGGCAACCTGGCTACATTCTGCTTCAGTTTTGCCATTTTCCACTTGTACGGTAATGAATTTGGTGGCTCCTTCGCCATCTCGTACGATCATCTGTGCAAGTAGCATGGCTACTTCAGTAATGGCCGTTAGCAGCTTGGCAAATCCGGGGTCAGCAGATGTGGTAATCGGATGGTGTTTTGCCTGATTAGTGGCCATGAGGATGAGCGCATCATTGGTGGAAGTGTCGCCATCGACAGTGATGCGGTTAAAGGATTGGTTGACCGCATAGCGGATCAGATCATTCAACAAAGGTTGTGTAATAGTTGCATCCGTGGCGATGTAGCCAAGCATCGTTGCCATGTTGGGATGTATCATACCTGAACCTTTTGCAATGCCGGTGATAGTGACAGTAACGCCATCTAGTTGGATTTGCCGGGAAACACCTTTAGGCACAATATCAGTTGTCATGATCGCTTGGGCGGCAGCAAACCAGTTGTCTGGTGACAAATTTGCGACTGCTGGGGGTAGGCCAGCAATAATTTTTTCTACCGGGAGCGGTTCCATAATCACACCAGTAGAAAATGGCAAAATTTGTTGAGGTTGGCAGCCGATGAGTTCTGCTAGCGCAGTGCAGGTAGCGTGTGCATGGGCGATGCCAGATTGACCTGTGCCAGCGTTGGCATTACCTGTGTTTACGACTAATGCATGGATTGGGAGTGGATCTGCAAGATGCAATCGGGCAATCGTTACTGGCGCAGCACAAAACCGGTTTTGAGTAAAAACGCCAGCAATTTGTGTATTTTCAGCAAGTTGAATAACTAATAGATCTTTCCGGTTGGACTGTTTAATACCTGCTTCTGCTGTACCCAGTAATACACCTGGGACTGGTAACAGTTGTTCAGGGAATAGAGGTGAAATATTGACTGGCATGAACGAAAATTTATAAAAAAACGCTATCGTAACCTATCTCGTGTAGAAATCATCGGGTTGGCTAAAATTATTCTACTTACTAAATAAAACTATTAAATGGCGTTTCACGAGCGCTTTGTTAAAATAACAACTTTTTGGCAGATTTGGATATATTCTGGACTTGGCTATGGAATCAACTTTTCTAGTAGACAACATGTTTTTTATCATTGCAGCCATGCTAAGTGGAGGTATGTTGCTATGGCCGCTAATTGCACCTAACGCTATTCGTGAAATTGATTCAAAACGGGCGATTCGACTCATTAATTATGAAGATGCGCTGGTGCTGGATGTGAGAGATGAAAGCGAGTATGCCGGAGGGCACCCACCGAATGCAGTTCATATTCCGGTAGAACAACTGGGGGAGCGCTGGCATGAATTAGAAAAATTTAAGGATAACCCCGTTGTTATCATTTTTACTCCCGGATTGCGACCGGGTAAAGCTGGTGCTATTTTGCGTAAGAATGGTTTTAAGAAAGTTTTTAATCTGAATGGTGGTATTGAAACCTGGCAACGTGAAAATCTTCCATTAGTAAAAAGATAATGGATAAGAATGGCGTGAGGAGAGTGGTTAATGCCTAAAGTGGTGATGTATGTATCGGGGTTTTGCCCCTACTGTACTATGGCAGAAAAATTGTTGCGTGCGAGGGGGGTAGAGGAGATTGAAAAAATTAGAGTAGATCTACAGCCTGAGCAGCGAACCGAGATGATGCAGCGTACCGGGAGACGAACGGTTCCGCAGATCTATATTGGGCAAACCCATGTTGGCGGATATGACGATTTGTCAATGCTGGATCGACAAGGTAAATTAGCCAAGCTACTAGCTGATTGAACAGTTGCTTGTTTCTGCCTGTAATGGGAAGCTGGCTTATTTTTTAATGTATTTAACTGGAATGAACTATGACTGAACCACAACAACAGCAGCCCGTTTTTGTTATTGAAAAAATATACGTTAAGGATTTATCGTTGGAAATTCCGAATGCTCCCAAAATTTTTTTAGAGCGGGAAGCTCCGGAGATTAATCTTCAGTTGGCAAGTAGCGATAGCGTCATCGAAGGAGAGATTCACGAAGTAATTGTGACCGCAACTGTTACGGCGCGACTGAAGGAAAAGGATAAGGTTATGTTTCTGGTGGAAGCGCAGCAGGCAGGTATTTTTCGGATACAAAACGTTCCTGGAAATGAAATCGAGCCCGTATTAAACGTACTCTGTCCCAATATTTTATTCCCGTATTTGCGTGAAACAGTTTCGGACACGGTCACTCGTGCGGGATTTCCTCCCGTAATCCTTAATCCAGTTGATTTTGGGGCAATTTATCATCAGAAAAAGCAGCAGACGGCGACGCAATCTAATCAATCTACGGATAATACCACTAGGCATTGATTCATGAGATTGTTGTCCTTTCGTATCGCTTTTATTGCAGCTAGCCTGTTATTTTCCTTGTTATTTTTTTCTTGCAAGGTTAGTGCGCAATCAGCTAGTCAGAATGAATTTCTATCAATCGCGGTCCCTGCCACTATTTTGTATGATGCACCCTCACTTAATGCTGAGAAATTATATGTGGCAAGTGTAAATTTACCATTGGAAGTAATGGTAAAAGTGGTGGGATGGGTAAAGGTACGCGATTATCACGGGTATCTTGGCTGGGTGGAGGATAAAAATCTTAGTCCCAAACGGTTTGTGATCGTTAATGCTCCTGTTGGTAGTGTTTACCAATCTCCTGATCAGGCTTCGGCAGTAGTATTTCAAGTACAGCAAGATGTTGTATTGGAATGGCAAGGTGCTGCTGCAAATGGGTGGGTAAAGGTAAAACACCAGGATGGTCAGATCGGTTATATCAAGACTGATCAAATCTGGGGAATATGAATATTGCTGTCCTTGGTGCCGGTGCCTGGGGGACTGCACTAGCAATTTACCTGTCGGCTCACCATCATGTAACGCTGTGGACCCGCAATACGGAGCATTTAGCAGAGTTGGCTGCTTCACGAGTGAACCAGCGCTATTTACCTGAGCAATATTTACCAGATGCTATTCATTTCGCTTTTACGCTAAGCGACGCACTGGAGCGAGCGGAGCTGGTTTTGGTAGTGGTCCCGGTTGCAGGGTTACGTGCAACTTTGCAGCAAGTGGCTGCCTTAAACCAGTCGTTGCCACTGATTTTATGTTGCAAGGGATTTGAATCAGGCACGGGAAAACTTCCTTGTCAGGTAGTTAAGGATAGCTATTCGATAGATATGACTTGTGGAGTGTTGTCTGGTCCCAGTTTTGCTTGGGAGGTGGCTATGGGGCTGCCAACGGCGTTGACACTGGCTGCTGATAACGATACTTTTGTCAGGCGGATTGCGGGCGAGATTCATACTACAAACTTACGTGTTTATTCTAGTAATGATGTAATTGGTGTTGAGGTTGGCGGAGCGCTCAAGAACGTTATCGCAATTGCTGCCGGAATTTCGGATGGGCTCGCATTGGGTAATAATGCAAGGGCTGCGTTAATTACGCGTGGGTTAGCGGAAGTTACGCGATTAGGTGTGGCGCTGGGTGGATGTAGAGAGACTTTTACCGGTTTATCAGGGATAGGTGATCTGATTCTGACATGTACCGGTGATTTGTCGAGAAATCGTCAGGTAGGAATGATGCTTGCTGCTGGAAGACAGTTACCGGAAATTTTAGCTAAAATCAAGCATGTGACTGAGGGTGTGTATACAGTTAAGGAAGCATACGAAATGGGTGAGCGATTAGAAATTGATATGCCTGTAACTCAGGCAGTTTATAATATTTTATATAAGCAAATCCCAGTTAAGCGTGCAATCAGGGAAATGCTTAATCGTGAACCGGGCGCCGAAGTAAGCTGAAGATAAGTGGAGCTGAAATAATATTTTTCTACTTGAATAGAGCGAGAATTTATTAAAATTCAAGATAAATACTTGACCGCCGTAAAATGGCTTGATATAAGGGTTTCTACAGAATTGTCTGTGAAAAAAGAGGTATTTTCCTGCAACCTAATGAAGCAAAATAAAGGGGAACTTTATGAATAAATCCGAACTCATCGAAGCGATTGCTCGTCATGCCGATATTACAAAGGCAGAGGCAGGTAACGCACTGGATGGCGCATTGTCTGCAATTAGGGATGCGCTTAGCAAGAATGACAGCGTCACCTTGGTAGGTTTTGGAACTTTTAAGGTTGGGGAACGGGCGGCTCGTACAGGGCGTAATCCTCGTACCGGCGCTGAAATAAAAATTAAAGCTGCTAGGGTGCCTAAATTCACCCCTGGTAAAGCGTTAAAAGATGCTGTAAACTAGCGCTCCTTCGATAGCAAAGAAAAGATCGGTGGATTGGGGTGCTTAGCTCAGCTGGTAGAGCGTCGCCCTTACAAGGCGAATGTCGGCGGTTCGATCCCGTCAGCACCCACCAAAAGCATCGTTGGATAAATGGTAGTTGAGTTGTTTAGTTAAGCTCTTATTAAGAATAAGGAGCTTATAAGGAGTGGTAGTTCAGTTGGTTAGAATACCGGCCTGTCACGCCGGGGGTCGCGGGTTCGAGTCCCGTCCACTCCGCCATGTTATTTGTTGTATGTAATATCCAACCATGACGGTATAGTATCTTTTCTTCCCTCAGTTTTTCTCTATTTCCTTTTTTTCGAGTATTTACCGTGTTTGATTTTGTAAATCAAAAAAAGACGATAGTTCAGATCGTACTTTTTATTGCCCTCTTGCCATTCCTGTTTTGGGGGGTAGAGTCATATCAGGGCATGGGTGGTGCTGGCGATGTTGCATCTGTTGATGGCGAGAAAATCAGTCGTCAGGAATATGAACAAGCTTTACGTAATCAACAAGAAAGTCTGCGTAATATGCTGGGGGATAATTATGATGCCAGTTTGTTAGAGAATCCGCAGATGCGTTCAGCAGTCCTAGAAAATCTGATTCAGCAAAAGTTGTTGCGTCGCGAGGCAGATCAAGTTGGATTAGCCGTATTGGATTCTCGTTTGACTGCTGAAATTCAAAATATTGATCTTTTTCACGAAGATAATAAGTTTTCGTATGAGCGTTATCGTGAATTGCTTCAGCGTCAGGGAATGACGCCCGCAATGTTTGAAGCAAGATTGGCGGGTGATCTTATGAGACAACAGCTGATAGAAGGGATTACAGCTAGTGCGATTACCTCTAAAACAGCTGCTAAAAAGATCGCTACATTAAGTGAAACGAAATATGAAATTAACCGGATTGTAATCAATCCAGAACAATATATTAATCAGGTTACGCCTGACGAAACAGCTATCCAATCGTATTATGATAGCCATCGTCAAGATTTCACGTTACCGGAACGAGTTCGAGTTGAATATGTTGTATTGTCTTTGGATGAATTGGCCAAACAAGAGCAGGTTTCTGATGAAGAAATCAGAAAATATTTTGATGAACATCAAGATGAGTTTGGCCGAGCTGAGGAACGTAGAGCTAGTCATATATTGTTGACTGTTCCAGCGGGTGCGACAGAAGAGCAGAAAGCATCGATTAAAGCTAAAGCAGAACAAATTTTAGAGCAGGTGAAGCAAGATCCGGAGAAATTTTCGGAATTAGCCAAAGAATTATCAGAAGATCCAGGTTCAGCAAAAGTGGGAGGAGATCTCGGCTTCTTTGCGCGAGGTTTGATGGTCAAGGCTTTTGAGGATGTGGTATTTGAGATGCAGCCGGATGAAATACGCGGACCGGTAGAAACACCATTTGGTTTTCACATCATCAAATTAACAGCAGTAAAAAATGCAGATGTTTCCAACTTTGATGATGTCAAGGAAAATATCAAACAAACGCTCCAACGTCAGAAAGTGGCAGAAAGATTTGGAGAAATGTCAGAAGATTTTAGCAATATTGTTTATGAGCAAAGTGATACGTTGCAGCCAGTAGCACAAATGTTTAATTTATCGGTTCAGCGAAGTGACTGGATTGATCACAGTTCCAAGGAACCTTCCGTGATTGCAAATGAACGTATGCTTCAAGCCATTTTCTCAGATAGCGCTATCCACGATCATTTCAATACGGAAGCGATTGAGGTGAAACCCGATACCTTCGTTTCAGCGAGAGTACTGGAACATCGTCCTGCTAGCGCGCAATCAATTGGTTTAGTGAGGGATAAAATTATTGAAATCCTGAAGCGACAGCTTGCAGTAGAGGCTGCCGAGGAGGAAGGTAAGCAGAAACTTGCTAAATTACAAGCGGGAGAAGCAGATGAAACTTTGGAATGGGGTGAGCCAATAGAAATTTCTTATATCCAGAGAAAAGGAGAAGATGAAGAAATTTTGCATGTACTCTTTCAAGCTAATATAGAAAAACTTCCTGCTTATACTGGGGTTAAAACCAAGAAAGGCGACTTTGATTTGATCCGAATTAATGAGGTGAAAATACCGGCTGCTGATAAAGAAGAATCTTCTCAACAGGCGCTTATCAACCAATTACAGCAAGTACATGGTCAAGAAGAGCTTAATGCTTATCTTGCAGGACTTAGACAGCGTGCTGAAGTGAAGATCCAACCGATTGAAGAAAACGACTGATAAACAGAGCAGTAGCCATTAGGCTACTGCTAATCAGTATCTAAATTAAACGCAACAGTATTAAATCCGGCATCAACATAAGTAATTTCACCTGTAATGCCACTTGCTAGCTCACTGCAAAGAAAAGCTGCTACATTACCTACTTCCTCAATAGTCACATTTCTTTTTAACGGGGCAACTTTCTCAGCGTAGCCGAGCAATTTACCAAAATTACCAATTCCAGATGCGGCCAATGTTTTGATTGGTCCGGCTGAAATGGCATTTACTCTGATTCCTTGCTTACCAAGGCTCGAAGCCATGAATCGGACATTAGCTTCCAGGCTTGCTTTTGCTAATCCCATTACGTTGTAGTTTGGCATAACACGAACGGCACCTAGGTAACTGAGTGTCAGCAAAGTAGCGGATCTTCCCTGCATGAGTGGTAAAGCAGCCTTAGCCAATGCAGCAAAGCTGTATGAACTGACATCGTGCGCAATATGAAAAGCTTGCCGATCAACACTTTCCAGATAATCTCCGGTTAGCGCTGAGCGCGGAGCAAAAGCAATGGAATGTACAATGCCATCCAATCCATCCCAGTGATTTGCTAGTTCGCTAAAACAGCGGTCGATTTCTTCATCTTGGCTGACATCACAACAAAATAGTAGGTTGCTATTGAACTCTGCAGCCAGTTTCCCAACACGTTCACGTAAATCTTCTGTCTGATAAGTAAATGCTAGTTTTGCACCTTCACGATGCATTGCCTTGGCGATACCATAGGCGATGGATCGGTTGCTAAGTAGACCTGTAATCAGAATTTGTCGATTAGCTAAAAATCCCATAGTAGGCAACTCCAAGTAATTGTTTATTTTTTGGATATATCACTTCTGTTCGATACTGTTGATGCTGTCCTGGTATAACCAGGTCGTACATTTTATCATTGCTTATACATCGCGTCTTTCTGGAAAATTTCTATAGTCTTACTCAGCTGATTTTGATCTGGTTGATAGGTTGCTTGATATAATGAAATTCTCATGCGCAAGAAGGTTTTTTATCAAACTGCACAGCCTGCCGTTTCTTAGTCAAATATCCTCATAAGTGTAGTATTTGTAGTTTTTCTGATTAATTTTCCAGTATTTCCTCGACACAATATTTTATGGCTTCTTCAATTGAATCAATATCTCTGGAAGTAACCCAAAACAAGATAGTTAATATTATTGCTACGGAACTAGGAGTGGCTGCACAGCAAATCAGTGCCGCAGTTACTTTGTTAGATAATGGTGCTACTGTTCCTTTCATCGCACGCTACCGTAAGGAAGCCACTGGTAATCTGGATGATACCCAGTTACGTTTGCTGGAAGAGCGCTTGATCTATCTACGTGAATTGGAAGAGCGACGACAAGTTATCCTGGCTTCAATCGAAGAACAAGGCAAGTTGACGGTTGAATTACGCCAATTAATCGAACAAGCTGCAACTAAACAATTATTAGAGGATATTTATTTACCCTACAAGCCGAAACGTCGGACAAGAGCGCAAATTGCACGTGAAGCTGGATTAGAGCCATTAGCTGATGCATTGTTGACCAATCCATCACTTGACCCTGAGCAGGAGGCCATAAAATATATCAAAGTGATACCTGCAGCTGAAGGAGTAGAAGCAATCAACATTCCTGATGTGAAAACAGCACTTGAGGGTGCACGCGATATTTTGGCTGAGCGTTTTGCCGAGACAGCTAATTTACTCGCTACGTTGCGTAATAAACTTTGGCGGGACGGTGTGGTAACAGCTACGGTTATCACGGGGCAGGAAATGGCAGAGGAAGAAAAATTTCGTGACTATTATGCCTACAATGAACCGATACGGTTGATTCCATCTCATCGCGCGTTGGCTTTGTTTCGTGGTCGTGCGCTGGGCGTGCTTAGAATTGATCTGGATCTGGATGAAACAGCACATGAAGCGCTACCACATCCCTGCGTTAATATGATTGCAGCGTATTTTGGTATTGAGAATCGTGGACGAAAGGCAGATAAATGGTTGGAAGAAGTTTGCCAGTGGGCGTGGCGTGTCAAAATCCATTTGCATCTTACAACCGAATTATTGTTACAAGTACGTGAAGCAGCAGAAACTGAAGCAATCAAGATTTTTAGTCGTAACTTGCGTGAATTATTGTTAGCTGCACCAGCAGGATCAAAAGCGGTGCTTGGTCTTGATCCAGGTTATCGTACTGGGTGTAAAGTTGCGGTGGTAGATGCAACAGGCAAACTGCTGGAAACAACAACGATTTACCCACATCAACCACAGAATAAATGGCAAGCATCATTGGCTCAACTTGTCCAACTGATATTGCATCATGGCGTTGAGTTGATTTCCATCGGTAATGGAACAGCAAGCCGAGAAACTGACAAATTGGCGGATGAGGTTATCCGATTAGTGGCTGAGCGGCGCCCGGAATTGAAGTTAATCAAGGTGGTTGTGAATGAAGCGGGTGCCTCGGTTTATTCCGCTTCCGCTCTGGCAGCAGCAGAATTTCCTACGTTGGATGTTAGTTTACGTGGAGCTGTTTCTATTGCCAGACGATTGCAGGATCCATTAGCAGAGCTAGTCAAGATCGAACCTAAATCAATTGGCGTGGGTCAGTATCAGCATGATGTGAATCAACGAGCTTTGGTGCGTTCGCTAACTGCTACGGTTGAGGATTGTGTCAATGCGGTAGGGGTGGATGTTAATACAGCTTCAGCATCGCTATTGGCACAGGTTTCCGGTCTTAATCGTGTACTAGCCCAGAATATTGTCAATTATCGTGATGCCAATGGTCCATTTCCCAATCGACAGATACTTCGTAAAGTACCGCGCTTGGGAGATAAAACATTTGAGCAAGCTGCAGGCTTTCTGCGAATCATTGATGGAGATAATCCATTAGATCGCTCCGCTGTTCATCCTGAGGCTTATCCGGTAGTAGAGCGCATTCTGGCGCGCCTAAATAAAGGAATTAGCCAGGTGATGGGTCACCCGGAAACACTTAAGGAATTGGTTGCTGAGGAATTTGTTGATGAAAGCTTTGGTTTGCCAACAGTACATGATATTTTGTCCGAATTGGAAAAGCCTGGTCGCGATCCACGACCAGAGTTTAAGACTGCCACTTTTCAGGATGGAATTGAATCGCTGGCTGATTTGCAACCAGGGATGGTTTTGGAAGGCGTGATAACCAACGTGGCAGCTTTTGGTGCATTTGTTGATATCGGCGTGCATCAAGATGGTTTAGTACATGTTTCCGCCCTAGCAAATAAATTCGTCAAAGATCCACATGAGGTGGTCAGGCCAGGGCAAATTGTGAGGGTGAAGGTATTGGAAGTGGATATCGCACGTCAGCGTATCAGCCTAACCATGCGATTGGATGATCGGTCTGAAGCAGCCGGTCAGCCAGTGGTAGGTGATAAAATACAAAAAAACCAGCTGAACCATCGTCAGCAATCCCGGTCTAATTTCAGGCGATCACAAACAGCGACTTCTAAAACCAATAAGGTTGCCCCCGTTAGTGCGCTAGCACTTGCATTAGCGCGAGCACAAGAGAAGAAATAACTTATAGAAAGCGCAGCGTATCGGTAAATGAATCGATGATTGGCTAGCTGCACATTATGGTTGTTTCGGACTCTTTAGTGATCAGGATTACTAGCGATGGCAATGGCTTTTGACAGGTGATTTTCCCGAACCTGCGTACGTTTGCCGAGTGCTACGATTACTACCACAAGTATTGCGACCAGCCAGGTAACCATATCAGCGTGCTCTCCCAGTAACCATACTGATGCGATAATAGTAATAAATGGTTGCAATAGTTGAGTTTGGCTGACTTTAGCTATGCCACCGAGTGCGAGCCCATGATACCAGGGAAAGAAGCCAAGATACTGGCTGATGACGGTAAGATAAATGAACCCAATCCAGGATTCCGTAGGTAGATTCAATGTAACCGGCGCAGAAAGTATGGTTGGAATGATCAGAACAGGGAAAGAAAAAACCAATGCCCATGAAATAACCTGTGGTCCTCCTAATGATTTGGATAATCTTGCTCCCTCTGCATAACTGACGCTGGCACAGATTACGGAACCAAATAGAGCTAGGTCAGCTAGATGAAGCATTCCTCCTGCTTGGTTAAGTGAATAACCCACTACTACTGCTGCGCCGATTAGTGCAAATAACCAAAATCTGCTGGAGGGTCGTTCGCCAGAAAATAATGCAGCGGCAACAGCGGTTGCTAATGGAAAAATACCGAGTACCACTCCGCCATGAGAAGCATCTACGTAACAGATCGCCCAGGCGGCCAACAGCGGGAAACCGATAACTGCGCCGATAGCAACGATTGCTAACCCTTTCGCTTCTTCACGCGTTGGTAAACGTTGATGAGTCGCACGGAGAAAAATAATTGCCAACAGCGCCGCGCCAGTTCCTCGACCTAGTGCAACAAAAATTGGATCAAGTGCTGCAACTGCTGCACGCATAGCTGGCAGCGTCAATGCAAATAAAATGACGGCGATGAGACCGTAGCAATACCCAAGATTTTCGTTGCGTGTATTTGTCATGAAAGTGATAGTGATTGGTTTGTCTAGCTTGTGAAAACTCAGACAAGCTTAATGAGTCCTGGGTAAAGTGCAACCAGCGCCAGCGCTAGTACCTGTAGCAGAATGAATGGGATAACGCCTCGATAAATATCTAGGGTAGTGACGGTGGGTGGCGCTACACCGCGCAGATAGAATAATGAAAAACCAACTGGTGGGGTGAGGAAAGAGGTTTGCAAGTTCAGTGCAACCAAAATGCCAAACCAAAGTGGATCAATTCCAAGCTTGATCAGCAAAGGTGTGATCATGGGGATAAAAATATAGGCGATTTCAACAAAATCGAGAAAAAATCCCAGCAAAAAGATAATCAGCATCATTAACAGGATAAATCCCCATTTTCCACCTGGTAAATGTTGCAACAATAATTCAGCAGCTTCATCTCCTCCTGTATAAGTAAATACCATGGAGAAGAATGTAGCTCCCGCTAGGATAGTAAATACCATGGTTGTAATCTTAGTTGTTTCCATGGCAACCTGGTGCAACATGCTGATTTTAAATTTCCTATTGAGTGTAGCGAGTACAATTGCGCCTACTGAGCCCATGGCCGCAGATTCAGTAGGCGTAGCAATACCGATAATGACAGTTCCGAGTACAATCATGATCAATGAGAGTGCTGGTATGATTGTTTTAAGAGTATGCCAATATTGTTGAATGAGTGAACTTTCTTTGTTAGGAATAGCGGGGGCAGTTTCTTTTCTAAGCCAGGCTAATATTAGACAGTAGAGGATATAAAGGCCAACTAGTAGCAGACCTGGAATCAATGCCGCACGGAAAAAGTTACCAACAGGTCGCTGGAGTACGTCTCCCATGATAATTAGCACAATCGAAGGTGGGATAATCTGTCCAAGCGTGCCAGATGCGCAAATTACTCCAGTAGCTAACCGTTTGTCGTAACCGTATTTCAGCATGATAGGTAAAGCAATTAACCCCATGGTGATAACGGAAGCTCCAACCACACCGGTGGCTGCTGCAAGCAGCATACCAACGATAACTGTTGATACTGCTAAACCACCCCGAATACGCCCAAATAGAGAGCCCATGGCTTCCAACATACTTTCCGCGATGCCAGATTTTTCCAGAATTAATCCCATGAAAATAAATAAGGGGACAGCCATCAGCGTGACACTGGTCATAATCGAGTGCATGCGCTCAGCAACCATCAGGAAGAGATCCAACCCCTCGAAATACAAGCCATAAAATAATGCGACGCCCCCGAAGGTGAACGCGACTGGGAACCCAAAGGTCAACATAATCAGGCAGACTAGGAACATGGATAGTGCAATCATTGGGTGGCTACGCTAAAAAATAGGGATTTGCTGGCGACAGAATCATGTGTTTTTTTGTGGTGGAGCGGCATAATCCGTCAAAGAGGGGTCGCACTTGCTTGTTAATAAGCGGATGTTACGCAGAATTTCTGCTAGCGACTGGATGAGTACCAAGCCGTAACCAATGGGAAGTAGTGCTTTAAATGCAAAGCGATAAGGAAGTCCTCCGGGATCGCTGGATACTTCCTGCAATTGGTAGGAATAGCTGACAAAATCCCATGAACTATAAAGTATTAACGTGCACATGGGAATGACAAAAATAGTATATCCACAAATATCAATAACTGCCTTGCGGCGTGGTTTTAGATGCGCATAAATGATATCCACGCGCACATTAGCATCTTCGCGTACTACATAAGCAGCTCCTAGCAGAAATATGGCAGCAAACAAGTGCCATTCCAGCTCTTGCATGGCAATTGAGCCACCATGAAAAAAATAACGCGTAATGACGTCAATAAATACTACACCGATCATAAGTATGCATAACCAGCCTGCCAACCAGCCTATAACTCCGGAAATTTTATTGATCAGGCGTTCCAGTTTATACAAGCTTTCCATTGGGATGCTTCAGTTGATTTAATGACATTGATGTATTGATAGTTAATTATTTTTGTTGATCGAATAGGTTTAATGGCCAGCAACAGTCATACGTTCAATGAGTAACGAACCACATTGACGTGAGCCGCGGATGATGACGTCGTTACCAACAGCGATAATCCCGGCCAACATTTCTTTCAAGTTGCCGGCAATTGTGATTTCTTCAACGGGATAGCTAATTTCACCATTTTCTACCCAGAATCCGGCAGCACCTTGAGAGTAATCACCAGTAACAAGGTTAACACCATGACCGAGCAATTCGGTAACGAGTAATCCTGTACCCATTTGCTTCAATAGCGCATCGAATGACAACGATACATTATTTTCTAGAATCAGATTATGACTACCGCCAGCGTTACCTGTAGAGCGCATACCAAGTTTACGTGCTGTGTAGCTGCTGAGAAAATAACCTTGTACGATTCCGTTTTCCACCACCTTACGTGCATGGGTTGCGACACCTTCGTCATCAAATGCACAGCTAGCTAAGCCTTTGGGTAAATGCGGTAATTCACTGATTTGAATAGTGGCTGGAAATATTTGTTTGCCAATGCTATCTAGCAGAAAGGAGGATCTACGATATAGGCTACCACCACTAATTGCTCGAGTGAAATATCCCAGTAGACTAGAGGAAAGTGGAGATTCAAACAGTACCGGTACTTCACAGGTGGCGATTTTTCTGGCGCCGAGTCGTGCCAGTGCGCGTTTGCCGGCTTTTTTGCCAATTTCTTCAATCGTTTCAAGGTCACTAGCTGCGCGTGCAACGCTGTACCAGTAATCACGCTGCATGTTATTTTGCTCCCCGGCAATTACTGCACAACTGATACTGTGGCGCGATAATGGATAACCTGCATTAAAGCCGTGACTGTTAGCGTAGACAAACCGAGAAGCACCAACAGATACACTAGCGCCTTCTGAATTGGTGATGCGCTGATCAGTTGCCATAGCAGCCGCTTCACATTGGCGGGCTAGTTCAATCGCTTCTTCAACAGGTAACTGCCATGGATGATACAGATCTAGATCAGGGAAAGTGGTCGCCAGCAAGTCTTTATCCGCTAATCCCGCATAGCGATCTTCGGTGGTATAACGAGCAATCGACAAAGCAGCGGAGACAGTTTCACGAATAGCCTGTGGAGAAAAATCTGAACTACTAGCGTTACCCCGCTTATATCCAATATATACAGTAACAGATAATCCTTTGTCACGTGTGTACTCGATAGTTTCTACTTCTCCTCGACGCACGGTAACATTTTGACCGGAACCATCAGAAACATGCGTTTCACAAGCATCTGCTCCTCCCTTGCTGGCAAGTATCAGCACGTCATTTGCAATTTGCTGCAAAGTTTCGTATGGATAGGTGAATGGCTGTTGTGCTGCTAAGTGATGACTAACGTTATTCATGTAAATTGAGGTTGGAGCTGATGGATTGTGACATTAAAAATAGACAGTTTCAAAGCGTTGAGACTACCCCGATTAAAAATAGAATAAATAATAATGGCGGGCTTGATGCATCGTTAACGATATAGCTCTGTTATATATTTCCTTTTACCCAGTTTACTGAGGTTTCACAAACCAGGTTATGATAACAGTTTATTAACTGTTCTCGATAACGTGTGATTGTGTCTAACCATTCGCAGGAAATTTCTGATTCCGATTTTGAATCTCGACCGAGTAAAACTCGGCTTAAACAGGAAATGCATGCACTACAAGAATTGGGTGAGCGATTAGTTGAGCTTGACCCAACAAAAATAGTCGAGCTAAATCTTCCAGAGAAACTGATAGACGCATTGCTTGCTGCTCGTAAAATGACCAGTCATGGCGCACGCCGTCGCCAGATACAGTTTATTGGTAAATTGATGCGCACAATTGATCCAGCTCCTGTGCAGGCAAGATTACATGCATGGCAGCATTCTAGTATGCAACATACCGCATGGCTACATCAGCTAGAGCGTTGGCGTGATCGTTTGATCAACGATGAGGTGACCATTACAGAATTCCTGCAGCATTATCCGCAAGCTGACATTCAGCAATTACGCACTTTGCTGCGTAATATTGAAAAAGAGAAACTTGCTGGCAAGCCTCCTAAAAGTTTTCGCGCTTTGTTTCAGTTGTTACGGCAAATTATTCCGGAGACACCTACGTAAGTGACGCTTAGTAAGCATAATTATTGCATCATCAATGCTGTAAATATGTAGTTATCCAGTAAAAGTATCATTACCCAAATTGAGCAAAAAATTTTGATTTATCTATTGATTTAAGGAGATACATAGATGTGGTTGAGAGTGATAGTAGGCTCAATATGCTTAATGTTCATGACTTTGCCTATGGCATCATCAGCCAGCCAACCAGCTGACACTCGAGTGACAGCAACTAAGTGCACAGGCTGTTTGTGCCCCGGTAATCCTTGTCAGCTTTGTCGGCTGCCTCCGCATTCTGATGATCCTATCCCTGAAAACGAACCGGAAACCTGTCGTGCTGTGCGTGAAGCTGTTCCACCAGCACCATTTGAGCCGGGAGAAAATGAATATTTTGCTAATTTGGATAAATCGACGATGGCCTGTATTCGTAGTGGTGGTGATGTTATTCGCAATGTGCGTCGAGCAGCAGGTTATCCAGCACGGGTGTATTGCAAACCAGATCTTTCCCGTCGCTAAAATTTCGTATGAGAGTAATTACCTTGAATCTGAATGGTTTGCGTTCTGCAGCTAGCAAAGGATTATTTGACTGGTTGCCGAAGCAAAGCGCAGATATTGTCTGTGTGCAGGAACTGAAGGCGCAAGAAGCCAATATTACCCCTGCCATGCGTACCCCAGATAATTACACCGGCTATTTCCATTGCGCTGAACGAAAAGGTTACAGCGGCGTGGGAATTTATACACGCCACGTACCGGATAATGTTATAGAAGGTACTGGTATTGCGGAAATCGATACAGAAGGGCGTTTTTTACGAGTGGATTTTGGTAATTTGTCAGTAATTTCAGTTTATTTACCTTCTGGTTCCAGTGGAGAACATCGTCAGGCTGCCAAATTTTTCTTCATGGAACAATTTTTCCCGATGTTGCAGTCATTAGCTGATTCTGGACGAGATGTGTTGCTGTGTGGTGACTGGAATATTGCACATAAAGAAATCGATCTCAAAAACTGGCGTTCTAACCAGAAAAATTCTGGGTTTCTACCGGAAGAACGTGCCTGGTTATCTGCTGTGTTTGATGAATTGAAATGGGTGGATGTATTTCGCACAATTAATCCAGAGCCGGAACATTATACCTGGTGGTCTAATCGAGGACAGGCTTGGACCAAGAACGTAGGCTGGCGAATTGATTATCAGATTGCCACACCAGATCTGGCACGTACGGCAACGAATGTTTCAATTTACAAGGACGAGCGTTTTTCTGATCACGCACCGCTAATCATCGACTACGATTTCAGCTTATGAAGTCAAACACGTACGCTGATTGGGTACAGGCGTTGCGTATTTATCTGCATCCACGCGTGCTGGGTATGCTCACGCTAGGATTTTCTGCTGGCTTACCTACGTTGCTGGTATTAGGTACGTTGTCCTTCTGGTTGCGTGAAGCAGGCGTTGATCGGGCAACCATCGGCCATTTGAGTTGGGTAGGTTTGGCTTATGGCTTTAAGTGGGCGTGGGCGCCACTGGTGGATCGGCTGCCATTGCCACTGTTGACCCGCTGGCTGGGGCGTCGCCGAGCTTGGCTGTTTTTGTCACAAATCTTGATTACCGTTGCGCTGATCGGGTTGGCTGGCAGCGATCCAGTCACAAATCTGTCATCAGTTGTATTTTTTGCACTGGTTGTCGCCTTTGCTTCCGCTACGCAGGATATTGCGCTAGATGCTTATCGCATCGAAGCGGTTGCGTTGCGATTGCAAGGAGCGATGGCTGCGACCTACCAGGCTGGCTATCGATTGGCAATGATTCTGGCATCAGCCGGCGTATTATGGATCGCGGCAGCGCTGGATCCTTTGCCTGGTGAATACGCTGTGAGATCTTGGAAAATTGCTTACTGGTGTATGGCTGCTTGTATGCTAGTTGGTATCATTACAACGCTGGTGATACGGGAACCAGAGGTGGCAGATGGACAAATTGCGGTAAAAATAAGCGGTCACACGTTGTTCGCACGGACCATGATTTGGTTGCGCAGTGCTGTCATCGCACCATTTCAGGATTTTTTTGGTCGTTTCGGTTGGCATGCGCTACTGATACTGGCTCTGATTGCCATTTACCGAATCTCAGATGTTGTCATGGGCATCATGAGTAATCCGTTTTATGTGGACATGGGTTACAGCAAGGATGAAGTGGCAACGATTTCCAAAGTGTATGGTGTATTGATGACGATTGTAGGAGCGGGAATCGGTGGAGTGTTGATTGCGAAAAGTGGTATTATCCGCACGCTGTTACTAGGCGCATTTTTATCAGCAGCTACCAATCTGCTATTTGTTTGGCTGGCGGGGCGAGGTCATGACGTCGGCGGTCTAATTTTTACTATTTCAGCAGATAATCTCTCTGCCGGTATCGCTTCATCTGCATTTGTCGCTTATCTCTCCGGATTGACGCATACCGCGTATTCTGCAACACAATACGCATTATTTAGCTCAGTTATGTTGTTGTTACCCAAATTCATTGCTGGTTTCAGTGGTGAATTTGTGGATGCGTATGGTTACGAATTGTTTTTTACGGGTACTGCGCTATTGGGTGTGCCAGTACTAGTACTGGTATGGAAGGCGGGTCGACTTGGCTTTGCTGAAACAACCGGTAAGTCAGCTAGAGCCTGATGCAAAGGGTTTCAGAGTATACCGTAAGCCCAGAATATTAAGAAACCTCTGTAAGGTGTTGGTGAAATGGTCAGTTCAAGTTGAAAATCGGTAAAGAAGTGGGATTTATACATTATCAATAAATATTTTGAGTCGATTTTTAACTCAGAAATGACAATGCTGGTAGTTTTACTGTCCTCCTATTACGAAGGACCGTAGTCAGTTTATATTTGACTATGTCATCATAAATCATTGGGGATTATTCGATCCTAAAATAGTTTAGTTGATAAAACTGACTGAGGCGATAGGCAGTGAGCGACTAAGGTCCGTTTTTTAGAGGAAGTTATGTTGTATGGCCAAAGCGATAAAACGCGAGAATACCGAAGAAATTGGGGAAAAATGAGACTTTCTGGTCATGATTCATTACCTGTCTTTCCAGGATATTTACCTTATGTTGCTGGCAAAGTTGCTCGAAATCATGCAGTGTACACAGATGGATGTTCGGGGTGTCATACCATTGATAGGGTAGGTTGGGTGATACTGGCATGTGTCCGGTGGCAACCTGTAGGCGGTTTCGCCAGTAACCAAAATTAGGAAAAGAGACAATCCCTTCTTTGCCAACGCGCAACATTTCTAGGATGATATTTTCAGTATTTTTCATTGCCTGAAGTGTTTGCGACAGAATGACATAATCAAATGATGCGTTTTCAAATCCGGATAAGCCGGTTTCAAGGTCGCTATGTATAACGTTGATCCCTTTTTGCATGCACATCAGGATATTGTGTGCGCTGATTTCTACGCCATAGCCGCGTACATTCAGTTTACTGCTGAGGTAGTGTAGTAGTGTGCCATCGCCGCAACCCAGGTCGAGTACGCTGGATTCTGGTTTGATCCAAGCGGCAATGCTGGCAAAGTCTGGCCGCAATGTCAGAACGGATTTATTATTTTCTGTTGTTGTCATCTTGCATAAGAACCACTAACTGGTTCTACTAGATAGAGATATTATTCATATAGGCACGTACTAGCTGGTGGTAGTAGTCATCCTGCATCAGAAAGGAATCATGCCCGTAGGTGGAAGGAATTTCTGCGTAGCTAACATTCCGCTTGTTGTCGAGTAATGCCTTAACAATCTCACGCGAACGCTCGGGAGAAAAGCGCCAATCAGAAGTGAATGAAAGCACCAAAAAATCAGCTTGTGCACGGGCAAATGCCGCGCTTAGGTTACCATCGTAATCTTGTGCTGGATCGAAATAATCCAGCGCTTTAGTCATCAATAAATAAGTATTGGCGTCAAACAAATCAGCAAATTTATCGCCCTGATAGTGGAGATAAGACTCGATCTGGAATTCTACGTCGTAATTAAATGCCAGTGAGCCGTTACGCAGTTCACGGCCAAATTTGCTGGCCATGGAATCATCTGACAAGTAGGTGATATGGCCAAGCATCCGAGCCAGGCGCAATCCGCGACGTGGATGAGTGCCATGAGAATAATAATCACCCCCATGAAAATCCGGATCAGTCAGGATTGCCTGACGCGCAACGTCGTTGAACGCGATGTTTTGTGCTGTTAATCTGGCTGAGGCAGCGATAACCGCAACATGGCGTACTCTTTCGGGTGCATCCAACGCCAGCTGCATAGCAGACATACCTCCCAAGCTGCCACCAATGACAGCAGCAAAACAATCTATACCAAACTGATCGGCAAAACGTACATAGGTTTTTGCCCAGTCGCTCGTTGTAACCAGTGGAAAATCTGGACCATAGCGTTTTCCCGTGCGCTCGTTGGTGCTGATAGGTCCGGTGGAGCCATGACAACCACCCAGGTTGTTGATACCAATTACAAAGAATTTACGGGTATCGATCGGTTTTCCCGGACCAATCATATTGTTCCACCATCCGGTATTTTTGGGGTTGTCTGCATAAACTCCTGCAACGTGGTGGCTGCCGGATAAAGCATGGCACACTAAGACCGCATTGGATCGTTCCGGATTTAATTCTCCGTAGGTTTCGTAGACAAGTTCATAGTTATCCAGCACAGCCCCACTTTTGAGGCTGAGTGGTGTATCAAAATGGATGCGTCGCGCGGCGACGATACCAATGGAGTCAGAATCTTGTATGGACATCTGAAAATAATAGGATCAACGATAGTTATGAAAAACAAACATCCATTGTATCTAATTGTGTGATTGGAAATACAACATTCCTTGAGGAAGCGATATCAGCTATTGAGCTTTTGCAGTAGTTCGTGAATCTTTTCCGGCTCGTCTTGCTTGAGTATCTTTTGCGTCAAACGGGAAACATCCGGCAAATGACTATCTAATACTGCCCGTTTGACTGTTAATAGCTGAGTGGGGTACATAGAAAACTGTCGTAATCCCATTCCTAGCAGCAGGCGGGTATATTTGGCATCTCCAGCCATTTCTCCACAAATAGAAACTGGGATACTCGTTTTATCAGCACTTTGAATAATTCGAGCCAGTAATCGCAAGATAGCAGGGTGCAGAGGATCAAATAAATGTGCGACGGTTTCGTCGGTACGGTCGATTGCTAGCGTGTATTGAATGAGATCGTTAGTGCCGATAGATAAAAAATCCAGTTTGCGCATGAATAATTCAAGGCTTAATGCAGTGGCTGGAATTTCTACCATGCAACCGATTTTGATAGTTTCATCAAATAGTTTGTTTTCATCGCGTAAGCTTTGTTTAGCAAATTCGATCATTTGCAACGTCTGATCAACCTCCCGACTGCTGGAAAGCATGGGAATCAGGATTTGAGTGTGACCCAGGTGCGAAGCGCGTAAAATTGCACGTAATTGCGTTAGAAACATGCCTGGTTCAGCTAGGCTCATACGGATGGCACGCAATCCCAGTGCAGGATTGGGCGCCATGCGGTAAGCACTCCGTAAGTTTTTATCCGCGCCTAAGTCAAATGTGCGAATCACCACAGGAGATCCATGCATACCTTTGATCACCGTAGAATAGGCTTCAAACTGTTCTTCTTCATCGGGCAGATCATCCCGGTTTAGAAAGAGGAATTCACTGCGGAACAGGCCGATTCCTGTGGCGCCGTATTCTTTTGCTTGTTCGACCTCTTGTGGTAACTCAATGTTGGCGAATAAATCGACTACAGTGCCATCTTGCGTAACTGCTGCTACAGAACGTAAACGCCAGAGCTTGCGTTTTTCCTGTTCAAGCTGATTTTGTTTCAGACGATATTCAGCGAGGATATATTTATCTGGATTGGTAATGACGATTCCTTGATTACCATCTACGATTAAATTGTCATTCTCGTGGATAAGTTGCTGGGCATGCTGCATGGCTACAATTGAAGGGATATTAAGGCTGCGCGCAACGATAGCAGTATGTGAAGTGGGTCCGCCCATATCCGTCAGAAAAGCGGAAAATTGGTGTTGTTTATACTGCATAACATCCGCGGGGCTTAAATCACGTGCTACCAGAATGCCAAAACCATCATGCTTGACGGGAGGCGGGGTATATCCTGGATGTCCGAGTAATACTTTCAGAACGCGCTCGGCGATTTGGGTAACATCACTTTTACGTTCGCGTAGGTAAGCATCTTCTATCTCTTCAAAACGCGCAATCAGTACTTCCATTTGCTGAGTGATAGCCCACTCAGCATTGCATTGCGCCTGTTTGACAATATCCAGCGCAGCTTGGGAGAACATGGGATCATCCAATAGCATTTGGTGCAGCTCTAGAAATGCGGTGAATTCGGCTGGTCCAGTTCCTGCCATAGCCGAGTTTTTTAGCGTTTCCAGCTCTAACCGTACCGTAGAGAAGGCATCATTTAACCGTGCAAGCTCTGCATCAATTTGCTCTTTTGGCAGTTGATAGTGGGGAATGTTCAGTGCTGCAGATGAAGCTAGGTGTGCGCGTCCAATGGCAATACCGTCGGATACGCCGACTCCATGCAGAATAAAGCTCATTCACCTTCCCCAAAATAATCATTGATCAGCGCTTTCAAGGCTTCCATGGCTTGAGTGGCATCAGGACCAATGGTTTCTAGTTCAACCTCTGTACCTTTGGTAGCGGCAAGTGTCATGACACCCATAATGCTTTTGGCATTAACCCGACGACCATTGCGCGTCAACCAGACTTCGCTTTCAAATGCTCCCGCCACTTGTGTCAATTTAGCAGACGCGCGCGCATGCAAACCTAATTTATTGAGGATTGTTAACGTTTCAGTTGGCATGAAGATTTCCTACGATATTTGACAAATACCTTCCCGACCACCAATCAGCGCTTTTTCCATCAACTGTGGTAGAGGAAGATGTCGATATTGCACCGCACGTAATAACATGGGCAAATTTAATCCAGCCAAGCATTCGATATGTCCATGTTGTATCAACCGGCTGGCGATATTGGCAGGGGTGGCGCCCAGAATATCCGTTAATATTAAAACGCCATCACCTTCATCTAACTGCTGGAAGGTTGTTTGTAGTATTGTTACTTCCTCATCCGGATTGGCGGCGGGAAATACAGCGTGATTGATCAGTAACGGAGGGCGTTTCCCCAGTATATGCACAATGCAATCAATCAGGCTGGCCCCCAATTGTTCATGACTAATGATCAAAATACCGATCATGGTGTGATTGACTCATTTATTTATCAAAAGTATTTCTGGATTTTACCATTCTCTTTCCATTAGGCATTTCTGGAATAGCAGTGGTTAAAAATAATTGCTACATACTATTGGAGCGTCAGGTTTAGGGTGAAATACTTTTCATCAAACTAGCTATTTCAGATCAGAGAGATTTGACAGGTGATCAATCCGATTATCATTTATAGCCAGCGTTTACGCCGAAAGTAGATCAGCATACCGATAGCGATAATAATCATCGTCCCAAGCACATAGATATAACCGAATCGCCAGTGGAGTTCCGGCATATTCCAGGGACTGGTAGTGTCAAAATTCATTCCATAGAGTCCAGTGATGAACATAAGTGGTAGGAAAATAGTTGCAATAATGGTGAGGGCTTTCATGATGTCATTCATGCGTTGACTGACTGCAGACAGATAAGTATCTAGCAAGCTATAAGCTATTTCGCGGTAGGTTTCTACGAAATCAATGATAATGACGCAATGATCGTAACAGTCACGCATGTAGAGGCGTGTGATCTCAGAGAAAAATCGTCTTTCATCATGCATAAGCTCAGCAATAATTTCGCGTTGTGGCCACCAGGCGCGACGCATCAACACTAATTCACGTTTAGCATAATGGATACGGTTGCGTGCTTCCTGGTCAGGATCATCCAGGATTTCATCTTCCAGCAGTTCCAGTTCATCTCCCAGCTTTTCAAGCAGGGGAAATCCACTGTCTACGATGACATCAATCAGCGCGTACAACAGATAATCTGCCTCTTGGGTACAAATATTGCCTACGCCACGAATGCGTTGCCGGATAGATTCAAACGTATCATCCCGATTTTCGCTGATGCTAATAAGGTAATGTTTGCCAGAAAAAAAACTGATTTGGTCAATAATCAGTGTGTTTTCATGTGTGCGGTGTACATGATTGAATACAATGAATTGATAGTTATCGTAGGCTTCAATTTTTGCTCTTGCTTCCCGATGCAGCACATCTTCCAGTGCGAGCGGGTGTAACCCAAAGAGATGGCCAAGTGTTTTGAGTTGTTCTGACGTAGGCAGACCTTGCAGATGTAGCCAGGTAACATCAGTGGCGCTTGCTTCTGGTGACTTGCATTCCGTGATCGCGATATCGTGTCGTTCCTCAATACAACCTTTTTTGTTGTAACGTATGAGCGATACTTTCGCTAATGGCGCATTGATCCTTTCTTCACCTGTTGCCAGTTCTAACGAACCAGGAGAGGTGCCTGGTCGGTAATTTCGGGTATGCTTTTTGTGTAGTTTGGCTGGGCGTGCTACGGTTTTGTGTTTCATGATAAAAAATTGATTCAGGATAGATGGCAGTTAAATTTTTTAGTTTTTAAGCGCGATTTTAATGTCGCGCTGTATTCTTCAATGGGATATTGAGCAAATTTTAATGACCATGCAATGGTGTGATAGGTGTAGCAGTTATTTTCTAATGGTTAATTAATCTTTAACTGGTATTGAAGGATGCAACAATTATTTATAGTTTTTTGCCTTCCCAATATTGTTGCTGTTGCTGAAAGTTGCTTCATCAACTAGACATACGCAGAGAGCATGCTGATCGTCATACTGGTTGTTTGGGCTGTGTTATGGGCTTTTCAGCATTGCATGCTGCGCTATGGCAGCAGAATTGGGCGGAAAGTGCTATCACTCGGTCTGGCATTCAAGCATAGGTTTGTTAGTAATCCAATGGTACGTCAATGGGTGCTCCGATATCCAAGTAGTGTCCAGTTTTTTGCGGAACGTGTTGATTATTCCCGCTTCTTTGGCCTTCCTCTGACGTTGCTAATTCTATCGCTCATCTTTACGTTGGTTTTGTTTGCTGATATTACTGAAGATGTCGTGACTGCTGATTCGATCGTTATCGTGGATCACGTGACTGCTCGGCTGGTTTCCCTGTTACGTGCGCCAGAATTTATTCCTGTTGCAATTTGGATTACAGATTGGTGTGCGCCGCCGGTAGTAGGGGTGCTGCTGATAGTAGCGTGTTTATCGCTATGGTTGATGAATCGTAAATTTGCGATTACAGGACTGCTGATCTCATTGTTGGGGGCATCTTTGCTGAGTACACTGGGAAAACTGATTTTTCAACGACTCCGACCAGATAGCGCGGTGTTGCTTGAATCCTCCTATTCCTTTCCAAGCAGCCATGCCGCGCTATCCGTTGCATTCTATGGATTTTTAGGTTATTTGCTAATTAGGTCTGTGCAGAAATGGGATGTACGCATCCGGTTATTCTGCGGCACGATAGGCGTCATGCTCCTGATCGGGCTGAGTCGAGTTGTGCTGGGTGTACATTACCTGAGCGATGTCTGGGCCGGTTATTTGATAGGCTTGCTGTGGCTAATCGTGGGCATCAGTGTAAATGAATGGCTGGCTGCAATCGGGCGAATTATCTGGAATTTGCCGGTTGATCCATACCGGAAAGCAGCAACGCACTTCATTGTGTTGACTGGAATAATCGGGGTGGCTGGCTACTTGTCTGCACGAGAGCTGACTTTCTAAAATTTCCAATAGGATTAATTGGGTGATTTAATCGATGGTTAATTGTTCGTTTCCTGTAGCAATTATGTTAGCAATATCCAGTTTTGCTTGACCATGTCAGCGTAAGTGACTGGTCCATCAAATCTTGATGGTATTTCCTCTTGTAGATCGTTTACTCAATCACATTGTAACGTGCTGTCGGTACACTGACTGATTTGACACTATTGGTAATTTCCTGCCGGATGGCAGGAGTAGTTCGTGCGTTTTTATGCAGAGAAATGATCGTCATTAAGTGTTCTCGGGTGGTCGTTGCAAAGCAACTATCAGCTCTTTCATCACAGCGCGTGCCGTGAATAAAGGATAATTTTGCCTATATAACCATCAAGGATAGGACAGAGCGGTGCGTCACTTTGATCGTTGTGCTAATAAGTAAGCTTACTTGCACTTATGAGCTCCATGCCCAGCAGAACAATCCCACAGACCAAAACAGGCCCCCATCAGCTTATTATCTCCACATTGAAGCTCAACAAGACCTAAACAAGATGTGTAACAGATATTTTTCGTTCCAGGTACTTGAGAAGGAGGTGGTGGGGTGTTTTCATCGGAAGTGGCGGCAATAATTAGTCACTCCTGAAAAAAATCTCAGTCAATTGATTTTGATAAGATATTTTGTCATTAGCGCAAATTGGTTCGACCGAAGATGCTAAAGTTATGGTTTGTTTTCTGGTCGAAATGGTGCTGATTAATGCTTACACCAACGAGAACGCTTCATCAACCCAATTTATTTGAGACGGACCTGTTACGCCAACTTGATCCGACTGATCCGCTATTGCAACTTGCCACAGCTATTCCCTGGCACGAGTTTGAAGTGGCGTTCTCAAAGCATTACACGCAAAAGAGCGGTGCTCCCAGTAAACCGATTCGGCTGATGATTGGGTTGTTGATTCTCAAACAAATGGAAAACCTGAGTGATG
>WBZO01000543.1_pt3 | contig 46511 bp, 37 predicted proteins | sample 5204261 | NCBI WGS metagenome assembly WBZO01 (sample SAMN12412400, study PRJNA552823) | activated sludge metagenome | isolation source: activated sludge from anammox sidestream of wastewater treatment plant... | place: USA: North Carolina | collected 2017-09
GTTCAAGGCTTTCGACCCGCTCTCGTTCAGCTACGGTCTCAATCCGGTCATCGTCGGCCAACAGGGCTTGATGAATATATCTGCGCGCATTCCGCTTCCGGGAGTCGGCATTCTGCATGGCCTGTCGCTGCTGACGCTGATCGGGATGGCCGCGCTCTTCCTGATCTACATTTACAAAAACAACGAAAGCGCGCGCCGCGTTGGTCACCTGGTCTTGCGCGCATCGCTGGTGTTGCAGATTGCGACCATCGCGTTGTTCTTCTATCAGGTCAAAACGATGACCAACGTCGGCTCACTGGTCAGCAGCGATCAATACTACAAGATCGGCTATCAACTGATGGGCAAGGACGCCGCCGGGCGGTCGAACGCCGCCGGTCAACCAGTTGAGAACGTCATCTCGGCTGGCGCGAACTTCGTGGCGCAGAACGGCGACGCGATGGTTCTCAACCTGCGCAGCAATCCGGTCGAGATAGCCGCGTTGTTCACGATGCTGGTAGCCACAATCTTCGTGGCGCTCTTCGGGTTCCGCTCGGAAAAGCTGCGCGAAAATCTGCCGTCACTCGAAAAGATTGACAGCCTGATTTACAAGACTGTCGGCGTGGCGTTCGCTGGCCTGGCGATTCTGCTGGTCACCGGCGCGGTCTGGGCCAACGAATCGTGGGGGCGTTACTGGGGCTGGGACTCGAAAGAGACCGGCGCGTTGGTGGCGTGGCTGGCTTATGGCGGCTATCTACACTCGCGGATCGCGCACGGCTGGTCAGGACGGCGGAGCGCCTATTTCGCGCTGATCGGCTTCCTGCTGGTGATCTTCACTTATCTGGGAGTCAGTTACATTCTGCCAGGCCTGCACTCTTACGCATAAGGGGAAAACCGGGACTCATAGGCCGAAGGGCAAAAGTCAAAAGTCGCCTGGCTCTTGGCTTTTGCCCTTTGTTTTGTCATCGCCCCACAATGATTCGATCTTTACGAGACGATCAAGACTCGCGACGCGCGCTGATCTGGCTGGCCGCTTTCGCGGCGACCGGAGTCGCGCTGATCGCGCTTTATCACGACGCCGATCAGCAGGATTCCGGCTATCATTTTTTGTTCGCTCGCTGGGCTTATCATCACCCGCATTACTTCGTCAGCGTCTGGGCGCGCCCGCTTTTCACGCTGCTCTACTCTTTGCCCGCGCAACTCGGCTACGGGGCGGCAAAATTCTTCACGGTGACCATCAGCCTTGCCGCTGCGTGGCAAACATTCCAACTCGCGCGGCAAATCAAGTTCGACCGCTCGGAGTTGGCGATCCCGCTGCTCTTCCTGCAACCATCGTTTTTCCTGCTGAGTTCGACTGTGCTGACCGAGACGCTCTTCGCGCTGGTCTTCGTCATCGCGCTCAGGCTGCATCTGTCGGGACGAATCAGGATCGGGATGATCGTCGCGTCGCTGCTGATACTCGTCCGCCCGGAAGGATTTTTTATCGGTCTGTTGTGGGGGCTGTGGATATTGCGGATTGCGGATTGCGGATTGCGGATTGCGGATCGTCCAACTTTCCGAAAGCGCCAATGGACGAATGTCTGGCGGATGTGGCGACAAATTCCGCAATCTGCAATCCGCAATCCGCAATTGTTATTGCTCGCGAGTGGAATGATCCTCTGGTGGCTGGCGGCTTATGTGATCGCGCGCGACCCGCTCTGGATAGTTCACGATTGGCCGTCCGATTGGCGGCCTGACGGCAAGGCGAACGGCACGGGGCATATTTGGAGCTATATCGTATTGCTGCCTTTGATCGTTGGCCCGTTGTTGATCGCGCCTTTTATCGCCGGATTGTGGCGGTTGCTGAAGCGGCGCGAATTCACCTGCGGCGTTTCGGCCTTTCTGGTTTTGTTCGCGGCGCATTCGTTGATGTTCTGGCGCGGGTGGTTCGGATCCGCCGGGTACGCCCGATACTTTGTTTGCGTCTCTCCGGCGATTGCGCTGATCACGCTTGCCGGATGGAACGCGTTGGCCGAGCGGCGCGCGAAGTTTTTCAACACTGCGCGAGGCTCATTAGCCGTAGTCGTGATCGCCGCCTCGTTTCTGATCTGTGTTTTTTACGTTGATGGATGGCGCTTCACGCGCGACGCGCGAGCCGTCGAGGAAATGAGCGAATGGTTCCGCGCCAACGAAAGACCCATCTCACGTTTGATCTGCAGCCAGGCTTACATGCGAATCGTCTTCGACCGCGACCAGTGGGAGAAGCCCGCGTTCACGAACGACCGCGAGCGCAATCTGGAGTTGATCCGCCAATCGCCCCGCCAAACGCTTGTCTTCTGGGACGAAGAGACCGGGCCGAAATGGTACCGTCTGCGCTCCGAGGATTTTGAATCCGCCGGTTACGTCCGGCTGCAATCACAAGCTTTCAAATTCGACGGTCTGTTTCTCAGGCTCCCGTGGAGTCATTTCGGCGGGCCGCGCTTTCAGCAGATGCATCTGCTTTACAAGAACTGAATCAGTCGCACGGAAATAAACAAGACGCAAGTAGTGGGACAATCCGGTCAATTGCCCCACTTACTTGCGCCTTTTTATAAACGACCTCACGGATCGAACTAGGGGTTGACGAACAATGCGCTGCGGAACCTCACGCTCCTGCCGTTGGGATTGACAATGTAAATGTCACGGGAGCCTGGCGTCGCCGTCGCGCTGATGGCGATATTCAGGACGATCTTGTCCTCTTCGATCGTGACGTAATTCGTGATTGAAATCCCTTCTTTGGTGAAGAGCACCACGGAACCCGAATTGAAGCCGGTTCCGAGCAGAGTCAATGTTACGGTGGTGTCTCTTTCGACCCTGTTCGGAGACGCTGAGGTCGCGGTCAGTGGTCGCGGCTCGACTTCGAAGGCCATCGGCTGCGTGATCGTCAGGCCGTCCTTGCTGTCGAAGGCCACTAGCCTGATCGAATGGGGGCCGACCGCGAAATTGACGGTTGCGAGCGCTCCGTGCGCAACCAAAACATCGTAGTCATACCACAGGAAACTGACGCTATCACCGTCAGGATCGCTTGATCCGGTCGCGTCCAGCGTGACATCGGCGCCAGCCTTGCTCGTGGCTTGAACCGTCGGCGGCAACGGAACGATGACGGCGACCGGTGGACGATTTGCGCTGTTACCGCTGCCCGTATCGTCATTCGGAACGTCGCTGATGACGATGCGAAACGGCAGAGTCATGAAGGTCTGGCCTCGACCGTCGTTCACAACTACGCGGACATTGGTCGAGGCGACGGTGTCGCCCTGTCGTGGCGAAATCCGCAACGTCGCGGTGCGCGAGCCGGGATCGCCGCCGATTATTTGAGCATGAGCGGGCGCTCCCTGAAGCGAGAACGTCACCGCGTCGCCGTCAGCGTCGCTGGCCTGTAACGTCACATTGCGAATTTCGCCGATCTTCACATATTGATCGTTGAGATTGTCCATCACCGGAGCCTTGTCACCGGGGATTCCGCCAGCAGGCGGTTGCGAAGTTCCTTTCGTCAACGTGACATCCATCGTCGCCTGCGTCGTGTTTCCGGCTTTGTCTGTTGCGATAAACGTCACGACCGTGCTGCCGAGCGGGAAGACCGAGCCGGAAGCCTTCGAAGACGTCACCGCAACGACGCCGTCAACCATGTCGTAAGCGACCGGCAGAGCGAAATTGATCGCCTCGCCGTTATCAGAATCGGTGACCTTACTGATCGCCGACGGCACGCCACTGATTTGCGGGGCGGTCGTATCAACGACGGTCACAGTCTGTTCCGCAGGCTGGCTGGCGGCGCCGCTGCCGTCGGTCACGACCAGTTTGATGACGTGCGTTCCCAAACCTAGTTTGCGGTCAGCGATCCGCGCGGTCGAAACCGAATTGTCGTTGTCGGTCCACTCATAAGTCAGCGGATCATCAACGTCTTCATCGCCGGAGCCTGAGCCATCAAGGCGAACGATTGTTCCATCGGCGCGGCGCGCTTCGATCTGCAAACCCAGATTTTCAGCAATGGCGAACGGCGAATGATTATTCGGATTTGTCGCTGGAACCGTGAGCGTGAAAGTATCGGCGCTCGTCAACACATGCAAATTGCCATCGCCACTGATGCCGCCGCGCCAGTTCCCGCCCGAAGCGGTGAACGGCGCTGTGGCCATGTTCAGCGTCCACGAAAAGACCGGACTGGTCGCAAGCAGTTTCAACCATCCGTGTTGTCCAGGAAGAATGGTATTTGTGATCGGCGGTTGCAACAGCGAGGGCCTGATCTGATTCAGCTTGTTCTCGGTTCGAGCGACGGTCGCCCCGAACGACGCCAGCAATTCATCGTAAAGCATCACTGTGGCCGCGCCGCGCGTGTTCGGCGGATCGAGTAGGCTGTTGGCTAGACGCGAAAACCCAAGCAGGGTGGCGTTTTCAGCCTGGCTGGGGACAAACGGTAGCGCGGTTGTAGCCGGCAAGCGGTCGAAGGTTTGGTCGTCGAACAGCAGGCTGGCGGTCGTGACATTCTCGTCACGCTCAACCGTTTCGGGTGTGATCTTTGCAACGGCAAAGGCGTTAAACGAAGCCTTCTGCCCGCCGTTTTCATTCACCTGCGCGCTGCCGATCAGATAGTTGAACTGAATCGGCAGGGCGCGATTGTCAATCGCCATCACCATCACCCATCCACGCTGATTCGGCGCCACATCATTGGCCTGCAACACGGTTGTCTGCAAAGCCGGGAGCGTGATGATTGATTCTTTCACTTCGGCTGGATCGGTCAAACCGGTGAAGAAGACGCGCAGACGGACTTTCTTCGTCGGATGAGTGTTGGTCAGGTAAATTTGCGAATCGCCGCTGGCGCCACTGACGAATCGCGGATAGAACAGGATGCTTCCCGCCTTTGTTTCGCCTGCTCCGTGCGCGCCGTTTGCGGCTTCAGGCTGATCCTGAGTTACGACATCAGAGACAGGATTATCCGGGAGCCTGGCGGGAACCTTGATGCTGAACGAATCCAGCCATTCCAGCGTCTGCATGTTGCGGGCGTTGTGCATTGGCGAAGCTACGCCGTCGGTCAGACTCAATCCGAGCACGGGCAGAGACACGGGCGAGTCCGGCGCGCCGCCAAGCGCCGAGAAGTTCGCCCATCCCAGACGATTGCCAGAGATGATCGCGTTGAAAGGCGTTTCAGTCCAGATCTGGTTGACGCTCTTATTGAGCGAGCAATCCACGTCGAGTTCCTGCGCGACGCCGTTGCCTGAATCATCGAACGCCGTCGCCGTAAGCTTATAACTGTTCTGAGTCAGCCCGGTCATATCCGACAATGGCGAATAGAGCGCGACGTCGGTCGCCACTGCAGGGCCTGAAACTGAATCCTGATTTTGCAGGCTGTCAATCGCCGCCATCTTCGGCAGGCGGTCGTAATCCGTGTTGTCGAACTTGATGTCGGAGGATTGCCCGCCGAGATTGAACATGACCGGCCCGGCGCTACGTTTAGCGACAGAAAAAGCGTTGTAGCTGGCCTCATGACCAGCTTCGCCACGCAGATTGGCGCTGCCGATCAGCCAGTTGAATTGCGTCGGCAGGCCCTGCGAATTGACTGCGACGGCCATCACGTAACCGGTCACGTTCGGCGATTCCTTGCCGGCCACGAGCGTGCGCGATTGGTTGGCGACCAGCGTAATAAACTGGTCTTCAAAAACGCAATCGTGAACGAAAAAGACACGCACAATGACCGAATCGCGCGGATTCGTGTTGGTCACTGTGATCAGGGTGTTGACCTCGTTCGCCCTGGCCGTATCGCTCGTGTATTTGTGGAAGAAAAGGACGCTGCCTGCTTTCGTGCTGCTAGCGGCGCTTCGAGGCGCGCTCGATCCGACCTGCGTCAACCCCGGTCCGACCTGAGGCTGATTTGGATCAAGCTGGGCGCCGGAATTATCACTCATAGCGCCAGCCGAACCGGAGCCGCCGTCAAAACGTTGCGCCCACGCCGAGCGCCCAAGTTGCAACACGCCTGTGGCGACAACAAAAAAGGAAATTAGAAGAAAAACGCGGCACAGAAAACGACGGTGAGGAAAGGCGACACGTGTGTGTGTGACCCGAGGCTCGTACGACATAAATGATCTCCTCGATACTTACAACCATTGCGAAGGCGTAACGTAAAGGCAACGAAGCGGCTAATGAGTCTCAAGTCCTGCTGGTTACACGTTCGCGATGTTATTGACCGCTGCCAGAGCTACATGATTAAGCGTGGGTTGCTCCAAAACTACGAAAGATAACCACAACCAAAAAGCATTCACTCTCCGGAGCCGGATTCGACACCGAAGAAGCCGGTAACCGCTCGTTTTTTCTCCAACGTTCGTCAGGGCTGACAGATGGATTACGGTAAACGGCTGATTGACGCTTCGCGACTTGATTCAGGTTGCTTAATCAAATAATTAACCTGATTGGCATTGATTGTTGATTGAAGAAGCGTCAACGAACAAATTGAGAAGCGGCCTGCTGTTCAGCCGGAATAACCGCGCCCTTATAATCTGAATCAGATACTCCGGGGCCGGAGATGACAAGTCGTTCGCATTCAGAATCCGTTATTCCATCGAGGACGCTGGCGGTTCCGGGGCCAACAGGCCAATGAGGCGGCGGCGCCAGGCAACGCGGAAAGTAACACAACACGTCAAAGCGCCGCAATAGATTTTCCCGACGAACGGGATTGCCCCGATGAACTAATCCATTAAAACCGTTGCCAGCAATCCCAGCATTTATGCTAAGATGCGTGGCGTCACAATAATCCGGCATCGCGCATGTGACATTGAGACCCGGTTGATCTCCCCGCAGATCAGCGCCTCACACTAACACTCACACAAGTTCCATAGTTCTAGTCAACTGACATAAACACTGGAACCGGCTCAGTTGCGCAGCGCAGATCCTATAGCCCCTGTAGTTATTTGGTTCGTTCACAATCGGGTTGGTTCAATGCCTGACCTCCACTTCAGTCATTGCCACTCAAGGCCAGTCCGATTACGGCGCCTTCACTTTAGCCGGTTAATGAGCCATTGCAGTAATTTTTGAAATAAACTCTCGGAGGGATAAAATGACCCAGCAAAATTTCCGTCGCCTCATCCATTTTGCGCTCGCTATCACTGTGTGCGCCCTTTTCAGTTCCGTCGCTTTGGCTCAATATCCAATCGGCAATAGCCACTTGAGCGACATGAAACCTGGCAGCGTGCTCTTCTTCAACAAATACACCAGCAATCCCAGTAACCCGCAGCAGGGTGACACGCAAATTAACATCACCAATACCAATCAGAACTCCGGAGCTGACATCCATCTCTTTCTGGTTGATGGCAGCACCTGTTCCATCGCTGATTCGTTCGTCAGCCTGACGGCGAATCAGACGACCAGCTTTATCACGAGCGATTTCGATCCCGGCGTTCAGGGCTACCTGGTGGCGGTTGCGGTGTCGGGCGGCTCGCCGACCCAGTTCAACTGGCTGATCGGCGATGAATACATTCGTGAAACCGACGGGCGTCTGGCCAATCTCGCGGCGGTTTCAATCGCCAAGCGATCACCGGGCGATGTCGCGCCGGACGGGGATGGCACCGCCACCATGAACTTCAATGACGCGGACTACGAACGACTTCCAGCCTCAGTCGCGCTCTCGAACTTCAACAGTCAGGCTACCGACAACACGCAGGTCAATCTTTACGTTCCGTCGTCGAACCTGATCGTCGGCGCTTCGCTGTCAACTTCGAGCATTTTCACGCTCGTTTATGACGACACCGAACAGGTCTTCTCAACGACGGTACGCGCTGTGTGCTACACTACGGTTCAGTTAAGCAGTCTGCGCATCGCGGGCGGCAACATCAACAAGATCGTCCCTTCAGGACGCAGCGGCTGGATTCGTTTCAACGGCGGCGGCAAACCGCTGCTCGGCGCTTCAATTCAGCGCGGGCCGGTCTTTATGGGTGGTCACAACCTGCACGCTCTGTCGCTGTTGCCTTCGTACTCAATCACCATTCCGGCTTTCGGCATTTAACGAATGCAGTAGCCAGGGGAATCCGCATAAAGAACGAGGGGTGGAGATTTCGAAATCTCCACCCCTCGTTCTTTATGCGGATTGTTTTTTACCCGCTACTCCTCAACCCGGTAGACCTTTCCCTTCCACACAACCACCACGCGCTGACCGAGCGCGAAGCAGTCGGCCAGTTTTGGTTCCTGTCCGATCAGGTTGAAATATTCGTCGATGGCGAATTTCAGCGTAACGACGGGCAGTTTGGCTTCGGCTTTGAATTCGCTGTCAGTCCAGACTCCATCGCGCAGGTAGAAAGTCTTGCCCGCGACCTGGCGAATCTGATTTGCCGATGGCGAATTCAGAGTGACTTTGTCGGCTTTGCGCAACTCTTCTTTTTCCTTGCTGAAAGCCACAGCATCACTGCCCGTGATGGTGATCGTCTCCGACATGGATGATCGGCCATTCACTGGCCGTCCGCTCACTGCGCCCGGAGGGGCCGGATGCCTGGGCGACATGGCGCCGCCTAAACCGCCCAACTGTTGAAGCCTCATCCCCGGCTCCAGGACAAGATACGACGTGTAAGGTGTGACGATGCCGTAACGGGTGCCCAGATCAACAATCTCGTCGCACAGTTCTTTTGATTCGCCGTTCAAACGAATCTGGTCGAGCAGATATCCGACGCGGCGCATCGCCCACAGATGCGGCAGGAATTCATTGTCGCTCTGCTTTTCGGGAAACTTCAGATCAGCGTAAACGAATCGCCGTTCGCGGCTGTTGACCTTGCCCGTCAGCGTCAACTGATTTGCCGATGCTCGATTCGACGGGCGATACCGTCCGATCAGCACAAGTTGTGAGCCGTGAAAAATATCCGGCGTCGCGCGCGGGTAAACCAGATCAGTTTCGATCCCGCCCCAGTCAATTTTCAAATCGCTCAAAACCGGATTGTTGACCTTGGCGAAGAAGTCCGAGACTTTGACCTCGATGTCTTCTTTCGGTTCGATATAACCGACCGTTCCGCGATTTTCATTGGCCAACCCGTCAAGCAGCACAGTATTGACGTCGTAACCAACGCCGAAGGTGAACAACCGCAGGTTGGCCTTATTCGCCTGTTTGACGTTTGCCAGAATGCGATTGGCCTGAGTCTCGCCGACCGTCGGCTGGCCGTCCGTGATCAACACGACCATTTGCGGACGCTCGCCTGCTTGAAGTTGTTTGAACGCGGCCATCAACGCGTCGTTGATGTTCGTCCCGCCAGTCGCGCGCATTCTTTCGATGAACTCGCGCGCCTGTTTCTTTCCCTCTTCGTCGGCGGCGATTGCGCGCTCGCTCATCAGATGTTCTTCGCCAGCGAAAGAGACGATGTTGAAACGGTCGCGCGGATTGAGCGTACTGACGCCGTGACGCAAAGCGGCTTTGGCCTTGTCCATCTTGCCTTCTTCGGACATCGAGCCGGAAGTGTCCAAAACAAAGATCACGTCCTTCGCCGAAACTTCGCGCTCGTCAAGCTCGGCTTTCGGCGAAACGAGCAGCAGGAAATATCCATCCTTGCCCGGCTCACGGTAAGTCAGCAAAGACAGCCCGAAATCCTGATCCGAAAGAGTGTAGAAAAGCTGAAAATCGGTTCGGGCGGCAGCGCGGGATTCAAAGCTCAAACGCGCCTTGCGCTCGCCGTCGCGCTTCACGTCAATCTCGTGCGAAGGCGAGTAGATTCCCTTGATCGCTGCTCGCGAAGAGATTTCGACGACAGCGGAAATCTGTCCATGCTCAGGATTACTCTGCGGCCTTTGCGGCTCAAACCCTCTGCGCGGCCTCGGCAAAGGCATTGGTCTGGGAGGCTCGGCCCAGAAACCGTTCGCCTGCCAGCCAGTGCCAAGCGGATAGCGATACGCCACTGTGCCGCCTTCGTTGCGCAAGACCTGGCTGTAAGTCAATTCGATCTTCTTGTCGCTGTGCGGTTGAATCGGAAAGATGCTGGCCTGGAAAAGGTTCTTGCCCGCGTATTCGAGCAACGCCGGATCGCGCCGCGACCGCACGATGTCGTTGTATATCCGCCGCGCTTCCTCGCGCGAGCGAACCTCGCCCACGAGCCGCTTGTCGCCGTCCCACATCGCAAACTCAGTGATCGAAACGTTGTCGGGCAGCGGAAAAAAGTAAACGCCTTCGAGCAGGAACGGCGTGTCGTTTTCAAAAACCTGCTCGACGTGCGTGACCGCGACCTGATCTGTGATTTTGGTTGTGAACCGTATACTTTTGACCTTCAGCGGTCGCTGTGGGATTTCAGGTGGCGCGGGACAACGAACTTCAGGACGGGAGCACGGACGCGGAATGATGATTCCCTGCGCCTGCGCGGCGGTGGCCAACAGCAACACTCCTATCAAAGCTGTAAACAAACAACGTGTCTTCATAGTTCCTCCCTATTTCGTCAGAACTGCTTGATCAATTCTCAAGCCGGGATTTTGCTGAGCGCTCGAAAACTTTTGAGGGGCCGCTGTGAGAACGCCATCCCGTTTTACGGCTTGCAGAAAAACTTCTATAGCTTTGTCTGTCGCCATCCCCGGATTTAGCAATTTGATTCAGTTATTCCACAAGTGACTCAGCCCAACCAGATAACGATCCGGCTCGGCGCATCGCCGGCAAACTTGTCTTGCTCTTCCATTTCCGCCTGACCACAAGGTATTATGCGACCGCAATTATCCTGTAAGCGCTCAGTGCAGCGAGCGAGTTTAATCATTTGTGTATGTAATATTTCCACCATCGCCATTTTAACTGTACCTTTTTAGGATTCCAGGCTGCGCCAATTACTTATCACAAGCAATCGAATAACAGGCTAACTCGTTGAGTATCTGTCACATTGCCGCCTGCTCTAATCGCTGGTACAAGCCTTGCTATCACACCAGCGGCGGCGCTAATGCCTACGCCAAAATCGAGTAGGAATAATCAAACTGGGAGGACGAAATGAAGAGAAATCTGATTGGTTTATTGTTGTGCGGAATTGTGCTTGGTCTGAGCCTGCCTGTCGTAGCGCAGGAAACCAGCAAAGAGAAAAGCGCTCAGAGCGATTCGAGCCGCGTGGTTCGCGTCCCCGCTGGGCAAAAGCAAAAGGTCAGAGGCGTCATCATCAAACGCGACGCCGATAATTTCATCCTTCGTGACGCGACCGGCGGCGACATTCAGGTCAATCTGACCAACGTCACCAAAGTCGAAGAGAAGAAGAGCAATCCGTTCCGCCGCGCCCGGAATTACGGCACGACCTCGCTGCTGCGCGGGCTGTCGGTTGAAATCGAAGGTCACGGCGATGGATCGGGCGCTCTGGTCGCCGACAAAATCAAGACCAGGGATTACGAACTGGTGGCGGCGCAAACCACCAACTCGCTCGTGGTTCCTGTCGAAGGCCGCGTCGGCGAAGCTGAGAATCGGTTGTCGCAAGCCGAAGCCAACGCCCAGCGTCTGTCGGGTCAACTCGATGAGTTGACAGCGATCTCGAACGCGGCGCGCGGTGGCGCGAAGGCCGCTCAGGACACGGCTGATATGGCCGTCGCTGGCGTCGAAGCGACCAACAAGCGCATTGACACTATCGTTTCGAGCCTCGACGATTACGACGCGAAACGCGGCATTACGGTCAATTTCAAGGCCGGCAGCTACAAGCTCTCGCCCGAATCAATGGCGAGCCTCGATGAAATCGCCGCTCAAGCCAAGACCGAAAAAGCCTATGTCATCGAAATCACCGGCTTCGCTTCTGCCGAGGGCAAGGCCGAATTCAATAAGAAACTGAGCCAGCAACGCGCTGACGCGGTGGTTCGTTACCTGGCTGACAATCACATGATTCCGCTGCGCCGCATCATCACGCCGCACGGTTACGGCACGCTCAATCCGGTCGCCGACAACGAGACGCGCGAAGGCCGCGAGCAGAATCGCCGGGTCGAAGTCAAAATCCTGGTCAACAAAGGAATGACAGCGCCGGCGCCGCCGGTCCAGATGGCCAAGCCGAACTCAACCGGAGCCGGACAGTAAACCAGACCGCGCCGCCGCCGTTTCAATCACAGAAGCGGCGAAAACCAGTAATCGCCAGCAACGAGTGGTAAGTGACTACAATTCGCTTACCACTCGTTGTCGTCTTGGGCCGATTCAGTTATTGTCTTGCAATCGCGGGATGAAAGCTGACGCTGATCTCTAAAATTGACGGGTGATAAAGAAAGCAGGCGAACAGATATGAACGGGATTCGGAATTTCAGGCATTTAAAATCTCTGGCCGTTGTTTTGATTACTTTCGCGCTCGTGGCCGGCTATCTCTCGATGAGCGCCGCCGGACAAACCACACGCACGCGGCGAGTGAGCGACGAGGCTCAGAAGAAAGAACCGCCGCAGGAACCAAAACCGGCTTCAAAGCCTGAGACCAGGCCCGCATCGCAGACTCCCGATCAACAGCCCAAACAGGATTCGCAGAAACCGCCAGAAAAGAAGCCCACGCCCGAACCCGAAGCCGAGCCGATTCGCATTAATTCAAATCTGGTCGCGGTTCCCGTTTCGGTCACGGACGCTCAAGGCAATCCCGTCCGCAACCTGAGAGCCGAAGATTTTCAACTCGAAGAAGAAGGCGCGCCGCAACAGATTCAAACTCTGGGCGAGCCGGGCAAAACTCCGATCGAGCTTGCGCTGCTCTTCGACGTTTCGCGCAGTGTCCGCAACCGCTTCGATTTCGAGCGCGAAGCGGCGGGCAGATTTCTCAAAGAAGTTCTCAAACCGGGCGACGCGGTCAGCGTCTTTTCAATCGGCTCCACGCCGAAACTTTCCATCCCACGCACTGACAACGTGCAGAAAGCCGTAGCCGCCACCGCCGCCATCGAACCGACCGAAGAGGCCACGGCGTTCTTCGACACGGTGGTCAAGGCCGCCCACCATTTGAATGACAGCGCCAATCCCGGTGTGCGCCGCGTGATGGTTGTTATCTCAGACGGCGAAGACACCAACAGCGACCGTTTCCGCCTCGGCGACGCCACGCGCGAACTGCAACGCGCCGACAGCCTCCTTTACGCGATCAACCCCAGCGGCCCGTCAATCCACCTGAACAAGATCAGCACAAAAGGCCACGAGGGAATGGTCAAGCTGGCGACCGAAACCGGCGGTTTGGCTTTCCTGCCCGACAAGCTCGAAGATTTAACCCAGGTCTTCAGCCAGATTGCGGCTGAATTGCAGGCGCAATACCTGCTCGGCTACTACTCTTCCAACGAAACCAACGACGGCAAATTCCGCCGCATCACGGTTCGAGTCCCCAAACATTCCGAACTCCGCATCCGCGCAAGACAAGGCTATTACGCGCCGAAAGACTGATTTATTCATATCAGTCTGTCTCCGTGTGTTGTTAGCTGTTTATTTGATGAACAAGGTCCTGAACGAATGGCTTGGATGAACCATAGCTTACGATTGCTATGTCCAGATCGGCATGTTTGTAGAGGTTCAAGGCGCGCTGGAGCGATTCGATAAGCCAATCGCTCTGGTTGCCGAACGCCCCACCACCGAGAAGCGTAAGGAACACTCTATTGTTCCCATTTCTATTCGAATTCAAGATCGCCGTACAAATCGTCGCTTCATAGGCAGCCTCAAGAACAAGTCGCGCGAATTCTGCCCAAAGACTCGATGAGTGATTGGAATATGCGACTGGCAGGGCGGAACAATAGACCTGCGAGACCAGACGCCCGGAAACATTGAGCGTCACTTGCGTATTCCACTGAATGCCGATTCGGAGCAACTGTCGCAATTTATCAAGTTCATCCTCGCTGGCGGATCGAAGCCGCTGCCCTATCTCGACCAAACCGCTCTGCGTCGCCAGCGCGTAACCGTTTCTCATTTCCCAGAGACGGCTCTCGAAATTTCCCAACGCTTCTCCGATGTCCGCAAGACAATCAATCTGGTTGCCTGCTGATTGGCCAGTTTGCCCGTTTACCGTTGCAAAGTAGTTTCGGTAAATCGTCCCAGCGCCAGCCGCGATGGCGCACGCTGGCCCCTGTGTACGATCATTTTCATAAACTCCCACACCATGTTCAGGCGTTACACTCGGCGATACCATTTCAAGCAGATTGAACTGAGAGGCCACTTGAAAAAGCGAACCGGCATTCGATTCGTCTGTGTGCAAATGCTGGACGTTGGCGACGACTTCGCGTAACGATACTCGTCCGGCCTTATACTCGCTCGACCGGACACGTTCTCTCAGTTCAGCCAAAGACGGAGTTTCCAACTCGCCGCAAACGAACACCTTCTCGTTTACAAGAGATTTCAATGCGTTGCCCCGAACAGTGATATTCGTACGAACCTGCTGCGGAGATTCTTCAGTAAAACCGGTCAATTCTTCAAACCACATCAGTGAACTCCATAAAGCGACATAACGGCTTTGCCCACTCGATTCCAGGCGCAGTAGACCTTCCTGTCACTTCTGGGCGGCCTGCCACCCAAGCAGTGTGAACGAAAATGTAAAGCCAGGCCAGGCATTTCAACTAGCTTGCTTTCTCCGCCGGTCGCGTTCAAGCATCGCGTCAATGTCCTCTTTGGAAATCCAGTCCTAGACTTTCTGCGGCGTCTTCGGGCGCTGAAGTTCATCGAAGACCACTTGCGGGACGATGATCTTGCCAAACGGACTTTCGATAATGTGACCGAGATCGGTTTCGATGAGATAACGGAGCGGCGACGTAAATGCGCTCGAATCTCGGATTGTCATCCGAACCTTTCCAAAGCTTCAAAGAAACGCGCCAGCTTCTCTTCATCCAACCAGCCGTTGGTCCGAACGCCGCTGCAAAGATCGAGTCCGAACGGCCCGACATCGCGCATGGCCTCGGCGACGTTGTCCGGCCTCAATCCTCCGGCGAGAAAGATCGGGACATCAACCGCTTCACGAATTTTGCGGCTGATCGTCCAATCGTGCGTGCGCCCTGTGCCTCCGAGTTCCTTCACCGCCAGCTTCTGATTTCCCGAATCGAGCAGGATTGCGTCAACACTGCGCGCGACGGTCACCGCCTCCTCGATTGATTCCTCGCCGCAGACGTGAATCACCTGCACAATCGAAACGCCCGGCAGCGCGCGGCGCAGATCGTCGTAGCTTCCTCGCTCCAAACGATCAACAATCTGCACCGTGTTGGTTCTGAGTCTTCGCTGCTGCTCGATGATCGAGTCAGCGTCCTGAAGGCTTGTGAGCAGAAACGTCGCGATTGGCGGCGGCGTGCGCGCGGCGATTTCGGCGATCAAATCCTCTTCAATCACGCCGGGACCGCTCGGCATTGACGAAACCAATCCCAGCGCCGACGCGCCCTGACGGATCGCCAACTCGGCTTCTTCGAGGCTGCTGATGCAACAAACTTTGACTCGCGGTCTGGCAGATGCCTGCATGTCATTTCCTCGCCAGGTAAAAGATCCTGCCATCGCTCAGCGTGAAGCCGAATTCGCGCCGCGCGTCGTAAGTCCTGACGCGGCTGAACCCGCATTCTGCCAACGCTGCGATCACTTCGTCCGGGTCGTAATAACGCTGGAACAAAGTCATATCCGAACGCCGCCAGGCCGCGCCTTCCGGCGTGAACATCGTCAAGTCATAACGCTTCAGCTTCTCTTCCGGCTCGTAGCTGGCGCGCACTATGCAAACATGATCTTCCTCGACCATCTCAAGCGAATTGCCCATCAACTCCGATTCGTCTTCCAGATTCAGGTCGAAAAGAAATATGCCGTAATCGTCCAGCGACGCATGAACATTGCTGAAGACCGTCTTCAACTCCTCATACTCCATCACGTGGTTGAGGCTGTCGAAGGCCGAAATCACGGCCTGGAATTTGTCGGGCAGTTTGAAAGTGCGCGCGTCGGCGTGGATGAATTCGGCGGCAGGCGCGTTTTCACGGGCGAATCGCAACATCGCCTCCGAACCGTCAATACCAGTCACTTGGTAGCCGTGATCGGTCAGCCCTCTCGCAATCTGCCCCGTGCCGCAGCACAGGTCGAGAATGCGGCAGCCCGCTGGCAAATGCGGAAAGAGAATAACGTTGAAGATCGCAAGCGCCGGGCGGCTGTATTCGCCGCCCCAGTATTTGTTGTAGAACCACGCGAAGTGGTCGTATTCGGAGTAAATCTCTGCTGCCTGCATCGCGCCCCGCTACTTCTTCGGTTCGACCAGCCGGTTGTATTTCTTCAACACTTCGCGCAAGCGGTCGTGCGGCAACGCGACGACTTTGTGATCGTCACGCCCGACCATCGTTTCGGCGGCGACCAACGCGTTGATGATCGCTTCCTCGACGGCCTGCACGGTCGCGTCAAACAGAGGACTCATCCGGTCGTTGGGCAGCATAGAGAGCTGGGCAAGCTGGGCCGGCCCGGTTGATTGCCCGGCGTTCGGATTGGCCGTCGAAAAGGCAATGAAGATGTCGCCGGAACCGTTGCCCGCCGTGCTGCCCGTGCGCGCCAATCCCATCGCGGCGCGGCGGGCCAGCCGTTTCAATTGATGCGCGACGAGCGGCGCATCGGTGGCGACGACGATGATGATCGAACCGTTTTCGCGCGGACGGAACGCGCCTTCGGCAAGTTCCCGGCCCACAGGCGCGCCGGCGATTGTCAGTTGATGGCGCGATCCGAAATTCGACTGAACCAGCGCGCCGACGGTGTAACCGCCCTGCCGCTCGGCCAGTTTCCTGGACGCCGTGCCGATGCCGCCTTTGAACTCAAAACAGATCATCCCCGTGCCGCCGCCGACGGCCCCCTCGGTGACCGGCCCAGATTTCGCGCTGTCCAGAGCGTCAAAAACGTGATTTTGTTTCACGTGAAATCCGCTAATGTCGTTGAGCCAGCCGTCGTAGGTCTCGGCGACGACGGGCAGCCCCCACGGTTGCATCGTTTTGCCGAATTGCCGCAACTGCCATGCGATCACGGCGTCGCGCACCACGCCCACGCTCGACGTGTTGGTGATCATTACCGGGCCTTCCAGAAAACCGGATTCTTCGATCCACGTCGTGCCGGTCATCTCGCCGTTGCCGTTGAGCGAAAACCACCCGGCGAAGACCGGGTCGTTTGACGATTTGCCGCGCGGGTGAATGGCCGTGACGCCCGTGCGGACGGGGCCTTTGCCGACTTCCAGTTTGCCCTCACCCGAAATCAGCGTCGTATGGCCGACCTCGACGCCTTTGACATCGGTGATCGCGTTGAGCGCGCCCGGAGTCCCGTCGAACGGAACGCCCAGATCACGCGCTCGTGGTTTCGTTGGTGTTTGAGAATTGCCCTGCGCCGTCATAATTTGAAAAGTTACTGCCAGAATTAACAGCAAGCTGAAGAAATCCGCGAGAATCCGCTGCATCCGCGTCATCAGTGTTCTATCTCCCTTCTGAAATTTGTCGGGCTTCGGCTAAACTGCGCTCGGTTTTCGGAAACCTGGGCGCGCCTCGCTTCCAGCGTGCTGGCTCGGCAAGGGGCGGATTGAAAAGGAAAAGGCCTGCTACGAAAGCCCGCACGCTGGAAGCGAGGCGCGCCCAAGTTTATCAATCGCGCGAATCATCAGGGAGCACGCCATGAATTTGCAAGACAAAGTTGTCATAGTCACTGGAGGCGCGAACGGCATAGGCCGCGCTCTGTGCAAACGCTTCGCCGCCGAGGGCGCGCGCGGCGTAGTTGTCTCCGATCTCGATTTCGACGCGGCCCGGCAGGTCGCCGATGAGATCAACGGGTTGGCCGTCAAAACCGATGTGGCTGACGAAGCCGACATCATCGCGCTCGTCGCCAAAGCCAACAAAGCTTTCGGCTCTGTTGACCTTTTCTGCTCGAACGCGGGCATCGGCGGCATTCCCGGTTTTGAACAGGTCACGAACGAAGCCTGGCAAAACATCTGGGAAGTGAACGTGATGGCTCACATCTTCGCGGCGCGCGCTGTGCTGCCGCAGATGCTCGAACGCGGCGGCGGCTATCTGCTCAACACCGCGTCGGCTGCGGGCCTGCTCACTCAAATCGGCTCAGCGCCGTATTCGGTGACGAAGCACGCAGCTGTCGCATTCGCCGAATGGCTCTCAATCACTTACGGCGACCGCGGGATCAAAGTCTCCTGCCTGTGTCCGCAGGGCGTGAAGACTAATATGCTGATGGCGAGCGCGGAGGCCGGAGCCGCCAGTTTCCTGCTCGCAGGCGCAATCGAGCCAGGAGACGCAGCCGAAGCCGTCGTCCGGGGTTTGGCCGAAGAGAAATTCCTGATCCTGCCGCACCCCGAAGTCGCCGAATATTTCCAGCGCAAGGCGAACGATTACGACCGCTGGCTGCGCGGAATGCGGCGATTGCAGGATCAAATCAATTCAGCGAAGGCATGAAAGATGGGTTACCTGGTTTTAGTCCGGCACGGACAGTCGCGCACGTTCGAGAAAGAAAGCGACCAACTTTCGCAGTTGGGCGAAGAGCAGGCGCGAATGCTAGGCAAATTCTGGATTCGGCAGAGCGTCGAGTTCGATGAAATCTATTCGGGCGCGCTCACTCGGCAGCGGCGCACGGCTGAGATCGCCGGTCAATGCTTCATCGAAGCCGGTATGCGATGGCCTGAGCTTCAAACCTTGCCGGAGTTCAACGAGTACGACTCGAATGGGATTCTCAACAAGCTCGTTCCCGCGCTGGCCGCACGCGACGCAGCGTTTCGTGAACTGGCCGAGGCCTTCGAGCGAAACAGGCATACGCCGGAGCGCAATCGCTATTTCCAAAAAATGTTCGAGGTCGTGACTTCGGTCTGGCTCGGCGGGGAGTTCGAGGTCGAAGGCGTTGAATCATTTCAAGCGTTCCAATCGCGCGTGCGGGCCGCGATCAAACGGATCATCGCGGCTGAAGGCAGTGGACGGCGCGTGGCTGTGTTCACTTCGGGCGGCGTGATCGGGCTGGCCGTGCAAAATGTTTTGAACGCGCCGGAGCGCGTGGCGTTGGAAATAAACTGGCGCGTGCGCAACTGCTCGCTGACCGAATTCACGTTCAGCCGCGACCGTTTATCGCTCGATTCGTTCAACACGATTCCCCATCTGGATACTTCGGCGCTGCGGACTTACCGATGATGAATCCGATTGTACGGACGCGGGCGGAAAGCCGTATAATCGGCCCGAAACTCATCCTGAAGGAGGATTATTTATGGTGGCTTCAAACAAATCCAGAAATACCAGCTATGGCGTCGGTGACGAAATCTCTTACGCCTTCGGCTCCGGCATCGCTTACGGCGAGGTTGCGCGGTTGCTCGAAGGCGGCGCGGCGGTCGAGATACTTTTTGAAGACGGGCGCCGCGAGATCAAAAAATCCAGGGATGGCGCGTTGCGGTTGATTCGCCGCGCTTCGGGCGCAAGCGAACTGGAGGAACAACGTTCAGACCGTGAAAGACTGCGCGACAACGAAGTCAGCGAAGTCTTTCGCAGCGACCAGAAGAGGCGCTGGTAGACCGCGCGGATGTCATCTCGCCAGAAAAGTTTTCAAAAGCTCTGACAGAGAGAAAACAAGTTTTAGGAGGTAAATGATGAAAAGGCTTCTCTCAACCGCATTGTTCGCCGCGATGATCGTCAGCTTCGGCGCCATCGCAAACGCGCAGGACGAAAAGCAGGACGAAAACAGGAATTCAGCCAGTTCCACCGTCGTCGAAGGCACGACAGCCAAGCTTTCGTTGCAGACCCGCCTTCATTCAAAACTCAACGAGGTCGGCGATGAAGTCACAGCCGTGCTTTACGAACCGGTGCGTTCGAGCGATGGACGCGTGGCGATTCCGCGCGGGACTGAATTTTACGGGCGCGTCACTCAGGTGCAGGCCGCCAAGCGCCCGCAGAAACAGGCCACGATGACCGTCGTCTTCGACACGATGCGGTTGTCTTACGGAACCGAGCAAATCTCAGTCGTCGTGACCGCGATTGACGACTACGCCAACGACAACAAAATGAAGTCGAAGGATGAGGAAGGCAAAGTCGGCGCCGGGCGCTCCGGCGAACGCACCGCGAAGAACGCGGGCATCGGCGGCGGGCTTGGCAGTCTGGGCGGAGTCATCATCGGCGCGGCGGGCGGCGGTCTTGGCGGTTTCGGCGCGGGCGTCGGAGCGGGCGTGCTCGGCGGCGTGCTGATGACCAAAGGCAACGACATCAAGCTCGAACCGGGTACCATCCTGCGAATCAAATTCGAGCGGGCGGTTGCGCTCCCGGCTTTTTAGAACGAACAAGTATCGCGCGCGTAAGCAGGCGGCAGGCTTATCATTCAGGCGCTTGCATACGCGCGCTGTACCTGGCTTTCGACGCCCTGCCCCTTACCCCGAAGTTTTCGGCGAAAGTCTTCGGCGATTCAATTTTTCCGCAGCAGCCAATTTGATAACAAACTGATAAACGGCCACGACGAGGAATCCTCTGCGCGCTTGCGGGGATTTCCGCGCTTAAAATCCAACGGAGGGATCACAGATGTTTGGGCCTCGAATCACCCCACTAAATTCGGCCTCGATTCGGCGTTTCCACGCACTCATCAATCATTCACGATTCACTTTGCTGACGCTCGCCGCCGCCATTGCGGTTGCGGCTGGCGTGAACTTTTTCCACTCGCGGGCGCAAACACTCAACACCGTGACAATCGTTTCCGCCGCGACGTTTGAAGAATCTCCTGTCGCGCCGGAATCAATCGCCGCGATCTTCGGACAAAACCTGGCGCTCAACACGGCTCAGGCGGCGGCGACTCCGCTGCCGGTCATTTTGGCGGGCACGGTCGTGCGGATCAAAGACAGCGCGGGCGTTGATCACAACGCGCCGCTCTTTTTCGTCTCGCCGCAGCAGATCAATTTTCTGGTTCCGCCGGGCGCGGCTCCGGGCGCAGCCACAGTGGCGGTCTTGCGCCTCAACGAAGAAGTCGGCAGAGGCGTGATGCAGGTTGCGGCGGTCGCTCCCGGCTTGTTTTCAGCGAACTCAAGCGGGCAAGGCCCCGCGCTCGGATTTTTGCTGAGCGTGCCGCAATCGGGCCAGCCCTCGTACGAACCGCTGGCGGAATTCGACAAAGCGCAAAACCGTTTCGTCACCCGCCCGCTGCAACTCGACCGCGTCACGCAGCAGGCCGAGAGGCGCTATTTCGTGCTGTTCGGCACGGGCGTTCGCCGCCGCGAAAGTCTGAGCGCGGTGACGGCGCGCATCGGAGGCGTTGACGCCCCGGCGGTCTTCGCCGGGGCGCAAGGCTCGCTCGTCGGTCTCGATCAAATCAACATCCCGATTGACGCCGAGATAGTTCGCAGGCTGACCGGGCGCGGGCGATTGAACGTCGCGCTCAGCGTCGCCGGTTACGGATCGTCGAACGTGGTCGAGATCGAAGTCGCAGGCGCCGGTTCCATCTTCAATCCGAAGATCAATTCGTTCGAGCCTGCGCGCGCGCTGGCCGGCGAGACGGTCACGATCAAAGGCGAAGCGCTGGCCTCCGGCGTCCGCCCAATCGTGCGCGTCGGCGGACTTGAGGCTCCGGTGATCGAAGCGACGGACACGCAGATCAAGATCAAAATTCCATTCGGCGCCGAGACCGGCAAAATCAGCGTGCAGGCTTTGCAGGGCGAAGCTTTCAGCAATGATCCGCTGGCCATTCGGACTTCGATCAGCGGCATCGTCGAAGACACGCGGCGGCGGCCAATTCCCAACGTGGCCGTCAGGCTGCGCGCTACGTCTTTCGGCAATGCGATCATTCAAACACGAACCAACAACGAAGGCGTTTTCATCCTGGCCGACGTTCCGGCTGACCAGCCGGGCTACATCGTCGAGATTGACGCGACAACGACCGGCGCGACTCCGCACTTTCCGCGATTGAATATTCCCGTGTCCGTCGAGCAGGGCCGCGACAATCAGATCACGAAGCCGATTTCGTTGCAGCTAGCCACCGGCGCGGCGATCAAAATCAACAACCTGGGATTTCCCATCGCCGTTCCGGTCAGCGTTCCCGCATCAGCCGCGTCGCTCGATGGAGACTGGACGCCAGCCGCTGAATTGAATCCTGAAAACGATTCGACGGCGCAGGCGGCGCAAAGTTGTTTGAGCGAACCCGGTTCGATCACGCTCGATCTGCCGCGCGACGCGCGAGTCGCAATCCCGTGCTTCCCGCCGGCTGATTGCTCCGACCTATCGCTTTACGTCACGCAGGTCGAAAACAGCCGCGCGCCTGTGAGATTGCCCGCCGGACAATTCGGCTCGACGATGACGCAGATTTCACCGCTCGACGCCTATTTCTTCTCGCCCGGCGCGCTGACGCTTCCGAACGCTGATTGCCTGCCCGCAGGCGCCAAAGCCAGACTCTTCGCCTTCGGCCAATTCAGTTCGCCAATCGCGTTCAACGCGCCGGGACGGTTCGCCGAAGTCGGAACGGCGACGGTTTCTCCTGACGGGCAGCGCGTCACGGTTGACGACGGCTCGATCTTCGCGGGCGGAATCTATTTCGTTTCGATCAACCGTCCGACGGCGGCGATCATCGGGCGAATAATCGAACCGAGCGACGACCCGCGCGTACCGCTGCGGCCAGTGCGCCGCGCCGTGATCGTCGCGCGCGGGCAGGAAGCGATGACCGACGGCAATGGATTTTTCGCGCTGCGAAATGTGCCTGTGCTTGGCGCGAACGACCGCGTCGCAATCGAGATAACTTACCTGCGTCCCGAAGGCCGCGTCGAACGCGCAGCGCTCGCCAACATCGCCATCAGCGCAGGCGCGACGGCTTCAATCGGCGATCTGGTTTTGAGCGCGGCGAACTCCAACCGTCCTCCGGCGATCATCGTCGCGCCCGGCTTCACCGTCGAGGAAGGCAAGACCGCCGATCTGAATTTCGTCGCTTCCGATCCCGACGCCGGGCAGACGTTGCAAGTCAGCGTCACAGGGCCACAGTTCGCAACGCTCGTCAATCGCGGCAACGGCGCGTATTCGCTGCGCGTCGCGCCGGGCCTTGATGACGCGGGCGATTACGCGCTGACGATCACGGCGACGGACAACCAGAACGCGATTTCGACGCAGAACGTCGCGCTCACGGTCTTCAACACCAACCAGCCGCCGGTCGCCAACGCGCTGGTCGTCGAGGGCGATGAAGACACGCCGATCAAGATCACGCTCACCGGAGCCGATCCCGACCGCAACGCGCTCAGTTTCATCGTCGCCAGCAAACCGGCGCACGGACAGTTGACCGGCGCCGCGCCCGATCTGATTTACACGCCCGACAGAAATTATTTCGGCGCCGACAGCTTCACGTTCAAGGTCAACGACGGCGCGGCTGACAGCGCGACGGCGACTGTGACGATCACCATCAAACCGGTCAATGACGCGCCAGCGTTGAACGTGCCCGCTGAACAAAAAATCGCAACCGGCGCCGCGTTGAATTTCGCCGTCAGCGCGATGGACTTCGACCCGGACGATGCGCTGACTTTCACAGCGACGGATTTGCCGCAGGGCGCGACGTTCAATCAGGCCAGCGCGACCAGCGCGCAATTCAGTTGGACTCCGACGGCGCAGCAACTCGGGCTTCACATCGTGACGTTCAGCGTCAGCGACAACGGCTCGCCTTCGCTCACAACAACGCGAACCGTTGCGATCTCGGTCGTCGCGCCTGACGCCGGGCCGCAAGCCGGGATGTGGACGACGACCGGCGGGCCTGTGGGCGGCGGGGCGCTTGCGATGCTGGCCAACGGCTCGAACGTTTTCGCGGGCGTGTTGTCGAACGGCGTTTATCGTTCGACAGACGGCGGCGCGACGTGGAAACGCGCCAGCAAGGGAATTCCCGATTTCGCGAGCGTGAACGCGCTGGCGCAAGTCAGCGACACGATCATCGCCGCCGCCGCGTTCGGCGTCTTTCGTTCGACCGACAACGGCGACAGTTGGGTCGAAGCGAATGAAGGGCTGGATGAATTCGGTTTGCTCGTGCGCTCGCTGGCGGTAAAAGGCAACCTGGTTTTCGCGGGGACTTTCGGCGGCGTTTACGTTTCGGCTGATCGCGGGAAGACCTGGAGAGCGGCGAGCAAAGGTTTGCCCGCGCAATCTCTGGTCATAGCGCTCGCTGTCTCAGGCTCGTCGCTGTTCGCCTCATCCGGCGCCGACCTCTATCGTTCAAACGACGATGGGCGGAATTGGACGCTGGCGCCCAACAATCTGCCGCAATCAACGCAAATCACTTCATTCGCCATCGCAGGCTCGACGCTCTTTGCGGGTTTATCCAACGGCGGCGTTTACCGTTCGACTGACGGCGGGCAGAACTGGACTCCGATCAACACCGGGCAGGAGAGGCCTTTCATCAATTCTCTTCTGGCCGCTGGCGACAATCTGCTGGTGGGCGCGGACAGAGGCGTGTTGGTTCTGCCAGCCAACGGTCAGGTCAGCGAATTGCCGAAGCCTGTTCTGGAAACCACGATCAACGCGCTCGCCACAAACGGCTCGACTGTCTACGCGGGAAGCGCCAGCAACGGCGTCTTCCACTCAACCGACAACGGCAAGAGTTGGACGGCGGCCAACAACGGCTACACCAATTTGAGCGTCGCGTCGTTCGCAGCCACATCCGCCGAGACTTTCGCGGCAACGGACGCCGGTGTCTTCGTCGCCACCAATCAGGATTTGCAAAATCAACAGCCGAACGCGTGGCGCGCGTTGAACAAAGGCTTGCCTGATTTCAGCGGAGTTCAGGCGCTGGCGATTGCCGGGACGAACCTGTTCGCAGGCTCTTATGCCGGCGTGTACCGCCTGGATTTGCAGGCGAGCGATCAGAACCGAATGTGGGAGAGCGCGAACACGGGCTTGCCCGGCTTCAACTCGGTTCAGTCAATTGTGGTCGCTGGCAACGCGCTCTTCGTCAGTCTGGCCGGACGCGCGTTACCGGCGCCCGCCGGGCCGCTGGTCTTTCGCTCGATTGATCAGGGCAAGTCGTGGCAGGCCGCGTCCAACGGTTTGCCGAGCGGAGTAGTCGTGTCGTTTGCGGCGGCGGGCGGAAAAGTTTTCGCCGCAACGTACAGCGGCGTTTTCGTTTCATCGGATAACGGCGACAACTGGACAGCGGCGAACAACGGATTGCCCGCGCAAACCTCGGTTCTGTCGTTTGCCGTAAGCGGCGCGAGAATCTTCGCGGGCACTGCGGGACGCGGCGTTTTCGTCTCGACGAATGAGGGCCAGAACTGGTCGCCGGCAAGCGTGAACCTGCCGCCGAACTCAACGGTCAGCGCGTTGCTGCCCGTCGGGTCGAATCTGCTGGCGGTGGTCGCTGAAACCTCGGCCGCGATTTGCCAGAACGGCGGCGTGTTTATTGGCGGCAGGTGTTACGGCGGAGTGATCGCAGGGCATGTCAAACGCGACGCCGCCGCGCCCGATCAGATTCCGGGCTTCGTCGGCGTGATTCCAGGCGCCGTTTTCATCTCGACCAGCAACGGTCAGAACTGGGCGCCGGTGATGTCGGGCCTGGACGACAATTCGGTTACGGCGATTGGCGCCAGCGGCGCGAATGTTTTTGCGGGCACATTCGGGCAGGGAGTATTCACACGCAGGTTCTGAAGCCTGAAGAGAGAGTACGGAAAAGACGGAAATAACGGAACAGACGGAATGACAGCCACTTCAACCATTCCGTCTGCTTCGTTATTTCCGTCTTTTCCGTACTTTCCTTCCGACTTCCTGATGCGCTGGTTTGTGGCTACCACTGGCTGCCTTCGATCAACTCGATCTCAAACCCGCTCGACAACCGGCCATCATGCCAAACGCACACGCTGGTTTTGCCGACATCCAAGCCCGGCGGCAAGGGCGCGTTGATCTGCGTCAATCCGGCGTGGCCGGGATTGCCTGAAGGCCCGATGTAGATCGGATGAGCGCCGAAGCCTCCGATCTCGATTCGCACTTCCCACCGGCGCGCGTCCGCAAGCAAGTCTTCGACGAGAATCGCGATGAAGGCGTGACGCCCCCGGCGCGGGAAACGGCGTTCAATCGTCACCGCGTTGAAAACATCCCGGATGCGAAGCGATGTTGAAACCTGCGCCGGTTTGTCGTTCCATCGCCTGAAAGCTTTGATTGTCGCGCGGGTGTCTCCGCATCTCAGCAGTTCAATGCGAGCGAAACCGGCTGCGCGCGCCATCTGCGACAGGCATTCGACGTTCGGCCCCCACCAGTTGTCGTACTGCCCGCCGAGTTGATCGAATTCGTAAAACTCCATCACCGGATGCTCGGTCGGAAATATGTTGTCAATCACGTGCGTTTCGATGATGGCGATATCACGCGTCACTTCGCAAACCTGTTCGAGCGCCAGCAGCGGATGCCGCAGGTGATAGAGCACGCCGAGAAAGAAAACTATGTCGAACGAGCCGAGGCGCTCTTTCGTGACTTCGTAAACGCTCAACTCGTGAAATTCGGCCTGTGAATTCAACGCTTCGCGCGCCTTGAAGAAATTTTCGGGACGCCAGCAGTCAACCGATGTGACGCGGGCGCCGTGCCGTTCGGCCTCGAAGCTGTAGAAGCCGTCCCAACAGCCGATGTCCAACAGTGCCCTGCCGTTCAAATCATTGGGCAGTTTGAATCGGGCGTAGTTGTCCTGCAGTTCTCCAATCGAATGAACGCCGGGCGTGATCACGCCGTTGCCCAAGTCAATGCTGTGCCACCAGGAGCCTGCGGCCATTTCGGTGTTCGCCGCCGCTGCGTCGTCTTTGAGCTTTTTGCGTAACTCGTCGCTGTTGGTCGGTTCCATTCGTTTGAAATTGAAGAATCGTGCGGTTAATCTCTCTGGCCTATGCGAATCGCGCTTGACGCCATCCCATTGGTCGCAGCTAAAACAGGGATCGGGCATTATACGGACGCGCTGGCGGAGTGGCTAGCGCGTATTCATACCGGCAATCAATACGATCTGCTTTCTCCGTTCGATTTCAGCTTCGATTACAATGGCGATAGGCCGCAGAACCTGAATAAACAATTCATTCCCGTCCGTTCGATATTTCGCAAATGGTGGCTGTTGGGCCTGCCTGCGCTGCTCAGGATTTATCAGGTGGACGTTTTTCACGGGACGAATTATTGCGTGCCTGTGCTGGCGCCCTGTCCGACAATCGTCACGATTCACGACCTGTCGCTCTTCACGCAATCGCACACGCACGAAACCGAGAACGTCAGGCGGGGCAAACGCCGCATGCCGATTATGGCCCGCCGCGCTTCGATGATCATCGCGCCGAGCGAATGGACGAAGCGCGAAATCGTCGAACGGTTGCGCATCCGCCCCGAAAAGATTCGGGTGATTTACGAGGCGGCGCGCGAAGGGATGAAACCGCTGCCGCCCGGACTTTGCCAGAGCGTTCTCGACAGGCGTCAGATACGCCGTCCGTATCTGCTTTACGTCGGAACAATCGAGCCGCGAAAGAACCTGCTGACGCTCATTCGCGCTTACGACGAACTGTTGCGCGCGACGCCACACCGTCCGCAACTGGTTCTGGCCGGCGGGCGCGGCTGGCTGTGCGATGAGGTCTTCAAGCTGGTCGAGGATTTAAAATTGCAGGATCAGGTTCGCTTCACCGGCTATGTTGCGGATGAAGATTTGCCCGCGCTCTATTCCGCCGCCGAAGCTTTCGTTTATCCGTCGTTTTACGAAGGCTTCGGGCTGCCGCCGCTTGAAGCGATGGCTTGCGGCGCGCCGGTGATCGCGAGCGATGTATCGAGTCTGCCGGAAGTCGTGGGCAAGGCGGGGCTGACTCATGATCCGAACGACACCCGCGCGTTGACCGAAGCGATGGCGAATTTGCTCGGCGACGAGACGGCGCGCGAACATTTCAAACGCGAAGGTTTTAAACAGGCGTCGCAATTTTCGTGGGAGCGCGCCGCCCGCGAGACACAATCCGTTTACGAAGAAGTATTGAGGAAAAGGTAGTTGGTGGATGGTGGTTGGCGGCTAATGCCAACCACCATCCACCAATCACCAACCGTTATGAGTCGAATAAAATCGCTGGCGTACAACCTGCGCCTTATCCTGTCGCGCAAGATCACCGATCAAATAGGCGAAGTCGAGCGCCGGTTGAACGAGCGCGCGGACAGATACGAAAGGGCCGTTGACACGCGGGTCGCGGAACGCGGCTCCGCGCTGGACGAGCGGTTCGACGAACGCATCTCCGCGCTGGACGAGCGAATCGAAGAGCGATTCGCAAACGCTCAAGACCAGATCGGCGCTCGGATGGACGAGCGGTTCGATGAACGCGCCCGCTCGATTGACACCCATCTCGACGAAAAGTTCGAGAGACTGGAGCGCCACACCGATAGGCGATTTGAAGCCGTCGAGAGCCGCCTCGATTCGCGGTTGGAAGCGCACGAACGACGCACCGACAAATACCTGCTGCAAAGCCGCACTGAGATCGTTGACCGAACCGACGTGATGTTGCAGTTGTTCGAGCAGCGGCTGGATCAACAGCGGCGCGAAATCCGGGCGTTGCGCGAAGCGCTCGCCGCTCGTAGCGACGCCCCGAAGAACGGCGGCCAGACCAATGGCTCATCCAATCCCGCTTCCGCCGCCGCACCGGACGTTACCGCGCCAAACGACAAGCAATCTCCCGCTGAGCAGATTCTCTCTTTCCGCAAGCTGGCCGAAAACGCTGGCTGGCCAGTGAAACAGAAGCTTCAGACAACTGATTCAACGCTCTATCAACGCATCCTCGATTGGAAGAAAAAATCGCGCGACGGCCTGAACAACTTTTCAGCCGACGAGCAGGAGGTGGTTGATTACATTCTCAGTTTCATCAGCGACCCGGCTGAGCGCGATTACACGATGCAGCACATGCGCCGCTTCATCGGCACGCTGCAACGCATCCCGCCGCCGCAAAGCTCGGCTGACCGGTTGCTGGAACTCGGCTCGCTGCTGCACCTGGCGCCCGCGATCAAAAAATTCAGCGGCTATCACGAAGTCTGCGGCGCCGATTTCTGGGAATCGGACAAGAAGATGGTTTACGAGACGGTGATGCAAAAGGACGGGCCTGAGGTTCATACCTTCGAGCTTCATAACTTCAACGTCGAGCGCGATCCGTTCCCGTGGCCCGACGGCCATTTTCGCGTCGCCCTGTGCTGCGAGTTGCTCGAACATTTGCAGAGCGACCCGATGGGCATGCTCTGGGAATGCAACCGTGTGCTCGCGCCCGGCGGTTTCCTGCTGCTGACGACGCCGAACATCGTCAGCGCGCGTTCAATCGAAGGCGTGCTGGTCGGGTGCGCGCCTTACCTGCTGTCGCAATACAATCTGAAAACGCCCGTTGATCAGCACAACCGCGAATACGCGCCTTACGAAGTCGGACTGGCGCTGGCCGCCGCCGGCTTCACGGTCGTCGAGCTTGAAACCGAAGACGTGTGGATGCGCTCGAACCCGGCGATCATCGAATTGCTGAAAGAAGTGAACCTGCCAACCGAAAACCGCGGCGACAACATCTTCGCGCTCGCCAGAAAAACGAGCGCGCCTGTCGAGCGCTACCCGAAGGAACTTTACATTGACTGAGCTGAAAGACAGAGAGAGCGGGAGAGGAGGAGACAAAGAGAAAAGGGGCAATGCGCGACCAGTTCCCATTGAATGGGAGGATGATGAGATTGCGGGCAGCGATCTTGTTCCTCCCCCTCTCCCTGCCTCCCCTTCTCCACCTCTTCCCCTCCCGATTCCCGCCGAAGCCGAAGGCCAACGTCTTGACCTGTTTCTAGTCTCGCAATTCGGCTGCACGAGCCGTTCCGCGATTCAGCGCGCGATCAGCGGCGGGGACATCAGGGTCAACGGCAAAATGGTCAAACCCAGCCATCGCGTCAGCGCGGGCGAAGAGATCGCCGGAGAAATTCCCGCCGCGCCTGTCATTGACGCAGTTCCCGAAGACATCCCGCTCAACATCGTTTACGAAGACGATGAAATCATCGTCGTCAACAAACCCGCCGGAATGGTCACGCATCCGGGCGCCGGCGCCACGTCGGGGACGCTGGCCAACGGGCTGGTTTATTACTTCAACCAGATTGGGCGCCAACTGCCGCGACGCGGAGGTTCATCGCGTCCCGGCATCGTGCATCGGCTGGACGTGGGCACTTCCGGTTTGATCGTCGTGGCCAAGACAGACCGCGCGCATTTGAATCTGGCCGGACAATTTGAATCGCGCGCGGTGATGAAAAGTTACACCGCGCTGGTTTACGGAGTTGTGAAGGAAGATTCGGGAAAGATTGAAGCGCCGATTGGGCGCGACCCGCGCAGCCGTGTGAAGATGGCCGTCACGCGCAACGGGCGGCCGGCGTTGACTCTTTATCGTGTGGCTGAACGTTTCGACGAATTCACGCTGCTCGATGTTGAGATCAAGACCGGGCGCACACATCAAATCCGCGTGCATCTGGCCCACATCAAACATCCCGTCGTAGCCGATTCGACGTATGACGCCGGGCGCGCCAATTCGATCAAAAACGCGAAGCTGCGCGCGGCGATTACGAAGTTGGGACGGCCCTTTCTGCACGCGGCGCGACTCGGTTTCACGCACCCGGCTAGCGGTGAGAAGATGGAATTCGAGGCCCCGCTGCCGGATCAGTTACGCGAGTTTCTTGGGCAGTTTTCGGCCACTCGATAATGACCGATGAGCGGTTCCGCAAGCGGTTGACTTTGCGCACAGCCACTTGCTGAAGCGCGCGGTACTGCTTAAACAGTCTTGATCTCTGTCACCTTCAAGCCGCGTTGTCTGGCCTCTTCCAGAAAATGACCGGTCACGTCTTCTTCGCCGCGCGCCTGGCCGTCCCACACAACCAGCGCGGACAGTTTCTGGCCAGACTCTTCAGCCAACTCTTCGGCCTGATCCAGAATGTCATGGTTCGCCGCAAAGTACGATTCTTCATCCTGATCGTAATCATCTATGATGAGATCATCTTTGCCTTGCACCTCGGCGAGGATGCGGTCGTAACGTTCGCCCCAATCGCCGGGACGGTCAACGACCGATGACTGTTTGAACGTCACTTTGTCGTAAGGCAAAACGACTCGGCGGCGAATGCCCAATTCACCTGCCGCTTCCAAAGCCAGAATGTCCGCGCCACAAGCAGCCGCGCACACCAGCGCCGCTGCGTTCTCGGCCTTCAGGAAATCGCGTATTTGCTGTTTAACGCCCTCGGCGTTTTCGGGTGAAAAGCGTTTTTCATCTGTATTTGGCGCGTCAACGCGACGGCCAGCTAATGCAACAATCATTCTGTTATCCTTTTAACTTAATGCGTATGCTTGATTGAAGTCCGATTATCTCAACGAACCCGGAAAGATTCTACAAGCAGACCTCAAAAATTTGTCATGGTTTTTCATTGGCCATTAGCGCTTTTCTCTGATTCTTCGCTCCACCTCGATGTCATCCGGCGCGGCGGGCGACGACAGCAAACCGCCTTTGACTTGCGGCGCGATCTCAACCCGGCCCAGCAAAATGCGCTGCACTCTAGCTGGCAGGATGTAACGCGCAGCCCTTTCAATTTTGCCGACCAGTCCGCCCAGATCGCCTCCGCCGTCCCAGTGTTCACGCAAAACCTCGCCGTTCGTCCGGCTCAGCAATCGCAGGACGACCAGAGCGACCAGATAAATGTCATCAACCTGGCCGATGAACGGAACCACGTCGGGAATGAAATCGAGCGGAGAGATGATGTAGATAATTGTCCCGACGAGCAGCGTCTTTTCCGCCAGCGGCACGCGCGGGTCTTTAAACAGCCGATAATGCAGCTTGAGAAAATTGGGGATGAGCATCAGGGCTTCTTTCAGAAAGCCACGCGCCTGTTTGCGTTCGGTCTGGTTGATTGCCATTCGTGTTTAGTTCCTCGTACTTCGGAGAGTTTGCCGCGAGCCGTCTTCGATGCTTAAATGTCCCGCGATGACGCGCGGCATTTAAACATTCATCGTAAATTGATTCAATCAAGTCATGGCAGGTTATGTCTCAAGAACACGGTTCCATCGAAGCTTTTCCTGAATCTTTAGAACTGACCGACGACGATTCGGTGCTGCAAATAGCCTGGGACGACGGCCACACGAGCCGCCACCGGCTCGACGTTTTGCGCGCCGCCTGTTCGTGCGCGATGTGCCAGGGCCATCATCCGTCGCAAAGCCTCAATCTGAAGCCGGAACAGTTTCCGGGCATACGCATCACGGACATCGCGCCCGTAGGCCGTTATGCTTATCACATCGTCTGGAGCGACGGCCACGACACCGGCATTTACACTTTGAAGATGTTGCGTGAAATGGAAAGCACGGCTTGAGAATCAACGCGGATCGCCGACGATCACGAAAGCCGCCCAGTAGTAAGGATGCCGCCACGCCTGTTGGCGACCGCGAATCATTTCCAGCTTCGCCTGTCGCAATGCGTCGTCTTTGGGCAAGCCTTGTTTGAGTTTTTTGTAAAACGCCTTCATCAATGTGGCTGTGGCGATGTCGTTGACGTTCCACAAACTGACCACCACGCTATCAGCTCCCGCGTAAAGAAACGCCCGCGTCAATCCGATCATTCCCTCGCCTTTGAGCAATTGCCCCAGGCCCGTGCGGCAGGCCGAGAGCGTGACCAGATCGGCGTTCAGCTTCAAGCGCATGACTTCGCTCATTTGCAACGCGCCGTCTTCTTTGGAATCCGCATTGATGGCGGTTGGAGCCGACAGCATGATGCCGGAGCGCGCCGGATGCTCTTCGTCAATCAGCGCGTGGGCGGCGAAATGGACGTAACGATACTGGCCGAGCGGTTCGGCTTTGACGTTCTGTTCGCGCGCGGCTGCGCCGAGGAAGACGCGGCGTTCCGACGGTGGAAAGAGCGCGGCGATTTCGTTCACTTCGGCGCGCGTGTAAGGCAGTTGGCGGAAATCGTATCCGCGCTCGGTCGCGTCGCCGTTAGCCGTCGCGGTTTCGTCTTTGCCGTAGACCGGATCGCCGAACGCGACGATCCCTTTCGCTTCAGCCTTGTTGTTTAGTTTGAACGCGCGCAACGCGGCCAGCGCCGAAGCCGACGGCGCGTAGCTGATGGCGAAGCGTTCGATCAAATATTGAGACGCCGCGCCGCGTTTCGGCTCGCTCGCCAGAGTTTCAAACGGCAGATAGGCAAGCGCGCCGTCGGACACGATAATCAGCTTGCGCGCCGAGGCCAAGTGCGGTTCCAGCGGTTGAAAAAGCTTTTGATAAAGTTGCCAACTCTGCGCTTTCAATTTCGCAATCGTCTGCGCCGCCGACTGCGAAGAGACTTTGCTCGACGAAGCCGCGCGGTAAGCGGTCACCGCCGCCGTCAGTTCTTTGCCGGGCGGCAACGCGACGGATGAAACTTTGCCTTGAAAAACGACCCACGCGAACGACTGTTTGTCGCCCAAAACATATTCGACCAGCGCCGTCCCGGCTTCGAGCAACTCAGCGGCCACGCGATTGTGCGACAGCGGCTGCGGCGCTTTGATTCCAGCGTAACGCGGATCGGCGCGGCGCAATTCCAGCCGGAACAAATCCAGCGCGTTTTCGGCGTCGGCCAGTTCGCGTTTGAATTTTTCTTCCGGCTCCGGCGGCAAATCCGGCTGCCAGAGTTTTTTCTGAATGGCGGAGATTTGCTCGAAGAGCCGGTCTTCCTGCGCCTTCTGCTCTGGCGTCAAGTCGTCGAGGTCATCGAGGGCGGATTCGGCCAGCACGTCCAGGAACGCTCGCGCGTGATAAGCCTCCGCCACATCGAAGGCTTCTTCCGGTCGCGCCATTTTGAGCAGCAGATCAATCGCTCCGGCGAAGACCTGTTGTCGCGTAGCGAGGATGCCGGCGCGGGAAATTTCGGTATGGATCGAGCGGGCGCGAGCCTGCTCCAACGCCGCCAACGCCAGCCGGTAACCGGCCAGCGCTTTGTCCTTGTTCCCCAACGCGCGCGCGGCTTCGGCGCCGGTCGCCAGAAATTGAGCCTCGTAATGTTTGCTGCCGCCGCCACTATTCAACAACCCCACAGCCTGCGCAGCCGAATCGAAGGCCGCCGCCGCGTTGCCGGATTTGAGTTGCAAGCCGGCGTAATCGCCCAGGATGATCGCGGCGAATTGCGGCGCTCGCAATTCTCGCGCGAGCCGCAGCGCCTGCTCGAAACGCTCCGCCGCTTGCTGCGGTTGATCGAGCGCCGCGTGCGCCGAGCCGAGCCGGTAAAGCGATTCGATGTGGCGCAACGTGGGCGGACGTCCGGCAAGCAACGACTCGGCCTGCTGCGCGTATTGCAAAGCGGATGAGAGATTGCCGCGCCCTTCTTCCACGACGATCAATCGCAGCAGGATGGCGGCGCGCGGCTCCGGTTCGGCCAACGCGCCAGCAATGCTCAAAGCCTCCTGCAAAATTTGCGCGGCTTTGGCGTAATCGGCGGTGTCGGCGTAAATCCCGCCGAGTTGGCTGAGCGTGAGCGCTTCGCCCGTTTTGTTCCGCTGTCGCCGGTAAAACTGCAAGGCTTCATTGAAACAAAATAGCGCGTCTTCGTATCGGCCAGTGAGCCGCAGCAGCATGCCGGCGCGAGAAAGCGCAATGCCTTGTCCTCGAACAACGCCGGCTTCTTCGGCGGTTGATGACGATTGTTTGAAGTAGCGAATGGCTTCGCTCGTGCGGTTGGTGTGAAAGGCTGCAACGGCCAGCAGGTTCGTGGCTCGCATTTGCCATCTCTTGTCGCTCATACGCTCGCTCAAGCTGAGCGCCTGACGCGCGGTCTGATAAGCCAGTTCGTAACGTTCGTTGTCGAGTTGGCGCTGGCAGGTTCTGAGCAGCGATTCGATCTGTGGCGCCTGCGATTGCCGCGCGGTTTCGTTTTGTGAGATTTGCGCGAAGCTAGAGGAGGGCGACGTGGCGCAGACGCACAGCAGGCCCGTAAGCAGAATCTGAATTCGCTTCATCCGTCGCTACCTCTTGAATAACACTGCCGCGTCGTCTCACGGCTGGCGCACGATCAAATCATATTCGCCGATTAAGACGCGCTGGCCGTCCTTCAGGCCGAGGCATTTCACCAGATATTTTCCATTTTGCAAATGGCGGGCAGGAACGTTGGCTGAGACAACGCCGCGCGAGCTGGCCTTGCCGCTCGTCACGGTTGTGACCGGACGCCGGGCGCTGTCGAAAAGCTGAAACTGAAAGCTGGTAAATGGGCTGCCCGGCTCGATCTCGATGCGCAGGATGGCGCTGCTGGCATTGGCTGGGAGCGTGAGTTGAGCGCCGCTGTCGCCTGCGCCGCGCGATGATTCGAGCAGGACGACGGGCGCGCGGTTTTGCGCCAGCAGGTCGCGCTGGTCCTGCAGTTTCGGGCGTTCATTTTTTTCGGGCTTTTCGGGCGATGGCGATGCGGCTTGCGCGATGTTTTGATCCGGCGCGATGGTCTGATTTGGCGACGGACTCTGTTGCTGCTGGCTGGCAAAGTCCTCGCGCGGAGTCGAAGGTTGTCTGAACACGAGCCAGCCGAGAGTTGCGGCCAGTATCAGCGCCGCCGCCGCAAAACCAATCGCGGGCGTGAACAGATTCTTCCACCAGGCCACGGGTTCCGCCGCGTTTTCGGCAAACGAGCCTTTGCGCGACGCCTGGCGCACAGCGGCGACGAAGCGCGCCATCGTTTGCGCCTGCTCGAAGCATTCGTCGCACGCGAAGTAGTGCTCCTGAAAAGCGCGCCGCTCGTCGGGCGCGAGTTGGCGCCGCACGTAGCGTTCGATGATTTCGCCATCTTTTATCTCTTGATGTGTCATCTTCGTTTTCGGGGTTTCATCACGTAGTGCGGCGGCGCGCCGATTTGTATCAACCTTTCTTCAGGGCTTCGTCATTTTTTTGTAGATTTCCCGGAAGCTTTGCAACGCGCGCGATTTGATCAACCGCACCCGTTCTTCGTTGATGCCCAGCTTGCGCGCGATCTCTTCTTTCGGCAATTCCTCGTAAAAGTACATCCGCAAAAACTGCCGCTCGCGCGGCTTCAACTGGCTCGCAGCCTCTTCCAAAGCGCGGCCTGTCTCGGCGTCAAGCATCGCCTGTTCCAGCGAACCATCCCCAGCAATGTCGTATTCGTAGTCTTCAAGCGAATCAACGCGGTATTTTTGCCGGACGAGTTCGCGGATGACATTGAGCGTGATGCCGACAATGAATGCAGGCAGCGAATCGGCGGAACGCAACTTATCCTGCCGCAGGGCCTGGATGACGCGCAAGAAGGTCTCGGCCCGCGCGTCCTCGGCGTCTTCTTTTGAATGGATTTCGCTGAGAGCCGTGAAATAGACCCGCGCAGAGAACTTTTCATACAGCATTGCTTCCGCTTCCGCATCACCCTGCCGGATGCGTGTGACCAGCTCCTGGTTTGAGAGGATTTCCAAGCTCGTCGGCATAGTGGCGGCGATTGTACCGGCATCGTCAAAATTGGGGCAACGGGCGGCCCGCCAAAAAAAGTAAGAAGAGCTGATACAACGAGCGGCCTGCCCGCACTACTTACCGAATAGGCGAGCCGCAGCAAAGCGGCTCGGGCGGAAGTTGGCGTATTGAACAAGGATTAAACGAAAGGAGCAGGGATGAAAAACAGGATATTTTTAGTCACATTGATCGGTTCGATCTTCATTTTTTTGACGGGCGTTTTTAGCGGATTCGCGAACGCCAGCGCACAACAAGCGCCACCAAGACGCTCGCCGCAGGATAATGAGGAACCCGGAAAGAGAACCATTTATCTGCCAGTCGAAGGCGCGCTGCGCGAGTTCATCATCTACCGCCCCGCGCGACTGCCAGTGGACAGAAAGACGCCAGTGGTCTTCGCCTTTCACGGCACTGGAGGCTCCGGCGAAAACTTTTACCAGGATTCCCGATGGCGCGAGAAGGCCGACGATGAAGGCTTTATGGCTGTCTTCCCGTCGGCGCTGAGATACCACATTTTCGAGGAAACTCTGGTTTCGCATGGCCAGGTGCTGACGAATGCGCATCGTTACACCGCGAAGTGGAATTTCTTCGATCTTAAAAAACTGCTCGATCCTGATTATCCGAATCAGCAACTGTACGACGACGTGAAGTTCGTGCAGGTCATAGTTGAAGTGTTGAAGCGAAATTATGTTGTGGATGAAGACCGGTTTTACGCTACAGGTTTTTCCAACGGCGCGCAGTTCACCGGGCGGCTGGCGGTGCAAATGTCCGACGTTTTCGCCGCTTTCACGCTCTGCAGCATCGGTCGCTCATTCAATCTGGAGCAGGCCGCGCTCACGAACGTGTACACGAACGCGCCTTTCAAGCAGCGTCCAGTCTTTCAAGTCATCGGCGAACTCGATCCGAAGCTGACCTATGCGGCCAAAGTCACGGCTTTCCCACTGGACGAATCGGCAGCCGCGCCCGGCTCCTGGACGAAAGAGGTCATCATCAATTCCTGGCTGGGACTGCTGGACTTGCCGGATCAATACGCCTACACACGCCAAAACATCGTTTCGCTTTTCCAATATGGGATGGCGGGCGCTTCGCCGGAATACAGGTTCGCCATCATCGAAGGCATGGGGCACCTTTATCCGAATGGAGAAAACTTCCGCTTCGAAATCGCGGACGCATTCTGGCCTTTCATGCTGCAACATCATCGGTAATGAGGCTCAGTCGAAAAAAAAACAAAATAGATTGATACAGTCGGCGGCCAGTCTGCACTACTTACCGAAAGCGCAAGACGGCCAGCGTGGCCGTCTTAACAAAACGCAACTTGGAGATCGAGCCAGTCTCGATCAGGAGGAAAATGCAGGTATGAAAACTCTCTCTACCATTCTTTTGGCGGTCACTTTTTCCCTGAGTCTCACCTATATCGCCTTGGCGCAAACGCCAACACCAACGCCAGGCAAGCGAACTCCGGCCGCCACAAGACGCCAGGGGAATCAGCAAAAGCGCATCAGCCAGGGCGCCGCTTCGGGCGAGTTGAAAGCCGGCGAAGTCCGCAAACTGGAGAAGGAACAGAAAGAGATTCAGCAGGAGAAGCGGGAAGCCCGCACTGATGGCACAGTAACTGGCGCAGAGCGCAAGGAAATCCAAAAAGACCAGAACAAAGCGAGCCGTCACATTTATCGCGCCAAACACAACAACAAAAAACGGAATTAAACGGCGTTTTGCCGCGACGCGTTATCGCGTTTTTCCCGCCGTGCTATAATCCGCGCCACGCTGACGAAGCAGCGCCGGGCCTTTATCGAAAGGCCTGGCGCTGCTTTTCATATCAAACGACACAAGCCTTTCGCCTATGAATCAACTCAATCGCAGACAATGGCTGGCAAGCCTTACGTTCGCAGCTCTCGGCGCGCCCGCATACGCCCGCTCACTCCAAACGACGATCAACACGCAAGACCCGGCGAGATCACCGCTGCCATTGAAAGATTACGAGCCGCGCAGCATGCTTCGCGTAACAGAGACCAAAGTCGAACGCGCGCGTTTTCCGGTCATTGATTTTCACACGCACCTGTCGTTCACGGATCGCAATGCGAAGCCAGAGAAAGCCCTGTTCCGCGCCAAACGCGAAGAGATTCTGCCGGTGATGGATCGCAAGAACCTGCGCGCGATGGTCAATCTGACCGGCGGTTACGGCGCGGCGCTCGAAGAAAATATCCGCTACTGGCAGGCGCCGTCGCCCGACCGCTTCATCATTTTTACCGAACCCTGGTTCAACAAAGCTTCCGACGCAGGCTACCAGCAATTTCAGGCCGATCAGATCGAACGGGCGAAGAAGGCTGGCGCGCGTGGGCTGAAGGTTCTGAAGACGCTCGGACTTTACCTGCGCGAGAACGGCGCGACCGGGCCGCTGGTTAAAGTTGATGACAAACGCTTCGATCAGATGTGGGAGGCTTGCGGCGCGATGAAGATGCCGGTGGCCATTCACACTTCCGACCCGGAAGCTTTCTTTCTGCTGACTGACCGCTTCAACGAACGCTACGAAGAATTGAGCGCGCATCCCGACTGGTCTTTTCACGGCAAGGACTTTCCGAGCAACCGCGAACTGCACGAAGCGCGATTGCGCGTCATCGCCCGCCATCCGAAAACTCAATTCGTCGCGCTGCACGTGGGTGACTCCGAAGACCTGAATTGGGTGAGCGAATGGCTAGACCGACATGCAAACCTGAGTGTCGAGATCGGCGCGCGCATCGGCGAATTGGGCCGGCAACCGCGCGCGGCCCGGAAATTCTTCGACAAATATCAGGATCGCATTCTGTTCGGCACCGACGCCATTCCTTACGGCAATGAAACGCCGCAGCAGATTTTCGGCGAACTGCTTTACGAAATCTATTTCCGCTTCCTCGAAACTGAAGACGAGTATTTCGATTACGCGCCCGCGCCAATCCCGCCGCAAGGGCGATGGAAGATTTACGGACTGGGTCTGCCGGAAAGTATTTTGAAGAAGGTCTATTACGAAAACGCTGCGAGGCTGTTGGGGCTGAGCAGCTAGGAAATTGAAGGCAAGGATATGCCATATTTCCTATGCGATATCGCATAGGAAATATGGCATATCGGTTTCCGAAAACGACTTTGCAGCCTTCTGTTCAATCCTGCCCCCCTGTCAATCCTGTCTACTCCTTGAATCTCACCTGCGCGCGATAACGCGCCAGCAATTCTTCCAGAAAACCTTCGTAGTTGAAATTCGCCGGATCGTAGTGAGGCCGTATCTTTTCAAGCAGCGGCATCGCAATGCGCCACGCCAGCCACAGTCGCGGATGTTCGGGGATGTCGTAACGGCGGCGCAGGAAGTTTTCGACAGCCAGGATTTCTGAAGGAGTCACTCCGCGCACGTCGCCATGAAACGATGACTGCGGCGCGACACGGCGGTGCGCCGTGTCAATCACTTCGCTCTCAAACACCTCATCGAATTTCGGCGCTTCGGCGGCGCGCTCCTTGACGACCACGGTGTTCGCCACAAAATCGCCCAGCCGTTTCGCGCGCGCGCTGGCAAAAACCGAAATAATTCCTACCGAATAAAAAGGAGGGATGATCATGTCAGCGAAGCGGATCAGATTGCGCGTCAACGCGGCGAAGAAATTGATCGGGCGTCCGTCTTCCTGAATCACGCGCAATTTCATCCACCGTTTGCCCGGCGTCTGGCCGCTCCAGATCGTCTCAAAGAAGATGAAATATCCGAAGAAGATCATGAAACCAGCAACGATCAACCCGGCCACAATCCACAGGCTGATTCCTTTCGCGTCCTTGAAAATCAGGCTCTCAGCCGCGCGCAGACTGGCGCTCAGACTCCTGGCGATGATGTAAACACCGATGAATGAAATTACCTGAACTGCGTGATCAATCGCGCAGGCGAGGAAGCGGTTGCCAATCGTGGCGAGTGCGAAATTCAGTTCGACGTGTTCGGGAGTCTCGATGACTAAGGTTTCGTCAGTCATGGCTGCATTCTAAATGACGAACGCGGATTGCGGAACACGAACCGGAATAGACAGGATTCACAGGATTTCCCAGGATTCTCATTCCACCCCGAAAAATCGCGTGAATCCTGTCTGATTTATTCATTGCGCGTTTTGCCCTTGCCGCCTTTTTCCAGATCGAGTTTTGGGATGCCGAGTTGGCCTTCGAGCTGGCGGATTTTTTCCAGGTCAATCGGGCCGATGACGTTGACGACCGTGAGTTGTGTCGGGTCGGCGGCGATGATGGCCATTCCGACGATATTTTCGCCCTGAAGCCTTAAATGAACGTCAACGTTGTCGCCGCCCCGGCGGCTGTATACGCCGACAATCTTCTGCCACCCCGGCTGGCGCAATTGCGAGCGAATCGTTTCGATGTCGCTCGGCGCGTATTCGCCGGGCTTGCTGAACTCGAAGACCCGCACGTAAACGCCTTTCAAGCCTGAGACGATCTCCTTGACCCTCGCTTCAGTCGGATTGCTGCTCGAAAGAAACTTCGCCGCAAGCTGCAACAGTCTTTCGTCAAGCGTGACCTCGACGACCTGCTCCGCCTTGTCCGCGAGCTTGTTGAGGTGATCAATCTGTATCTTCGCGCCCTGGGCATCCTGCGCTCGCGCCGTCGCGCCGCAGAATGCCACGAGCAGGATCAGGACGAGCGCCGTGTTCGCGGCCATAAAAAATGGCAAAAATGACTTCATAAAAACTCTTTTTGTCTCTCCCAATTGGCCTGACTGAATCACCGCGTGTTTCTCCTCTGCCGCCGGTTCTCCGATCTGCCGCAGCGCGTCAGTTGAAACTCCTTTTCCAGCAGCGCCATTTCATCCATATCAATCGGCCCGACAATGTTGATGACACAAACCTTTCTCGGCTCGGTCGAGATGGCCGCGAACCCGGCGATCTCGTCGTTGCGCGGCATGAAGAAAACTTCGTCTCCGCCGCCATTCCGATTGCGAACTTCGACAATCCGCTCCCAACCCGGCGCGCGCAGTTGCGCGCGGATCGCTTCAATATCGGCTTCGCTGTATTCGCCATCCTGCGCGAACTCAAAACCTCGGACGTAAACGCCTTTCAACTTTGACAGCAAATCCCTGAAGCGCGTCTTGTCGGATTCGCTGAGCGAAACGAGCCTTCTTAGAAATTGCATCTGCACGTCGTTCAGCGTGACCTCGACGCTTTCGGTCGCGCGCGCCGCGAGCCTGTCCAGATGGTTGATTTGCAACCGCGCATCCTGGGCGCGCGCCGTGATCGCAGCGCCGCAAAGACAGAGCAGCAGCAGTCCGGCGGCTTTTCTCGTTCTATTCATCTTTTCTCTCTCCGTTTTTTTTATCTGTCGTAATAGCCCCGGCGCGTTTTCGCCACCGATCCTTCGCGCCCGATCTTCACGCTGATCTTGCGGAACTCGCCGTTGTGTTTCAGCTTGTCTGGCGAATAGGCCAGGCTGTAAAGCGTGTGCAATTCGCTGGCGACGAGTTTGTATGCGCCTTCAAGCTCTCCTTCGCGCTGCGCGCTGAAGACCTCGCCGCCGGTCTGCTCGGCCAGATCGTCAAGCTGTTTGCGGGCGACGCGGCGGTTGTCGTTGCCCGTCAGGGAGCCGCCGCCACCGAACAGCAGGCCGAGTTTGTCGTAATGGTTGCCGCCGCCGCTGAAATAAATCGGGTAGATGGTCACGTCTTCTTCGGATGCGCGCCCCAGCAATTCGTCGAACGTATGGATGGTTTCTTCATTGCCGATCAACGATTCGTCCTCGCCGTCGGTCAACACGACGATGGCTTTGCGCGCGTCGCTGATCTTGTCCAGATCGTCCAGCGCCTTCCACATCGCGTCGTAATAGGCCGTGCCGCCGCCGATCTTCCTGACCTGCTCCAATTCTTTCTTCAGCGCGATCTTGTCCGCCGTGAAATCGGTGAGTTGGCGGTATCGGCGCGTGAACGCGACCAGCGAAATCTTGTCTTGCGCCGGAAGCGCGTCAATGAACTTGCGCGCGGCTTCGATCATCGCCCCGCGCTTCTTTTGCGTGCTGCCGCTCAGATCGAGCAGCATCAGAACGTTGACCGGAGCGTTGACCGGTTTGAAATGCGTGACATCCTGTTTGACGGCGTCTTCATAAACGACGAAATCTTCGGGTTTCAGGTCGGTCAGCGGCTGCCCTCCGCGATCCACCGCTTTGACGTTCAGATTGACCAGCCGCGTCTCGATGCGAATGGTGTCGGGGCCGGGCAAACGCGGTTGCGCTTCGGTCACAACAGGCGCGGTCGTAGCGGAAGTGTTTTCCGATTTCGCGTCAGCAGACGCAGGCGGATTATTTTCATCGTTGGCCGCCGGGTCGAGCGCCGGTCTGGGCTTCGCATCTGTCGGTTGCGCGTCCGCTGTTTGAGTCGTCGTCTGCAACGAATCAATGCTCGAAGGATTGTTCGAGCTTGCGCGGCGCGGCGGGCGATTCACCGCGATATTGCCGGGGTTGTTTCCGCGAATCGAATTGCCGAGCGAGATGCCCATGATCTTCGGGTTCTCCAAAAACCTGGCCGCCGCGTCGGGATTGAATTTGACTTCGAGCACGACGGCTTCGCGATCTTCCAGCGCGACAAGCGCGAACTGAACGTCTTTGCCGGAGCTTTTAGCGTAGATGAAAGTCCGGCTATTGCTGTCGCGCTTCGAGTTGATCTGAACCAGCGGCTGCCAGTTTTTGTCGTAAGCCTCGCGCATCACCGTGTCGAAAGAGACCGAGCCTTCGCGGGCGGAAAAGTCCTGATCTTCAAAGACGGCCAGCTTGAATCCCTTCACGCCCGCCGGGCGAATCAGCTTGACCGCGAAGTTGGCCAGACCGAGCATCGGGATGCGGGTTTTCTTCGCGCGATAATTCTTTTCGATGTGTTTGACCACATCCTTGAAGCCTTTGCCTTTCGCCTGCGCGCTGAACGCGGGCGCGATGAGCAGCGCGATCATTATCGCGAACAGAGCCGCTTGTCTGGCGAATCTGACTGATCGGGTCATGGCGTTACCTCCTTTTCGAGGAGGAGGGGGAGACAGGGAGACAAGGGGATGAAGAGAACCGATTGTTCTTTCTCCTTGTCTCCTTGTCTCCCCCTCCTTCTTCAATTGTCTCCCCTGCGAGTCCTTTTCACCCCGCCGAAATCGAGGGCAAAATCTTTCGGGATGCCGAACTGGCCGCGCAAATTGTTGATCTTTTCGGGGTCAAGCGGGCCGACGACGTTGACGACCATGATTTGTTTCGGCTCTGAGATCAGCACGCCGATGCCTTCAATCACCGCGTCATTATTGATCATCAAAAAGACCTCGACATTTTCGCCGTCGCGTTTGCTGCGCACGCCGACGATGCGATCCCAACCGGGCGCGGCCAACTGCTGGCGAATCGCCTCGACATCGGCTTCACTGTATTCGCCGTCTTTGTCGAACTCGACGCCTTTGACGTAAACGCCCTTCAACGCCTGGACAATCTCCCTGACGGCGGCTTCATCGGCCTTGTCGCTTCTCAGAAACTTCGACGCCATCTGCAGCAGCGAGCCGTCAACCCGCACGTCAATCGTCTCGACGGCTTTGGGGAAAAGCCTGTCCAGATGGTCAATCTGCAAGCGGGCGTTTTGCGCGTAAGCCGGCGCCGCCGCGCAAACGGCCGCAAGCAGCGCGGCTGAAATAAACTTGAGCATAATCGGTTTCATAAGTTTCCCTCCGAGGTGGTTAAGTGTTATTCGATCCGTCATTGATTACCGTCATTTCGATTCGCCTTCGTGACTGGCGCTTTCGTAAACTTTCTTTTGAGCGATGTTGAGTTTGGCGCTGGTGATGCGCATCGCCAGCATCACCTGCTCTTTCGCCCGCTCGCCTTCGGCGATTTCGGCCAGGCGCAAACGTTCGTTTTCGCGGTGGCGATGAACACCGAAGCCGGCGATGATCAACACAACGGCCATCGCCCCCGCCATCGCCCATTTCATCTGGGGAGGCTGAAAAAACTCGGAGAGTTTTCGCAGCCAGCCTGTCCTCTCCCTCGGCTTCTCCTGCTTTTGTTCAGAGGGCGATTGGGCGATGCGCGCCATCACACGATCCGCGAAACCGGGTGATGGCTCCCGGCGGCGAAACGCCAATCTCAATTCGTCGTCGAAACGGTTCATACTTTTACTTCTCCCATACAGCGAGTGACTTTCTCTCTCAAAATCACGAGCGAACGCCGCAGATGGCTTTTGACCGTGTTGAGCGGCATCTCCAAAAGCTCCGCGATCTCGGTCGGGTCCAGGTCTTCCTGGTAACGAAGCGTGACGACCAGACGCGGTTTTTCGGGCAAGGTCGCCACAATCCGGCGCAGCGCCGCCGTCATCAACGAATCGCCAAAATCGGCGGAAGCGACAGGCTCCGGCGCGTCGTCAACATTCACCAGACGCATCTTGTGTTTTCGCGCGTGATCAATGCAGCGATGACCGGTCACGCGGCGCAGCCAGAATTTCAAATGCGCGGGCGATTCGATTGACGCCAGATTCTGGTAAAGGTGAATAAACACCTCCTGCGCCAGGTCTTCAGCCGTCGCCCGGTCGCGCGAAAAATAATGAGCGAGCGAAAAGACCATCGCCTGATGCTCGCGCACCAATTCGGCGAAAGCCGTCTGATCACCAATTTTCGCGCGCGACAGGGTGTCGTCCGCTCGCTGCATTCCGACCTCTTTCCTCTCGATCAATTGATCTGTTCGCTGTTCACTTGCCATTACGCACAGTCAGTGGCCGAGGAGTGCAACAATTTTCAACTTTAATCAGAAAATTTCCCCCCGGAAGCGCACGCGTCCTCGCGTGCGAACTTTGCTGAACGTCACAGCGCCAAGTTGACGAATTTGTAAACCGTGTGTTAGGTTTCCCGCCTTGTTGATTTCCCCGTCATTATTGGCTTTTCTGCAAGCGACAAGAACTTTTCAAGGGACTCCAGTAGGCACTCACATGAGCCAGCTTAAGAAGACCGCACTCAACGAAGCGCATCGAAAATTGGGCGGAAGGATGATTGATTTCGGCGGATGGGACATGCCAGTCCAGTACGCCGCCGGAACGGTCGAAGAACACCTGGCCGTGCGCGCGGCGGCGGGAATCTTCGATGTCAGCCACATGGGCGAGATCGAAGTACGCGGGCCGCAATCGCTCGACCTGATTCAACACCTGACGACCAACGACGCCGGCAAGCTCAGCGACGGGCAGGCGCAGTATTCCGGGCTGACTTATCCCGAAGGAACTTTTGTTGACGACATCCTGGTTCATCGCTTCGCGCCGGATCATTATTTCCTCTGCGTCAACGCCTCAAACACCGACAAAGATTTTGACTGGATTCGCAGCCACGCCTCCGGCTTCGACGCCGAAGTGAAGAACGTCAGCGCGAATTACACGCAGTTGGCCATTCAGGGGCCGAAGGCTCTGGAAATCCTGCAATCGTTGGCTGACGTTGACCTCGCGCCGATCAAATATTACTGGTTCACGCGCGGCAATGTTGACGGCGTTCCGGCGATCATCGCGCGAACCGGTTACACGGGCGAAGACGGTTTTGAAATCTACTTCGATCCGAACGAATCGGAACGCGTCTGGAACAAAATTATAGAATCGGGCAAGTCGCGCGGCATTCTGCCCTGCGGCCTGGCGGCGCGCAACACGCTCAGGCTCGAAGCCAAGATGGCGCTTTACGGCAACGACATTGACGACACGACAACCGCGCTCGAAGCCGATCTGGGCTGGATTTGCAAATTGAACAAGGGCGACTTCATCGGACGCGACCGCCTGGTTGAGCAAAAAGAGAAAGGCTTGACGCGCAAGCTGATCGGTTTTGAAGTGACCGACAAAGGCATCGCCCGTGACCACTATCCGATCTTCATTGATGGCAAAGAGGTCGGCATGGTCACGTCGGGCAGCCACGCGCCGTATCTGAAAAAGAGCATCGGCCTCGGTTATCTGCCGATTGAACACACAGGCGTCGGAACAGATTTTGAAGTTGACGTGCGCGGGCGGAGGCTCGCGGCGCGAGTTGTGCAGACACCGTTTTACAAACGAACTAAGTAAACTCAGGGCAAGCCGTTGGCTTGCCGTTTATTTTTCAGGAGAACCACAATGGCTGCTTACCCTGATGATCTTCATTACACCAAAGATCACGAATGGATACGCGTCTCCGGCGACACCGGCGCGATCGGCATTACCGATTTCGCGCAGGAGCAGTTGGGCGACGTCGTGCATGTCCAATTGCCACACGTAGGCGAGAAGTTCGACGCGCACGCCACTTTCGGCGAAGTCGAATCGGTTAAGACTTTCAGCGAACTTTACACCCCCGTC
>WBZO01001099.1_pt1 | contig 46501 bp, 67 predicted proteins | sample 5204261 | NCBI WGS metagenome assembly WBZO01 (sample SAMN12412400, study PRJNA552823) | activated sludge metagenome | isolation source: activated sludge from anammox sidestream of wastewater treatment plant... | place: USA: North Carolina | collected 2017-09
GCGTCTAAAAAGTCCTTTTCTACAACAGCTTTCAAAATTGCAATGTGGCTGAAATTTTCAATCTACATTTCTGCAAATAGGACTTTGGTTTAGCTCCCTGGCGGCCAGCTCCGGATAATATGGGCGACAAGTAGTAAAAGGAGCTTCTCATGCAAAGACAGGTAAAATTCAAGTGGTTCTCGGCTTTTCTGACCGTTCTTGTATTATTGACTTCACAGACCGCCGTAGTACAAGCTCGTTCTGAAAATTATTCGCTAACGCCGATCTATCTTGAAACTCAATCCGGCGATACCAGCAACGGATCAGCTAAAGCGTTGGCTGTGAGAGATCAAGCCGGTAAAAGAGACAATCCGACAGCCTATATTCAATTTAAGGCTTCGAATACTGCATATCGTGGCGTCCAGTTTTTCAAGTTCTCGGATGGAGTAGCCAATACAACTATTGATGCGATGCTTTTGCTAGTAAACTTCAAGGGCAGTGTAAGCAGCAAAAGTCAGAAATGGACCTGGCATGTATTTGACTTTCAGAATAATAGTTGGATCAAAGCCGGGACGAGTGACAAAGCTCGAACGAATGCCTGGACCTTGCTCAAGTTCAATATAAGGAATCCAAATCGTTTTCTGGGCCCTCAGGGTGAAATACGCGTACAGTTGACCTCCGACAATGCGCGTGGAAATGCAAAGATAGATTATGAGGCCGTCGTTCTGGTCCATCGAACAAGGGGTTCCGGCAACACACCAGCCACTGTACCGACATGGACTGTTACGACCCTGCCAACTAGTCTGACACTGCCGACTCAGGCCGCTTCATTTACTCCCACGGCGACCCTTACAATTCAACCTCCAACTGCAACCGATTCGGCGGCGAAAGATCCAGCGGCCAGTACCATTGCACCGACTAACACAACTGCGGCTTCAACCATGACTGCTACTGCGACCGCAGAGCCAGTGATCGACACGCCTACACCGACTGAAGTAATTGCAACGGCAACATCAAGTGAAATTACGGTGCAGAATACAGCGCCTGCCACTTCTCCGACCATACCGACATATACAAATACGGTTGCAGTTACGAGCACAGCTACTTACACGCCAATTTACACACCTACTTATACATCTACTTACACACCCACTTACACGTCTACTTATACACCTACTTATACGTTCACTTTTACACCCACTGCCACGCCGACCAAAACTGCGACGCCGACCAAGACCGCCACATCCGCTTCGTCGCGCGTACACAATGTACCAGGCGATTATGCAACCATTCAGGCGTGCATCAACGGGTCCAAAGCGGGCGATACGTGTTTGGTGGCGGCAGGGACGTATAGGGAGGCGTTGACCGTCAATAAGCCGATCATCCTGTTGGCTAATGGAACTGTGACACTCTCTGCTCCGTCGAATTCGGTGGGCATCCTGCTTACCGCGCCAGCCACCATCAGCGGCTTCACGGTCACTGGATCGAAGAAAGGCGGCATCCAGCTACAGCGCGGTTCGGACGGCTCGACCGTCACGAATAACGTCATTCACGATGTGGGGGCGTTCATCTTCAAGATCAACTCTGGGCATAATATCGTCCAGCATAACGAAGGCTATCACGTGAACGCTAATCCCGACGCGGATGGAATCCTGTTCTTTGGCGATAGCAACGACATCGGCTGGAACTATATTCACGACATCTCGCCCTTCCAGTCGCAGAAGCCACACGTGGACTGTGGGCAGACGTGGAATAATCCCGGGCTGACGGGAACGACGCGTTTCCACGACAATATCTGCGTGTTGGCGACCACGCCGCAAACGACCGATCAGGGGACGAGCGGCATCACCGTCAATGACGGCGGAAGTGGAACGTTGTTGATTTATAACAACGTCTTCGATGTGAACGTGTGCATCGGAGAGTATAAGAACGGTTCACCCAATCTGGACATTCAGTTCTATAACAATACCTGCATCAGTCATCCCGAACAGGGAACCGCCAACGCCAATATCGGATTGTTCCTGAGCGGGCAGAAGAACTTGACCATTCGGAATAACCTGTACATCAATGCCGTGAACTTGTTTGTAATCAACGGAGCGGCTCTCAAGGGAACTGGAAACTGGTTCTGGAAAGAAAGCGGATCGGTCCCCGCTGGGAATGACAGCTATGGCACGATCAATACCGACCCGTTGTTCAACTTCAAGACCTACCGGCTTGCCCCAAACAGCCCCGCGTGCGGGGTGGGGGCATACCCCTGTGAGTGAGAATATGGTAACTGTTATTGATACATCCCCCTGGAATGCGATAAAGGACTGGTCTGTTGCCGATGCGTTTATTTTCTGCGCGTCGTGGACGCGCGGCATCGAAGCGGACCGATTCGCCGAGTATTGGACATCCTGCCCCACCCCACGCGGGGCATTTTTCGCGCAGTATTTCGACGGCTCGTTATCGTCCGGTCAGCAGGCGAGACGATTCGCAGACATCCTGAAGCGCAACGGCGGCGTCCGTTCGGGCGACCGGCTGTTTACCGATGTGGAAGTCGGTCAACTCAACCTGAAACAGATTATAGATTTTCTATACAATCTCGAACTCGAATTAGGCCGTCCTGCCGGTGTGCGCTATGGGATATACTCTCGCCGCGACCTGCTCGATCCGTTGCGCATTGATACGCTATCTCACGCACAACGCGAGACGTTGAAATCCTACGATATATGGATAGCCGGACATCCGACAAAACTGACCCCGCAATTTCCACCGCCCGCTGTTTATCAGCCCACGCCCGGTAAATACGGCGAAGTCATCCTGTGGCAGTACTGGACGGACGGAAACCCAAAGGATTTGGGGATAGATGATAAAATAGACAGCGGGGTAGATTTGAATTCTGTTGACCCGGAATATTTCAGCCAGTGGGTGCGGGACAGCGGTATCACCCCTCCCCCACCCGCCGAAACAACCCCACCCACACAAGGAGACGAACAAATGACTAATTTAGTAAAAGCTACCGCTCGACAAGGGACGATTAGCAACGTCAAGCCCATCGCGGGCGGCAGTGAACCGATTGATTATTTACACGGCGGCGATTCCGTTGTCGGTCAGGATGTAGGCACGGACATTTACGGATTTACCGAGATCACGCGCGCCGATGGGGGGATTGTAAAATTGCCACAAGAGTGCAAGGTGACGAAGGCGAACATAGCGACCGCTATCCCGTATCAGCCTGAGCCACAACCGGAACCTGAGCCGGAACCCCAGCCCGACCCCCAACCGCCAGCCCCCGAATGGCCTGCTACTATCACCGTCGCGTTGCAAAGCGACGATGGGGCAGTCACCTACTCCGGGATTATCAATAAACAATGAAATTGACTCTCACGTTCGGCGGTTCGTCTGTTTCAGTCCCCGCATTACAGCGGTTTTTCCGCACTCCGGCGAGCGGCTCGTTCATGCGCCTAAAACACGATTTCGAGCTGGCATCAATGGGATACAAATACCGAAAATCGGCTGGGCAGACCGAAGTTCCGCAGACGGTATCAATGGGGAAGGGTAACGTTACGGAAACGAGCGAGCCAATACAGTGGTTTATCCTGCAAACGCTCGCGATTGCGTTCCCCGGCATCGCCGCCGACGATCTCAAAGCGCGCTGGCGTGAGTTGACACGGACGAGCGTGTGTTTTACCGATAACGGCAACTCGTGGGATGCGGGCCGAGCCGATTACATCAACTCGGTGAACATTGGCGGCAAACCGATGGGCTGGAAACAATTATCGTTCGGCGGGAACGTCCACCGCCGCCTGTCGGGGAACACCATCGAAGCCATTGACCCGGCCGGTATCCGCATCGCCGGCACTCTCGACAACGGTTTTCCGAAACTAGACCCCGACCCGCTGGTGTTGTATCATGTAAAGCCCTGGTTATTTGCGTGGGCGACGCAGATTTATCACGACCAAGTCACCGTCGGCGGTAAACAAGTCCGCTGGCAGATAGACGGGAAAGCACGCCCCATTTATAAGGTCTCACGCTTTCCGCAATTCGCCCCAGTCGGGACGCTCGTGCCTATATTTGCCGAGTACGGGCAATCCACAATCACCGTGCCGCGGGAACGCGTGGCGGCTATCGGGAACGGCATACAGTGGACGCCGTACGTGCCATGAGGAGGGAATATGACTGATTGGAATGCGATCAAGGATTTTATCGAGCGTAACGGCATTCCCGCGATTGTCGGGGCGGCAGTTACGGCCATTGGTAGCGCAATGGTCAATAAAACCATGCCTCGCTCTATGCGAGACCAGCTCATCGCAGAAGCGGCGCAGAAAATCGCAGATGCCAATGCTAAAACATTGGACAACATGAACAGCGTAATCGAACGGCTGGAGGGGGATATTGAGCGTATTAAAAAAGAATCGAACGAATGTAAGAAGGCATTGAAAATATTCCGAGAGAAATTCCCCGAAGCCGGAAAGCCAAAGATAAAAAACAAAAAACCGCTCAAATAACTTGAGCGGTTAGTACGCACTGGGGCGGCAATCGCAAGTCATCCCTTCGGCAACTTCGACGCGCCAAAATCGATCAACTCAAATACCAACGCCGATACAACTGAGGCGATAGCTGAAACGAACGCGCTCGACTGGTCGCCAAACTGGAAGCCGCCGAACACTACGGACAGCACTACGTTGACAACACGGGCAACGTTTCCGTTTTTAATCAATCCGCCGAATTTGGCGAGATAAATGACGACCAGCACGAGCAGGGCGACAATCAATCCTTCGGTGCCATAGGTCTTTGCGAGTTGAACAAAAGAATCAATGGTCATTTCTTTTTCTCCTGTAACGCATTATACCACGTTTGTCCGATTTTCACCGTGTCGCCCAAAGGCTGTTCCATTAAAAACGGCGGTTCTATATTCATTTTGCCGTCGATAAAATCCATCCCCCAAATGCCTATTTTATTTACTGCCGTCGGAATCTTGCCATTGGCATACCGAGTCTTGCCCTGCAATGATGGTAGTATTATGCCGTCTATTTTGTTAAATCGGCTCTCAAATGTGACGTGGTCTGCATCGTGAGTGTGCGATGTTACCACTAGATTCGGATAACGCCGCCCCTCCTCTAGACAGTCATAATATATTTTCCTCAACCTGTTTCTTAGAGCATTGCCCCTGCCCGGAGCTTCGCCCGATGTCGTACCATGATGATATATCCACATTAAATAATCACCCATGTACAACTGTAAAAAGTCCGTATCGTATCTGTTTATGCCGTATTCATTCGCCCCTATTCTTTCGGCTATATTTTGTTCCTCATCCCCTACATGCGTCTCCGTGCCGGTGATTACGTAGATGTTGTCGGAGCCTTTTTTATATTTCAGCTTTTCTTTGGCATATTCGATTAATTCAGCGCAGGCCTTAACCTGCTCGCTGATGATGCGCGTTGTCAATTGATGGGTTCCGTGATGGTTCCCGTCTATCAAATCTCCGTTGAGTATCAGTATTAAATCTTTATCCCGCCGTCTTTCAGCCTCAAGCTCAAGCGACTTTTCAAAATGCCTAAAGATGCTCTTTTGTTGGCCGTTGGGGTAATAGGCTGGGTTGTGCTTGTAATACCATCCTCCGCTTACATCTGTATCCACCCACTTGCCACTTTTACCGTCTCTTTTATACTGCGGATGCACGGCGGTTGTAGACCCTATATGTAGGTCACAGAGGAACAGTATCCGTTTTGAACTCATTACTATATTATATCACCGGCCGCGGCCAAATAGATACTCTAAAGTCGCCGCCAGACCTTCTGGCGTAACATGGTGAATTTTGTACTCCCGGCCGTTCACATACATCCATCCCCCATAATTCTTCCCGCTTTCCGTGTTGACGATAATCTCAACACCATTTCCGTTATGGTCATAGATCGCTTCGTGGTGGATTTCTGGTAAATCGTTGTCCACGAAGGTCTCGTTCACTAACCCGTGTCCGTGAGGTTGTTTTTTAGTTTTCATAATCTGTTAGGACAATTCTCGACCGATCAACGATTATTCATTTACCCGCCGTCCGCCTGCACGCTGTGTTAGCCGCCATTCACGGTACGCGATTAGCGCATCAACAGCTATAAACAAAACCCATAAACCAACATAGAGTAGTAATCCTACCCACCATTCAATACCGCCTTTCCAGACCGATGATAGTAGCGGGATTGCTATTACAAACCTGACAAAGCGCAATAACTGACGAATTGGAGAACGTTTTTTCACGATTATTTCCTTTCTTTGTGGCGGCTAACGGCTTGCGTGAGCGCCAGCCTTCCGCACGTCGGTTGCACGCTGTGTTGGGCAGACTTCCGTCCACCAAGACCAGTGAAATACGCCATCAATACAATCGGGAGTTTTCCCGAATGTTTCATCAGTAACTTTCGCTGAATAATATTGTTCCTTCGTTCCCCAAAGAAATATAAACATTTTGCCATCTCGCGGTGAGGGATTTTTATAGAGACCAAAGGCGTACCACATATTATCTAATTCACCATGATATATTTCATCTGGCGAATATAGTTTTCCGTTTATTACAACAATACCTTTTTTTATTTTCCTGACTGCAAACATGACGCCTCTATTCTAGCAATGGGTCCGCCCAACGGCTAGCGTAACCGGCACGCTCACCTATAATATTCGTGAGACTCCCAAAACGGGAATACTTCATCATCTTCGGATTCGTCGCCAGCCTGGAGCGTGTCCGGTTCACGCATTGTTAGGTGGCGTGATGGACCGGCGTAGTGATTTTTACGCGCTGTGTCATCGAAGCACATATCCCACAGACCAGATTCGGAAAGCCCGTTATGACAATTGCAATGTGTTCGAGAAGCAACAGCCATAGCCATACCAAAGTGAGACTGCTCACGCAAACACGCCAGCAAGACAAGCGACTTTTCACACGGCGAGAATTGGCGCAGATGCTTTTTGTTCTTGGCTTGCAAAACATAAGCATCGTGATTGAGTTGGAAACAAGCGTTTTGAATTTTATCTTCGACTGATAGCATATGAGCCACCTAACGGCTCGCGTTAGGCGCAAGGGCGGTTACTACTGTCCATTTTGAACCACAGCCCGCCCTTGTCGCCTGCACGCATTGTTATGCCGCTTCAATATTGAGCAAGCCAAGATCATTAGCGGCTCGAAAAAATGCTTGACACATTTGATTGTAGGAAAGTTCGTAGTGTCTTTCATTCAGCCAGATATTGAAAGCACGATCACGCAATTGACCGTAATTCTCTGGCAGGTAATCAACGCCACCACTGTACTCTGATTGCGACATTTCCAAAATGGGGAAATATTTCATTTCACTTTTGAACCATTCGCGAAGGTCGTTTATTTGTTTGATGTAATCTTCCATTGACATGATTTACTCCTTACGCCAAGAGCGGCATAACTAGGGATTATACGGACGAAAACTGTGTCTCTGCCGCTCAGGTCGTTGCGCGCGTCTCACTGATAGTTTCCAGCGGCACGGCAGAGACACCCATCAGCGGGCGCGGAGGTCGCCCGCGTAATGGCTAGAAGGGTAAATCCTCCTCGATCTGTTGCTCATTTTGTTGCTCATTTCGAGAAGATAAGAAGCGGACGCTTGCGGCGGTAATTTCATACGATGCGCCATGTCCGTTTTTTGTTTCATAAATCTTTGGGTTGCCGGTAGTGGGGTCGGGTTTGAGTTTTCCTTCTACCAGAACCTTTGAACCCTTTTTGACATATTGGGAACAAATCTCAGCCTGTTTCCCCCACGTGGTAACGCGGAACCAAATCGTCTCTTTGACGGTCTCGCCCTGCCCGTTGGTGTACTGGCTGTTGCAAGCTACGCTGAAATTAGTTACGGCTTGCCCTGATGGTGTGTAGCGCATCTCAGGATCACGTCCGACATTGCCGACAATCAGGATGGTGTGAAACATTATTCGCCTGCCTTTGCTTGGTTCTCTGCGTTTTCCACGATGGTTTTTAATTCCTTGTATGCCTCGCGTAACTCCGTTTTTGTGGTCTCGTTGCGATTGATTGTCTCGACGGTAATTTTCATGGCCCCTGCACGAGCTACCAGTTCCATCCACGCTGACCACGCTTCGGCGGTAATGAGATCATCCATCCTGTCAATAGGCGCATCGGCAAGATGGTCGCCCTCATCATCATCTGTAAACTGTGTTCCATAACCTGCATGGGCAAGCGCACGTCCAATTGCCGCCGTTTCCGCTCCCTCAAATGGACGAGACTTTGCTACACCCTGTTGTTTTGGCGATCCGTGACCAGTGGCAAGGACTTTCCCATCTTCGTCAATTACAGTTGCCTTGACAAGACCTTCACCGGCCAACGTGGTAATAATCGAACCCTTCGGGTGATCTTCTCGAAACCAAACAATTCTCCAGTTTACAGGGAGATAATCCTTACCCTGCATTTTTATAATCTTATTTTTGGGGTCAAATTTTGTCATGTTGGTTATCCTTGTAAAAATGTGTATAGTTGTCTTACCGCGCTCCACGCCGCGCGGCTGGCGGTTGTGCTGGCTGGGCACCGAGTAGCCTAGAATGGAATCTCCTCATCGTCAGATAAAGTAGCGGGACGGTAAGGCTCGGGATAAAACACATTGCCACCGCAAATAATGGGCGAGGGATGTGTACCGTCCCTCTCGATATAATCTTCGCAGATAACGCATTCGGGATGCCACCCGTCTGCGTCATGCTGACTGAACTTTTCCAAAACACTTTCTGGCGGGTCCGCTGGCTGGTCATCATAATAATATTCCCCCTCTAGTGAGATGTGCCAGAAGTCGTTGCGCGTGCCCTCTACAGGGAATACTGGACGGTGCATGTTTTTTCTCCTTCCGATTTATATTTATTATATACGATAACACCTAAAAAATTAAAATTCTAATCAAACTCTAATCTATTTGTCGAACCCCGATCCCACCCAGTGAATATGGCCGTCACTCCCTATCATCTCCTCCCGTTGTGCTCCATCGGAGTACCTGTACCCGAAATGCTGAACCCCGTCAGAAGTGAACCAAGTGGTATGGTCAATCCACCGATCTTCCTCCTCGGTAACGCCATGTGCCGCCATCCACCGGCGATGTTCCTCCCACTCCGGGTCTTTCTGGGATGTGCTATTTTGACTCTGCCGCCTTACCGAACGCGGCATAAACAGGTATCTGCCGAGTGTCTCCCAAAAGACGCAGGCAGTGATTAGGATGGTCACGCAAAAGAAAAGGGTTGTCATAATTTCTCCGTTTTACCGAATGGAGCAGGACGACAGGCTATTCGCCACTCTCGTTGGGCTTTTTACCCAATTCGCCCTGCACGATCAAGATACACTTATCGTCTGCATGCTTTGTTGGGCGGCTTTCAGTTTGTCTACGCCCGCCATTGCCAGATATTGCTCAACATATTCTGGAAATGCACGCTCCAACCGTGATGTATTAATAAAATCCGCTTGCGCGAAACATTCTGCTAAACATTGAACAAATCCACCGCCATAACGCTTCATGGCTTGTATCATTTCATACTTCATAATTTCATTCATCATTCAACTCCTTATGGCAACTAGCCGCCGAACAGTTTGCGTTAGTTGCCGCTGGATATAGCGGCAGACTCTTCTGCAAACAAGAATGCCTGCAGGGGATTTGACGACTGCGTACCTACGCTGAAAGCGGTCAACTGCACGCGGTGTTAGGCGTATTGTTCCACTGGCGAGCCGTGTTACTCTCGCACATTTTGACGGGCGATCAACTCCGCTACTCATGGCAGATGGCATGAAGCCATCTCACAATACAACCCGTGACGCTGGGCGTCACTTCGGATCCCGCTACCAATGTCATAACCATACGGTTTCTGTCACAGCAGAGGAATACGCCTAACGGCTTTGCGCTACCCACAGGGGCGAGAGCGCAAAACCATAAAATTATTTACCAGAACGCTTTTGAGCGGCACGTTGCCCCTGTCGGGTGCGCGCTTTGTTAGCCGCGCTCTTTGATTGGGACGCCTGTGTTTGGAACAACTTGCACACATCTATCATCCCATAATTCAATCATCGCAAAATCTTTTGTTGCGGTGACTTCCAACTCTTGCCCAACGTGTTTGACGCACCACGCTTTGATTAGGGCGATTTGCTCCGCGTCACCAGTGCAAGCGCGGGCGGTGAATATTTTTACCGCTTGCTCTTTTGCAAGCCATTCTTTCACGCGGGCAAGCATGGCGGGGACTGGTTCGCCAATCGCGCCACCATTCCAGCCGTGATACTCTGCAAGGGTGCCGTCAAGGTCAACGCCAATCCAACCTGATAAACTCATAAGACTCCTTTGCTTCTCGAACGAAGCAGGCTAACGGTTGCGTTAGCGGCGGGGCGTTATGCCACACCACCACAATTCACACAGATATGATCTTCGCCAATGTGACGATTAGCGCACGCACAAGCCCCGTCCGCCTGCACGCTTTGTTAGCAAGCATTACGCCATACCGACAACACGCTTCATGTTGATATGGTCAATCGGGAATCCCTTATACTTTGCGATAGCATCCCGATAATTACCAACATACCAAAATGCGTCTCGTGACTGTGCTTCGTGCATTTCTTCAAATAACTCATCAGCGATTTCGGTAGGATATGTCACCTCAATATCATCTCCGTTTTCAAGGATAATCCTGATTGATTCTTTTTCAACTTTTGCCATGACTGATTTTCCTTTCATGCTTGCTAACGGTTTGCGTTAGCGGCGAGTGATTTCTGCAAAGCCACAGGTGCAAGCATAACCACCAGACCGTAAAACGCAATTATTTGCGTGACCCGAAAAACCGTCCGCCTGCACGCTTTGTTGGGCGGCTTCGCGCTCTTCGAGCCACTTTGCGAACATACTAACAGCGATAACGGGAGCACCTTGCCACGCGCCTTCTTCTATAAACTCATCTGCCAATTTGCTATAATCCACTTTTTACCTTCTTTCTCGTTGAGCAAAGAGTCTGCCCAACGGTTTGCGTTACCTGCGCTGGGGAGAGGACGGCGAAGCCGTCCAACCAGAACCATGCTCAGGCGTGGATAAGGCTTGAGATGTGCGCAGAATCCCCAGCGTCAGGTGCACGCTTTGTTAGACCCCGCGCTGGTTGAAACGAAACTACCCAAACGAAAGGATTACTTTCCCATGAGTAGCCACGTTTTGCATTGATACTATCCCAAAGCCAAATAAAATCACTCACAGGCATATCGAAGTTTTCGCCTGTGCAACCTTCGGCAATTGCATCGCTCTCGCTTATGTTGTTCAATCGTTCAATTCGTAACTGTGTAATTTCTAATTCAATTCGACAAGCCATTCGCGGCATGTGTATCGAAGGTATCCAGCGCGGCGGCGTTGCTTCATAGGCGGGTTCGACTGGATTTGTAAAAGCCCAATTCCAAAGCGGGCGGTCATCGCGTGGGACTTCATGCCACCATAGCCCGCTTGTATTTTGAGCCTGCCAACTTTCACGCACCCAAAGAAAATCGCCAGTGTGACCATAAGGACATGGTAACTCGTCCGTGAATGGGAATTTCCCTTGTGGGTCTTGCTTCACGATTCGGCGGGTTTGGCTTTTCTTTCCTGCCAAGATTGCCCGCACCATCTTTTCGGAGAACAATATCGGATGTTCGTTCATGTGATAATTTTCCAAGAAGGGGTCTAACGGTTTGCGTGAGCCGCCCTACGCGGGCGATTCACCTTTGGATTGTTTCGACTTGGCAGGCGAATTTCGCCCAGCCTTCAACGAGTCGGCTCCACGCTGTGTTAGGCTCGTTTCGCCATTCATAAGCGCAGTGTGTAAGGCTTCCCAACTCTTGAAGCCGTGTTCTTTGAGCCATTCCTTTTCACGCTGGCGACGGCGTTGCTGACGCTCGTTACCTGTTTTATCTTTATTGCCCATGAAGGACACTCCAATCACCAAGTAAATAAGTGTGACGCGTGTAATCTACGAGATTGAAATACTTTGCATACATCCAGGTATTGAAATCTTTGAACTCTGCTTGGGCGTAACAACACACAAGCGCGGTGAATGGAGCGCACCAATAAGTGCGCTCCTCACCAGTTGCTAAATTGAAAACTATCGTCACATCCATCTAAAACCAGCCTTGCCATTCAGCCTTTTCGGAACTGCGGTATTCTTGATATTCGCGGTGATTGTTAGGGTACTTCGCGCGAGACAAGTAATTGACTGCCAACCAGACATTGACGCCCTTCTCGCAAATGTGGACACCAGTGACGGTGACATTGCTGTAACCGCGAACCATATCCTTGACGGTCTCAGCTTCGTCGGTGGTCATTTCGCGCTTTGACCAGTTCCCATCGAGGCATTTGTTACCTTCCCGAAAATCTACTGTGTTTGTGTTCATGTCAATCTCCTTGATTGACCTAATCTTACCACGTTACAGTAACGCTGTCAAGAGGGAATTTTGGTCGCGGAGCAAGAGCCTAACGGTTTGCTTTACTTGCGGCTGGCGGGGAAAATGCCAGACGATTGAATCAAACTTCGGGCTTGTACACTGCCAAAAACGGGGAGCATACCAGCCGTCAAGTGCAAGCGGTTGTTAGACCGCCCCACGTTGAACACGACAATACTGCTAGGGAAAGGCGCAGGCTGGCAACCATCGCCAAACTTCAAACGCCCTTCGATAAACCAGATTTCATTTGCTTTCATGCAAAACTCATGCCAATATTTTGTATCTGTTCTAGCAGGAATTAGACAAACTACCTGCGCTTCTGTTTCAAGATATGCTTTTTGTATCCAGTGACCTATCTCTCTGCCATACGGCGGATTCATAAAGACACGCTCATTAGCCCATGACTTTGACAAACCATCATCCGACTTTGTGAAATACTTTTCGCACTTGTGATTTTCTTCGGTTGCACAAGGGTCTAAAGTAAATTGGAAACGCCTGTGTAATTGGGCGAACACGGCAGGCGGGGTCTGCCATTCATTTGTTGCGCTGGAAAAGTGAACCTTCATGTTTGCTCCGATGCGGGCTAACTATGTATTGAACGGAATGTACATCAAAATTCTAATCTAATATATCGCTTCCGCTTTGGTTTGATCACAACATCAGGCAAAACGCTCTTGACTGCCTTCTCGATAGCCAACTTAACAGCATCCGTCTTATTCATCCGAAACAAAGCATCCTTGTTTAATTCATCCAATAACGCCTCCACATAAAACTCATAATCACTCAGATCGGGGCGAAACTTCTTCCGCATTCTACGAGCCGATTGGTGCGATCTCATAATCGCCACGCACGAAGTCCTCACGGGTAATCCCTGAGGACGCCAGCTTTTTCAACAGCGAGCGAATCACGTCCTGACGAAAGCCGCGCTTTCCAAATTCAGAAGCATTTTGCAGTGCGTCGGCGTATTCGTCCAGCGCGTCCATCTGTTGTTCGTTTAGCTCAATGAGAATTGCTTTTCTGTTTTTCATTCTATTCACCGGTGCAAATTATAAAACAGGATGAATTTCATATACAAGCAACTCGACGCGTGGATTGTTTTTATCGTCTGCGAGATAGCCGTGTATTTCAACGACCTGCTTGTCGTCGTTCCACAACAAGCCATTCAGCGCGTCAAACATAACCTTTTGATAATTATCCAAATCGCCCGCGCGACGAGGGCGGAATACTGTAAATTCAACTGCCACCGTGCCGCATAGAGGTTCGTACCGTCCGAGCAGTAAGGCAATCTCTTGTTTATACTGCCGCGCTTCAGGCGTGACAATTACGCGGTTATGAGCGACCATCCAGTACCGATTAACCGACGGGGGGACGGGGATCGAAACGTTATGCGCCTTGCGCGGTCTGGTCATTGATTCGCCTCAATAATCCTTCTCATCGCCGCCGCATGTTCGGCGAACTCTTTGCGTTGTGTCGCGTCTCTAATCCAGCCCAGCTTGACTGCCTGCAAACTATCCAGCCAGCCGATCACCTTGTCATATTCGTGGACGGGCTCAGAGCGTTTCGGGTCGTACCGCTCCAGCATTTCGTCGGCAGTCAATTGGCCGGTAATGGCTTGGGCAAGAAAATAGTCGGGGTTTTTGCCTTCGTTCTCCGGCATTGCCGCTAGACGTTTCGCGTCGCGGAAATGCTGGTACGTCAACGCGTCTTTTATCGCCGCATCCGTATGCTCGTAGGTCTCGGCCATGTTTACCCACAAACGGAGCGTGTGGCCGCTCTGCGCCACGATGGGAAACGGCAGGGCGGAGTTGATCGCCTCACTCGCCAGTTGGTAGAATTCCATTTTAGATATTTCATCCGGGCCCCCGCGTTCACCGCTATACTGCTCGCGCCATTCGGCAAGAGCCAGCGCGCCGATGGTCCACTGATGCGCGTCCGACGATTCTCGCGCCTCGGCGTATGCTTGCGCTTCGGCGCGGATGGCTTGTACGAACTGCGGGCGCAATTGAGACAGCGTATCAATGACGGTCATCGATCTGCTCCTGTGGGGCGGGGTTGCGGCACGATTTCCAACTGCCAGCCGACATCCTGCATCACGGCGGCGATGATTGCGGCGGCTTGTTCTGCGGTGATCTCGCCGCGCTCGCGTGCCGCTTTCGCGTTGCGGACAATCTCAATGGCTTCCTCCAGTAGGGCGGTAGTGGTCATACGCACCGCGCCTGTACGATCATCGAGTACAAATCGTTTTGTTTGAGGTCAGACGATAGAATCAAATCGTCTATTTTTTCAGGCAACTGCAAAAACCGGCCGCCGACGCTTTTGGCGAATTCGTAGGCTTTTCGTAACGAGTTCGGATTTCGGGGACTATTCGGGTCGGGGATGACAACAACTCTTTTTCCAACAGGCTTCAAATCGTCCGCCACAGCCTTATATCCCTCCTGACTCATCACCCCGATAGCCTGCCAGTCCACATCGCTTCGCGTCCATGTGACCATCGCCTTTTTTGCACCTTCCATCACCATGATAATCCCACCGTCAAATCCCATTTCGGGGAGGGCCAAAAACGGCGGCGCGCCCAGGCCTGTGCAATCTGGACGATACTTGTCCTTCGGGTTGACGGGCGAAAGTAACCTATGCTGAATTGTAAGTAGTTGTCTCTGCGTGTCGAATATCGGTATCGTCAGCGTCGGGGTATGATATATATTCTCATCGCCTTTAACTTTGTAAACAAAATCCGCACACCCACCGAGCGTCCAAAACGATTGCATTCCCCTATCAATCCCCGCCCGCTCCCATTCCTTCATGTGATATTCCATCATCGTCTTGTGATAAAAAATATGCCGCTCTTCGGCTCGAAGTTCTTTCAGCCTCGCTTCCGCTCTTGCGTGTGCCGCCTCCGCGTCCCGTTTAGCCTCCTCCATTCTCCGCGCCGCAGATTCGCGCATCCGCTCCGAATCTTCAATCGCTCCACCGACAATCCATTCACAGGCTTTTATGAAATCGGGGATATTCTGCCACTTCTGGACGAAGGTTATCGCGTCGCCGCCGCCGCAATCGCCGGTGAAACAATGCCATAGCCACCTGTTTCCCTTGAGCGAAATGGAAAACGCGGTCGGATTATCGCCGCCGTGAAGCGGACAATGGCTCGAATACGATTTCCCGTTTCCGCGCGGTTTTCCTCCCGCATGCTCAACGTATGCCAGCAAGTCCGATTTTGCAAGCACGCCATCAATGTCAATCTTCATGACTACTCCTCTTGATCTCCTCGCGCGCCTTATCGGCGGTTCCGTATGGCACGAATGTATTATATTCCGGCAGGAAGTCCACCGCCCGTACCTGTCCCGTCTCGGCCTTTTTCTGCTTCAAAATTTCCAGCAACATCGTTTCCTTGCGAACGAAAATCGCCACGTCGTCTGGATTGTTTTTTTCCTGCAAGCAATCGCCAAGTTTCCAAACGTCTTTTGATTTATGCGGCAACCACAAACTAAATGCGCCGTCGCAGGTATGCTCAAAGTTCGCCGTCTCCATCGCCCAGTGTATCTGCGGTTGCCGCCATTTATGCGCTTCGACTTTCGAGCGCGTCACCTGCGAGGCGATAAACGTAACGGGGTGAAAGTTCAGCGCCAACTCTTTCACCGCATCCATGACGCCTGAATACTGCATCCGTGTATCGCGCTCCGAGCGCATGTCGGCGCGGCTTATCCGTTGCAGGTAATCCAGCATGATAAAGCGGACGTTTTTATTCTGGACGTTGATGATATAGTCCAACGCGGCGGATACGTCCGTCATGGTCATGCGCGGCGTGGCGTGCGTGCTGGTATCGCTTTGTCCCACGACCCACAACGGAGTTTTGGCGCGCTCGACTGCGGCGCGTAACATGCGTTTGTACTCCCCCTCGTTCACGTCGCCATGATATAAACTGGCGAGGGGTATTTTGGAGTAATACGCAATGTCGCCAATGCCGAAGTCCTCGACCGTATCCTCCCATGTGACATAAACTCCAATCTCGCCGTTGTCAGCATCTATCTGTGTCGCAAGTTGGCGGGCGATAAACGACATGACGCTGGTCTTGCCCTGACTGGTATCCGCGAGAATCCCGATTACCTTATTGCGGCGCGCCATAACGAAGTCGCCCATCGCCGGCAGTCCGAGCGAGAAACTCGCCGCTTCGGTTTTTGCGTTCCGAATACTGTGGGTCGCCCGCGTGGAGATGGTCGGCGGGTCGTAAATCATGGATTGAATTGTCATTCTACACCTATACGGGGGAGGGGAATGTCGGAAGTCGTTTTGGCGTCTGACTTGACCGCCCTTTGCGCCCTCAGCGCAATCGCCTTTTCCGTCAATTGCATCGGGCTGGTAAACACGCCGCGCCATTCTATGTCCGCATCGTAGGCGGCTTGCAGGTCGTCTGGAGTTAGATTGTTTGCCGCCCAATCTGCCACCGCCCGCATCCACGAATTACGCACGATCTTGCGGCACACCTGGCCAGTGACCTCGTGGTACCAATCAACCAAAGGCAGATGGTCGGGCTGAAATATTTCCCTTCCTTGCCAGTGTTTGCCGGAGTTCGCAATAATGGCATCCACCATTGCATTGGCTTGTTGTAGGTCTTTTTCGGAAAGCGGCGAAGCCTTGTGGTTTGTGGAGGTTGTGTGAGGGTTGTTAAGGAAATTACCATTTTGTAACGGGGTCTCACCATTTTGTAATTTAGTCTCACCGTTTTGTAAATTCGGATTTTGTAACACCCCCATCATGGCGTACAAATCGTTTATGTCTTTGGCTAGGGTATCGTCCTCATTTTCGGGTGGATTCGCCTTTTCAAGTACTTCTGTATAGCGTCGAAAAAACTCCTTCACATTGAGGCGAATATGTACTGTCGGCTGTCCGTTGAACTTGAAAATGTCTTTGAAAACGAGATTTCTTTTTATAAGGTTTTGAATTGCATTATCCGACTGCCTTGCGGTTAACCGCTTGCGATCCCACCATTCAGAGCGACGAACCGCCAGCCATAAAATGCCGTTTTTCCAAACCCTTAATGACGATTTCCCGTTATTTTTCGGCAGGGTGAAGAAAATGAGTTCGTCTAAAACAAAAGCCTCTTCAATCCCACCTGCGATGTCCACGTATATCTTCTGGCACCCGATTTTATCCTCAGAGGCGGCCTGCAGGGCGGCATACTGTCGTAACACCGCTTTTTCCTTTCGTAGTTCATCAATGTTGTATTCGCCTTGTGTTTCGTCTGTTTTCATGAAAAAATCCTTTCACAAACTTGGTTCTGTGGCTGAGCAGAGTACGGGGCTTTGATAGCGTTGGTGATTAGTCAACGGCATCTCAGCCACATAACCAAATCCGTAAAGGATTTTTTTCTGCCCGTAACTCTATGCGCTGTTGTTTAGCGGGAATCACCCGCGCGCTCAACTGCCTATATATTACTACGTCTCGCTTTGCGTGTCAAGCGGGGGTTGTTCCCCCGCTAGTGGCAATGTTCTTCCGACATATACCAGACCACAAATCGAATCGGGGTACCATCAGGCAACGCCAAAGGCTCGCTCTGACCCTGCGCTGGTTGTTCGCCTTTTAAATACCAAGAGCCTGCAAATTTTATGAGTTTATCGCCGTATTTTTCTTTCAATCTTGCAAGGTCACAACCATTGCATTCTGACATGGAAATCTCCTTTTCTTGGACATCTTCTTGCTCTCCGAGCGCGAAATATTAGTTGCGCTTCCGTCGCGATGGACTCTCAGTACAACGTATGGCAAACTCTGTTTTATTGCGTCGGTTATTAAACCGCTTTGCGAACCATAGTCCAAAACTTCACCGTTCAATTCCGCAAGCCACATCCAACGATCCGTAATTTGTCCGCCCCATCGAAATGGATACGAAATAGCGCAAACTGGGCAATATCGCGCCGCGTTCTTGCAATTTTTTAGGCTTCGTTCAAAGTTGCGCCCCTCGCCCTCCCATATTCGGACTATATCATAACTTATCCCGCGCTCGTTGCAGACCTGCAAAATCCTTGCCCCCGTGCCGTTCTTGTGATGTTTCAACCGCGCCTTCACGCGCTCAGCATAGCCGATATAGTGACGCGCATGTTCCAGCGGTGTGTCAAAATGGATAAGGTAGACGCTCATGTTGTCTCGATCTCCCTTTTCGGGATGTACTGAATCGAGAACCCGTTGAACGGCACCGTAATTTCCTGCGGTGCCGCGTACGCTTCGCGGCCATCCACGACGCGGGCGGAGTCGACATCCACGCCGACGAAACGGGTTACCAGTCCGTCATTCGGGCGCGGTTCGAGCGGCGTGATGGACGGCAGGAAATATTCCTGCCCGCCGCTATGCAAGATTGCGTAGATTATCATTCTCGCTCCCCTGCTTCTTGTTACTCAGTGCCGCGCGAGCCTGCCAGCATTCCCACAGGTTCTCTACGCCGAACCAATAATATGCGTCGGCGTTTTTAGTCAAATCGTATCCGAGTTCCCCCGCCCACTTTTCAAACGCGGCCCGTTCTTGCTGTGAATTTTCAAAAACAGTATCCATGTTAATCTCCTTATGGCGGCCGGCGCGGGAGCTTGCGCTTCCCCGTCCCGATCCTGCCGTTATTTTCCGCTCCTGATAGCGGCCAACGCCGCTTCTAAGTTGGCGCGGAATTGCATCCCGCGCCCAAGATAATTCTGCCTTTCCCCGTCGACGGCTTGATTGATACGTTCCGCCATGTAGTGCACGTCCACGCCATAACAATCGTGCAACACGCCGGTCGGATTGCCGGAGGGATTCGCGAATGTGGTACCGGCGAACACTATACCGAAGGGTTTACCGATCTTGTTCGCAAACTCAACGCTTACAATGGCGTGACTGCCAACGTCCTGCAATTTTTTTACGGCCTTTTCTTTTGCGTTCATTTTAGACTCCTTTGCCCGTTATAGGCGACGGGCGGCGCGCATTGGTATTCTTGGGCTTGTACTGCCCAGTCTGTACTCTACCTGCGGGTAGGGTACAGGCGGAACGTGCAAGCGGGGCGGGCAAACTATGACGTTGCAATCTGACGGGTGATTATGCCTTGTAGACTGCGCTCCCCAATAAGTACTCGCGATCTTGGGCAATGCACATCTGGAAGCAGGTATTACACTCTCCACATGTGCAGGACGCGTCATCCCAATCATAATTTGACAAGTCGCCATTGCGCCCGTCGTGAATGTAATCGCCGTCCACATTCGCAACGATCAAATAAGTGGGGCGTCCGCTCTCGTTGTGGGACAATATATATACGTCGTCGTTCCACTCATCAATGACGGCGCGGGCGTCCTCAAGCGAGTCGTACTCAATGGGGTTATTGCGCTCGTCGCAGTGGATACGGGGCGTCTCTTTGCCTTGCAGGTCGGGGTGGTAATAATGGCCGAGTATTGCGATTTCGTACATTTTAGACTCCTGCCCGTTACGAGGCGACGGGCGGCGCACATAGTGTCAGCAGATAATCAACCGCAGTCTCATACCTGCTGGTATACTCTCCACCGTTCATCTCGTGCGCCTTAACCATTCGGTCAACCGCGCGCTCGAACTCGGTGGGCGAGAGCCTCCCCATGGTGGGGAGAAGCTTCACGATTAATTCCTTATTTTCCATGCCTCAATAATAAGCTAAAAAGTCGTTTTGTAGATTAAAATCAGATTAGAGTTTTTAATCTCTAATTTGGCCTCATTTGCTTGACATATTGAACAAATGTTTTATAATTTCCTTTATGTCCGATGATTTCATTCGAGTTCAGTACAAACGAGCGCGCGCCGCGTTAGCCGACGAACGCCCGCAGATTAAAATCCGTAATTTAATGGTCGCGCTTGGTCTATCCAGCACCGCCGCCGCTCATGCCCTGCTCAACGAGTGGGCGGCGCGTGGATGGGTGGACGTCGAATCGGCTGAAAGTTACAAGAGATATTATTTCAAAAATGAAAACTTTTAGAACGATAATCGTTATTCTCGCCGCCCTGTTGACCATTGCCTGTTACAGCTCGTCGGCGTTTATTTCGCCCGAGCCGTCTGCGTCGCCTGTAACAGCGTCTCCAACGTCCCCCGCATTTCATTGTGTGATCACGACCGGCTATCCTGACGGGACGGTCAATCTGCGGAAGGGAGCAGGAACGCAATATGGCGTTTATAAAGTCGTCCATGAGGGCGACAGGTTCCGCATTGTACGGACCGTCGGCGACTGGTATGCGGTCGTCGGCGATGACGGCTCTGGATTTATCCGAGCCGAATATTGCGAAAGGGAAAAATAATGGCAAATAAAATTTATGACGACATCGCAGAGGAGATCAATGCGGAGATGGACGGATACACTCCGCCTAGAATATCCGAAGCGCAGGTTCAGGCCGCAAAATATGCGTGGCTCGGTCTGTTGTGGATGATAGACATCGCCACCGTTTACGGTCTGATTTTGATTTTCTCCCCCTATTGGCTCTATGCGTTCATCTGGCTGGTTTGCGGTGCGGGCAGTTTGTCGTTCGCGGAATGGCTAGTCGAACGTATCGGTAATAACGGGGAGCAGGAGAAGATTGCTCGTTTTCTGAGGGCAATCTCCGCCCTTGCGGTGATTCTCGTCGGGCTGGCCGTTGGACTTGTGGTGGTCGGCGGCATTGCCATCGGTAACGTCCTAGCCGAGCGCGTGTTCTGGAGCGTTACGATTTTGCTCGTCGCGTTTAGCGCGTTGCAGGCATATCGCTATTACGACAACGACGACGAGCGCAAGGCGCAAAGCGAGGAGGCGCGCCGAGCGGCTAAACACGAGCGCGATTTGCGCCAGATTCATCGCGCCGGCCGCACGGTATCGGAGCGCGAAAAGCAACACGCCCTAGCTGACAAATACCGCTCGAGGCAGGGGGCGGCATTTGACGCCGCGCGCAGGGCGGAGGGATGGAAGCCGCCGAACAGACAAGCTCCCAGTCGTCCGTCGAGTTTGCCCAGCGATGAGGATGCAAACCCTACGCGGGGCGGGGAGCAATAGTATCCCTGCCCGACACACAACCCGTCACTAGTTACGCCACTAACATAATTGACTGGCTCGGAACGCTGGAAAGTCACGCAACTAATAACGCCACTAACAACGCCACTAATGGCGGGTCGTGGGTAGAGTTGGTCAAGGTGAAAAAATGGTACTCTATGCGCCTCATGCGCTGGGACGCCACTAACAAGAGGAAGGTCTATGTCAAATATCTCGGCACGCTCGAAAAATGCAAACGAGACGAAGTCTATGCCGCCGAAGCGCGAAGGCTCGAACGAAAACGATTTGCGGTTAGTGGCGGAGAGATTGTCCTTGATACAGGGGCATATCGCCAAAATGCCGAATATCTGCATTAGTGGCGTGACTGTAATCAACGGATTTTTGTTAGTTGCGTTGAAGATTGAGGGGCATGAGTTATCAGTTAGTGGCGGAGTGTGGGAAATTGACGGCAGAGATATAACGCGCTTCGCCGATGAGGGCAGTTAGTGGCGTCTGGATTGCTCCACACAACGGCGACACTGGCGGCTTCGGCTGTCGGTGTCACGTTGTATTTAAGTGCGGGCGATGCGACCAGTGCGCTGGCATGGGGCGCGGCCGGTTTGTGGTGCGTCATTGTCCAGCCGGATTTAGACCAGATAGACAATGACGGCGGATACTATGGCTACTATATCGCGGACAGAACGCTGGAAGGCGCGTCGAACATTATCCGCTGGTATTGGACGCCTTATGCCCGCCTATTGCGGCACCGTTCGTTTTGGTCTCACGCGCCCGTTGTAGGATCGCTCGGACGCCTGTTCTACGGCGGCTGGTTCGTTCTTATCCTGTTCTACCACTGGGCGGGGATGCCGCAATGGATGACGGCGGTTATTGCGATGGACATGCTACACTGGATTATGGATTGGCATATCTGGACGCGATTGGGTTTGTTTCATCAGCGGAAGGATTGAGCGCGCCGACTGGTGTTAATATGCCGATTTATGTTAACGCCTGTTTGCTATCAAGGGTTGGCAGGCAGGGAGGGAGGGAGTTTACCCGCAAAGAGGCTGTAACTTCCTGCATGGACTGGTTGTCACCTAAGTTGTATAATGTCTGTATGAGCAATAAAATCCAAAAGCGAAAAATCGAAGACCTGCAACCCGATCTGAACAACGCCAATAAACACACACAGGCGGCATGCCTGTATTACTGGAATGACAAAAAACTGTGATTTACCAACGAGGTCAATATGTAGAGATATTTACAATACCGTGTATGATAATCCATGGATTTACCCTAGCGCGGTTGCCTCGTTGCTTGGTGTCCACCGCTCGCAGGTAATCCGCAATCTGCCCAACATGCAAGAGCGCGGCTACTTGTTGAGCGAGTATAAAAACAAGTTGTTTTGTTTCCGCAACCTGAACGAACCTAAAAGGAAAAGGATTATGAAACTCTCCCCTGAAACAGTAACAAAAACTTTGTCCGTGTTGACTGAACTTGTCAACAATGCAACGCTGAACGTCTCGCGCAATCGCTTTGATTTTTACGCTGACCGTTTGCGCGTGGCGACCACCGAAAAAGATTTACTTTCCGCAGTCAATCGCTTTTCGGAATTGCTCGGTTGTCCTGTGCTGTCGGAGCAGGCGGTATCCAATATTATGCGGGCATCCAGCGCGGCAGACGCGAAAGCCGTTTACCAGTGGTTACGCGAGCAACCGAAGGTTGCAATCGGCATGACGAAAATCAAATACGATGAGCGCGAAACAATCATTGCCGCGTTGGTTGAAGCCTACGAAGCGCAGGAAGTCAAAGCAGGTCTGCAGAAACCGCGCCGCCCGTTTGATATTGGAATCACCGCAACAGTTACGCAGGCACTCGCACATGGAGATGACGCGAAAGCGGGCAATGCTCAACTATTTCGTCGTTGTGATGTACGCGGCGGTTTGCGCTTGCCGTTTTACAGCGGCAATGCCATCGGCGGAGCAATGCGCGACTTGCTTGCCGACCACTTTTTACAAGCACTCGGAATCAAGATTGATAAAGCCGAACCTGCGCTCAATATTTGGGCGTTCCACCTGCTCTATTCGGGAGGCATCATGGCGGATGGAGCAATCCCGAAAGAGTTTGAGCGCGTGCTGACTGGCGCGGCGGCTGGCACAATGCGGAGTGATGGCGTCCGACAACTTCGTAATATGATTCCGTTTTTTTCGATGATGGGCGGCATTGGCAAAACGCCGATGGAAGGCTACGCTTACATCAACGACTTGCGCCCGCAGTGTATTGAGTGGGGAACGGGCGACACATCCGTAAATGATTTGATGACATGGCGTTTTATCGCCCGCCGTGATGACTTTGAAGGGCGAACCAGTAAAGCGCAAAAAGAATCTGGTAATGCAGGCGACGAAACCGCGAATACATCCATGCTGGCAAATACGGAATGTCTCTCCGAAGGCGTAGTTTTGGAAGGTGGGATAGATGTGTCCAATCACATGACCGAAATCGAGATGTCTGCGCTGGCGCGGGGGCTGTTGCTCTTGCAAGAGCATGGTTATCTCGGAGGTAAAAAGCATCGAGGCTACGGACGCGTCAATATCGAGTATCAAACATCTCTGACGCTTAATCCGAAACCGTATGATGATTACCTGCGGGCGCACAAAGCCGAAATCCTTGATTACCTGCAAACCATCGGCGCGTTTCCGCAGGCGGGACAAGTTGAGCAAATGGGGCTGAAGTAATGCACGCCACTGATCTGATTGCCGCTTGCTTGACCGACGACCAAAAAGAGCCGCTCCCTGAAGCGGCTCAAAATGGTATTTGTTGTGTATCAGGCGCAGAGACCGAAACGATAGCCCGCAAGCATTTATTCGGCTCGAATTTCTGCGACCTGAATTTACTTGCCTGTCCTGAATCTCCCCGCGTGGGCGTCAATGTTTGGTACGCGTTCCAGTTTGGCGCGTATGGCGTGGATGTGGAAAGCGGCGAAACCAAGAAGCGCAAGAAAAAGCCTGAAATGCAAGCGTGTTGGTGGACAGACGGCGAGACATTCCGCGAGACTGGCAAAGCGCAAACCCGCGAGATGGTTTTGCGTGGCGTTACGTCAAAGCATTGGGCAGGATGGGTAACAACGTCCTACAAAAAGCATGGGGCTTTGCGCTCACCCGTCAATGGCGCGTCTTTTGGTAGTTGGGGTTTTGACGATTTGCTGGTGCGGGCAAACAATCAAGCCGATGTGTTGGCGATGTGGCGCAAATTGCGAGACGCGCAGAGCAACGGCATCGGGCGTCCGGGCATTGAAACGCTGGATATACCCATCCCTATCATGCTCAAAATCGGGGTGACGTTTTGCAATGACTTCCTGACGTGGGCGCAACCGCGCTATCAATCTCCGCTCTATCAATTCCTGACCTATCTTTTGCCGAGTCAGGACGAACTCAAGAACGGGTACAGCGATGGGAATGTTTGAAAGCCAATTGCGCGAAGGGAAAATGCTTGCCCTGTTGCCAGAGCATAAAAAGAAAGTGGCAAAGGCACGCGCCGACATTGAAAAGATGTTGGAGTTGTGCCAATCGCCTTATGTGTCTCTGAGTTGGGGCAAGCAATCCATTTGTCTTATGCACATGGTTTACGGTATTGTGTCAGATGTGCCAGGTTTATTTTTTCGTGAGCCTGAAACGCACTTGATAGCCGATTTCGATAATGTCATCAAGCAGTTTCGCGCAAAGTGGAATATCCAATATTTTGATGTCATGCTCAATAAGCCAAGTCACCCAGCGGCGGCGGATGAATGGGAATTACAAAATAATAAAGACGGCGTGTTTATTGGTTTTGCGCGGCATGAAAGCAAAGCGCGAAGGTTTACACTTTCAAAAGCCGATGAATATAATATCTTTACTTATAAAAACGGTTTCCGCCGCTCTTGTCCATTGCGCCTTTGGTCTGATATGGATATTGCCGCTTATGTCGCTCATCACGAAATCCCGATGTTATCTCTCTATCGCAAGTTAGGTTTTGGCGTGAGAACATCGGCAGGTATCGAAATGGGAACTGCTGAAAAACCAGACCATAGCGAAATCGGCTTTGACAATATGACCAGTGAGCAAAAGTATAAAATCCTTGAATCGCAACGAAGGAGAAAGCATGAGCAAGCCTAAAATACAACCTTTGAAAGTCACGTTTGAAATTGATTCGGCGGGGCTTATCTATGATCCATTCAGCCCGCCGATGTTGGATGGCTTGATTGATTGGGCGTTGTCGCCAATGGTACGCAACAAAGGCGAGACTGCCCCGGGGCGCGGCGACCAAGTGAGCGAAATCCGCTTGCCGTTGGGAACGTGGCACGCTAGTAATTTGTGGGGCTGGTGTGCGTCTGCGCTTATTCCTGCTGATGGTGAAACACCACAGGAAAGCATTCAGCACTTTAGAAAAAAGTTTCGTACAAATCGCGTCAGTCTCACCAACGGAATGCCTAACCTGCAAAGCGGCGCGACCCGTGAATACAATCTCCCGTTTACCGTCCAGTTGGTTGATAGGTTGATCGCTTATTGCGTAGGCGACAGGCATACAATTGACAGTCTGCTACGTCGCAATGTACGGTATCTTGGGCAAAAAAAACATCGCGGGCGCGGGCGCGTGGAATCAATAACTGTTGAAACCTATAAGGATGATTACTCGCTGATGTGCGATGGCAAAGCGATGCGCTGGCTACCGACTGCGGAGGGCTTGCGCGAAGTCCGCCTGCGTCCGCCGTACTGGAATAACAATGAGCGCGTGACATGTTGCGAAGTTGGAGACGAATATCGCGGCTCAATCAACCAGCCGTGAGGAGCAATGCAGGAATACTGCATGATTACTGTATAAAATGGCAAAAAAAGTAGTAGGCAAACCTTTCCAAAAAGGCTACGACCCGCGCCGCAACATGAAGGGCGTTCCGCGTGACGCCGTAGAAATGCGGAATCACATGCGGAAAATTGCGGCGGAAATCGTCGGCGGCGCCTGAACTGGCGGGATGACGCAGAATACTCCGAGTGAATAATATATGTCGAAGGATAGACAGAAATCTGAAATTAGTCGAGACCGCCGCAATATTGCCGCGTTGTATCTGCGCGGCAAGACGCAGGTTGAAATCGCCGCAGAGTTGCGAATCTCACAGGCTACTGTATCCCGCGATCTTGCCGCAATACGCGAGGAATGGGTCAAGGAATCGGTACAGGCAATTGATCAGCGAAAGGCGATAGAACTGGCGAAGATAGACGCGTTGGAGTTGGAATATTGGGATGCCTGGGAGCGCTCGCAGATCGCGACGAAGCAGGAGGTTTCCGAGGTTTTCGGCACAGGCGTTGGTGCTGGGAACAAGGCCAAAATCCAGAAGCGGACAACGGAACAGACAGGTGACCCGCGATTTTTATCCGGTGTTATGCAGTGCATTGAAAAGCGTTGTCAGATTTTTGGAATCGGGGCGTCAGATAAAAAAGGAGGCGTTAGCGTGAATGTCGGTTCTGGCATTGGGAAGTTGGAGGACGGTTCTAATGTTGTCCGCATCATAGTTCACGATAACGACGACGAAGCCGAATCAAAGAACGATGAAGACTCTAGTACATAAGTTCCGTGTCCCGATTCGTTCAGAGCGGGATTTGCGGAATTTCGTCCTATATGCTTGGGGCGTCAAAATCCCCAACGTACAAGTATGCCCCAATCATTCAACGCCCTGGCGCGCTTTTGCTGACGCCTATTTCGCCCGCTCGCCTGTGGACATATGGTGGGCGTCTCGCGGCTTCGGGGGAAAATCATTTCTGCTATCCGTATTGGCACTTACGGAGGCCGTCACGCTTGGCGTGGGCGTAAACGTCCTCGGCGGTTCAGGCGCACAATCGAAGCGCGTAATGGAGCATATCAACGCTCTGTGGAATTATCCATCTGCTCCGCGTGAGATGCTCAAAGGCGACGCGGCGACTATTACGCGGCTGAACAATGGAGCGGTCATCGAGGCTCTTATGGCGTCACAAACCAGCGTTCGGGGTAGTCATCCTGTCCGCCTTCGGCTGGACGAGATAGACGAGATGGACATCGGCATCCTTGACGCGGCGATGGGTCAACCGATGAGCAAGAATGGCGTGAGGACGCACACGGTGATGTCCAGCACGCGGCAACACGCAGACGGAACCATGCAGGCTGTCCTTCAACGCGCGGCTGAAAAAGGTTGGCACATGCACGAATGGTGTTATCGTGAGAATCTAGAGCCGCACGGCTGGCTCACCCATGCAGAGATCGAGCGAAAGAAGCTCGAAGTCACCGCGCTGATGTGGAATACCGAGTACGAGAATCAGGAACCGTCGCCGGGAAGCCGCGCCATCATTCCAGAAGCGGTTGAGAAAATGTTCAACCGCTCGCTCGGAGTCTACGAAGGCGCGCCGAATGAGTATATTGAGATAGAGCCGCCCATTCGCGGCGCGTCGTATGCTCACGGCGCGGATTGGGCGAAGAAAAACGACTGGACGATTATCGCGACGATTCGGAAGGATGTTACTCCGAAATGCGTCGTCGCGTGGGAGCGGACAGGGCGCATGGAGTGGCCTGCGATGATTGCCAAACTGGACAAACGCATTGCCCGTTACGGCGGAGAGGCGTTACATGACGGTACGGGGCTGGGGGATGTCGTGAACGATTACATGGTGACAGATAGCGTGCGGGCGTTTATAATGGCGGGGCGGGCGCGCGCCGACTTGCTCTCCGAGTATATCGCCGCCTGCGAGAACGGCGAACTTGAGTACCCGTTTATTCGCTATGCTTACAACGAGCATAAACTGGCGTCCAATGAGGACGTGTACGGCGGCGGCGAGAAAAGCCATTTGCCCGACAGTATATCCAGCGGTGCGCTAATGTGGCGGGCGGCGGCAGGGATGGGCGAGGGCGGGGGCTTCGCGATAACTGGGCGCGGAAAATATGGTCGTGTTCTGAAAAGGAGTTAATATGTCTCTACCAATTAGTATTCAGATGTCGTATCTCGAGGCGTTGAATCGTGAGATGTTAGAGCGACAGGGCGAGGTTCTTCTCGCTCGTGCTTATCATAACGGCATCCAACCTGTTTATATGACAGACCGCCAGAAGGAATTTCTGGATTTACATGCCAACAATCCATTTCGCTGTAATATTGTCCGAACCGTAACAACCGCATTGTGCGATGGGTTGAACGTCGTCGGCTTCGAGACGGATGAGACGCCGGATGAGAACGGGAATAAGCCGCAGGCTCAATGGTTTTGGGATGTCTGGAATAAAAATAAAATGGACACAATGCAGTATGACGTTCACGAAAAGGCGTTATCGGAGGGGCAGGCGTTTATTATTCTTGATTGGGATGCGGAGAACGGTTATCCCATTATGGTATTACATGAACAATTTACCGACGTGCACGTCAACGCCGCAGATGTCCGGTGGTCTGACCTTACTGTTGCGGATATTGAAAGCCTAGCAGGAACCGGGCAGGGGGTATGGATGGTTTATGAGAATAATGACCCGTATCAAAAAAGACTTTTCGCCGTTAAACAATGGAGTGAAATCTTTGACGATGGGGAAGGTGGAGTTGATTCTCGTATTCGTAGAACGATATATTTCCCCGACAGAATAGAGAGGTATGCTTACGACGATCGTGGGAAGTGGGTTGAACTTGAGAACTCTCCGAGTAGATGGGTTGACAAAAATGGAAAGCCTCTTGGTATTCCTTGCTTTAGTTTTAATAACAAAAATTTACGACCGGAGGCTTGGGACGCTATACCAATTCAGGATGCGAACAATAAAATGTTGGTTGACGTTCTAGGCGCCGCTGATACCACTGGATTCCCGTTTCTGGTTTTACTTGGGGGTTATCCGACTGTTGACGGCAAGAAGCCCGCCCCGGACAATTCAAATGTTTGGCCGATAGGACCTGGTCAGGTTGTCGGGAATAATGACATAAAACCGGGAGAGGCGTCTTTGTCGAAAATCGAAGGTTCAGACCCGACGCCGCTTATGGAGGTAATCAAGGACATGACGATGTTCGCCGCGCAAATTACAGGGACGCCCGCATCCCGCTTTATCACAACGGCGCAAATCGCCAGCGCCGACACGCTGAAAGAGCAGGAGCGGGCATTGCGTAAGCGCGCTCTAAACCGTCAAATCCTGTTCGGGGACGTGTGGGAAGAGGTGATGATTATGGCGCGGCGCATCGCCAACGCCTTCGGCAACGCGGGGCTGGACGAGAATGTATCCGTTGAAACAGTCTGGAGAAATATTACGACGATCGATGAGTTGAAGGACGAACAATCGCTTGGCGTCCCGCTGGAGTCGTTGTGGATTGCTCTCGGAAAATCACCGGAGCAGATAACGATGATGAAAAACACGGAAGAATACCGCATACAGCGCGAGAAGGCCATTTGGGAAGGCTACGCGGCGGCGGCGGCGAGCGGTGTGCCTGTTGATGTCTATCTTAAGCGGATTGGCCTATCGGACGACGAAATCAAAGAGATTGTTCCGGAGATTAGAGGCGAGCGCATCCCGCCTGCTGAGATGTGAGATGAAAAAAGCCATTCATTACACGCGCAGTGAAATCGAGCGAATTGCGGATGTAACAGATGCGGACATAGAAATAGCGCGGGACATGTGGCGGCGGTACTCTCTCCCGATGTTCCGCGACCTGATAGACGCTCCGCTTTATGGTTCCGGCGAACGCGCTCGTATTGCGTGGGACGCGCGAGCGCGGCGTTACGTTTATACGTCAAACGGCTACCGCATTCCACCCATCGAAATCCGAAATCATGTCATCGAGCCGTTCCTGACCAACGTCCGTTTCGCCATGCGGGACGTTTCCGCTCGCCTGCAGAACGGCGAGATAACGCTAATCGAATGGCAACGGGAGATGTATAACCTGACGAAATACTCCCAACTTGCGGCGGCTCTTATCGCCAACGGCGGAGCGCGCAACAGCACACATACCGACTATGCCGCCATTGCCGCGCTCATTCTCGCTCTATTATTGTTCCTGCAAACGTTCGCGCTGGACATTGAGTCTGGCAAGCAACTGCTCAACGGAACATTACTCTCGCGCGGCGACCTGTATGCCAACGCGGGGCGGGACGCTTATGAGGAGACAGGCCGGCGCGGGGAGCAGTTTTATCTCGGCTCTACAATGGAGCGACGCGTCCTCGATCCCAACGCGCATCATTGTCACACGGTGGACGATTGGACGGGATGTCCCGAATTGGCGGAACTGGGCTGGCAACCGATTGGAACTCTCCCCCGTCTGTACGATACGCCATGCAGAACGAATTGCAGATGTCATTTTGAGTATCAATGAGATACCAGCCAGATGAACCGCGATATGATGACCCAAAAGGGGTAATGAAACATGCCGGACGCTTCGATGGCGGCAAGGCTCTTGTTGTTTTGGGCGGCTATTCCGCCGCGAACTGGGCGGAGTTATGTGCCAGTATTAAGCCGGATGTAGTTATCATCGCCAACGGTGCGAACGCGCTGGTACAAAATGCGGATTACTGGATTTGTGCCGAAAACATGACCCGCTCTAATCGGCTCGCGAGAGAGGGGAATCCGGCGGCAATCGCATACATGGAGATGTTTCACCGTGATGCCGGCGCGAAAACGAAACTAGTTTCATGGCATTCGTGGGGTATTCTGCGGGATACGTCAAACTGTATCCGCATTCGTCGGCAGGGGCTTGAACTGGATGAGATGAGCGGATTCTCGTTTCGCGATTATGGCATGGGTTATCTGGCTGGCTGGCTGTTGAAAGACCAGACGGCGGGCGCGGCTGTTCACGTCGGTACAGTCGGCGCGCAGTGCCTTCACCACGCGGGGATATTAGGATGCGCAGAAGTTCATACCATCGGTTACGATTTAATGTTCAGGGACGGGAGCGGTCATCATGCGTACGATTATCCCGTTTACACTGTGGATAAATACAGAACGTCGAGTATGTTCGTGGAATATAAGGGCGTGCGAACTCAACGAGTTTGGATCGAATCGGCGCAGTGGCTTAAGGCCATCGAACCGATATTTAAACGCGACGGCCTGCGTTGGATAGATCACAGCGGCGGTCTATTGAGTCTTATGGGATTGGAGTGTACGAGGCGGTGAATTGTGTTTATTGCAAATACGGACTGGCGCGGCGGATTGGAGAAACTCGGTCTGTTGCACGTTATTTTTGTCGGGCATGTAATCGCTACTTTGATCTACCGAAAGACGCGGGTTCACACGGCAACCGCTTCATCTGTTTTAATCACCAGAACAAAGCCGATGCGCTGATTAATGCCCTGTCGGGGAAATACAATCTCGTTCCCCCGCGAGTAGCAAGTCGGGCATCCGTATTATTCGCGATGTCGGACAGCGACGTAGCGGGCAGGGTGACTCAATTTCGCGCAATTCAACATGCGGGCTGTAATCGCTTTTTTATTTACCCTCACACCGCCAGACCGTCCATGATTAACGATTATCATCCGACGTGGGATGGCGTGACCGCGCAGTTCGTGGTCAACGAATATCACGCCGAGGTTTTGCGGGCATACGGGTATGACAAACCGCTGGCGGAAATCGGATGGTATCTGTGCGATTTGCGTCCTTTTCGTCCGAAGGAGCGCGCGTATAACGTTCTATTTGCCCCCATTCATCCGCGCAATGCCCCGCAGGATAGGGATGCCAATGCCAGAACGTTCAATCGGCTTTACCCGCTGGCGTTGAAGGGAAAAATTAATCTCACCGTCCGACATGTCGGTACTCTGGCCGACAATGGACTGAGGCAGATGCAGGGGGTAACTTACGTCAACGGCGTGACCAACGGGGGCGATGACCGGCTCGCATCCATTGATGCGGCCGACGTGGCGATTGGTCACCAGACCTTCGCGTGGCTGGCTGTGGCGCGTGGGACGCCTACCGTGATGTTTGCGGAGGATATGCCGACGCATTTTCGCGGCATTGAACAGCGATATACCGACGTGAAATCGTGGGCAAAAGTTTCGCCTTTGTTTCGTTATCCACTAGACATTTTGAGAGAATCGGATACAATGGCGTTACTCGATCGAGCCGTGAAATCGGATGATGAAATCTCCGACTGGCGGCGGCGGATGATTGGCGAAGCGTTTGTCCCCGAAAAGTTCGTCTCCATTTTGGAGAATTATCTGTGAATCTGGTTACCGAGAATCAAACAGACGACAACCCCCTAAACCATCCGGATTTTGTCCGCTGGTTGAAAGCGCATCGCGCCGCGTTAATCCAGCAGGCGAAAGGGTTGGAGGAGCAACGGCGGGCAGTGCTGGCGGAAGTGGGGGAATTGGAAAAAGTTCTGGATTGCAGGAAGCCCGTAGAAACGGAGGACGCGCCATAGACTGATTTTTTGTGTTATAATCTTCGCAACTAAATAGCCCGTCATCCGCTCCGGCGCGTGATTGGGCGAAGCAGGAACCCTATACATAGGCGGCCTGTGAGAATCTCACACGAGACTCACAGGCCGCTTACATTTTCCCCGTCTCGTTGGACGTAAAACTCGAAAGGAAAATACCATGCCAGAAAACGAACAGCAGGAAGTTGACGAGCAACTCTCGGATGAACGGCCACCGTCTGCGGAGACGAAAAACGCCGATAAGAAGGCCGAACACATGATACCGAAGTCTCGTCTAGACGCCGAAATCGCCAAACTCGCTAAGGCCGAGGAGGAGCTTGAAAAACTTCGCAATGCCGAAGCGGAAAGGCGCAAGGCTGAGATGACCGAGCTGGATCGGTTGAAACTGGAAAAAGAAGAAGCGGATAAGCGCGTGGAGAAGGCCGAAGGCAAGTATCGCGAACTCGAATTGCAAATTGATTTTGAGAACACAGCCGATGCACTGAACGTGGTCTTCGTAAGCAAACAAGCCGCACAGGACGCGTACAAGTTTCTTGACCCGGACATTTTGAAGGACGGGATGCAAAAGGCACTGGAAGCTCTGAGAAGCAAAAGGCCTTATCTGTTCTCAGAGACCGTCGACGACGAGGGTGAGTCATCCACCGATGCACGGCAAAAGGGAAGCCGGAACGGAACGAGGGATGTGCTCGACAGGGAACGTGAGCGCGATTTGCGGGCAAAGTATCAGATACGACGCCCGCGTTAAAACGAGGTGAAAAATGGCTAATGTTTCAGTAACCGCCGCGAGTGTGAAAATCCCGAACGAGAATGAGGCGATTAAAATTCGCGGCAAGATGGGCGCGGCTAGTATCGCGCCCGGTGCCCCCGTCTATCTGGACGGGGCGAACGGCTGGAAGGCCGGCGATGCCGATGTCATGGCGTCTTCGCAGGGTCGCGGTTTGCTCGTCTCCCTCCCGAATGGGAGCGTTTCAAGTTCTGCTGGCGACTCCGGGGACATTGTGACTCTCGGCCGCGTGACGGGTTTCTCCGGCATGACCCCCGGCGCGGCTGTGTTCGTTTCGCTCGATGCCGGTTATCTCACTCAAACTGCCCCGGCCGATTCGGGCGACTTCATCTTCTCAATCGGTTGGGCCTCTGACGCTGAGACAATCTATGTTCAACCGCAGATTGTCGTACCGTCGGCTAACGCGTCGTAAGGAGGTGTGAAATGACACTTGGAGTTAAAGACCTTAAAAACGTTGCCCTGCCCGCCGCGTGGGACGGCAACGAACTTTCCCGCTTGCGACTGCGCGACGGCACGACCTATGAAGCTCTAGTACGCGATATTGACAGCGCGCTGGGCGTGGTAAATCGCGATTTGAACAGCGGTTATCTCGGACGACTTTCGTCTATGACTTCGGAACCCGCAATCGAATACCGCAACGGCGGCTCGAACGGGTTTGAGGATCATACCGAGTACACCCAGCCAGACCGCAAATTCGCTGAGACTACCGGGCACATGCTCCCGCTGAAAATGCGGGATCGTGCGCTGGGATGGACGGCGGACTTCCTGCGGCAGGCTCGCCGCGCTCAAATTGACGCGGATATTGCGTCCCTCATTGAGGATGCCGTTGATGTCTACGAAAAGAATATCCTGACGCGTCTTTTCGACATGTCCGAGGAAACCGGCAAAGCTATCGGTCTTGGCGCAACGGGCGTCTCTGTTCCGTTCGCGGACGGCGGTAACGGCTCTGTTTCGTTCACCCCTCCGCCCCGCCCCGACCGTATGATTAACGCGTTTACATCCTCCCACAATCATTACCTGCGCCTGAACGGTATCACGCAGGCTAATCTCGAAACGGCTCTTGGTCATCTGTGGGAACACGGCGTGGACGCGCCCTACGAATTGATTGTCTCGCTCGCCGATCTTGGTTCGTGGCAAAATACGACCAATGTCACCGGCTTCCGCCCGAAGGCCGACCCCATTGTGCAATACGGCGGGTCGGATGACATCGCTCTAGTCGAAGCCGAGGTTTATCAGGGCGCAGTTCTGACCAAATACGGCTCATGCCGCCTATATGCCAACGCCCGCATCCCGACCGGCTACTGGGGCCTCACTAAGTCCTTCGGCTCTGGCGATGTCCGTAACCCGTTGCGCGTGCGCTATGACGACCTGTACGGTTTCGGCGTCAAGCTGGTCGTGGATCAGGTGACGCTCTATCCGTTCACGGCGGCCATCGGTCAATTCGAGTTTGGCGTCGGTGTATCCGACCGTACTGCGTCGGTGCTGGTAGAGAACGACTCGTCCGGCGATTACACTACCCCGACCATTTCCTAACCTACTGCAATAGATGTCTCTCTCCCGCTCCCTGACCGGACACGGGAGAGAGACGCATAGAAAGGCAGTCATGGCATACGGTACAGCGGCAGGTGTAGCAAGTTACGCTCGGACGTGGACGCGCGGCGGCAGTTTCTACGACGCGGAGGCTGGGCCTCCGGTTGTCGCTCCAACGAAACCGACGCTGACGGAAGTCGAACGCTGGCTGACGCAGATTTCGGCTATGGTGGACACTGCCCTGCAAAATGAGGGGTTTACAATTCCTATCACTGCCACCAACTCGCTGAACGCAATCACGATGAAGGTCGAGACGCTTGTATCCGATCTAGTCGCCTATGCCAACGGAATGGGCAGGCTCTATACAGACAGCGCATTACAGCGCGGAAGCATGAATCTGCTCAACAAAGAAATCATGGACTGGGTGAAGGGACAGGCCACCGGCTTGGAGAATGACGGTGTTCCCCGCACGTTGCCGTCGTCGGACGCGGTTGGCGGTTTCTCCGTCCCGCTCAACAGGCAGAAGTGAATCATGCCGTCCAAAATTGACCTGAACGAATTGCCGGAAAAAATACGCCAGCTTATCCCGTTCTACGAGAAACAAATACGCGCCGAATTAGGGAACACGGCGAAGGAATTTGCGGACGAAATGCGGGAAAGCGGGACGCCAATCGTCTATCCGGTGCAATGGGATAGCGAGAAACAAAGGCGCGCTTTTTTCGCGACAGACGGATTCGGTAAGGGCATTCCGTACAGGCGTACAGGCGAATACGAGCGAGGATGGAAAACCGCAGAACTTCCGAATGGCTGGCAGATCTCGAATAAACATCCGGCTGGAGCAATCGGCGGTACTGTGGAATATCAAGGGAAAATCACGCCAGACAGCAACATCCAAACATGGCAGTCTCGAATCCATCGCGGGCGGTGGAAATCAACCGTCGAAACGCTAAAAAAAATGCTAGGCGAACTGCCCGGCCGCATTCTGAACAGGTTGAGGATGTCCAGTGGCTGACCAATTCTCCCTGTGCCTGGCTGATTATGTAGCGCAGTTGCAAACGCTGGCATCCACGACCAGTTATTTTCCTGCGGCGACCGGACAGGCCGCCGGATGGCAGATTTCGGAAGACGACAACGTTATCCTATCCGGCTCGGATTATTTTATTACCTATCGCGCCGGCGCATTCGACAACGTTCGTCATGGGGGCGGACGGCAGGATAACGTCTGGCACGTTTCGACGACTCTGTATATGAGATTTGAGGAGTATTCCGGACTGTGGACTGATTTTCGTGCGTTCAGAGCGGCGGTATTAGAACTTCCCGATACCGCTCCGCTTCAAGAGCATGGGATATACGGTCAGAGTTTTGTGATGGGCGAACAGCCCGGTTATTTGCTGAACGGACAAGGCGATTACATGGACTTCGTGGTGCAGAAGATGGACTGCATTATCAATCAGCGGGTACTGGTTGCCCGCAAGTTATAAGGAGCGTAAATAAAATGGCGATTGTATTAGACGGATACACAGCAATAGATGTGTTTCGAGCGGTCGGATTCCCGCTCAACAACGACGGCTCATTCTATGTTACGGAGGATGCAAGCGGCGGCCTGCAAGACCTGTACGAAGGGGTCGAGTTTCTCGCCCCGACGGGAATCGACTTCAATCTCGGCGATCAACGCAATATTCCAGTCGTTGCGCAAGGGCAGGTAAAAACCACGTTCGGATTGCCGTCCATCGAGGCGAAAACGGCGACATTGCACGCGGCGTATGAGAAACTTAGCGTGGACACCCTGTTGACATCCACCAAAGTCGACACTATCGGGTCTATGCAAGCGACGGGAATCGACAACGATAAATCAGGTCAAGAACGCCTGTTCGGGTTCTTCGTTTCCCAGCTTCAAGCGCACGACGAGAACGGGGACGGAATGTGGGCCAGCGTTCTTTTGCATCGCGTACGCATCAAACCGAATCGCCCATCCATGACGGACTCTCCAATGACGAAACAGTATTCCATGACCATCTCGCGCTCGTCTAAGAGGCTTTGGGGTGAGGAGTTTACCGAGAACGCGCACGGACGCACGGAAGACGTGGGCGACGTGATATTGTCTCAGGATAAACTCGCTATGGGTGTGTGGATGGGGAACGGCAGTTACACGTCATTCAATCTCCCAACCGACAAACCGGCGATTACATCGGCTCGTGCAAAGGTGTGGGACGTGCAAACCGGCGCGGCGCGGACTGGAACATGGGATAACGCGAGTAACGCGACCGAATTCACGCCAACCGTTACATTGGCCGATGGGGACTTCCTGTTCGTAACCTACGAATACGCATGAGCGATCCTAATCAGGTCATCGAGTCCCTCCAGAACTCCATTCAGTTCATCCATTTACGGAAGGAACTAATTGAGATACCACTCCCGGACGGGTCGGTGAAGCGTATGCTGGTTCTCGAAAACTGCGGACTGACTAATGCACGGCGCGGAAGGATAGACCGCAGTATCAAAGACAACCCGCTTAACGTCGAATTCATCGACCCGTTGGAGGAGTATGGGGCGGCTCGTTTGTACGTTGATCTCGCCTGCGTATCGTTCGGCGACGTGCCGTCGCTGATCGAATTTATGGCGATGAGGCCGGAGGAGACCTCGGTATGGATGGATGCGGTGATGCGCGTCAATCCCGATATGCTTCAGTGGATACGGGACATGTTGGACGCGCTCAACGAGATAGACAAACAGGAAATAGAAAAATTGCTGGGCGGTAAACCGCTCCCTGCCGCGCCTAATGAACCCATGAAAAAAAAAGGCAGGAAGCGGCACAAATCAGGAAGTGGTTGAAAGGCCTGCTCGAAAAAAAAGACAATTCGCTCCCCGAAACGGTTAATTTCACATACGACGAATTCGAGCAGGTGAGAGACGAATGGATATTATGGCGTTTGCTGGGTCACATAGACGCGAGCGGCGCATGGATACCGCCGATTACGTTCGACCGATTGGATACCATGCCGCTTAGCAAATTGCAGATATTTTTGGAGCTGGATGCTAATTTGGCGAAACTCGCAAAACAAAAAGCGCAGATAGAGAAAAAATATGGCAAATGATTTCGACGTGGTAATCAATCTGATACTCGAATCGGAAAACGCAAAAGCGACCGCCGACAACGCATCGGAATCGTTTCTAAAACTATCCAAGAGCGTGGACGAAGCGTCGGATTATCTGCAATCCCAAAAACAGATATTATCGGAACTGCAAGACGAGTATAAAAAGCTCGAAGACAAACAGCGCGGATTAGCCAAACGCTCCGAGGAATATTTGAAACTGGAGCGAGATAAAGCCGCGTTAAAACCCAGAATCAACGAACAAATCCAGAACGTAAGACGCGAAACGCAGGAATATCAGAATCTAAACAAACAATTACAAAATTCTGTTGATATTCAGAGTAATGAAATCGCCGCCCTTAGGAAAACTGCCAGTTTGCGGGCGAAGGAAATTCAGGATTTACGAGAACGTGCGGAGTGGATCGAGAAGGGTTCAAAGATCATGATGGGGGTCGGTCTGGCGGCAGTGACGGCTATCGCGGCATCCGCTAAAAATTATGTGGACAATGCAGGCGAGAGTAACGAAATCACCGAGCGTTGGGCGGCCGCCAGCGAGAAAGTCAAAGACGCTCAATTACGTATTGGAAAAGTGGCGGCCGAAACCATTCTGCCGATGTTCGAGAAAATCGCCGATGTAGCACAGACCATATCAGAATTCGCCGAGAAAAACCCCGAAGTGGTTGATATTGGACTAAAAGCGGCACTGGGTTTGACCGCTGTGGGCGGGCTTGGCGTATTGATTTCAAAAGGTATCTCGCTTTATGCCGATGTTAGTATGATTGCAGTTGGGGATACGCAATTATTAGCCGCGAAAATGATGGCATCTGCCGCTAAGGATCAACTGCTTGCGGCCGGGGTGGGTACAAAAGGCGGCGCAGTTGGTAAGGTCATCGGCGGGGGGGCGGCGGCCGCAGGGGGGGAAGCTCTTGCTGGTGGCGGCGCGGCGGCCGCAGGAGGGGAAGCTCTTGCCGGTGGCGCGGCGGCCGCAGGAACGGCGGCGGGAGCAAGCGTGCTTTTAGTGGGCGCGGTTACCGCTCTGGCTCTGGCGATTGGAACATATATCGGTTCGCAATGGGGAAATCTTCTTGGTAAGATGTTCTATGGCTCGGACTTCGAAGCGAACTTGGGAAATGTGATTCAGACCATTTACCGGCTCTTTTCGCTCCCAGCGTTAATGCTGATACAAAAACTGCACGATATTGGATTGGTGTCGGATGAGACGGCGCGGAAGATGGCCGAGTTCACAACCGGTGCGTCCGATTGGATTGGTGCGGTGACGAGCGCGGTAGGCGCGCAAAACGCATCCACCGCCGCGACGACCGCAGGGACAAAGGCGAATGAGGAAAGTACAAAGGCCGCAGTCAACAACGCACAAGCCACGAATCGCAACGCACAGGAATCCTATCGCTCCGGTGCGATTCTGAGCGGCGTAACATCTGCGGCGCGTCTGGCAAATCAGGCCTTATCTCAGGCTCCGAGTGTTCTAGCCAATGCCGCTAAATCCGTTTTGGACTTTCTTGGGCGCATATTTAGCGGTAGTCACAGCTCGGGAGTTCCGGTTCACGATTACACAGGTTATGCCTATTCCAGAATTTACGCGATGGCGCAGGATGGCAAGCCGCAGTTCGTGATGAGCGGAGATATGACCCGCTTCTCCGAACAATTGCTGGGCGGGAAGCTGAATCAGCAATCCATTCTAAACACGCTCATCGCCGGCGCGAACGCCAACCGAACAGCGGTGACGTGGAATGACCGCCGGAGTTTTTCGGGAGAATACACCCAATCCATGCGGAACGCGAATCGCAGGGATACTCTGAACATGTTGGCGGAGGTGTTTTCGTGACGTGCAAAATAAGTCCGTTGTCGGATGGGAATAATCCGCTGTATTGGGATACCGTGCAAAGTTTAATCGGTGAGGCGGATATACCCATCGAGCCGGAAATGGATTACAGACCGAGTTCCGAGACCGTCCGTACCATGAGCGGCTCGGATTATGAACGCGGCTATCCGGCCGCCACATGGCGTTTTACCGGATTGGACGCACTGCAACGTTATACCCTTCGGCAGATTTGTCCGGGGGCTTCGGCGGATGTATATATTGAGACAACAACGAACGAGTCCGATATGTACGGCGAACGCGTCTGGACGCAGGCGCAGGCGATCATGCACTGGCCGTCGGGTGAGGAAAAAATAGAAGCGGATAGAACCATAGACCTATCCATTGAGTTCACGCATCTGATTGAGGTGTAGGGTGGCTCATGTATTATCGTCTATTGAACTCGACACACAGCGCGCACGCGGACAATGGTCTAAAACTTATCTCGCCATTCCGCAGTATCATACGATATTTTCCGCGCAGTTGGACGATGTTCCAACATCGAACGATAACGTTAGTCAGGTAAATTTCAAGCTCGGCTCCGGGACAATTGCCAATGTTCTGCCGGATATGACGCTGTATGTCGGGACAACGGCAGGAGGATACGAAATCGGATTTTGCAGGATTCGCAAAACGACTACGATGGACGATTCGGGGGACGGGATATTCTACATCGGCAGAACGTCCGAGATTGAATGGAATACGGCGGGGACGGTTTATTTGACCGTCGTGGACGATTTCTCCCCCTGGCAGAAGCCGATTAACGGTGAAAACGGAAGAATGGATGAGGACGTAACTTATAGCGATCAAAACAGCAATTTCGCTCCCGTTGTCCTCATGGGAGCGCACAGGGTTAAGAAATTGACCGGCGCGTCGGTGAGCATCGAGCTTGGAGAATCGGCGGATGTTTCATCGTGGGTTATCGGCTCGACCATCTCATCCCGCTCATGGTCATTATCTGGCGGGACGCTGGATGACGCTACGAAAGTTAATCCAGTAGCGACTTTTACGCAGGCAGGAACGTATTTAGCTTACTGTACGGTCACGGCGGCAAATGGCAAAACGTCAACCGGTGTACGTTATGTGATTATATGGGACGACGAGCATCCGCTCATCTCGAATTTTACATTTTCAAACGGGCGTTATTCGGCGGATGACGGCGGATTCGATGTGACGCTATATCAACCCACCGCACGCGCCAGTATCCGCAAGCGCAGTCTGGCTATTCTATGCACGGAGGATTACGCAGACGGTAGCAATGTTACGATGCCCGGGAAAATCTCTGGATGCGAAAACATTCTCGCCTGCGGCAGAATTTCAGACATTAACGTTAATCAAGATAGCGAGAGCGGTGAAATATCGTTCACCGTGAAATCGGACGCCTACTGGATACAGCAGATGTCGGATTACCCCCTGACCTTGAAGCGAGTCACCGGGACACCGGCCGGTTGGAGCGAAATGTCCGCGTTGAATCTACAACGGGCTTTGTTCTACATCCTGCAATGGCGCAGTAACATCATGCGCATCACGGACGTTCAAATCGAACCCGATACGCATACGATAGAAAAAATCGAACTATCTCAAGGGAGCATTTGGAGCGGACTGCAAGAGATTGGGCGGATGATATTTGCCGCCCCCATTGTGGACATGCTGGGACGCTTGTTCATCGAAATTGATCCGCAGATGACTCCCACAAACGAGCGCGACTTCCCGTCGGTGATGGCTATTGAGGAAAGCGATATAAAAGGCGGCCTCAATTGGGTTCTGCGCGACACTCCGCCTTTGTCACTCCTGCATTTTTCCGGGACGGCATATAACACAAGCGGCGCATCCGTGTCCTATTTTTCTCTCGCTTCCGGCCATGCCTACGGCCATCTTGGGGTGGAAGAATCGGTGGACGGCGCGCTGGTATCGTCTCAGCAAGAACTCAATGATATGTGCGCGCGCTATATCGGCTGGAAAAATCGAATCGGTTGTACGTGGGACGATTTCGAGATTGAATTCGCTCATTCCATGCGCGCTCTGGACATTGCCCCGCGTCAGTATTGTTATTTTGAACTGGACGACCATCACGACCCGCGAGGGGACGGATTTGCGGGGAACGTTATACCGAGGGAAATTTCATTCAGCCAGTCCGATACCGGCTTCATCTCGTTTGCCGTCCTATTCGAGCCGGAAACATCCGGCGGTCTATCCGTTACCACGACCGTGCCGGGGATGGATGACGTGGACTTCTCGATTCCCGGCGGGGGATTCGACTCCCCTAGGATACCCGACATCCCCATTGTTACCTTTCCACCGGGCGTCGTCAATCCAAATCAGCCTAAAAAAATTGTACTGGCCACAAATCACGGAGTCTATTATTCCGTAAACTTCGACTCCGACAGCCCGAACTGGCAAGCGATGAACTTCGGACTACCGGACGCTACACTCGTGGCTGGGTTGACCAAAACTCCGAGCGGCGCATTGTATGTCGGAGTAGTCGCTTCGCCGGGCTCTTATCCGTTTCAGAGTATTTATCGGGCCAGCGGAATAGGTGCGTCGTGGGTCAGGATGTTCGACGCGTCCGAATATCCGCAACCATCCAATAACATTATCGTAGCGTTCGGCGCAAACCCGCTGGAAAACGATACGGTGGCGATACACGGCGGCAGGAAATATTCGTGGCCGTACGATGGCAATGGCGGCGCGGGAATGCTGAAAGTTTTCAAGGGTGGATCACTGACGCACACAAGCAGTACGACCATCGGGAATTATCGGGACAGATTCGGAGCGATTGTATTCGCCGCAAATCATTGGAACGTCCTGTGTAATTTGGGGTTTGTATTTTCTGGCACGAATTTAATACGTTATGATAGTGGCGGCGAATTCATGGACACGGAACTAATCACCGGTGCCGCCGGAGATAACTCCTTCGACAGATATGGCGTGGCAGGAGGAGCGGCCGAACCCATTTTTTATTGGAGCAATTCGGGTTATGCGGGTTACGGCCTGATAACGAACGCCGTAACGACATGGAAGACAAACATGGATCTGAATTTCGAGTCCGGCTTCTCCATCTCCCCATCCGGGAAGGTAGGATTGGGATGTAATAATTATTCTGTGCCATATAAGACCACCGACGGCGGAGCAACGTGGAACGTTCTGACGGGAACGCTTCCAACCGGGTCAACGGTGTGGAAAAATTGTAATGACGATAACCGCTGGATATTCGGCGGGGGTTCGACCCTGCGCTTGACGATGGATCAAGGAGCGGCCTACCTGAACAAGATCGGAGATTTATATACGCTTGACCCGACTGTAAACATACGGTTCGTGGAGTACATGGAATGAACACAAGAGACATCAGGCGTTTAATTCAAAGTCGAATAACAAAACGCCGCGTGAAATTCAAGGCCGTTCTCGGAAAGGCCGACGGGACGTTCAAATCTTCCGAACCGTTCGCCGGGGAGAATGATGTATATGTCACTCTGTTCAACGGCGAAGCGATGACGGTTTACAACGGGCGCATTCCCAACATGACCGCCATCGTGGACGTTGGATATGACGACGACCGCCCCGGTATGTTACAGGTGTTGGGATTCGCCCCGGAGTATCGTAACAAATCCGCTCCGAGCATAAAAAATCATGCGGCTTCTCATCGCTGGTTCGATTACGATCCGGTGGATGTTTATAGACAGGCGTTCATGGAGCTTCTACCCCGCTCTCTAGGCGGCTTGAAAGTGCGGATTTATACCGGTGTGTATGCGTGTGGCGGGTTGTTTCATATTTTGCCTAACACGGATGTGGACTTATCCGGTGAGGCCGTATCCAGCGGCGCGGAGTGGGTAAATGTGGAAGTGGACGCGGACGGCGTAATTTCGTTCACGCATGGAGATAATTACGACAATCGCTTTCAGTTAACTCCCGAAAATGTACCGACGACGAGCAGTTCCAAAAAGCTTTTATGTTCCGTGAAAATGTACAACGGACAGACGAGCGTCATCGAAACGCGCACAGACAGCGATATTTTCGACCCTAGATTTTCCACCGGTGGACGTCTCGGCGGAATGCGATATGTGGGGGAATGGGACGCGTCCGAAACTTATAGCACCGGCGATGTGGTGAGCGTAACAGACATATACGGAGACCCCAGTCTGTATCTCTGCATCAACGAGTCCACGAATAATCAGCCGCCCAATTCGACCTATTGGATTCCAATGGCATCCGGCGGCGGCGGGAGTGCCGCATGGGGAGCAATTACCGGAACGCTGTCTGACCAGACCGATCTAAAAAATGCGCTGAACGACAAATTGGATGATACGTTACCGGATGGAAACAGAGTGGTCATCACGAATAGTTCCGGGACGATAGGGACATATTCGAAATTACAGTACGACCAGACCGATAACGTCCTGCTTCAAGGCTCGGATACGCCCCTGTTTGGCGGGAGCGAGATAAATGCCTTTGAGTTAATCGGGGAGGACAACGACGCCGGTAACATAATCGCGGCCTATGGAACCGGCTCGACCGCGTTTCTTACCTTTCTGTTCGGAAACGGGACGAAATCATCTCCTACGCACGTGAAAAACAACGATGTTCTGGGAACCATCCGGGCGCGTGGACATGATGGCGATGGAGCGGGACATATCACGCCCAGCCGAGGATACATTCAGTTTGTTGCCGATGGGGATTGGTCAACATCGTCCACTCCGGTGAGAGTGGATTGCTATGTTACTCCGACTAGTTCTGCAACTCCCGCCCTTGCGATGACCCTAAAATCCAATGGGGAGCTGGACGTAAACACACACAGAATCAAAAACGTAGTTGACCCGACAGACGACCAGGACGCGGCTACGAAAAAATACATAGACGATAAAAATATAACATCCGGCACGTGGACACCGACCGGAACGAAGGGGACGAACGTCAGTTCGATGACCACGTCTCAAATGAATTACATTCGTATCGGCAATCAAGTGATGTTCAACGGGTTGGCGGTCATAAAAAATACGGTCATCGGCGTATTCACCTGTTATCTGACCATTCCCATCGCATCCAATTTTACTGACTATATGGACGCAAACGGCAACGGGACACAACCGGGCGCAGGCGGTGGAAATAACATTATTTCCATCCGCGAAGACCAGACCAATAATAGATTGCAGTTGGACGGATACACTTACAAATCCGGCGTAGACGTGTACTATCGTCTGGTTGGAGGGTATATTATCAAATGAGACAATTAATAGTTCTAATATTCATATTCGTCGCGGGATGCGGCATATCGCCGACTGTTCCGGTTACTCCTACCGATACGGCCGCTGTCATTACACCGACCTACACCGCGATTCCGCCAACTGCCACGTGGACGGCCACTATGACAGATACGCCGGTCACGCCAACAGAGACACAGACGTTTACGCCGACACGCACACAAACCGCGACCCATACATTGACGCCAACTCGTACACAGACCGCCACGTTGACGCAGACGCCGACACGCACACGGACAGCGACGGTCACACCGACCAAACCACCGGCGAATGTCCATCGTGTGCCCGCCGATTATCCGACCATTCAGGGGTGCATCAATGCGTCGAAGGCTGGGGATACGTGTTTGGTGGCGGCAGGGACGTATAGGGAGGCGTTGACCGTCAATAAGCCGATCATCCTGTTGGCTAATGGAACTGTGACACTCTCTGCTCCGTCGAATTCGGTGGGCATCCTGCTTACCGCGCCAGCCACCATCAGCGGCTTCACGGTCACTGGATCGAAGAAAGGCGGCATCCAGCTACAGCGCGGTTCGGACGGCTCGACCGTCACGAATAACGTCATTCACGATGTGGGGGCGTTCATCTTCAAGATCAACTCTGGGCATAATATCGTCCAGCATAACGAAGGCTATCACGTGAACGCTAATCCCGACGCGGATGGAATCCTGTTCTTTGGCGATAGCAACGACATCGGCTGGAACTATATTCACGACATCTCGCCCTTCCAGTCGCAGAAGCCACACGTGGACTGTGGGCAGACGTGGAATAATCCCGGGCTGACGGGAACGACGCGTTTCCACGACAATATCTGCGTGTTGGCGACCACGCCGCAAACGACCGATCAGGGGACGAGCGGCATCACCGTCAATGACGGCGGGAGCGGCGCGCTGTTGATCTATAACAATGTCTTTGATGTGAACGTGTGTATCGGGGAGTACAAGAACGGTTCGCCCAATCTGGACATTCAGTTCTATAACAATACCTGCATCAGTCATCCCGAACAGGGAACCGCCAACGCCAATATCGGATTGTTCCTGAGCGGGCAGAAGAACTTGACCATTCGGAATAACCTGTATATCAATGCCGTGAACTTGTTTGTAATCAACGGAGCGGCTCTCAAGGGAACTGGAAACTGGTTCTGGAAAGAAAGCGGATCGGCCCCCGCTGGGAATGCCAGCTATGGCACGATCAATACCGACCCGTTGTTCAACTTCAAGACCTACC